>Ga0302321_100000304_pt1 | contig 43583 bp, 29 predicted proteins | sample Fen_T0_1_FD_202505 | JGI IMG/M metagenome (GOLD analysis project Ga0302321, IMG submission 202505) | Peat permafrost microbial communities from Stordalen Mire near Abisko, Sweden - Fen_T0_1 | ecosystem: Environmental > Terrestrial > Soil > Wetlands > Permafrost | place: Sweden: Abisko... | reverse complement strand
CGGCCGGGTCACGCACGTCGAATGGCCAGCGACTGAACAGCATCAGTCCGCTATTCAGGTCTACCTCGAACCTTCGTGAATCAAGCCGAGTTACTGCGTACGGGAAGAAGCCGGGCGCAGTGCTGTGCAACTGAGTGACAATTTCCTCACGATAGTCTTCGGCGAACGCTTCGTTGAGTGCGATGATATCATACGGGCTCGCTAGAAGTTTCGCAGCAAGTTCGTCGGCTTGGCACGCCCGATCTGGATAGAGGTGACCGCAACCAGCGTAGGCATATTGCTTCTGAACAACTCCACCAAGTTCAGGTATTGCAGCGACGTTCTGGGTGCCCAAGCGGATTGGGTGACCGGGCACCAATGGATCGCCTGGCTTGCACACGCAGGCACCAGCTGCGTCACAGGTGCCAGCTGCGCAATCATGTCCCACGCACTCGGCGACCAATACCTCTCCGAACGCGCCGGTTTGTGGCGGGTGAGCCACGCAGAATGGATCAGCTCCCGCTGGAGCCGTTGGAGAACTGCAGCCGCAGACACCACCGGCGCAGGTTGTCGCCACCAAGCAAGTACCTGAGTAGGCAGAGCAGGATGTTCCATCCACTGCCGGTCGAACCGCACCGGTAATGACCGGGTCAGGAACAGTGCATTCGGTCACCGGTCCGCCGCCTAGGCAAACACAGTAGCCATTGCCATCACAGCTGCCCGCGCCCGTACATGTGTAGCCAGGCGAACAGTTGGTCCCGGCCGTGGCATAGGCGAGAGTGAGAGGCTGCCCAGGGGTTGAGGCCACCTGGGAACAGGGGCTCGGTATGTTCGTCGTTACCACACACGTGCACTTGTGCGAAACGCACTTCTTTTGCGCGTTGCCGGCACAAGCAATATTGAGCGAACATGGCTCGTCGTTGACCTGACCCTCCCACGCGCACTCATCGCCGTCGTCCCAGAGCCCCGGAAAGGCCTTTAGCCGAATGCTTCCCGCGCTACGCACTTCCAAGTCCTTGGCGAAGAACTGGCCAGTGTGAACGTTGCCCCCGACATCGGAGATGTACAGCTTGGAATTCGGAGCAATGATGGCACCAGTAAACACGCGTTCGACAGGAACGTCGTGATTGCTCAGAACACCTACGAAAAGGTTGTTGCTCGCAGATCCGAGGACCTCTTTTGCACGGAACGAGAAGTCGTCGGTGACGTAGACATAGGTATTGTCATTCGTTCCCGTCGAGCCGGTTCCCGTGACCGTTAGGATCGATTCAGGCTCGAGCCAGATGGATCTGAAGAAGTATCGACCCGGGGCCAGGGTAAGCCCCGAACCAGTCCGGATCACGTAACTGCCATACGCACCAGGTGGCAGAGTCACCGTAGTGTTGTTGTCCACGTAGGTCCAATCACTCGGCATTGCCTGCGGGACGCCCACTGTCCGCGTGTAGGTCTTGAACTGCGGAATGGCGGGAATGAAGTCGGTTACGTAGCTACCCAGCTGGGACGAATACTGGGGCGCAATCAGGGTACCCTTGACGCCCGCGTTATTCCTTATGTTGACGATGGCAGGTGTTTGCAGGTCGCCAACGCTTGCCCAGGCTGCCAATTCCGTCGAGTTCGCAGTCGCGTTGGAAATGGTCGGCCATTCCGCAAGGAACGGATCCGGTGGGACCTGTGCATGGTCGCCAACCAGTAGCGAACCGTTCGCACCAAGAACGACGTCGGCGATGCCTACATCGGTTGGAATAACAATGCTGATTTGGTATCCGCCCGTACCTGCACCACCACCCGCTCCAGCAGCGCCACCGGTACCAGGAGGCGCTCCGCCGGTTGGAGGCGCTCCGCCGGTTGGAGGCGCTCCGCCGGTTGGAGGCGCTCCGCCGGTTGGAGGCGCTCCGCCGGTTGGAGGCGCTCCGCCGGTTGGAGGCGCTCCGCCGGTTGGAGGTGCACCGCCAGTTGGGGGTGCTCCGCCGGTTGGAGGCGCTCCGCCGGTGCTCACGATTGGGGCGCCACCGGTGGCCTTGCCTCCAGTGCTGACACCTCCAGTGTTGGCGCCGCCAGTAGCTTTGCCGCCAGCGCTAGCGCCGCCAGTAGCTTTGCCGCCAGTGCTGACACCGCCAGCGGCTTTGCCTCCGGTACCGGTCCCTCCGGAAGCTTTTCCGCCGCTGCCGCCAGTCCCTGCCGTGCCCGCTGTGCCTGAATTAAGACTCAGCTTGTCGATGTACGTGGGATTGGCCGAGTCGGCTAGGCTGAAGTTGAGCGTTATCTTCAGATCGCTGTAGCCACTTTGCGAGAGCTTCGAGTAAATGGCGGAACTAAGCGGGATCGTAACAGTGGAGAATTGGCCTGGGGTCAGCGCGGAGAACGCTGCCGCCGCGGTGGTACTGCTATAGAGCTGCAGCGTGGTTGAATTGAAGACCGCCTGAACCTGCCCCTTCCAGCTCTGCCCAGTAAGTGTCGTTGGAAGCCAGACCTGCAGCGTCATGCTGGAGCCGACGCTTCCCAGCGCGCTAAGTGAGGTACTAACGACGCTAATTGACGCACTTCCTGACATCACCGCGGAACGAGTTTGATCGGCAGCGTGCAATGTCGAGGAGCCGACGGTTCCCCCGGAGGGCACCCAATCCCCGCTGGTGCCGATGGTGCCCTCGAAACTCAATATGCGCGTGATCTCGCTTTGGGTCAGTGAGGCTTCACTGACAGCAACCGATCCCTCAGGCTTTGCCGCCGAATCGACGGGGGTTTCCCGTTCCGTGCATGCCTGCCCGACAACGATCGACAAAAAGCCACTGAAAACGTACCGCTTGAGCGTGCGCCGCATGATGAACTCCCGCAAACCGAACCCGAATTCCGCGAACCGAGGTTGGCGTATACGCAAACCGGATCTGGGCGTCAATTGATTCTTCTGAAGGACACTTCACCAAGTCCCCATTGCAGCCAATTGATCCCGATTTCAACGTTCCTGCGTTGTCCAGTCACGCTTCGTAGGACTAATGGTCTGATTCGTCGCGACTTCGAACAAAGCCATTGCCGGCCCAGCCTGCACGAACGTAAATGAGTCATCGAGACGGGATCCCAACATGAGACAGACCGCTAATCCTTGTTCAGTACTGTTGTCGGCAATCGGACTGGTCACCGCGTTCGGTTGCGGCAGTAGTCCCGGCAATGGCGACGCCGGGGCCGTCGGTGGGGCAACCACCGGAACTGCGGGCGGACGCAGTGGCACAGCGAACTCGGGAGGCTCAAGTACAGGCGGGATCCGAGCGATTGGCGATAACCAGAGTGCCGGAGGTTCCGTGAACAAGGGCGGCTCCACGAGCCTCGCCGGCGCGACAAGCACCGGCCCGAGCGGCCCGCCCATCGCTGCAGGTTGGTATCACAGCTGCGCCGTCGTCAACGATAAGGTGCTTTGTTGGGGCTACAATTTTGCAGGACAACTCGGGAACAACTCCACCACCGACAGCCCACTCCCAGTGGAAGTCCAGGATCTGCCAGCTGGCGTCAGAGCCATTGGGCTGGGTGAGTACTCGACTTGCGCCTTGACTGGCGGCGGAGTGCAGTGCTGGGGCTCGAACTCGGACGGGCGGCTCGGCAATGGCACCACTGTCGCGAGCCGAGTACCTGTTCAAGTTCAAGGCCTCACCTCCGGCGTCAATGCAATAGCGGTCGGTTTCGATCACGCCTGCGCGCTGCTCGACGACAACCTGAAGTGCTGGGGCTACAATTCACATGGGCAGCTCGGTTATCCGTCCTCGGCCGGGAAAACCAGCCCAGTTGCAGTCCCGGGCCTTGGCTCGGTCCCAACGGCTATTGCGGCGGGGTACTATTTCACCTGCGCCTTGGTCGACGGTGGCGTGAAGTGCTGGGGCTACAATGCGCAGGGCATGTTGGGGAATAACTCCTATAACGACAGCGCGGTGCCCGTTCAGGTGCAAGGCCTTACCTCCGGTGTTACGGCGATCTCTGCCGGATACAACCACGCCTGCGCATTGGCCAATGGCATTGTACTTTGCTGGGGCTACAACGGCGCCGGGGAGCTCGGCAATAGCAATGTAACTTATAGCCTCATTCCCGTCGCCGTCCAAGGCCTCGCCCCGGGTGTCACTTCCATCGTTGCTGGTGGCTACCACACTTGCGCGTTGATCAATGGTGAAGCGCAATGTTGGGGCCAAAACCTCGACGGCGAGCTCGGCATCAACACGAGCGAAAACAACCCCGTCCCGACCCCAGTCCAAGACCTCGGAGCCGACGTAAGCTTCATCGCCGTTGGTGGGTGCCACACCTGCGCCTGGGTCAGTGGCTCGGTGAAGTGCTGGGGAAACAACCAATTTGGTCAGCTCGGCAACAACACAAAGACACCCAGTCTCCTTCCCGTACCGGTGCAGCTTCCCTAAGCTAACAACATCACAGCAATTGCTGCTCGATGACCGTATCGAATGCAGCCTCGGAGTGGCGTGAAGTGGCCATCGAGCCCCTTCCTACCTTCTGCGTGGAGTCGGTGTCGCCTCAATGCGCTTTACCTCCGCCTCGAAGTCACTTTCGAATTCCCGATCCTGCAGGATGCGAAACTGGTCGCACTGCTCTTCAGCAAGGCGACGTCCGCAGAAACCTTGTCAGCATTGGAAAGCACCTCATACTCGTTGAACTTTAGAAACGCGCCCAAGCGACCAAGCCAATCCGACATCTTCAGCGGAATGTGCCTTGCAGCCTGGTTCTCTGCGTAGTCAATGTACATCGACACGACGCGCTCAAGCTCCTTGACCTCGTCTTCGATGAGGTAGTTCTTCGCGACGCTAACGTCCGATTTCTGGATCTTGCCTCTTGGCACGTTCTTCCAAGTCGTGAGCCCCATTGGGGGCTTCAATGCGTCCACCCGCTCCGTGATGATTTCGGCGGCTGTTTTCCCGGTCACCGTCGAATGCAGCTGGCCCGAATCTCGCGGATCCGCTCAAGTAGTTCGTCGAAGTTATCCTTGCCGAATCGTTTGTTGAGTTTCAGCCTCTCGTCATCGAGGACTAGCCTCACCGCTCAGGTGCCACACTCAATCAACCCAAACGTCTCTCACCGCCCACGCCACGCCATTTCGATTGTCTCTAACCACCGCCCAGAGTCGCACTTCTCGGCTTGAGGCAACATGTGCGCGCCACAGCCCGTCAGTGTCGTCGCTCCAGCCCGAATTCGGATCGTTGATGATTCTGGCGTCCTGCTTAAAAGAGCCCGCGTTAGCGTAGTATGATACCCACAGGAGTTCGTTTTTGGCTTCGGCTGTGGTGACGTGGGCCACGGTTGCCCGTTCGACAGCGCTTTGTGGCACCTTGATAACTAACCGATAGCTCTCGCAGTCGTCCTTATCGGGTTGCTTGCAGCGCGGCACGACTGGAATGCAGCTCCGCGCCGTACCACAATGCAAGTTGTCGCTGCAGGGTGCGCTATCCGAACAATTTCCACCTAGTTCTTGGCCATCGAATCGCGCCGCCTCAATTGTGGGGTTCTGGTTCTCGAGGTTGTCGTAGACGAACACGGGATAAAAGCCGAACTCGAAATCGTCGCGCCCGAGTTCTTCGCCCGTTGTCGCGTCAAAGCATCCGAGCGGAAAAGTCGTAGAGTCGTTGGGCTTGCGCCGTAGCACCCCACCGCAATCCGCAAAGAACACCATCTGGGTGGCATAGGGGAAGACGACACCGGCCGCGGTTGGGCGCTGGGCGATAATATCGCTCGGAGTCACCGCCAAGAATTGAGCCCCCCACCCGACTGTCCCGCTTGGAACGTCCGCCGGCAATGTGCCGGCTTTCAAGTGCCCGTCCCCGAGCTGCTTTACCACTTCGTGCAAGTACGGCATGCAGGCACGGTAGTTGTCCCCCTGCGGATTATTGCACCCACCGATCCAAAGTGCTGAGTTGCGCCGCATCGTGCCGTCCCGAAGCCGAGCTCTACTGGAACCGTCGTGGGCAAGCATGCTCAACTCGACGCTGGTGCCTGGCTTCGTAAACGGGGTCTCGGCGCGCACCGCAAGCACCCGCAGCGTGTTCACTTCCGAGGGGCGCTCCCCGTCCTCTCCGCAGCCACTCAGCGTCAGGGCAAGCCAGAACGGCGCGCCCAACCCCAAAATGCTTCTGGCAATCGTTGGCATTAGAATTCCCCTCGCACACCTAGGCTCGGAATGATGGGTAGCCCGGTTTGCCATTGCGTCGTCGTGTACCGGTAGTTGTACCTGACGCCTTCGGCGTTGGCGTGATTGTAGACATTCTGCACGTCGAGGTAGGTCGCAAGCCTGAAGTCTTGCCAGCTCCAAGTCTTGTCGACGCGCAAGTCGAGCTGATGGAACGCCGGGATCCTACGACTGTTGGGCGAACCTTGGATACATTCGTAACTGCCCGAAGCCGCGTTGAGCACACCGCCGACACAAGCGGTATACGGGTTGCCGCTGACAAATCTGAACTTGCCACCCACACGCCAACCGCGGCCCAAATCGTAGCTGCCGAGCAAGGTCACGTTGTGCGTTTGGTCGTAGTCGTAAACACGCTCCGGCTCGTTTGCGCTCGGCTGACGCACTGAACGAGAAAGCGTGTAGGCGAGCCAGCCAAAGAACCGCCCACCTGGTTTCCAGCGCACCATGGTTTCGGAGCCGTAAACATAGCCCTTGCCGGCGTTGGAGAAGCCTTGACTTCCGTCGTCGAATAGCGCGGGCACAACCAAGTTGTCGAGGTACTTATGAAACACTTCTACGGATACTTCGACCTGATCGGTCAACACCTGCTCGATGCCAACCGAGCTGTGCACGGCTCGATTCGATTTGAGCCGTGGTGTGCCGAACGGCACGATGAGTTGCGTGATCTGGGGACGCTCCGAGAACAGACCGAAGCCAGCCTTGACCGTCGTCCGTTGCGGACCACTGTGCAAGTCATATCTGGCGTTTAGCCGTGGGTTTAGATCCCAACGCTCGGACAGACTGAAGTAGTCGAGACGACCGCCGAGCAGCACCTTGGCGCGCTTGTTCGGCGTCCACTCCGTCTCGGCGAATGCTGCTGGGCCCGAGAAATAGCCCTGGTCTTTGTAGACAAGCATCGGACGGTTCGAATGGCTGCCTTCCATCTCGCCTGGTTGCGGCGGCGCCACCGACAGCACATCCGCGTCGTAGCGGTACACGATGATGTCTGGACCGACCCGTACCAGAAAATTGTCACTAATGCGGAAACTTACGTCACCGCGGAGGATCAAGGGGACGTAGTTGATGTCCACCGAGGAAATCGCGCCTATGTTGGTGAATTCACGATCGAGGCCAACCGAGGCTGTGGCATTGATTTGCAACGCCGAGGAGATTTGGTTACGGTAGGTCGCTTGAACGCGCGCGGTGCGCAGCCCTGCTTGGATGCTGTTGCCGATACCGGGTTCAAGTGCAATGGGATCCTTGAGGACCATCGCGAGTCGGTCATCGGCGCCAAAGACTCCAACACGAAAGAGCGAGGTTTTAGTCGGCTTGGTTTCGGCAAACGCCTGCCAATCGTAGTAAACCGGCGCTGTGCGAAACCCCGCGCCCTCGCCCATGACGGCACCGATCCAGGCATCAATGTGACTGCGACGTGCCCCCAGGTTGAATGACCATCCCTTGGCCAAGGGAACCGGTCCCCGCAGCATGACACGCGCGTCAATCAAGTCGACTTGGGCCATGCCGTGGTACTTCCCGTCGTGGTCCATCTCGCGCAGTTTTACGTCGATAATACCACCGGTAGCCCTGCCATATTTCGCACTGAAGTTACCCGGGTAGAAATCGATCGATTCTATCATTTCGGTTGGCACGATGCTCGAGAGCCCACCAAAGTGGTAGATCATCGGTACGAATGTGCCGTCGACAAAAAATTGGGTCCCGTAGGGAGACGAGCCACGTACTACTACCATGCCGCTGAACGCGGGCGTGCGCGCCACGCCAGGCATTGACTCGATCACCTTGAGTGCATCGCCGCCAGTGCCTGGAACCACGGCAAGCTCCTGACGTTCGATGGTTCGACGCGTCACTTCGCGGTCGGCGCGTTCACCGCGGACAACAACCTCGAGGCCACCGCCGCTAGGTCGTAGCCGGAGCAAAAGCTCGAGTCTTTCGCCAGCCTCAAGTTGCTCGGCACTGCGAAGAGGTTCAAATCCATCGCTCGTGATTTGGACCAACGCCTTGCCCGCAGGAATTCCGTCAACTTCCCAGGTACCGGTCGAATCCGTCGTAGTCGAAACGCGTCTGCCGTCTGCGATTTGAATCTCGACGATTACGCCGGCACCTGGCACGTCCGACTGGTCGAGCCTCACCACTCCACGCAGGCGGGCGGTGACCGGAGCCGCGGGGGCAGTGAGATTTGGCGGAACGGGCTCGGTTGCGCGAAGCGTGAACGTCATCTTGTAGAGGATCCGCGAGCGGATCGGCTTCTGCGCGCGCGTCGCGGGTCTGAACGTCAGTTTGAGCGCGGCCACCTGTGCGGCTTCGTCCATGCCGAATCCAGCTCCCTCAACTACGTTGGCCGCAGTCACATTGCCGGATTCATCGATATCCAGCTGCAACACGACCTCGCCGGTACGCTTCTCAGCCAATGCCTGCTCGGGATAAACCGGATCAAGTTGAACTAACACTTCCGGTGGCGTGAGTATCGCGTTCGGCAAAGCGCTGGATGCCTTATCGCTAGCGCCCGAGGACTGGGCTCGAATGCCCTCTACGGACAAGACCATCTCCAGTGCCAATAGTCCGCCAAAGGGTATTGCTCGCATAACGGTCGGCCCTCTGCGAGCTGCATGCCAAGCTAGCCAATCCTGAACTGTCTGGCGTTTCTTTCGGCTTTTGTCGGTACGGCGCGGGTTACCCGAACGAACAACTGTCCGCTCCTCACGGACAGTCGACAACAATACGGTCCGTGCGCCATGCAGCTTGCAACGCGTCGACGGGCGATGCATTCGCGCTCAGGCGAGTCGAGGTAAGGCGAGGCCGCGATACGACTGCAAGTCGACGGGGCCCAACAGGCGGCCGCGCTGGCTGAGTAGGCTTGAATTTTGGCAAATTCGGGCAATCGACCGTGGGCAGCTCGCGTGCTCGTGGCGTCGAGCGGATTCGTGCACTAAGGTCCGGGACGTCATTGAGACCATGCAAGAATATTTCACGACATTGACTCTAGCCCTGGCATCGTTGGACGGCTTGACCATCTACGCGTTCGGGTTTGGCGTCATCGTGATCTGCGGCCTCGGACTGCCCTTGCCCGAAGACATCACGTTGCTCACGATGGGCTATTTGACCTATCTCCCAATGCCCGATGGGAGCCCGCGGCCTCACACCAGCGCACTGCTCGGAACGCTTGCGGGCTTCCTCGGCTGCATGGGCGGAGATGGCATCATGTTTGCGATGGGGCGCCGCTACGGCATGGCGCTGGTCACGCATCGCCCGTTTCGTTGGCTGTTCAAGCCTCAACGCGTCGATCGGGCGCGTGAAATCATGGACGCCCACGGTCCAAAAATTCTGTTTGCGGCGCGCTTCATGCCTGGTGTCCGTTCCGTGGGATTCTTCACCGCAGGCTCACTCGGTACCCCCTACTTGCGTTTCCTTGCCTATGATGGCTTGGCCGCGATGATATCGGTGCCCTTTTTCGTATATTCGGGCTGGTATTGGGGGTCGAATATCGAAGCGGCCTTTGCACAAGTGCGCCACGCCGAACATGGGATGCTCATGCTCATTGGCGCGATCGCAGTCCTCACGATTTTCAAGGCAGTTCGAGCGCGCCGCCGCGAAGCAGCGAGCAGTCGCTAGCCCTCAATCGTTCAAGTCTCGGACCTTTCGTCGGCAGCTTGGACATTTGCACCGAAATTGCTGGACACGACTGCTGCCGCAAGAACCGATTTGGCTTGTGGCACGAGGCTCGTCCGAATCGGTATCAAGCGTTTGAGTGCGTCGAACCAGAACGCAGCGCCCAATGAACCCGCCAAAGCGGTCGTGAGCAAACCGAGCGCCTTCATCAATACTGGTCCAAGCCAGAACCCGGGATGATTCCAACTGCCATCTGTCCATTGTGCCCGCGTGGCAAATCGGGAGTTTTCCCAACCAAGCGGCAGGGTGCCACTCTCAACCGGTATGTTCATCACGCTCGGCCCAGCGTCGGCGGCACGTCGACCAATCGGCACCTGCCCCTCGGCCTCAGCTTGGGTCACCATCGAAAGTCGGAGATGGGTGTCGGAATAGATGGCCGACGCAATCTCGAGCGAGTCGACATTCAGTAGCGCAGCCAAAACAAGTCCGGTGCTGAACGCTGCCAGCCGTGCGCGACGCCGATACCAACCCGAACAGCGTTCCATCGAGTCGTCGAACCAATGCTCAAGCCGAGCCACAACGTGTTCGAAGCTTGGTGCGTCCTTCGTCAGCGCGCGCAAAGTATTTCCAATATCGCCGGTCAGCGCTGCGAGCTCCTGCCGATATTGCGCCGCACTAACACCCATGAGGTCGAGCGTCGCGCGGGCGAAGATTTGCGCCGGCAAATACGACGGCAGGCGGTTTGGTTTGAACAGCGCCAAGATCAACCCATGCTGGTAAAATTTGGTCTTGAGCTCAGTACCAAGCATCCGCTCAACCGCCTGAGCTAGCTGCTTGCCCCGTTGCGCGCGGAACGACTCGAGAAACTCGACGACCGCCGAGCAGGCGAGGCTGAACCAGGCGTAGACGACTACGAGACCGAGAGCGACTTCAATAACGACAGATCCGAACAATGTTTGCCCTTTTTGCCGGCGAAGGCTGCCTGGAGTTCGGCGTCACCGCAAGCCCCGCTGCAACACCGCTGAAAGCAGCAGCATTCGCAGGCATGCGGTGGAAACCTTGGAAACGGACCGGTATAGCGGCCCAGGGGCCGCTTGCTTGTTGGAACGATGGCAACTCGCTACAGTCCGCACTGCCATGACCCACCCCAAAGGCCCGCCTACGGATGTTGCTTCGGTCCTTACGCGCGTCGCTCGCCCCAAACGCGCTGTCGTTACCGCCGGTATGCCCTACGCGAATGGCCCGTTGCACCTTGGCCATCTCGCGGGTGCGCACCTGCCCGCTGATATCTATTCGCGTTTCGTTGGCATGGCGATTGGGCGACAGAACGTGCTGTTCGTCTGCGGGACGGACGAGCACGGATCGACCAGCGAAGTTGCGGCGCTTAGTGCGGGGATCCCGACCCGTCAGTTCGTGGACGAAATCCACGACAAGCAGCAGGCAACGCTCGCTCGTTTCTCGATTGGCCTCGATGTGTACACTGGTACCTCGCGACCCGAATGCTTCCCAACACATTGTCGCGTTTCGCAAGACTTCCTAACCAAGTTGCATGCGCATGGGCTGCTCGAAAAACGCACTAGTCGCCAGTGGTACGATCCCAAGATGCAGCGATTCTTACCCGACCGGTATGTCCGAGGCCGCTGCCCCAACCCCAAATGCGGCTACGAAAACGCGTACAGCGACGAATGTGACCAATGCGGGCATCAACATGAACCGACTCTGCTCATTTCCCCGCGCAGTGCGATAAGTGACGCCACCCCAGAGATGAGGGATACGACACACTGGTGGCTCGACATGTGGTCGGTCTCGGACACCATGCGCAGCTGGATCCAGGGAAAACAGAAGACTTGGCGACCCTCGGTATTAGCTGACACCCTCGACAAAGTGCTGCCGTCGCTGCGTTTCTCCAATGAGCTCGAAGAATCTTACAAGACGCACAAGGCCGAGCTGCCAAAACACAAGGCCAAATATGCGCCTGGCAAACAGGTGGTGCTTCAGTTCGAGGACAAGACTGAACTTGAGCTTGGCCGACAACTGCTCCAAACCCTAGGGATCAGCTCGGTCCTGTGTGACGAATGGGCGCACCGCTCGATCACTCGTGACATCGTCTGGGGGATCCCGCTGCCTGACCTCGATCCAGAACTGCTTGGCAAAACGCTGTATGTCTGGCCAGATTCGCTGATTGCCCCGATCTCGTTTACCCAGGTAGCGCTAGCGAAGCAGGGTCAAGATCCCGAGCGCTACCGCGAGTTCTGGTGCGATCCCGAGGCGAAAGTCGTTCAATTCCTCGGGCAAGATAACGTCTTTTTCTACGTTCTGATGCAGGGTGCGATGTGGATCGGTACCCAGGCGGACTACACGCGGCTGCCGATCAAAGGTGAATTGCAACTGACTGATGTCGTTGGTTCATGTCACTTGATGGTCAGTGGAGAGAAGATGAGCAAGAGCCGGGGCAACTTCTTCACGGGCGATCAATTGCTCGACGAAAAGGGCTACTCGGCTGATCAGATCCGCTATTACCTCGCGCTGCTTGGCCTATCCGAGAAACCATCTGATTTCGACTTCGTGAAATTGGATGAGCGCAATCGGTTCCTCGCCGGACCAATGAATGCCGCCTTCGAACGACCGATCTCGGCAGCGCACTCGAAGTTCGATGGCAAGGTGCCGCAAGGTGAACTCATTGGCCAAGTCGTGCCCGACACGATTCGTATCGTGCAACGCTACATCAAGACGATGGAGCGCGCAGATTTCCCAAGCTTGCTCTTCGATATCGAGAACTACGCGCGCAGCATCAACAGCCTGTTTACCCAGTACAAGCCACATGATGATCGGCACCCCGAGGAAAGTCGCCGCAACGCCCTTTTTTCGGCGTTCTACGTGCTGAAGAACCTGATGATCATGCTCTACCCCTTCGTGCCCGACACGATGAATCGCCTGCGCGAATCGCTACGGCTACCACCGGAAATCTTCAGCCTCGACGAGCTAGGCGTACCGATCCAGGCCGGGCACGAGTTGGGCCAGAAGCAGCCCTACTTCCCCGTGCCGCCCGAACTTGCAGCGCGCAACGAGAAGTAACCAAGAGACCTTAGCCAACCTCTCGCCCCGGCCACTTGCGGGCGGTCCTGCGCCACCGTAACGATCGGTGCCAGCAATAGGCTCGAATGCCGACATGAGCGGCGCGGCTACGGGATCCTGCGCCAAACACTCACCGTGGTACTTTTGGCAACGTGAAGCGTTGCGCGGATTTCGCCTTGCCAGAAGATCGTGGATTTCGACACTCACGGGGGTCTCGGCCCTGGTGAACCTCGCTGTGATGCCTCTTGCACTCACTGCACAACCGCCCAGGGTGATGCGGCAGGGTGCTAAATGTAATGCGCTTCGCACATGGTGGGCATCTCTTGGTACCGGCTTAAATCCTGGCCAATTTGTGCGTTTTCTGGCACGTGGGTTATACGGTGCCCAATCAACTGAACCTGTCGGTTCTACCGCCCCAGGCTCTCGTTCGTTACGAAAAGCAGCTTGGCACGACCAGCATTGGTAGTATCTGGCTCGGGCGGCTGCTCAACGGCAACGATGCGGGGCGAGTCGTTGTTCTGCGGCGCATTGCAAAGCAATGGCTATCGAACAAGGATGCCGAATGGGTGATGTACGGCGCAGACGCCTACGCCAAGGTACGGCACTCGTCGCTGCTGAAGCTGCTCGGAGTTCTTCATCAGGACGCAGACTTGGTCACGATCAGTGAACACCTGGAAAGCGTTCGGCTCGTCGATTTGCAACGGGCGGTTTTCGACGAAGGCGTGCCAATCCCCGCCACAGTGGCAGTGCGCATCGTGCTGGACGCAGCACGTGCCACGTGGAAAGCACATCGGCTTGCTGCCGAGGTTGGGATTTTTCCAACGGAGCGCCTCTTTCTGCCGGAAGGCGTCCATATCGCTAGCTATGGCGCGACCCTGATTGGCGAAGTTGGGGTGCTGTCGACATTGGCCCGATGTGTCGTGCCACGCACGGTCCCTGAGTTGCTGGCCCAGCTGGCCCCGGAAGAGCTTGGCGCGCGCAGTGCGGAAGTGGGCTCGCCCGAAGTTTTTTCGCTCGGCGTCGTGCTCTGGGAATTATTGGCCAATCGTTGGCTCTTCAGTCGTCAGAGCGATAGTCGTACCCACCAGGAGCTGCTGCTTGCGCCTATCGCGGGTCTCGACCAAATCGAGCGTTTCGGCATGCCCGTGCCGGATTTGCTCGTCAGCTTGGTGCGAAGGGCCACCGCGCGCAACCCAGCTGAGCGATTCGCATCGGTCAACGATTTGATTCTAGCATTCGAGCGCTTGCCGGCACATTTCGTCGCAACCGAGCAGCAAGTCGCTGAAGTGCTGCGCTTGCGAGCCGGCGCCGGCCTCACCGAGTCACGTGTCGACGAATCCGAACGCGCCCGGAGTGGCACTTTCGCTGAGATCCGCGCGTCTCAGCCATCCATCTCATCCAACGCCTCGAGCCACGATTGGGATCGCCCGACCTTTGCACAGAGCAGTTTGGTAAGTCGCCCGCCGTTGTTCAACGGCAGTGTTTTGCCCACGGCGCCCGCGACACTTCGCCCTGAGCCACAAGAGCATGCCGTCCATACCACGTCGGTGCCACGTCGCCGCCGCGCCGGCCTACTATCCATTGGGCTGACGATGCTTGCAGTTGGCGCATTCATCGTTACCGTTCGCGGCATCGCACCGAGGCATGCGCAAACGCGATCACTTGGACCTCCACCTGCAGCCCGATTGGTCGCAGCTGCGGCGCTCCCCACGCCTGACGCGAAAACGCCGCCACCGGCACCGTCGGCACCGCCCGAACTCGCTGCGGAACTTGGAAGCGATGCCAATGCCGCAGCTTCTGAATCCCTTGCACCAGCCAATTTGACCAAACGCGGAGCCAAGCTCAAGCGCGCCGTGCTGCCACACAAGGGCAAGGGCGCATCCTCTGGTACTCGGCCAGCACCAAACAGTCGCCTGACCGGCACCAGCATCGATCCGCAGTGGGGGATCTAGCGTTCCCACAGCCGCGTGTGTTCCGCTACTTTGGCAGTTCGGTGGTGTAGTCTAGGAAGTTGCCGCTCATCATCAACATGCTCAAGAGCGTCCAAGATTCGTCGTAGTATTGGCCACCGCACCACATGTTGTTCTGGCGAATCAAGCCCCACACGTCGTTGATGAAAGTCTGATAGGTGCTGCTGTGCATTGCCCCTACACCCGCTGGACCAATGAACGCAGCTGAGCGTCCCTGGTACCCGCGCGCACCGAACTCGGCCTTGGGCGTACCGTTGATTTGGTAGCCGTCCACGATGTTAGCGGCACCGATCCCGGCAAAGAACTGGCTCGTTTTGGCTACGTAGTCCTTCGCATTAGCCCAAAGGTCAGCGCTGGATTTGGTCAAGCAAACATCCAGCCCAATCCGGAACGGCGTACGGCACGAATCGTAATTATACCAATCTTTCTGATCCTTGACGGCGCCACCAGTGCTGGTTGAAAACGCACGCACGAGGCCATTCGCGAGATTGCCATTGGCTGAGGTCACATTGCCGGCGATGGTGTCGTACACGCATTTGACGACGCCACTATTCCAACTTGCATTGCCCGAGACACTAGCAAACACCCGATAATACGATGGCGCGAAATAGGAAACGTTCAGACTGTTCCAATCACCCCAGCGGTTGCCGTTCTTCGGCAACTTGCTGTCGAGGATCTCGTAAGTCCAGATATCGTTCAACAGATCCTTTGCTGATTGCAAGTAACTCTTCGAAAGGCTACCTTGCCCGCCCCATTGCTTGTCGGCCATGATGAGCGCCCAAGCCATGTCTTCGTCGGCATCGGTGGCTGCGCCCTGATAGTTCACATCGCCAGAATTGAGCGTGCCGTCGGGCTTTACATACCAGTTCATGAGCATGGTCTGGACATTGTTCAGGCCCACCGCCGCTTGAGACGGATACTTGAGGGCAAACTTCCAGAGACCGTCGAACACGGTCTGATCGTTCATGTACACCGATATCAGCATGCCGTAGGCGATCCCTTCGGACACCGTTGAATTGACCTCAAGGCCCGGCTCTGACGGCCGAATCACGCGCAAAGCACCGGCATTATCCGAAACAACAAGGTCGGCTTTCCACTTCGTGTACACCGATTGCACGTCTTCGTTCTTGAAGTCGGTTGGGTAGGTGCAGTTGGTGCTAAATCGATTCTGCGGGAACGGAAACTTCGCGCTCGTCGTCGCGGGTGTGGGCCCGCGCCAGACGCCACCAGTTGCAACGTTTCCGCCCGTGGCGGAGCCTCCGGAGCCCCCCGCAGTGACACTGCCACCTGCTCCACCACGAGTCGGGTTGCCGCCCGTGGTCGCCGTGGTTGCAGTCGTCGCGCCGCCGTCGCTAGCCTTGCCCCCGGATGCAACGGCACCACCACCGTTGCTCACGAAAGACGTCGTGCCACCCGAGGCATTCGTAGTGCCACCTGAACTCTGCACGGCGCCACCTAGGGTTGTTCCTGTTGACGCTACGTTCGCTGTGCCCCCAGACGCCACGGGCGGCGACTGCACCGCCGCGTTGTTGCCGTTGCATCCCCACACCGTCGCCGCGATGCTGAAACCAACCAAGTAGATGCCGGACATCCGTCTGTGCATAAGATTCCTCAAAAACGCACTCCAATATCGCGCTATCCCTAGCATTTGCGCGTCGGTTGGGCGAAGGCCTGAGGTCACCGAGTTCTAAAAAGTTCGCTGCTGACTAGAACCGCTGCTCCTTCGGCGCTTCTGCAGATGGCCGGGGCAGTGCGTCGGACAACACAGTACCAGCGAATCGACGACAATTCGCTGATTCGGCGCCGCATGCGAGCCAAAGTGCGCTTGCGGTCCCCGTGTTTGGTGCGTCGATGAGCACCCCTGCGCTTGGCATTCAGAAGTCAAGTTGCCCTCCTCCTTGTGCCCACCTCCAGCCTCAGTCACCCTAGAACGAACATGCGCTGCCATCGCCTCAATCGAATCACGCTGGTTTTGATCTCCATCGCCTTCGGCGGACCTTCATGCTCATCACCAGACTCGACCACTGGTTTGGCCGCCAACGGCGGCACTTCGCCATCACTGGCCGGAGCAACAGGGCTCGCGGTGTCAACCGGAGGCAAATTGGCCCTGGGTGGTGCGAGCCTGGGCGGTGCGAGCCTGGGCGGTGCGAGCCTGGGCGGTGCGAGCCTGGGTGGTGCGAGCCTGGGTGGTGCGAGCCTGGGTGGTGCGAGCCTGGGTGGTGGCACAGCAGTGACTGCTGGTGCCTCGAGTGGGGCCGAAACGCGCGACATCTTCGGCATCCGCAAGCTCTACCCATCTCTTGCAAACGGAATGCAATGGGTGTCGAACTGGAGTGGTCCTTCGCGTCAATTCAACGGGATCGACCCGTCGGATCCCTGGTTTGATGCTGATCACGGTAATGCCACGTATCAGGTATCCGGTGACGGAACTCTCGTCATCTCTGGCAGCGTTCCACGCATGTACATCCACGACCCTACGCTCGTGAGGTCTTGGACGAACGTCGAGGTGACCATGTATTTCGAACGCATTGCCGATAGCGCCACGGCGTGGGGCGGCATGGTTTGCCATGCGCGGAGCAATCACGGCACAACTGGCAACGAGAATGTCGCCCTGTGTGACACCCGCGGAGTCGGAGCACGAATGCGCTACGACGGTCACATCGATTTCGAGAAGGAAACGAGTCACCCAGCTTCCACTGCCATCCTGAACCGCGCACTATGGCCCGGGGAGATGCCAAAATCGACCTGGTTTGGCTACAAGTACGTCGTGTACGATCTGGCCGACGGCGGCGTTAGACAGGAGCTCTGGTACGATTCGACCAACGGCGTTGATGGTGGAGATTGGGTGATGCTTCTCGAGCATGTTGACCGCGGAACGGATTTTGGAGTCGGAGGCAATGCTTGTGCAGCGGGCGTCGATCCTGCTCTACCACTAACCAATAGCGCAGCTCGACCCGGCACCGAGTCAGGCAAACCCAATATCACGGTCTACTTCCGCAGCGACAACGTGGGGACCAACGGCCTCATCTACCGCGCGGGCTCGGTGCGTGAGATCGTGATGCCAGGCACGCCAGCAGCCCCGGGCCATTGACCGCTCCGGTTGCCTTTACGGCTCGCAATATTCTGGCAGGTCCACGCTAACAACTGCGCCGCCCTGCTCTGAGTTTGCAATTCGCACCGCACCGCCGAGAGCCCGCACAATGCGTTCAACCAATGAGAGTCCTAGTCCGAGTCCATCGCCATTGGCACTACCCGCGAACGCCCCCAAGCCCCGCGGCAACAACGCAACCTCGAAACCTGGCCCCGCGTCGCGGATCTCGAAAGTCACTCGCCCCGAGTCAGAACGGACGACAAATTGCTCGAGACCGTGACCGTGGCGCTGCGCATTGTCGAGTAGATTCAGCAATGCCCGCCCCATCAGGCTAACGTCAACGCGCACCTTGGCACTCGCGCCTTCGTCGACCAATCGCTCTACACCAATTGACGCGCGTTCGAGAGCGGTTCGTGCCAACTCCACAGCAAGCACCGATCTTGACTCCAGATTCTGAAACTCGAGGCGCGATTGAGCCAGAAGCTGCCCCACCAATGAATCCATTTCCTTCAACTCCGCCTCCATTGAGTCAAGCCGGCGGGGATCTCCTAATGCCTCACGTTCTAGTTCCACAAGCATCCGCAAACGCGCGAGCGGCGAGCGGATCTCGTGCGAAACCCCGGCCAGAAGCTCGCGCTGCCCAGCGAGCTGCCGCTCGATCTTCTCAGCCATAGAATTTACGGCTCGTGCGACGGCACCAAGCTCGCCCCGATGGTCATGCCGACAGAGTTGAACCCGCGCATCGAGATAACCTTCGCCGATGTCGCGAACGACTGACACCAAGTCATCGAGCGGCCGCACCAACATCCTCGCGATAAGGCCTGACATAGCCCAAAGCGCCAAGATCAGGAATCCGAGGCCCAGCACGAGACTGTTGGACCATTGACTGTGTGGCATGACGCAAGCATCGACGTGCCCGAGCAAATGGCGACCATCCTGCACGTCGAGGCGATGGTGCCCCTCATCGCAGTCTCGCGTGGAACCGAAGAGGATTCGCCCCGTCTCGTCACGAAGCGTCAAATGGACCTTGAAATGTTGCTCAATTGATCGAGCAAGCTCGTCGCGCCGCACCGGATCGTTCCAGACGACAACAAAGCGTTCGTTGGCAAAGGCCCGTAGCGCGTACGGCTCGCGGCTCGAGCCTGCAGCCGCGTGCGCGACCATACCGGCGACGACTACAGCCAATACGATGGTGGCTCCTAATGCGAAGAAGATGCGATGCCGCAAGTGCCTCCCGCCGAACCGCGTCCGCTCGTGCTGCCAATGGCTGCGGTTCGTACCGGCGAGCCACTTGGTTTGCTGCTGCGGCTTTTTGCCGCTCATGTCTCCTCCTTGGACAGCAAGTAGCCAACGCCACGAATCGTGCGGATCATTCGTGGCGGATCGTCGTCGAGTTTCTTGCGGATTCGAGAAACGTGCACGTCTATGGTTCGCTCGGCAACACTGGTGTCACCTCGTCCGGCCAGTTCGAACAGTATCCCGCGCGGCACCACTCGCCCGGCGCGCCGCATCAATGCCGCCAACAGATCGAATTCGAGCGCCGTCATCTCGACCCAGCGATTGTCCACGTGGACTGACCGCGATTCGAGGTCTAACTGAACCCTGCCAATGCGAAGCTTCTCACCGTCAGATTGCGGGATGCTCCGACGCAGTACCGCGCGCAAACGCGCCAACAATTCACGCGGCCCGAACGGTTTGGGCAAGTAGTCGTCCGCGCCGAGCTCAAGCCCGACCACGCGATCCGTTTCGTCGCCGCGTGCAGTCAGCATTAGCACTGGTATACGACTCGATTGGCGGATCCGCCTCAGGGTTTCAAGTCCATCCATGCCCGGCATCATGACGTCCAAGAGCACCGCGTCGTACGCTTCGGCACCAAGCTGCCTGAGGGCCGCGGCGCCGTTGGGGGCATGCAGCGCGCGGACGCCGTGTGCCCCCAAATAGTCGCGCAGCAACTCGAACAAGCGATGGTCGTCGTCAACTATGAGGACGCGATACTCCATGAATGCCGGGCAATCTAGCTCAACTTCACTACTTCTGCATCTCGGCTGCTGCTTTGACGCAAACCTCCGCTATGTGGCGTTCGAACTCGGCGCGTTGGCAGCCCGCGTGAAAGTGGTGATATGCCCCAAAGGCACCGATAATCAGCCCCAACACGATAAGACCTACTCCTGGACGGTGATGATGACAGCACATGGTCGGTTCCCTCCTTGGGTTAGCAGCACACCGCGCAGCAATGTCGATGATGGCGGTGACCACCGCGGCGCAGCCACTCCGCCAGTTGTTCGCGCTGTTTTGGTTCGAGCGTGGCGTGAACTCGCGACACAGCCTCCCGCAGGACTTGAGCCCCGTCGCCCAAGGTCTCGAACAACTTGGCCTCGAGCGCCTCCAATTGTTGACCATCAACCGCCGGCGCTGCCAGGATATCGGCCAGTTCCCCGTGCAGCCCAGCGGCACGTTGCCTCACGTTTTGCATCCGCCCTCGAACGTCGTGAAAGACTGCGCCGAGCAGTTGTTTTTGGGCGGCCGTCGCCCCGAGACGCTTCAAGGCGCAGGCGAGCATCACGGAGTGCCCTCCGTGCCGATGGTGAAATGCCACGGCCGCACCTACTACCACGAGGCCAGTACCTACCAGCATTGCGAACATTTCGTTGCTCCTCTGAGTGACTAGGACTTGTCGTTGTGACAAGTTCGACTCACCCGCAACGTAGAACCCCCATGTGAAGCACGTACCCCGAGCAGTGTGAAGAAGTGTGAACTTTAGCTCGGTCGGTGAAGTCACCCAACCGGGCGTGCGGATCTCCTATTGAACTAGCTGGACAATGGCCTGATCTGCCAAGCAGGCGCCCCAAAGACCGTTTTTTCCGCAAAGCCGGCTGCCCTCGTAGCAAGTCTCGTAATTGTCTACCCGGACCAGCACCTTGCCACAATCGACGACTTCGCCCGGATTGGCGCAGGAGCAACCCTCGTTGGGCTGGGCACATGGGTCAACCGTCGTGGTGTCGCCAGCTGGCATAGCTTGATACTGATAGCTTGCAGGGTGCTCGTCGACAGCGCTCGCACAGCCAGCAGTCAGGCCAAGCAGCAGAGCGAGCGCCCCGCACCACTTGATACCTAGTAGCTGACACATTTGCTTCATTCGCTGCCGCCTTTCGGATTAGTTCAGTACGTGTGCCTCGACGAGCTGACTGCTTACGTTAGGTACGTGCGAACCAAAGATAAACGTAAGCTATTGGCGTTCACATTTCAACAGTGAACACAGAAGATCCGAGACCACGCAGCCTGGCTTGTGGCGATGACGACGACGCACAACGATGAAGGCGCTGCGTATACGTGTGCATTGATTTACCAATGGTGTGCGATGTGCGACACGGTGAAGTGTCAGCTATTCGCGCAAGAAAGCACAAGGAGGCACAGCAACAACACTCGGTGGCAATGCCGGGTGCGACTCGAACCGCGTCGTCGCCGCGACGAACAGGCCAAAACCGCACGAGTAAAGCCTCGAGGTTTGGCGCCAGCAACAACCCAGCGCGCGGTAGTACCGACGCGGTTCTAAGGGCGAAACGTCGAAGTTTCCAGCGCTCGACGTGCGCCGCCGGCCACATACACCTACAAAGCGACTGTCTGGCTCAGGCAGTCATTCATGGTCAATCTTCTTGTTTGGTCCGCGGCGGAAGCGCGGGCACGGTTCAATTGGCAGCCCCGATCCACAACCTTAGCGGTGGCCACACTGCAGCTGTGCCTACGACGAGTCGGGCGGTAGCCATCGGCGGTCAGCGTCGCGTTCGGATGTCACTGACGAGCTCGTCGGGAAGCCTGCCGTCCCGAGTAAAGGCGCGCATGTGCGAGATGGGTGCAGTTGCCCATTCGATGAGGGGACGCCCCGCAATGGTGCCCTGCCGCATCTGCGGCGTATACGCGGCAAGCTCATTGGCGTTGCCGTCCAACCGCTGCAAGAGAGAAAGCAGTGCGTCGAGGCTATTCATCTTCATGTACGGGCACGTGGCGCACCCGCCCTCAACCGAACAGCCCTCACCACCTGCTGGACCGGGTACCATTGGTAGCTGTCGATCACCGGTCGCAGCTACCGCTTCGTCCGCGACCGGAAACACGAGCTCGACGTCCACCGCTCGGGAACCGACTGCCCGCAGACAACCTTGCACCTTGCGCACAAGCGAGGTCACCATTCCAACCTCGGTACCGAGCACCACCCTTAGCCTCTCGTTTTGACCGCGCGCGCTGGCCGCGTCAACGGCACGCCCAACGAAACTGAGGATATCCGAGGTCGAACCAACCACACCGCGCCCGCACCGCTGGGCCTCGAGCCCCAAACGAAACATGGCGCCGGGCACCTCCAGGTGGGCTGTGATCAGGGCATCCGCGTAGTCCGATGCGACGCGCCGGGCCACTTCGTCACCGAACAGATGGTGAACGATGCAGTTGCCGCGGGGGAAGTACGCGAACCCGGCCAACACCCGCGAAAGCGTCGAACGGTCGTGCGCGGGGTGCACCTGCTTGATCGCGTCGTTGTCGAGCTCTGCCATCGACTGGAACAGGACACGCAGGTTTTGCCCCATGTACGTGTCGGGCCCGAACCAAAGCCGAACCTCAGGCACTTGCGCGAACGCCGACAACACCGTGGAAACGACGTTCGACGAGGTACACGTCAAGGTCGGCAAAAGCGCATGCGCGTGTGCCTTGGTGTAAAGGCTCGTGTTAATATAGATGACGTGCAGACCCAAGCGCTCGACTGCTGCCTGTCGGAGCCAGGCAAAGTACTCGTCAGCCTCAGCAGCCTCGGCCAAAGAACAGCCGATAGGGTCCCTGGCAGCGCGATACACGGGGACCTGGCCAAAGCCGGCGCCGTCGAGTACCGCACGTACGTTTTCAGCCATGAAGTCGACGCCCAACACGACAATGCGCTCAGCCCCGGCGCGCACCATGTCGACGGCGCGGTCAGCCATAACCAGCGAATCGGAAACGTGAACATGCCGATAACCACTCGCGGCAAGCACGCCCTGCAGTTCGGGATCCATGTAGAAATGTGCCACGATACCGACGTTGCTCCGCTCGGCTAGGCCACGTAAAGTCGAGACGCTGCGCGCATCGGGCTCGAGAAATGCAGCCTGCGCTTCGGCGAAGGCACCTTGAGCTTCGAAGCCGTCACGGGATATGACTAGAGACGGAAATGCACGAACAATAGCCATGGCCTCTCCTTGGCGTACAACTACCGCGGTGGCGGACGGATCGATGAAAGTACTGAACGGCTACGCCCATAGGCGAAATAGACGACGAAGCCGAGGGCCAGCCACACCAGCAGGCGAATCCAGGTATCCGAAGGCAACATCACCATCATACTGAGACACGTCACGATCCCGAGAATCGGAACGAGCGGAACAAACGGTGCTCGGAATGGACGCTCTACATTGGGTAGCTTGATTCTCAAGACCCAAACCCCACCACACACGATCACGAAGGCGAATAGGGTACCGATGCTCACGAGTTCACCAAGCAAGGCAATCGGAAACAGCCCCGCCAACACCGAGCAAACTACGCCGGTCAGAATCGTCGTGACATAGGGGGTTCGAAATCGCGAATGCACTTTGGCAAATACTGGTGGCAAGAGTCCATCGCGCGCCATCGAAAAAAAGATCCGCGGTTGCCCCATGAGCAGCACCAGCACCACAGAAGCCAACCCAGCAATCGCGGCAATGTTGACGAGGTACCCCAACCATGCCAGCGCCGGCCCGGCCTTGGATATTGCGACGAAGACTGGGTGCGGCACGTTCAGTTCGCTGTAGTGAGCCATGCCAGTCATCACCAAGGCCATTAGCACGTAGAGCACGGTACAAACGAGCAAGCTCACGAGGATCCCGATCGGCATATCGCGCTGGGGGTTCTTCGCTTCTTGCGCCGCAGTCGACACTGCGTCGAACCCGATGTACGCAAAGAATACGACGCCTGCCCCACGCGCAACCCCAGGCCAACCGAAGTGGCCAATTTCACCCACTTGGGGCGGAATGAAAGGCTGCCAATTCTGGGGATTAACGTAGAAAAAGCCGAACCCTATCACCATGCAGACGATCGCGACTTTAACGATGACGATCCAATTATTGAACTTGGCCGACTCGTGAATGCCAATCACCAGCAGGGTCGACATCAATGCGACGATTATTACAGCTGGGACATTGAGGACCCCACCTGGGTTTAGTACCAAGGTGTGAGTCCCCTCGACTGAAAGCGGCGCCTGCGTCAACGAGGGCGGCAATTTCACCCCTAGCTCACGAAGGAATGCCACTAAATACCCCGACCAACCCACGGCTACGGTGGCCGCCCCAAAGAGGTACTCGAGGATCAGATCCCAACCGATGATCCAAGCAACGAATTCGCCGAGCGTTGCGTACGCATAGGTGTAGGCGCTCCCTGCCACGGGAATCATCGCAGCCAGCTCCGCGTAGCAGAGGCCAGCAAACAGGCAGCCCAGCCCCGCTAAGATGAAGCTCAGTACGATGGATGGGCCGGCGTATTTGGCCGCCGCGGTGCCGGTGAGGACGAAGATCCCCGCACCGATAATGCCGCCAATCCCGAGCGTGGTCAGGTTAGTGGCAGTGAGCACGCGCTTGAGAGTTCCGTGCCCGTCAGCGTTGGCCTCATCGGTCAGCGTTTGCAGGCTTTTCGTAGACCAGATCCCCATGGTTTTCTCCGCGCTGGGCCAAAAATGAGCTGACTCGGGTCAGGCCTCCTACCACATTCGAAGGAAAATCCTCGAGCTCGATTGCGTCGACGCACCGCTCAGCGTTCGTCTGTCCGGAGCAACAGCAACGTTCCCTGCGTATCGCCGGGCCGGCCAAGAGTTCCACCTCGACGCGCCGACATGATCCGTTCAGCCTTGTCTCGCTTTTATCGTGAGGGCTCGTTGCCTCGCCGTTGCTCCGCGTCTCACCATGGCCCACAGCAGCCACGAAAATCAGGACCGTAACGTCGCCGCACCAACGCGTTTGCAGAAGATTAGAACGCTCGAACCCTACGTCTACCTCGTGTACGTAGGTATCTGTACCCTCGTTGCTGCCAATAGTTTCTTTCTCGCGCGCGCCCTGCACCTGCAGTGGGCCGAAGCCGCCCGAACGGCACTCGACCCCACGACTGCGGCGCGCCACCTTGCACCAGTGTGGTGGTCTGCTCCCCTCGACGACACATTTATTCACTTTGATTTCGCGCGCTCGTTCGCGCAGTTTCACCCGTTCGAATGGACGCGCGGTGGCGGCTATTCGAGTGGCGCAACGAGTTGGCTCTACCCAATGCTTCTGGCAATTGGCATTGGGTTGGGGTTCCATGATCAATCGTTGGGCAGCGTCGCCGACGTGCTCGCTTGCGTTTCCGTGTTCGCCTTCTTTTGGGCCGCGCGGCGTCTGTTTGACGATTTGCCACGCTGGGCATGCTACCTACTTCCGTGGTTCATTCTGACGAGTGGCGTCCTTGGTTGGTCGCTTTGGAGCGGCATGGAACTTGGGCTGTTCTTTGGCGTTTGGGGGTTGCTTTGCGCATTTTACGTGGCGCACCGCGAGTCACAGCACGAAGTTGACGACCTGGCTTCGCGCCGCGGGATGGCCATTGCGGGGCTGCTACTGGTCATGACGCGCCCCGAAGCCTTGCTCTGCGTTGGCTGCTTCGCGCTATACTCGACCGGGCGCCTTTCGAAGGCTCGGCTTCGCTGCTTCGGTTACGTGCTGGCCCCAGCACTCGGATTTACTGCACTTCGCGCCCTCGTCAACCTCGCACTCACCGGGAGCCTTGCCGATGCTGGCGCGCTCGTGAAGCTTTACACGCTGCGCCCATTCCTTGATTCGCGCGAAGTAGCGCTGAAGTGGCTCGACAACGTTGGCTTCCAATTCAGTCGCATTACCGTGTACCACACCGCCGATGATGCCCTCTGGGGTTGGCAACTGTGGTTACTCGTCTTGCTTGCCTTCATCCCCAAGCGGACGCGCAGCCATGTTACGTTGCTCGTGCTGCAGTCTTTCGGTTGGATCCTGCTTGTGGCCCAAAACGAGTACGTTCGCTATCAGAACGATCGATACACGATGCCAGCGGTATTGTGGCTGCTCCTTGCCGTGGCGCTGGGAGTGGGTGGGGCCTTGGCGCAAACAAAAGATGCGTCCTGCCGAGCGCATTCGGGCTGGCGGACCGCACTAGCAGCCACAGCAGCCCTACTGTCTGGCTCTTTCTTGCTTCATCAATTCCCTCGGCTCAATCAGCAGCATTGGTTGTTCGGGCGCGCGAGTCGCAATATCGCCGAGCAGCAGATCCGTGTGGGTCAACTATTCCGCGCCGGCCAATTTGGGCCCGTACAACGCGTCTTGATGGGCGATGCCGGAGCGATCCCCTACTTTTCGGAACTGCCTGGGGTGGACGCAATTGGGCTCGGTGGGACGCACGGGCTTCCCTTCGCTCGGGCAGTCAATCTCGGGGTGGGTGCCACTGTCGAGCTGATTGAGCGTATGGCGCCTGAAGAGCGCCCCGATCATTTCGCTCTGTACCCCACCTGGTGGGACCTCTTGCCGGTTTGGTTTGGTCGGCCCCTTGAAGAGATTCGCATCAAAGGCAATGTCATCTGTGGGGCAGCCAACAAAGTCGTTTATGAAGCCGATTGGCACGGCTTGGATGAGTACCCTCGCCCATCGACACTTGCGCCGCATTCGGTCATCGTTGACGAGCTCGATTTCGCGGATCTGGTGAGTGAGACGGACCACGACTTCGAAGTCACCTCGAAACACTCGGGGTACGTGGTGATGAAGGTTTTGCCACACCCGAGCGATCCAAACCGCGAACTTTTTGACGCTGGGCGACTCGTATTTTCGGATGCCAAGACGCGCTTCTTCCTGCATGGCTTTCAGCGAGGTCAGCACGCAAGTCTCGTATTTCGCGCGGCACCAAACTACCGAATGGCATTTCGAGTATCAATCGACGGGCGCGACGCTGGGCGGGTTGAATTCGAAGGCGGCAGCGGGTGGCAAGAAGCCGTCCTCACGCTCGAACCAAAGCACCTACGCCCAAGCATCGCCGTCGAACTCACCGCAGAGACCTCAGAGCATATCCTTTATCACCTCTGGGCAACGTCTCCATAGAGTAGCCGCGAACGCGAACTCACTCACACCGGCGGAGCATCGGGTCCAACTTGGCCCACGGTGCCCACAGTGCCCACGTCTCCCGCTCGTTCACCACCAACGCCACCCGCTGGCGGCAATTCGAAGTTGACCTCGCGTTCGACGATGTAAAGGGGGCGACGCTTGATCTCCTCGTAGATGCGTCCCACGTACTCGCCGAGAACTCCAGTCATCAACAATTGCGCTGACGATCCAAGTGCGACCGCAAACATGATGGTGGTCCAGCCTGGGACGGTGCCGGAACCGAACAGCTTTGCGACAACCGCCCAAATCCCAATCCCCACGGCACCCAGTCCAGCAATTACCCCCAACCATGTTGCCGCGCGCAGCGGCAGAATCGAAAACGAGGTAATTCCGTCGACTGCAAACTGGAGCATCTTGCGCAACGGGTACTTAGTCTCGCCGGCGAATCGCGCTTCACGCTCGTAGTACACGGCCGTCTGCCGGAACCCCACCCAGGCAACCATGCCGCGCACGAAGCGATGCCGCTCGCGCAAGGCCCGAAGGGTCAAGACAACCGCGCGACTCATGAGACGGAAGTCGCCCGCATCGATTGGGATCTGTACGCCGGTAACTGCGCGCAGAATGCGATAGAAGAGCGCCGCGGTGAGGAGCTTGAACCACGTCTCGCCCTTGCGCTTGTTGCGCACCGCATAGACGACATCGAACCCATCGCGATTGCGTTCGAGCATTTCGCCGACGAGTTCGGGCGGATCTTGCAGATCTGCATCCATGACAACAACGGCGTCACCCTCGGCACGGTCGACACCTGCGGTAATTGCAATTTGGTGTCCGAAATTTCGAGAAAACCCGAGGACGCGATAGCGCGACTCGCGTCTCGCCATATCGTTTAGAAGTTCACGCGAGGCGTCCTTGGAGCCGTCTTCGACGAAGACGACTTCCCAGTCGTCACCAATACCCGGAAGTGCCGCAAAAAAGGTGCGCAGTCGCCGTTCGAGCTCAGGCAGCGTCTCCTGCTCGTTGTATACCGGTATGACTAGAGACAGCTTGGGACGAGTCATCGCGCCCAACTATATACAACGCGGAGCTCGCCGCACCGCCCCGAGGCGCATCCGGCTAAAGGGCTGGCAGCCAGATGGCTCCAAGCTGGTAGACGCAAGGAATTACAGCAAAAACCCAAGCCAAGACCGCAGCACTCGCCTGTTGTCGCGTCGCCGCCGTCTTCGACAGTCGAGTTAGGGTCGTTACCGCGGCCGCAAAGCCCAAAACGATAAAATGGGCAGCAGCGCCAGTGGTCACGGGCATGCCCGCTAGGTGCCCGACGCCAACGACCGCAAATACGACGCCAGGGGCCAACCACAAAAGCCAATTTCGCGCCACTAGCGGAAGAAATGCGAACGGGACGAACAGCACTAACCAGAACAGCAGCCCCTGCAGCTCGAACCACCGCGCCAATACGTATGCCGGATTGGTCACAGCAACGCGCAATGTCTCGAATAGCCCCACTGCGCGCGAACCCCACAGCCCCTTGAATGAGCCGTGATAGGCGTCGACACCGAGGTACGGCAGCACCAGCCCCGCAATGAGCACGAAGTAGGCAATGGCTCCCGCAACCAACCAGTGTCCGGCGGTCCGCGTGCCCTCGTTCGTCGCGAAGTAGAGTCCGAGACAACAGAACCACCACGCCGCTTGTTCGTTTACACCCAGCGTCAGTAGGGACACCACCAACGCCGACTCATATCGCTTTCTTTCCCACTGATGCGCCGCTAGAAAAAACAACCCAGCCGCGAGCCCCAAAGGCAGAACCTCTTGCCGCCCAATCGTCCTAAGCGTGGGCATGCACAAGTAGCAAGATGCCACGATCAGTGCGATTTTGCTGCCCAGATGACTCTTTGCCCAAAGGTACAGCGGGAAAGCCGCGGTCGCGATGCACAGCGACCAAAAGAAGATATGCGCGTGGCCAGGCGGGCGAAGAAACTTCAACGCAACGATCGGAACCCCGAGCCAGCCGCCGTGACCCAAGATGACGAACGCCTGCCGCACCGAGTGAACCCCCACTGGCGGATCGCCTACGAGCCGCGGCACTGCCGTGGGATCCAACCATACACCGCGCGTGATAATGTATATTACGCCGACGGCTATCACGAGTAGGGGCAGCAGCAGCCTGAGGCGCGGCGGCGTGAGCCGGGTCACGTAGCCTGATAGCTGCTCGAAATCGGATGGGCCAGACGCCTCGCGCCGCTGGAACGCAGCCTTCTGCGTGAGACGAAACGCTGACCATGCGACGATCGACACCATTGCTGTCGTTAGCAAGAACATGAGCGTGCGTGTCCGCCACAACGTCGGATGCAAAAGCACCGGAAACAAGCCCAAGGCAATCACCCAGGCGCTTCGCCGCGACCAATGCTCAAGAAATTGCAGCCGGTGCCCCACGCGCGGATTGAGCGCGCTGCCTATCAGCATGCCCATGGACCACGATACTGCTGGCAAAATTAGCCACGCCACAATTCCGCCGCGTTCCACGACCGACATTTTGTTGCTGGCGACGAAATCCGGAAGGCGACTCCAAAGACGCAACGTATTGATTGCGAACCCAACGGCAACACCTTGAGCCGCTAACAGCGCTCCGGCTCGGACGAGGCGCGTAACCCCAGGCACGTTGGAATCAAGGTCTATGTCGGTCATATCTGTGCCCGCCCATGCGTGAGATGAACTGCGCGTTCTTGTCGGTCGAATGCCCACGTTTGGCCAAGACGAATTCGCCGCTTTCAGCCACGACCCCAAAAGTGTCGCTCTCGATTGCCTCGAGCACATGCTCACGTTCGTATTGACCAGCTGGCAACCGGAACAATATGTAGTCTGCATCAAACACGGCAATCCGCAGTGTGTAGGCGTCCGGACGATTCGAAACTTGCGGGACGACGTTCTCGGTGGCGACCACCTTGCCCATCGGAGGAATTTGCCGCAAAAGCAGCCTAAGATCCGCGCGGCGCTTGTAGTCGGCCGCGTCGGAGCCGAAGTGGTATCGACCAAACCCACCCATCGTTATGTCGTGCTGCATCAGCGCGCCATACTGGTAACTCGTGGTAAGTGTCGCCAAGATCAATGCGGCGACCCAAGAGGCACGCCACGCCGCCGAATGCACCCCCTCGCGCACCCGCTGATCCATCCAACGCAAGTTGAGCAAGCTTGCTGGAAACAGCTGGGCGCTCCAATAGGCAGTGTATTGAAACGAGATCATCAGCAATGGCGGATACTCCGTCGACAAAAGCGTAAACAGTAGCCCGGGCACTGCCGCCCAAAGTCCGATTGGGCGTCGGAACGGCAAGAACGCCAGCGGGAGGGCGATCTGCATAAAATAGATGAGCTTTTGTCGCTCCATCATCGTTGACAAAGTGTAAAGCGGATTGCTCAGGATCGTCTTGATGACGCCGCTGAATCCGCTGTCGCCGTCGGGGATGAGGAGCTTGTACTGATGCACGAAGGCGTCGCTGCCGCCCATCGCTTTGTGCATCACGACCCCCTTCATGACGAGAAAATAGCCCGCGCCCACCAGCAGCAGCAGCAATCCATCCTTAGGGCGTCGCCCGGCAAGCAACAAAAGTCCACCGAGGAACCCCAACCCCACCGCTACGTCCTCGCGAACGCTCAACGTCAAAACGATGAATATTGTCGCCCAGACCCAACGCCGTGACTCCACGAAGTACACGACGAACCACATGAAGAACGGTCCGAGTGGCAAGTAGTGAAAGTCGTACAGGTTCGAGCCATGCAGCCCGGGGTAAAGTAGGTAACAGAGGGCGACCAGGGCGGCCTGCCATGGGCCGACATAGCGCCGACCGAGCAGGTAGAGAGGAATGGCCGCACCGCCCAGCAGCATTGCCTGAATCAACAACAACGTTTCGGCGCTCTGACGGAGCGCATAGAGAGGTGCCAAGACGAAGGCGAACCAGGTCGCGTGAAACCCGAGGTGCGACGCCGTGGGCCCGCCAAGCGGTGACGACTTGAAGAGCGGACCACGGTGCAAAACGTTCCACACCAAGTTGTCTTCCAGCCCCATATCGAGACTCGCAGACAGCGCGTTGCGATGATGAACGATGGTGAAGTAGGCGAAGAAGCCGGCGTAGCCGATGACACCGGCCAACACAATAAAGAAGGGCAAATGGCGGGGCAATGCTCGCGCAATTGTCCGAAACTCGAACGCCAACCGCGACAAGTGCCCGCCCACCTTCGCACATTCTGGACAATGCTTCTGGTCAATTGCGGGCGCCGACAACGCGACGTAAAAGACCTTCTTGGTCGCGAGAACCACCGCAAGAACGTAAAGCACATGCGACAGATCGCGGTCGACCCAAGCGCGCCACTCGAAAAGCGGCGGCAGCAGTGCGGCAACCAGCAGCGGGGCACAACGCAGAACAAAGGTCTGCAACAGACACGCGTATTTGCGCCCCCAAGTGAGCGCAGCCAGCGCCACCACCAGGCTGATGAACGTGGCAATAGCGGCAACGCTACCCGCACCGCCCCATCGCTCGGGCCCGGGCCCGAGCTCGTTGCTCCGAACGAGGGACGACAGCGCGTCAGCTGAGCGCAGCTGCCACGCGCAAAGCCCAAACGACAGTAACTCCAACGTCAGCAACACCGACGTTGCCCAGAAGCGTGATGGAAGTTCGTCGCGCGCCAGTGGCAGTCGTTCGATTGATGCTTCGACGTTACTCTCGGATCGGAGACGCATGCTCTAGAACTCCAAACTCGTTGAATTCATATCGTGCTAGGCTCCGGTCCGAACATGGCCGAGGAGAATCAACACCCGTCTAGCGCAAAAGAAGCCAAATTCGATGCTTACGCAAAGGATTACGAACGCTTGCATCGCAATAACATCACGGCATCGGGCGAGCAACCGGCCTATTTTGCTGACTATAAGGTCGACTGTATCAGGCGTCTCGTTGGCTCTGGCTACGACGAACCGATTCTTGACTATGGATGTGGTGTCGGCTCGCTTACCGAGCGGCTGATCGGGCAGTTCTCCAAGGTGAGTGGCTTCGATCTGTCGGCCACCAGTGTTGCCGAAGCAAGAACTCGGGCCGCCACGGCAACCTTCTACGACAATGCAGCCGCCATCCCCAGAGCGTATTTCGGCATTATCGTGGTAGCCAACGTGCTTCATCACGTGCCCCCGGCTGAGCGCGTCGCCCTCGTCTCGCAGCTTGCCCATTGCTTGCAACCGGGAACCGGCAAACTCGTTGTATTCGAACACAATCCGTACAACCCGCTGACACGCCGGGCTGTAGCCACCTGCGAATTCGACGATGACGCCATCTTGCTCGGGCCGGTCGAATTGACGCAATTGCTGTCGACATCGGGCCTTGTTGGGGCAAAGCGCCGGTTCATCGTCTTTTTCCCCCGCGCTCTTTCAGGCCTGCGCCGGCTCGAACCGCATCTCGGCTGGTTGCCAATCGGCGCCCAGGTCATGGCACAGGCTACTGCACCCGCACGCGGGCAATAGTCAAACTGGCCCACGGTACGCCAAAAGTTGGGACAGGCGACAGCTATCTCCTTGAATGCCTTCGGATCGTTGGCTAGCTTACCGGCGGCAATCCGAACGGGGTTGTCGCGTGCTGGCAGTGGGTAGGTCTGCTGCGAGCGCTTCGTTCGAAAAACGGGTTGTCACTTACCGGGGTGTATTGCACTCGGTCGAGTTGGCTTAGACGGCACGGGCCAAAAGCACGGCAAGAAAACGGACACGCTATGAACGACGGAAACGCTGAGCAGTCGAACGATTCGGTTGGAGTACAGGAAGGCTTCAAGCAGGCCAGCCCAGAAGTAACCTCCACTGCACCGACCCCAGCGGTCGCTAAGGGCGCTACGCACGAAGGTTGGTTGAGGAAGTTTTTCTGGCTCGACGATCGCGTTGCTGAAGCAGCCAAACGGGGCTTCTCCAAGTCGAGCGCCGGGTGGGGCGAATTTGATCTCGCTCGCCAAGCTCGGGCTGGGATCGTTCAAATCGGGGAGACGGGCGAAGGCAACGGTGCCGTCCTGTTGCTGGAACGTGCCGAAGTGCTCTTCCTGATTCGGAGCCATCTTGCCAAGCAAAGTGCCGCGCCAGGCGGGATGTCGCTCAGCGACGCAGATTGGGAGAATGCACGCAAGATCCCGGTTATCGCCGAGGCTTGGGCAGAGCTCTCCGGTGCGCAGCAAACCGCGCTGCAATCTGGGCTGGGGCCCCAGGCTGAATTGGCGTTGGTAACTGACGATCTCAAGCAGCGCCGGTACCTCGCGTCGGCGTTGCGCAAGCTCGCCTCGACCCTTGCCGCACCGCTTGAACGCGAAGCCAGCCTCGTTGGTCGCGTTCTATTCATGCGCTGGGCGCGCGTTGGTGCCGCTGCGCTCGTGTTGTTGGCCATTGCGTGGACAGCATGGAGCGCCGCGGAGAAGCGATTTGCCAAACAGAACATCGCGCTCGGTCGACCGGTAACGATTAGCAGCCAATTCGGGGAAATCGCCCTCGACCACACGTTGCTTGTCGACGGCGACAAAACCAATCTCGGTTTCCATACCGACACTGGGCCCAATCAATGGGTGACGATTGATCTCGGCGCGCCGAAACAGATCTCCAAAGTGGTTGTCTACAACCGTGCAGAGTGCTGCCAAGAGCGCTCTGTGCCGCTGCGGTTGGAAGTCAGCGACGACAACGTCAACTTCCGCAAGGTGCAGGATCGCACTGAGGAGTTTGACGTGTGGACGGCCAAGGGACTCGATGCCCATGGGCGTTACGTTCGGCTGCACCACCTCGGGACCAACTTCCTACACTTCGCCGAAGTTGAAGTGTACTAACTTCGGGTTAGTCGGCACGCGCGGCTACCGCCTTGCTGTCAACATTGGCGGGCTCACTAATCAAGTGAGCCCGTTTCTGTTTTTTTGTTGGTCAGTCGCAGCGACGCTCGCCAATTCAACCGCTCAACATCCACGGCGACGTCGCATCAACCCGAGCAAACCCAGCCCGAACAGCGCGAAGCGGTAGCGCGAATGCGTCCCCGTTGGCACGCTGCAGCTGCAACCACCAGCTTCGGGCGCGCCGATGACGCTGCCCCCGGTGGTCGCCCCACCAACGGGCGAGTTGCCGCCGATCGCCAGCGCGCCACCATTGCCAACCGTATTTTTGCCGCCGTTGCCGCCGGCCTTCGCGGCTCCACCCGCTGTCGCGACTGCATCGCTGCCACTTGCCGCAAGCGCCCCACCAGCAGTCGTGCCGCCACCGTTGGCTTTGCCACCGGCAGCAGCCCCAGCAGTTGTCGTGCTGCCGCCGGTGGCACTGTTGCCGCCCATGGTTACGACAGCTCCACCTGCGCCGCCCGCGATCGCACTGCCACCAGTGGCTTTGCCACCAGCTGTTGCACTGCCACCCGCAGCCGCGCTACCGCCGGTGGCTGTGCCGCCCGTTGCTGCACCGCCATTACTCGTGGCACCACCGGTTCCAGTCGCGCCACCGGTGGCTGGTAATGCGCCGAATTCATCTGCCCCAAGGTCTGGAGCTACACCGACGAAAGGCAAGCTCACGTTCGTACCCTTGTCGATTAATGGACTGCCAGCTTTCAGCAGCATGAACGTGCAGGCCGCAGGAATACTGCCGTCCGCTTGCCGCGGACCAGTGCATGGGGTGCCGTCCGTACTGGCGAAATCGCTAGCTGTCTCCGCGATCCCCAACTCCCAGGTATTGAATGCGGTGTCAACACCACCCATGTTGCTGTTGCTGTTCGGAAACCCTACGTTGTTTCGCATAATGTGTGCCAGCGAACCCGACAGGATAATTGTCCCTGTAACGGTCGTGCCGTCCGCCGCGAAACTGCTTGCCAGCATGTTGTATTGCGTTCCGTTGTGGTACGAGGTGTTGTTGTACCACGTATTGCCACCCGTGGAATGGTTGGCATAAAAACCCGCCGCCTTGTTGCTCCACGCGACGTTTCTTTGAACGATGTGGCGAATGCCGGTGATACTGCTCCCCATCTTGAACCCGTTGCCGTTTCCACCTGTTCCGTAGCCACAGCTGAAGGCATAGCTATTCTCGACGATGACTGGGACCTCCTGGTAAATTAGATCGTACCCATCATCGGAATCATGCCAGGCACGACATCCGCGAACGATCGTGCTTGGCCCGCTCTTCTGATAGTGAACGCCAAATCCGTCGCCATTTTGCCCGTCGCCCTGACTGCCGTTCAGGTCGTAGTTATCGTGCGAGTCGCAATTCAGAATCAAGTTGCCGCCGGTCCCCGTGTCGATGAAGAGCCCCGGTCCGAATCCATGATGGATATTGAGCAGCTCGAACGTGTTGTTGCTCGCACCCTTGGTACGCACCATGGAGTACGAGTGGTCGCCGTTGTTGCCGACTTTGGCATTCGCGACTTCGAAACCCTTGAGATGCATAAAGTTTCCAGTGACCAAGATAACTGGAACGTCCACCGCCGCGTTGCTGGTTACGTACCCAGAGCAGTCAAAAACAGGCAACTCGCCCGGATACGCCCAGAACTTGGTGCGATTGGTATCCGACGTTCCGCTCGTCTTGAGGGTGATCTGGGTCGTCAGAGCGTACGTGCCGCCGCGCAGCCACACCGTGTCCCCTGCCGCGACAGTGTTGCTTGCCTTGCTGAGACTGGCGAACGGTTCGGCAAACGTGCCGGCATTCGAATCACTGCCCGTCGGTGACACGTAGTATTCAGCGGCGGTAGCTGAGAGAGGAGCAAGAAAAGCGATGACAGTAGCGACCAGGCTCACGCGGTGATATCTCATTTTGGATCTCCCGTACACTCGTCGACAAGTTGCTCCATGGCCGCCTGATTGGGCTGGGTTTTCTCGATTTGGACCGAAGTGGCCCTTCGGTACCAAAACCCCATTCTAGCGCCACCAGACAAATCGAGCCAAGACAGTTTTGGGCGCGGCTCCGTGGGCGCAGGAAATCAGATTCGCGCGGCAAAGGAGAAGGCAACGGTTCTGCGCGCCCCGACACGTTCGCAAAGCCGTATCACTTCTTCTCGGATGGGTTGTCAGTGAGCACACTCTCGAAACTCACCTGATCGCACCTTTTCGGGCCGCACGGATCCATCGACTGAATGAGTTCCGCTTATCGGGAGCCGTTCGCGCGGTTACGACTGCCGACTTCGATACTCCTCATACCCGAAGCGTTTCACGAGCTGCAACTCGTCGCTCTCGGGTTCGTAAGTAACGATGCTGGGCAAGCGAACGCCATTGAACGTCGTGTTCTTGACGATCGTGTAATGGGCCATATCGCAAAACGCGATCTTGGATCCCACCTCAAGTGGTCGTTCAAATGAATAGTCTCCAACTACGTCGCCCGCCAAGCAGGTCAACCCGCCCAAGCGATAAGTGTGGGGTTTCTCACCGGGCATACCCGCCCCCACGATCTTTGGACGGTAAGGCATCTCAAGCACGTCGGGCATATGCGCGGTCGCTGAAACATCAAGAATCGCTATCGGCGTACCGTAGTCAACCAAGTCGAGCACACTCGCTACGAGCCAACCCGTTTCCCAGCCGATAGCCTCACCAGGCTCGAGGTAGACCGCCTTGCCCCAGGCCGAGCGAAAATTGCGAATTATTCCGACCAGACGCTCGATGTCGTAATCCGCACGCGAGATCAAGTGCCCTCCACCGAAGTTGACCCATTTCACCCGTTCAATGAACGGCGCAAACTCGGCTTCGACGTGAGCAAGCGTGCGTTCGAGGGCGTCGCTATTCTTCTCGCACAGATTGTGGAAATGTAGACCGTCGAGCCCAGCCAGGTCGTCTGACAGTGCGCGCCGAGGCACGCCAAGGCGTGAACCCTCTGCGCACGGATCGTAGAGCGCAATCGATGTCTCGCGATGTTCGGGGTTGATGCGTAGCCCGAGCTCGATCGAACGACCACTGGCTCGAACGCGTGGGGCGAAGCGCTCGAATTGCGATACCGAGTTGAATACAATGTGGTCCGCAAGAGTCAGCAACTCCGAGACGTCTTCGTCGGAATAGGCCGGCGCGTAGGCATGGACTTCTTTGCCGATGTAGTCGCGCGCGAGCCGCGCCTCGGCAACCGAGCTCGACGCGGCACCCGAGAGTGCCTCCCGGACCAACGAGAAGGTACTGAACGCCGCAAAGCCCTTAAGCGCAAGCAGTACCTTGCAATCGGCTTCGGACTGCACGCGCGACAAGAGTCCTAGATTGTGGCGCAGCCGACCAAGGTCGATGACGTAGGCTGGTGACTCGACCCGAGCTAAATCGAAGGATGGAATCATGAGCGGTCGTTTCGGAGTTCAGTCCTCACGGATCTCCCAAGGTAGCCCATGCTCGTTCAAGGCCTGCATAAAGGGATCTGGATCGAGTTGTTCGATGTTGAACACCCCCTGCCCGCGCCACTTGCCCGTCAGCATCATCTTCGCCCCAATCATCGCCGGAACGCCGGTCGTGTAGCTCACGGCTTGAGCGCGCACCTCCTTCCAGCATTCAGCATGGTCACAGATGTTGTAAATGAAGACCTTGCGCGGTTTGCCGTCCTTCTTGCCGACGATCTCGCAGCCAATGCTAGTCTTGCCGGTGTAGCCAACGCCGAGCGACGACGGATCGGGCAGCAACGCTTTGAGAAACTCGATTGGTACGACCTTGGTACCCTTGTAGTCGACCGGATCAATCCGCGTCATCCCGACGTTCTGCAGCACACGCAAGTGCGTGAGGTACTCCTCGCCAAAGGTCATCCAGAACCGGATGCGTCGAAGCCCCTTGATATTGCGAACCAGGCTCTCCAATTCCTCGTGGTAGAGCAAGTAGGCATTCCGCACTCCAACCCCCGGGAAATCGTAAGCCATCTTCACCGATAGCGGATCGGTTTCGCGCCACTCACCAGCTTCCCAATATCGCCCACGCTGGGTGATTTCGCGAATGTTGATTTCAGGGTTGAAATTTGTTGCGAACGCGTGACCGTGGCTGCCGCCATTGCAGTCAAGAATATCCACGGTTTCGATCTCGTCGAATAGGTGCTTCTGGGCGTAGGCGCAGAAGACATTGGTCACCCCAGGGTCAAAGCCTGAACCGAGAAGTGCCATCACCCCGTTCGCTTGGTACCGCTCCTGGTAGGCCCACTGCCACTTATATTCGAATTTTGCGACATCGCGAGGTTCATAGTTGGCCGTATCAAGGTAGTCGACCTTCTCGGCCAAGCACGCATCCATAATGGGCAGATCTTGATACGGCAACGCGACGTTCAAAACCAAATCAGGTCGAAAACTTCGAATCAGCGCGCGCATGCTGTCGACGTTATCGGCGTCCACCTGCGCGGTCTGGATGGATCGTTTCTGCAGTTCAACCACGTCAGCGGCGATCTTTTCGCATCGCGCAATCGTCCGACTCGCGAGCATGATCTCGCTGAAAACCTGAGGCACTTGGGCACATTTGTGAACGACGACGTTTCCAACGCCACCGGCTCCGACGATGAGTACACGGCTCATGGCAAGGCTCCAGTTGGGGACATTCAAGACTCAGTTCCCGACCTGGGAACGATTAGGCCGCCGAGGCTACGGTCCCGGGGCCCTTCGCGCAAGGTCTACTCCCCGGGTTGACGTATCCGAGTAGTTCGGCCACTCCGCCCGGAAACGACTTCGCTCGATTCTAGCTGCCTAAGCCGGCCCCCCTGCTCAACCGTTTCAGCAAATCCAATTGTGACAAGATCGCAACAACGGCAGTCTCGGAGCGCAAAACTGCCTGACCGAAACTCACGGCCGTACCCCCAATGCCAACGAGGCTGGCAATCTCGCGCTCGAGAAAGCCACCGTCGGGGCCAACAGCCAGAGCAACGTCCGGGGCTGCTCCTGCAACGACGACATGTTCGACAAGCTGTGATGCCGTAGGTTCGGCAATGAGCAGGCGACATGAAACATCGGCGGCAAGACGCACACGCAGAACCTCATCGACATAGGGGACGAACAATCGATGGACTTGGACCGCCGGGACATAGGTCTGCCGCCCCTGTTCGCACCCAAGCCTAACGTCCAGCTCCAATGCCTGTAACGTCAGCTTGTGGCTGGAGAAGTAGCTGGCATCGACTCGCCATGTGTTGATGATATCGATGCGCCGTATGCCAAACGAAGCAGCGGCTTGCAGTATGCGTGGCAGTGCCTTCGGTCGCGGCATGGCAAGCACGAGATCCGTCGTCGGTGCGGCTTGCTCCTCACCCAGCTCCAATTCCAGCTCCACGACGGAGCCAATGCTCACGACAGTGGCGCGCGCTAGCGGACCGCGCACTATCCCAGCGCGCACCGTTTGCCGAACGCCAACGTTCAATACGCGGATCAGGTGTTCTGCGCGACGATCGACCAATCGTACGCGACCACCAGGACCAACTTCTTCTGGTTCGAGCAGCAATAGGTTCACAGGTGCCTACCTGACAAATGCGATGAGGCCTAAGCCAACCGCCGCCATGACCAAGGTGGCCGGCATGAGTAGACGTAGCAACTCCTTGGTACCTAGGAATGCTGCCAACCCGAACTTGAAGATGGTGTTAGCGACTGCCGCGATCAGAATCGAACGCACCAGCATCAAGTCCATGGCCACGTCGTTTCGACCAATCTCCGAAATGCTGAGCACCAGGGCATCGACATCGGTTGAGCCGGCAATCACCGATAGCCAGTACAAGCCGCCACCGGGAGCGTGCCGCTCCACTAGTTTGGCCGCCCCAAGAATCGCGGCGAATACGAGCGCGAACTTGATCGCCGACATCAGCTTGAATGGATTACTGAAACTAGCTTCGCGTGGAAGTAGCGCGGTTCCGGCTGCGCCATGCGCTCGCCGCAGGGCCCAAATGCACAGTCCCCCGCCGACCAAGCCAAGAAGCATCAACGGCCCAATTGCCTTTGGCAGCAGTGACCAGCGCAGCAGCGCCACCAAAACGATGACCCGCAGAAACATAACCGTCCAGGAGATCAGAGTCCCTGCAACCAAGGCGTTCGCGGCGCCTTCGGTCTCGCGGCTTTGGCGAGCGAACGTCAGTGTCGCAGCGGTAGAAGACACAATGCCCCCAAAGAACCCGGTAACCAGCACGCCGCGCGCGGCGCCGAGTGCTCGGACGGCGATGTAGCCCACCATCGACAAAGCCGAAATTAGGATCACGAGTAGCCAGAGCTTGTGCGGATTGATGACTCCAAGCGGGTCAATCGTCCGTTGCGGCAGTAGCGGCAGTACGATGAACGACGCAAACAGCAAGCGCAGTGTCGCTAGAAGCTCCACGTGGCTGATCCGCCGCACACCTTGATGCAGTGCTTCCTTAGTGGCGAGCAATGCCGCCGTGGCTATCCCCAAGGCGACCGACAACGTCGCATAGCCCGTCATGGACATACCACCCAGCACATACACGACGATGGCGGCAATCTCGGTAGTTGTTCCTGACGTGTCCTCTCGAGAACGTTTCTGGACAACGTAGGCGGCAGCAACAACGATCGTGACGCAAACCAATCCGGTCGCGAATAGGGCGTGGGACCCAAGTGTGACTGAAAGCCAGCCAAGCACTGCCCCGAGCTCCGCAAACAGGATGAACGTCCGCAGCCCAGCAAACCCCTCGCTCTGCTGATGCTTACTCCGTTCTGTCCCAACCAACGCCCCGATGAAAAGTGCAGTGCCCAATGCCTGCAGGAGCTTCAAATCCATTGAAGTTTCACCATTGTCGAAAGCAACCAGCGAGCCAGCTCCGGCTTCATGACGCCTATTACTCTAGCAGCTGGCTGAGGCGAACGACAAAAAGAGTCCTGGCGGGAAGTTCGATGGTTTCTCGATGTAACCGTCGAATCCCGCCAGGCTGATGCTGCCCTATTGATAATAATCAGTGGGCTAGTTCACGGTGTTGCCGTGCTTATGCGGATTGGGGTTGTCTGCTGACGCTCCGATATTTCCACACGGGAAGGACTGCAACTGTTGATGCCCGGGGCGCCATGGGTCACTCTTCAGTCTGCAGAACTACCTCCTTTGTTATGTTTCGGGCTGCCCTCTTCATCCACAGCTGGCACCGCACATTTTTTTGCCAGAGGCATACGGCCTATCGCCGTCGGCGTTCGGTCGCTGTAGGATTTACGATTGGCAACCTGTACTAATAGGTATGATTTCTTTGTCGCGATCGTCAAGTGCTTTTCGCTTTATCTGGTGAAAATTCCTGACGCCGAAATTTGTTTTCGAATGCGCCGACGGCGCACGCTTCGTTGCCTGGCAGTCCACTGCGGCTGCTTGAGCCAGCGTCCCGCGCGATAAAGCACGTGTTTGTCCGGGCAACAGCGAGACTTGTGCCTATCGCGGTTGAAGCGGGACGATTTTACGGCAAAGTCTGGGCCAACCGCCGACTAGAACTCGCGGCGCTTTCAGATACCAACCCCATGCTCATATTGTCTCAGCTCGCCAAATCGTATGGAGCCAGATCACTCTTTGCCGACGTCTCGATGGAACTCACCGCTGGCGTCCGCTATGGGCTCGTAGGCGCCAATGGGAGCGGAAAGACTACACTTTTGCGGATTGTCGCGGGAGACGAGTCTCCAAGTGACGGCGCAGTCAGCATGCCCAAAGAGGCTCGGTTCGGGGTCCTGCGCCAAGATCGGTTCCTGGACGACTCCAAGTGCATCATCGACGTTGCGATGATGGGCGATGAACTTGTTTGGCGGGCTCTCGACGAAATCCGTTCGCTTGAGTCCGGCGCCGCTGCCGACCCGACCAGAATCGCCAACCTGGACGAGTTTGTGCGAGCCCATGCTGGCTATGCCCTACGTTCGAGAGCGGGCCAAGTACTCGCGGGCCTCGGGATCCCAACGGAGATCCAGGAGCACGCACTCGGAACATTGTCAGGCGGGTTCAAGCTCAGGGTCCTACTGGCACAAGTCTTGCTATCTCGTCCTGATATTCTGCTGCTCGATGAGCCCACGAACCACCTCGACATCCTGTCGATTCGCTGGCTCGAGAAATTTCTCGCCGAATACCGCGGCTGCGCCGTCATTATCTCGCACGATCGACGATTTCTGGATCACGTCGTCAGTCGCGTCCTCGACGTGGATTACGAAACCGTGACTGAATACGTCGGCAACTACACCGACCACGTACGGCAGAAGGCGGCATTCCGCGAACAGCAAGAGGCCTTGATCGCGAAGCAGGAAAAGCTGCGCGCCGACAAGCTGGCCTTCGTCGAGCGCTTCCGTTACAAGGCCACCAAAGCGCGACAGGCCCAAAGCCGCGTCAAGCAAATCGAAAAGATCGAAATTCAGGAGCTTGCCCGATCGTCGCGCCGATTCCCGCACTTTTCATTTGTTCCGATTCGTCCGAGCGGCAAGGAAGTCCTCAAGGTCGATCAATTATCGAAAGCCTACGGCGAACATCGCGTCCTCAACGACGTATCTTTCTTGCTTCGACGCCATGAGCGGGTCGCCGTCATTGGCCCGAACGGCATCGGCAAATCAACGTTGCTAAAGAGTGCGATGGGGCTTTTGTCGCCGGACCATGGCGCCATCAGTTGGGGCCACGAAACCAAGCTCGGCTACTTCGCGCAGGACCATGCTGAGGCCCTCGGCAGCCCAGAGACGACACTGCTCGATTGGCTTTGGCAACATTGCCCGGATCAACCCGAGTCCTGGGTACGTGGGCAGCTGGGCCATGCTCTGTTCTCGGGAGACGATGCCAAGAAGACCATTGGGGCGCTATCCGGTGGCGAAGCCGCTCGTCTCGTGTTTGCGCGAATCACCATCGGCCAACCCAACGTGCTGGTGCTCGACGAACCAACGAACCACCTTGATTTCGAGGCCATCGATATGCTCGTGGAGGCACTGCACAAATTCGACGGAACAGTGCTGTTTGTCTCGCACGATCGCTGGTTCGTATCTCAGGTTGCGACTCGCATTATCGAGCTGCTCCCCAACGGCTACCGCGACTTCCCAGGTACTTTCGACGAATACTTGGGACAATGTGGCGACGATCACTTGGACGCGGACGCCGTGCTAGCCAAGGCAAAAGAGCGAGCAGTAACCGAAACTTCAGCGCCACCAGCCGACCAGTACCGACAGCGTGACGACCTGAAGCGCAAACGCAATCGCCTTAAGGCGCTGCCGCAACGCCGAGACGCCGCACTGCAGGAGGTCGATCGACTGGAGCAGCTTCTCGTTGCGTTCGAAGCGCGCTACGCCGAGCCCGGATTTTTCGATCATGACAACATGACCACAGTAGCCCAAGTGCAGGCGGACCAACTCGCCACGCGGCAAGCCCTCGATGCTGCCATCCAAACTTGGGAACTCTTGGAGAGTGAGATGGCCGAACTCGAGCGGGAACTCGCAGCAAACGACGAGCCCAGCTAGCTGGGCCGCGGCTCATTCCGCTTTCGTCCGAGAGCTGGCCGTCGATCAAATTGCCCGTCTAAACTCCAGAATTCTCGAGGTTGCCGGGGCAGCGGCCCCGTGACCTGCTGCGGAATGCTTTGCCCAGAACGTCAACCGCGTCATGTTTTGCGCACCCATGGGTCTCGCCAACCGATTACTCCTCCTTTGGCTCACCACATGCAGCCTGACGCTGGCGTCACACGCGTTCGC
>Ga0302321_100000302_pt1 | contig 43771 bp, 35 predicted proteins | sample Fen_T0_1_FD_202505 | JGI IMG/M metagenome (GOLD analysis project Ga0302321, IMG submission 202505) | Peat permafrost microbial communities from Stordalen Mire near Abisko, Sweden - Fen_T0_1 | ecosystem: Environmental > Terrestrial > Soil > Wetlands > Permafrost | place: Sweden: Abisko... | reverse complement strand
GACGCAGGTTGGGCCCCCTAGTCTTCACGTCGTGGGCCAAAAAGCCGTCTTTCAAGGGAATTTACCAGCACATCGTGGTTTACATGAGGCATGGTTACTTCGCCTTCGCATCGATTGAGACACCCACAATTCAAGTCGGTCAGCCCTAGGTGTTTGGTCCCAATTCGCCCAGCGAGTTGCGGCGCGTTGCCCGATCGGTTTCACGCGATACCGATCGGAGTCGCGCTACGCGACCGCCGAGCCTTCGCCCACTGCCAAACGCCCGCTACATTTCGATATGGAGCGCAATTCTCAACTGTGATCACCAAACGTAGAAATGCTGTCAGTGCAAGTGTACTCCTGACGCTCGTGTCGCTACGGCCGTCCCGAGCCGATGCGCGGTTGGGCGCGGTTGGGCACACATGGGCCCGGGCCGTCCCGCGTGTGCGAGACCTGCCCGCGTCGCGTTCCGAGTGGACTTTTGACCGCAAACCAAGAATTCCTCGAAAGGCCTGTAGGAATTCATTCTGGTTGGAGCGCAATGTCCGCTCAGCCTTTCGCAAATTGCCCAAGGTGCCGAGACCGAGGCAACCGAAAACTGACAGTCGTTTAGCTGCATGACCGAAGGTCAGATCTTATTGCAGCCTCGGGCCAAAATATTTTGCGACGTTGCCCCAGCATCTGCCACAAACTCTGCTATGAGGGGCACCTTGATTCGTCTTGAGTTCGAAGCAGTCACCTGGGGGGCCAGAGCGGCGCGCTACGGGCGATGGCGTGTGGTGTGGGCGGTGTCACCATGAACGACACGGTGATGACGCAACTTGGGTTGACGGTCGTCTATACGGCAGTGGGCGCCCTCGTCACCTTGACTGAACGGGTCGAACGCAGCAAGGCCCTGCGGATCTGGTCATTCGCATTCTACATGTTCTCCATTGACGCACTCGCCAGCGCGCTGCGCGATCAGTTTCACTTGACGTCCCTCGTGGTCGCCAGTTGGCTTTCCCTCACGGCTGCAGGCGTTCTCGGCGTGGCCGGCGCCGTCACCTTCATCGGCAGACCGATCCCGAAAGGCCTCTTCGCGTTAGGAGGTCTTGCCGCAATCTTCACGTTTTCTGGGCTTGGACTCGGAATCGACTCAGCCTGGATCAGCGCGGTTGTGTTCCTGTGTATTGGCGTGTCATTCCTTTGGGCGGCTCGGCTCATCTACGAGAGCGGCGTTCCTCACGGTATCGGGCGTTGGGTCGCCTGCTCGGCATTCGCGGCGGCGGGTCTCTACGCCACTTCGTGGCCGCTACTGTGCCAACTCGATGCGTTTAGACGACTCGAGTTCTACCTCGATCTGAGCTGCGTCATGTGGGGAGCGGCGGGTGTGCTCTTGATCCATTTCGAGCGCTCGCGGACGCGGTTGCACGAGATGGTGCTGAAGGAACGAGAGCTTCGTGCCCAACTCGAGCGCTCCGAGCGCCTCGAAGCACTCGGTCGCCTTGCCGGCGGCGTGGCACATGACTTCAACAATGTCCTGACGACGGTCATTCACGGTTCAGAGCTAACGCTGCGCCAGCTGCAGGATCGTCCGGAGACCGCAGCCCACGTCGAGACGGTCCTCGAAGCTGCCCGCGGTGCCGCGACGTTTACGCGTCAACTGCTGGCGTTTGGCCGACGTCGGCTGCCAGGCAGAAAGCCGACCTTGGTCGATCAGGCGATACACGGCGCCCTTTCCATGGTTCGCCCCTCGCTAATGCCGAACCACGCGCTCGTCTGCCCAACCCCAGATCCGACCCTGGCCGTGCTGGCAGGGGAAGGCCAAATCGAACAGATCCTCGTCAATCTGTCACTCAACGCAATCACCGCGATGCCTGATGGTGGAACGCTCACGCTCGCGGTCGATGCGCCTGCGGAGCAAATTCGCCTGACCGTTCGCGACACCGGTTGCGGCATGGGCGAAGACACGCTCAATCGTGTGTTCGAACCCTTCTTCACGACTCGCAGTGCCAAGGGCGGCACGGGCCTCGGCCTTGCCGCCGTGTACGCCATCGTCACCCAACTCGACGGGCAGATCCAAGTCGAGTCCACGCCCGGAATTGGAAGTTGTTTCACCGTCGACCTTAAGCGTTGCCCCCCACCGCAGCCAGCTCAACCGCGTCAAACACGTGCGAGTAGGCCCCCATCGAGCATCCACGTCCTCGTGGTGGACGATCAGGAATCGGTGCTTCGGTCCATTTCGGCTGGGCTGGTTGGTTCCGGCTATCGCGTCACGACCGCCGCATCGGCAAGAGAAGCGTTGGACCGTATGGCCCACCTCTCGCCGACCCTCATGCTCGTCGATGTTCGGATGCCAAAGACCACTGGACTCGAACTGCTAGAACAGGTTCGTCTGCGATATCCGACGTGTCCAGTCATCATGATGACCGGACATGCCAACGACGAAGAATTGGAATCCGGCAAGTACGGCGCGCACTGGTTGCTCAAGCCGTTCACGCCCGAGAAACTCACCGAGGCGATCAACACAGCACTGGCAAGTTAGTCGCCGCACCCAAATACCTACCGCTACGAATACGCGTTCACGATTTGCCGTAGACAAGCCATCGCATCTCGATCGGGCACTTTTCTCGCTCGATGTCAAACACGTCGAGCCCACTGACCCAATCCGCGTACCAACTCGTAGGCGGCCAGGCGCCTTCGGGAAGATTGGCCTTCTCGTATTCGTGCACCGAATCGTCGGCAACTTGCTCAAGCGGTAGATCTGCGGCAGCAGAATCGATCTCGTGCTGCGTGAAAATACTCGTGTAGCATTGTTGTCCAAGTTCTCGAGCCGCCTTGTCCGGAGTGTAGCCCTTCTGGGCCACGAAGGCATTGAACACGAGACGCCCGCCGGGCGCCAAACAGCGCGCGGCCAACTCGAACACGCCGCGCAGTTGTTCGGTCGTGCGAAAGTCGGAAATGACCTCGGATAGCAAGATCAACTGATAATCCTGGCGCAAGTCGTCGGTGGTCTCGAAGACATCGCGTTGAATCACACGCACATCGAGGGCGCCATGGGCTGCATCCGAGCGGATCAATTCAGCAAATTTGGGCGTCAACTCGACCACGTCTACCGGATGACCACGCCGCGCGAGAGCCAGAGCATTGCGCCCAGTTCCTGCGCCAATATCTAGGACACGGTGAGTTTTCGGATCCAAAGCTTCGCTGGCGAGCGCCCACACTCTTGCGTCGGGTTCAGTGCCGAACAGGGGCGGTTCACGAGTACTGATCCAATTCTCGTAGGCCCCCTCAACCGTCCAAATCTCCCCCTTAATTTCGTAGTGCAACACCGTGCCCACAGGCGCGTTGAAAGAGACGACGATGTTCGAACGCGGAGACGCGGCAAACGCCTCTGCGAGCTGTCCCGCAAGCAGCGTCTTTGCGTGATCGAGCTCTTCGGTCGTGAACTTGCGACCAACACCTGCAAAGAGGTTGGAGCACATCGTCACGTATTCGTCGATCATGCCAGGAACAGCAGGCAGCGTGATCTGACCGGAGACCACCGATCGCCGGTACAACCGCCGTGCCATGGCCTCGCGCAGTAGCGGTGGTTGGACCGTGCGCAGCGGAGGGTTCTTCTTGGGCTTCTTTGGATTGCGGGTCCCACTGGCCATCGGCCCCTTCTACACGAGCCTCTCGACTCCCGCCACACACCCGTTCTGGTGTTGCAGGACCCAGCGTCGCCGCAGCCCGATTGCGCGACAAGCTGGGCCGACGAGCGACCTTCGACCAGACCGATTCTGATATCGGTCGAAGAACCTGTCGGCAGCAGCATCTGTCAAATGCTACCTATGGCGCTGGGCTCCCCGACCCGACCCGGCCGCAACGGACTGGAACGATTAGCCTACGCCTACGGGCCGCTTCGAGCGCGAGCATTTTTCTGGACCCCAATACGCCAGCAGGGGAACTATTCCGGCGACCAGACGCGCCGTGAGTCGATGCATCCGCCAACGACCCAATCGAGGTCTGAATGCACGCTCTTCGTCCAGTCTGCGGCGGGTGGTTAGGGATCCATAGCTACGCTGCAATCCTTCACGCTGATTGAACTCGCGGCTCTTGAGCAATTCGTTATCAGTAAGGGATCCGCCGGAGCCTAACTGGTGACATAGTTTACAAAATCCCCCAAGATGAGCCGCCATCGGATCGCCATGCGGCCCAACCCCTCCCATGTCTCACCCGCCAGAACTCGAAGCCCTACCGACCACCGGCTCCCTCGTGGGACGGCATCTGATCGTGCGCGAGATTGCCAAAGGCGTCGTTGGTCCGCTTTACTTGGCGCGCACGGAAAACAGCAATCAAGGCGCCGTCGCTGCTGTCGACACGCTCGCTCGGGTAATTCCACTCCCAGCTGATCTACCAACTAGAGACGATCAGTTTATTGCCGAAGCGATCTGGGATAGCGCAAACGTCGGACACGACATGGTACTGCGCGTTGCCGATGTCATCGCTGGCAAAGGCTGGGTCACCTTGGTGCACGATCATTGCGTCGGGAGTCTTGTCTCGTCGATGCATCGCCGTGCACGGGAACTCGGTGCCGGGTTCCCGTCGGAAGTGGCGGCGCGCATGGCGCTCGACGTGCTCGATGGACTTGAGCAAAGCCGAAGTCTATGTGATGCGAATCGAATACCCTGGCGGGCAGGGAGCATCGCCATCGGCTCGCTCTACCTGTGCGGGGATGGGCGCACTCGCGCCCTGGACGGTCAGGTCATGGCTGCCGTGATGCGCTCCGCTCACATGCGAATGCTGAGTGGCACCTCGTCCAGTGTTGCCCCGGAGATGCATTACGAAAACTGCGAGCCCGACGCTCGCACCGATGTGTTTGCCGTGGGCACCGTGCTCTGGGAACTGTTGACCGGACGAGAAATCGTCGTGGAGTCGAATGCGTCGGTTGCCGACGTAGTGCTATCGGTGCCGAAGGGGACGCTACTACCTCAGGGACTAGTCCACGCTCTGCATCGCGCCCTGGAGCTTGAGCCAAACCGGCGTCAGTCCACACTGCGCGAACTGGCGGTCGAACTCGTGATGGGCGCTGAAAAGGTGGCCACCTACGAGCAGGTGGTCGAATTCGCCAGCACGCTGCTACCGTTCGAGACCGCGTTCCAGCCAGAACCGTCCCTATCATCGCCTGCAGCGACGGAACAGGCGCAAGACCCTTCGGCGCCGCAATCGGAACCTGCAGCAGCCCCAATCCATCGATTCGCGTCACCGTTCGATCCGACCCCGTCGTCTGCGCAACCAGCACCCGTGGTAGCAGACGACGTCCCGACCGTCGCCGCACCCGTGGTAGCACTGGTAGTTACACAGCAATCCGAAGCGCCAGAACCAGAATCAGCCCAAGCTCCGCTATCATCAGCAATTGCCGACGACGGTGCGGCACATTCGTCGCTGCCCGACGCCGTAAAACCTCACGGCACGCGCCTTGAGCAGGTCTCTTGGAGCGATGACGAGATTGCCAAGGTGGCTGGGGGTACAAGCAGCAGTGCAGAGGCCACCGAGCCACAGAAGAAGTCGAATGGCGCCAAATCTTCTTCAGCGGTAGCCGAGGACAATCCCGAGTCGATCCCAGTGACGAGTACGGCATCAGCCGCCAAAATTCCGGCTCAGAAGATCCCGGAAATCGGCGCCGCGAGCAAATCCGTGCGCCGTGAATCAACTCGGCCCGCGTCCAAATCGCGGCCTTCTACGTCGAAACCAGTGGACCCCAATCAACTTTCGGGGGCAGATCTCGTCGCAGAAGTGCTGCGCAAGGCTGGTAAGATCCCAGATCCGGCAGCAGCCAAGCCGGGCGATGGTCTGCGCATCAGCATGACCACGCTTATTCTGGGGTTCTCGACCACAGTGTTGGCAGTCATTCTCATCATGGTTCTGATGCAGCACCAGTCGACGCCCACCGCATCCACGCCGCCCGTCGCCCATGCGGTACAGCCCGTACCAGCCGCTGCCCAACCTGATCCTGAAGCGGATAGAATTGCGGCTCAGCGGGCGTCGAGTGTGGCCTCGCCGAAAACACCCGACGCCAATGTACCCGTCGGAACACCCACTGAGACCAGAGCCGAACCGAGTCTAAAGCCTGCCAAGCGCTCTGGTAAATCTTCCAAGGCAGCCTCAGGCGACGACGCTACGGCTGACGACAAATCCAAGAAGCCCAAGACCTACGTTCCAAACGATCTCTGAGAAGCCGAGAGAAATATCGAGATGAAGCGTATCTCCAACCTGACTCGCCGTTTGGTCCTGGCCGCCTCCTTGTTCCTCCCGATTTCTGCCGCAGCCGCTGGCGTCTCGGTCGAAGCCGCGAGCCATTCTGAGCTTGACGCCGCCAAGGGCCCCTACCAAGACGGCGTGAAGGCCATGGCTGCTGGGCGCTACGAGCTGGCCGTAGACAAATTCCAAGAATCGTACAACATCGTTGCAAGCCCTAATTCGCAGTTGATGCTCGGCCGAGCGCTGATGAAAGTAAATCGGCTGATGGAAGCTTACCGCTCATTTCAGGAAACCGTCGCGCGCGCGACCGAGTTGGCTGCCACACAGCCCAAATACCAGAAAACGGCCGAATCAGCGAAGCGTGAGATGGAAGACGCGCGTCTCGAGCTGGCCTTCGTCACGGTCATCCCCGGTACCGAAGTCAGCCTCGGCGGTCGCAAGCTTTCCGCCGCCGATTGGGGCAAACCCCAGCCGATGATGCCGGGCAAAGCCAAGATTGAAATCGTGGCCGCCGACGGCCGCACGCGCGAGAAGACCCTACGCCTCGATCCCGGCGAAACCAAGGTCCTAACCGCGGATTTCACCAGCGCTTCGTCGCACATGCGACGTTCGAAAGACGACGGCAAGGTTGAGGTTGAGGAATCGGGCGAGGAAGCCAGCGGCGCCAGCAGTGGGCCGCTTACCTCCCAACGTAACCTGGGCTATATTGCAGGCGGCGTCGGCCTCGTCGGCATCGCGAGTTTTGCTGGGCTAGCGCTCTACGCCAATTCAACCTTTGGCACGCCGGTCAACGACTGCAGTGCCAGTGGGTGCAAGCGAGCCGATGTCAATAACGGCGAGTCGAAAGGCACACTGATGGGTGCTAGTTACGTGATGTTGGGTCTCGGCGTCGTGGGCCTCGGGCTGGGCGCGTACCTGGTCTTGACAGATTCGCCCACGACGACGACTGCCCTCAACATCGGCCCTGGGTCAGTCGGGTTCGCCAAGACGTTCTGAGCAAAGGTAGAGCGGCTGAAAAGTGAAAGCGTGATGGCTTGGACGGAAATGAGGCGCTTCTGTCTGGCATTCAGCATCGCTGTCGTAGCACTCATTGGTCCGCGGTTAGTGCATGGGCAAGTTATTGCCGCGCCCCAAGTGGTCGCACCACCCACTACCGACCTTCTTGAGCAGTACCGCGCTCGGGCGCTTTACACGCGGTTTAGTTTTTGGAAGGCGCAGGAACTGTTCCGAGCGGGCAAGCCGGTGGAACTTGGTTATTTCGGTGGCGATGCTACGACCGCATTCGCCGGCTCACCCGCAGCGCTCGACTCAATGTCAACGTTCCGAACGCTGCGCATTGTCGGGACCGCCGCCTATGTGACGGGCCTAACCTTACTCGTCGCAGACATCGTATTGCTGGCAACTCGAAGCGATCTCGTGATTGAAAGAAACGTCCAAGGTGAAGCCAGATCTATCAAGCCACTCTATTTGGGCTTGCTGCTGCCCGGAGCCGTGTTCGGCATTGGCGGAGGTGTCATGATACAGGCGGCCAATGGCTACCTTTCAGACGCTATCGATCAATACAATTCGGACTTGAACGTGCAGCTCAGGGTCAAGTCCGCGCCGGTTGGTATGGCTCTTTCGCCGGGGCTGAGCCTGCGGGGCGCCTTTTAGAAACGGCTCGTACTGCCGGCGTCAACGCGATCCCGTGACAGCGCCATCAGACCGGCACAAAGCATAAGCGTCAGCGATATGTAGGCAAATTGTCCTGGCAAACGGGTTGAGAAGCGCGTGGTAAGCCCGGTTACGGCAAACCGCACGTCGGTCGGAAGAAACGACCAATTCCAAGCAACAACGGTCGGGTCGTTGTGGTTCGAATACATCCACGCTCGAGGAATACTGAGGATTCCAAGTGCCATGGCAATGGCCAAAGCCCAATCGAGAATCATTCCCGATTCCGTGATGGTCAGTAGCACTCCGATTGTCTTTCGCGCGCGCACGAGCCTAACATTGCCGCGGCTGTGCCATGCGTCAAGCATGGACACCTCGCTTGCCAGCTGGTGACCTCAAGCTGCCGCCCAACTCGGCCATGCGGGTCTTGAGCAGCTTACGCAGTAATGTTACCGACAGTGGGTGTTTGGCGTCGAAATGGAGTGCGGATTTCGTCCGGTCGTAACCCGCAACGTCCTTCGCGAGCGTCCCAAGCGTCGTTCCACTAAAGGGATAATAGGAACCGCCTTTGGTCGTGACCTGGAACCCAGCGATCACTTTGCCGCCAATCCGGAAGGCAGGCATGGAGTAGCTGATGCATTCTTCGATACCGGGCACAATGGAGTGAATCGCCAACCTCAATTTTTCAAGCAGCGAACGACGCTCGGCACTGACGGTGTTGAGGTATTCGTCGATGGTTGTTGGCCTATTGCCCATTGTCGTGCACCTTGGCAAAGTTACCGCTGCTCGACCAAAATCGCGAGACTATCGAGCGGCTCCTGCCATCCAAGTTGGTTATCTGCCGGCGCAAGCCCCCGTGATGATCCGTCGTGCATACCGGCCGCGCGGGAGAGCTGCCCGCTGGAATCGGACACGAGCTCCGTCCCAATGCGGGAGCGGCTAGATTTGATTGCGGCAACTCCCAAGGGTGCCTAGCTTTGAACCTTGCCGGCACGCCATTGCTGCGAAGTGGGCGAGGTCGGTGGCTAGTGGGAAAGCGCTTCTGCGATTCGGCATGCTATGTTGCTACTACCCTCAATGCCGCGAGCCCAGCCGACAACTGAAGATCGTTCACGGACGGGCAGGCTCCCTGCGCTAGTGCTGAGCGTCCTTTGGTTGGCATTGTTGGTGTGGTTGCTGCGGTTCGGCGCGCGGCTATTGCCGGACAGTTTGGCTCGTCTGCTTACGGTCGAGGGTTATTCCATCCTGGTTCAACTCGTCACCATTGCGGTTGGGCTCACAGCAAGCTTCTTGCTGCTCGACGCCCCTCGACAACTGCTCGGCCTACAAACGGTGCAGTGGCACGCCCTCGGGTTCGTCGCACTGCTGGCGCCGGCTACCTATGTGGCCATCTGCTACTTGGCTGTGGGTCTTGCTTTGCCCACGCTAAAGGTCGAATTGGAGCAGGGTGGCCTAGCACTGGTGCGCAGTCAAGGCGGCGCGATCGTAAGCGCCATGACGAGTTCCTCGCTGGTCGAACCGTTGTTGTGGGCGGTCGTGGTTTCGCCAGTGGGCGAAGAGCTTTTGTTTCGGGGGGCGCTTTGGAGCGCCCTGCAAGGGTTGTTCGGTCGAATTGGCTCCAAACCAAGTTTGGACGGTGAGTTGCCCCTCGAACGCAGCGTGGTGTTCGACGCGGCAGGGTGGTTCGTTCGAAGTGGCACATTGGTGACCCTCGTTACAAGCCTTGTCTTTGCGGTGCTTCACGCCGATCTTCGTGGCAGCCAGGGGATCGTCCGGGTGACGTCTGCAGCTGGTTTGGCGCTGGCCTGTGGTATTGCACGCCAAAGTGCCGGTACTCTGGCGGCACCGATCCTTCTGCACTTGTTGCTAAATACCCTGACCTTGGCCAGTGCCCGCCGCTGGGTGGTGACCGAAACCTTTCCCAAGTATTACACGGTACCGACGCTGGTTTCACTCGCCGGTGCGATGGGGCTCGCGCTCGCGCTTGTTGTTTGGCACCGGGCACGACGGAAGGCCGCGCGCCTCGGGTCGACAACACGCGTAGCATTATTGGCCGTAAGCGGTCTCGGGCTGGCGCTGGTCTCGGGCTGCAAGCGGCACGAAACACTGCAACGCACGGCCAAGGCATCAGCGGCGCCATTGATCAATATTCACCAGAACTTCTTGCTTCAAGCCGGCGATTTGGTTTTTCACGAATCGATGTCACGCCAAAGTGACATGGTGCGTGCGCTGACACGCAGCCGCTGGACGCACATGGGTGTCGTCTATCATCAAGACGGGCGCGAGCTCGTGTTCGAAGCTGTGTCCCCGGTCAAGGCAACCCCTTTGGCTGCGTGGGTCGCCCGGGGCCGTGACCACCGCTACGTCGCAAAGCGCTTGCGCGACGCGTCTTCTCGCCTCACACCCCAAGTGCTCGAACGAATGGTCAAGCTAGGCTCTAGCTGGCTCGGTCGCCCCTACGACTTGAAATTCCGCTGGGATGATGAGGCCTTTTACTGCTCTGAACTCGTCCACAAGCTCTTCGATCGCGCAGCTGACATCCAGCTCGGCAATGTCGTGCGTGCAAAGGCCATGAACCTCGATACGCCCGCGGTTGAAGATGCGATCAGGGTTCGCTTCGCCGAGTTCGCGTTCAATCCAGACGAACCAGTCGTTACGCCAGACTCGATCTTCAACGATCCACAACTCGCCGACGTAACTCCCCCCACTACTGCCGCCCAACCCAATTGAGACCATCCAGCTGCAACAGAAAAGTCTAGCCTTCACGGAATGCGATGCTGCAACCCTGCGAAGTCGCTGAAATTGCGTCATCCCTTGCCGATCTAGACAGGACTCCCCGTCCGCCTGCCGAATAGAATGGTCCGTCGTGTCCGAAGCCATCCCGAATGCCCCGTCTGGCGTGGTCAGCAATCCACCCGCAAGCGAGCGGGCTGCGCCAGCTTCGTCGTCGGCGACCGCGCAGAGCCAGTTGAGCCACACTTACGCGCGACCGCGCTATTTGCCCATACTCCACTTGTCGACGGGCGGCATGGCAAATATCGAGCTCGCGGTGGGGCTCGAGGTCGGCAATTACAAGAAGCTCGTCGTGCTGAAGACAATCCGTGACGAGTTTGCCTCTGATCACGAATTAGTGGCGATGTTCCTCGATGAGGCACGCCTGTGCGCGCGGTTGAACCACCACAACCTCGTTCAAGTCTACGAGGTCGTGGAGACACCGCGGCCGTGCCTGGTGATGGAGTATTTGGAAGGCTTGGCGATGACCGAGCTCCAGCGCCGGTTGGGGGCAAACTTCGACATCGCAATACAATTGCGGATCATTTCCGAAGTCTTGTCGGGCCTGCAATACGCACACGACCTCTGTGACTTCGACGGCACTCGCCTCGGGATCGTGCACCGAGACGTGAGCCCGCAGAATGTCGTCGTGACGAGCGATGGGCGCGTCAAATTGCTCGACTTTGGGATCGCCAAGACAGCAGCCTCGCCCAACTACACGCAGGCGGGGATGGTCAAGGGCAAGATGTCTTTCATGTCCCCGGAGCAATTTGCCGGCGAACCACTCGATCGAAGAGCTGACGTATTTGCGGTGGGTTGCATGCTATGGCGCGCTGCCTCCGGCAAAAAACTCTGGGCCAAAATGGAACCCCAAGAGATCATGCGCTGCCTTGTCGGTGGCAAAATCCCGCCGCCCAGCATTCACCGCGAGGTGGATCCGCAGCTTGAGGCCATTGTGGTGCGAGCGACCGCCGCAAGACGCGAGCAACGCTACGCCTCTGCCGCCGACTTGCGACGTGCCGTAGATGGGTATTTGGCCCAAACCGCGGCCGAATTCGACCTGCGCGCCTGGATGCAGAGCACTTTCGACGAGGATTGGGCCGAGCAACGACAGGCGGTAAACCATTCGTTTGCTGAAGCCGCCAGTGTGCCGCCGGTCGGGCTCGAGTCCATCAACAGCACCACTGTCACAGTCATGGCCGAACCCAAGTCGGCCATGCTCATTACCGTCGGAGTCGTTGCTGCCGTGGTTGCTCTCCTAGTAGTTGGTGCAGTGGGGTTGGTGCGGCATTTGGAAGCTCCTGCGCCCGGTCTGGCGAACGGCCGCGACGAGCCAACTGTGAGCCCAAGTGAGTTATTGATTCGATTGCGCGCCGAGCCCGTTTCGGCACACTTCGTCGTGGATTCAAACCTTCTCGAAGGCAACCCAACCATGCTACGCGTCCCGAGTGGGAGTGAACACCAACTGGAAGTTACGGCACCGGGTTATCTCGCCTTGACGCGCAAGTTACGTTTCGAGCGCGAAACGACGCTCGAATTCGCGCTCGTGGCAGACAATCCGCCCGTGCCCGCATCGGCCCGAAAAACGCCCGCTCTGTCTGCACCCCACTCAACACGAAAGGCGCGCGCTGCTCGAACCGCCGATCGCGAGAGTGTGCCTCCAAGCGAAGATCCGTGCGAGACGCCGTTCTATTTCAAGGACGGGATCAAAGTGTACAAACCTGAGTGTTTCTAGATCCGTGCGAATGTCACTTCAGCCCCGCAGCGCCTTCGCGTACGATTGTACCGATGCGAGAGCAGTGTTTTGCCAGGTGAAGCGTTGTACTCGCACGAGGCCAGCCGCTCGCAACTGACTTCGCAGGCTGGCATCGTTGACGAGCGACCGTATCGCTGAAGCTGTGGCCTCGATGTTGCGCTCCTCGATGACGAGCCCCGCATCCCCCATCGTCTCCGTCATCGCGGTAAGCCCGGTGTGAATTACCGGACAGCCCGCGGCCATTGCCTCAACTGGTGGGATCCCGAAGCCCTCGTAGCTGGGGCAGAACACGAGCCCAAGGGCACCTTCGACCAACGCGGGCAAGTCCGCGTCGGGAACGAGCCCGGTCAATTTTACGCCTGTAGGATGATTGGCACGCTCGAGTGCTGCGTCGATGCATGCCATATCTGAGGGCCGCATGCGACCGAGCAGCAGCAGTGGTAGCTCAACGCCACTTTTCGCGTAGCCCGCAATAAGGATGTCGACGTTCTTTCGCGGGTCAGCAGTGCCGAGGTAGTAAAGGTACTGACCGTACTTGACGCCATAGCGCGCGCGGATTTGGTCGGCTCGCGCAGCTTCTTCCCCCGCGAACGGGTGGAACCGCCGCAAGTCGACGCCCATGTATACGATGTCGATGCGATTTGCGGGCACATTGCACAGCCGCATAAGATCGTTGGCCGTGTACTCGGAGATCGCTTGAACGCGTTTGGCGCTTCGAAATCTCAGCCAATCAGTGGCAAAGAGCAAGCGGCGGTAATACGGCCTGCCCGCGAAGTAATCTGCGTAAAGTACGTGCTTTAGCAGATCGAGGCAAGTCACGACCCGCGGGATCCCGCTCAATCGCGGCGTGCCCATGTGATAAGGCGCATGAAACAAGCGCGGTTTCAAATGACGTAGCGTAAACGGCAAGACTCGCCGACGCCGATTGAGCCAGGCAATTTCACCATCTGCGTCGTGTTGGCGCGCGCCCGGCTCGTAGCCGAGCGGGCCTTCAGCATGCGACCCTTCGAGATCGACGAGACCGGAGAAGCTGAGCCCCTCACGCTCATGGTCGCTGAGCGCGGCCAGAGCGTGAGCCAGTTCGTAGATATAGCAGCCCGTGCCCGTGAACCGCGAGGCGGTGTCAAGTGGCGTTAGATCGATGAGGACGTCAGCACCCATGGGTTAGCCGAGTGCGTACCGCAATTGGCGTGCAGTGACCAGTGCCAGCGTGCCGGGTTTTGTTCCAACGAACGAACACCACTCGATTCAGCGGCTAGGCGGTGCGCGGATCCGGGGCGAAAGCACCGAACTCAATGTCGCGTCCGCTACCCGCGCTTTCGACGTCTGAGAAGCCGCAGCATCGCGACTCCCAAAATTCCGAGACCCATTCCACTGTTGGGTCGCGAGCCGTGTCCGGCGACACGACAGCTGCAACCGCCCGCGTCAGCGGGCGATGCCGAGCCCCCCGAACTTGTCGTGCCAGAAGTATTGCCGGCTCCACCGCTCAGCGCCACTGTGCTCGCGCCACCAGTCGCACTCATGTTACCACCGCGACTGGCAACCATGGTCGAACCACCCGTGCCAACGTTGCCCCCTTGAATGTTCTGCGAGGTCGCTCCGCCTGTCGCGGTGCCGGTGCCACCGAATGTCGCAACCGCGCCGCCGCTCCCCACAGCACCGCCTACTGTAGGCGTCCCACCTGTGTTCGTGGCACCACCCCTTGACGTCACGCCACCAGCACTCGACACTCCGCCAGTTGCCTTGGCACCGGCGGTTGCGCTGCCGCCCACTGAACTGGCTCCCGCTGTAGCGGGCACGCCTCCCGCGCTCTGGGTGCCGCCTGAATTCGGAGTGCCTCCCGCGCTTGGAGCGCCTCCCGTTGAAGCAGTTCCACCCGCAGCCGTCGCGTTGAATTCGTAGGCGCCAACGTCAGGCGTACCCGTGCGAGTCCCCGATGCGAAGCACTTGGCAACGCCGCCGATCTGCTTCACGTAGTCGTAATCGACCGCATAGGCCCACCACGACACGGCCTGGCCGGTCTGCTGCTTGATGCACTTCCAATCGAAGCCTATCTCGTCGGTGGGCGTCGGCGAACCCGTTGCCGCAGCGTCGATCGCCGTGGCCCCCGAAGCCAGGTGAAAATCGAGGGCGCCCGTGGCCGCAACGATCTGCGAAACGGTGCCAGTAAAGAGGTTGTTCTGGGCCGTTACGCCAGTGCCCATCGTGAGCCCAGCCTGCCCACTCGTGGGAATACAAAGATTGTTGCGTAGCAGCGCGCCAGTGTGGGTCTTGCTGGTGTCCGAGAAGAAGATCTCGTCGTGGTACTTCGCGCTTGGGTCTTGCCCATTATTGACGCAAGTATTGTTGATGATCTGGGTGTTCGAGCTGTTGGTGATACGAATGCAGGAGCCGCCGTTACGAAACCCGATGTTGTTGACGAACGTGGCCCCCTGGCTGTTCTGATCCGCGATGAACCCGCTGCCGTCGGTGTGATTTGTCGAAATGTCGATGTTTTCGAAAGACAGGGTCTGTTCAACGATGTTCGAGCTTGCGCCGCCTTGAACGGCAAAGAGATTGACGCCGCTAGACCACGACGGATCCTTGTTGCCATTGTGAAGCACTATCGATTGCTTGATGCGCAAGCCGCCAGCGCAATAGTGAGCAATTCCGTTGATCGCGTTGCCATCAGCGATGCAGTTGATGTACTCGATGTTGCCGTTGGACATGGTGGTACAGCTGCCATCGGTCCACCCATTACCAAAACCACCCGATGACCCATTTTGCGCCACGATGCCAACATATCGCACGTATTGAATGGTGCCGCTGCCGACATTGCCGCCTTCGATGACGGGAAGTGCGCCAGGAGCCGCCGCGAACGTGATCCAAGCGGTCGAGGTCCCCGACTTGCTCGGGCGCAGACCGGTGTATGTGCCCGACAGCAGGTAAACAGTGTCGCCAGCCGCAGGCTTTCCCGCCGCTGTGTTTAGAGAACAAGGCGCTGCTTCGGAACAAGTGCTCCCACTACCAGTTGGGCTCGCGTAGTAGTCCGTGGCCTGGGCAACGGGCAGCGCCACCACGAAAGTCGCAAGCGAGCAGAGTGCAGCCGCATCAGTTCTCATGTCCGATATCCTCCGCTTGAAGTGTCGCGAGGATCCAGTTACGGATCGCGCTTCGTACGATTGTCCATGCGTTCGTGTCGCATCGATGACTTACAGCACGGCATAATTCCCTACTCGAGTGCGTGACGCGCCTTGGATGTCGGATGGCCAAAGCATGACCCCATGTTGCGCAACCCAATCTTGTTCTCGAAGGTCGTGCTTGCCTACGGAGGCACTACGTTGGTGAATTTGCCTGTAAGCTCGGACATGCCTACGGACACCCGCACCACTTCGGCGAGTCCGCCTGTGGCGCCCCGGCGTCGCGTCGGGACGAAGTGCTTGCAACCGCAATCCATTCGCAGGCAGATTGATGTTGGTCCGCCGCGGAAACGTCCTATGTGCCGTCGCAGTGGGACGCCAGCGTCCGTCGCCGCATGCACCGCACAGCGCGTAAGGACCCGAAATCATACCTGGTCGACCGACCGCACTGAGTTTCCGCGACGCGGGCACCCAAAAGCAGTAACGGTACCGACGTGTGAACCCGCCAAAAATCACAACAATCGGGGGGACTCCCCTACCCGCTTTTTTGCTAGGCTCGGCCCGCCATGAAACCGACGACCAAGCCCAACATGCCTACGTTTTCCTCTGGCCCTTGCGCGAAGCGCCCGGGCTACTCGCTGGCTGCGCTGCCAACGGACATCCTCGGACGCTCGCATCGCTCTGGCCTCGGCAAGGCGCGGCTTGCTAAATCCATCGCCGAGACCAAGGCCGTGCTCGGCATTCCCGACGACTATCGCGTCGGAATCGTTCCGGCATCGGATACGGGCGCGTTCGAGATGGCTATGTGGAACCTACTCGGGGCGCGTCCTGTCGATTGCTTCGTCTGGGAATCCTTTGGTAGCGGCTGGGTCACCGACATCCAGAAGCAGCTCAAACTCCCGAACGTGCGCGTGTTCGAGGGCGAGTATGGTCGCCTTGCCGATTTATCCCAAGCCAACGGCGAAAACGACATTGTCTTCTGCTGGAATGGCACAACGGGCGGCGCCAAGGTGCCCAACGGCGACTGGATCCCGGCCGATCGCAAGGGCCTGACATTGTGCGACGCCACGAGTGCGGCGTACGCCATGAATCTGCCTTGGGACAAGCTCGATGTCGTGACCTTCTCCTGGCAGAAGGTGCTCGGCGGCGAAGCTGCCCACGGCATGCTCGTGCTGTCGCCACGTGCTGTCGAGCGATTAGCTTCGTACAAGCCAGCTTGGCCGCTACCGAAAATCTTCCGCATCGCCAAGGCCGGTGCAGTGATGGAGGAAATCTTCCAAGGCTCGACGATCAATACCCCCTCGATGATTGCCAACGAAGACTACCTCGATGCGCTTGCCTGGGCGAAATCGATCGGTGGGTTGCCGGGGCTCATCAGTCGCAGCGAAGCCAACCTCGCGGTGTTCGAAGGCTTCGTCGCTTCCCACCCCTGGATCCAATTCTTGGCTGACAAGGCCGAATACCGTTCCAACACCTCGGTGTGTTTCAAGCTCGATCTGACTCCCGATCAGGTAAAAAAGCTGGTGAAATTGCTCGAAGCCGAGCAAGTTGCCCTCGACTGCGGTGCCTACAAGGATGCGCCTCCCGGGCTGCGCTTCTGGTGCGGTGCCACGGTCGAAAAGTCCGATATCGAGAGGTTGCTGCCCTGGCTCGAATGGGCCTACGAAGAAGTGCGCAAGGCCTAGTCAGGCAGTCCCGGGCGACAGCAAACCATCACCGCTTCCCTCAATCATCGGCCGCGCAACGTGCGGTCGATGATTTTTTGTCGGCACAACTAACCAGATCCGGCCCGCGCGACGGACCTCGTCGCTGCCGCGATCGTCGAGCTTTAGTCAAGCAAATCGATTGGTTGATAACCAAAAGGCACTAACGTCAACAGTGCTTTTCCCTTCTCGCGCGCCGCGCCGTATATTCGACTCATCTTGCCGACTGTTTCGCGTCGGCCAAAGGGAGAACTGGCCGATGGGGTCAAGACCGGAGCGCATTGCGGTAATCGACGACACGGAGTTGGTTCGAAGAATCATCATCCGTCATCTTCAACACTTCGGCTTCAGTGCGTTGCAAGCCGAAGACGGCCGCAAGGGTCTCGAGCTCATTCGTTCGGACATACCAGATCTCGTGCTGTGTGATCTGCGCATGCCCAACCTCGATGGACTGGAGCTGCTAAAACTCGTAAGCGAAGAGTTTCCCGACTTGCCGGTCATCGTCATGTCCGGTGAGGGGTTGCTCGAGGATGCGATTGGTGCGCTCAAATTGGGTGCCTGGGACTACATAGCCAAGCCCATCGAGGGTGCCGTGCTGGAGCACGCCATCAACAAATCCCTAGAAAAGGCTGCGCTCATCCAGGAGAACCGCCGGCACCGCGCCAACCTCGAACAGCTCAACCGGCAGCTCAAAGCGAGCCTGCAACTATTGGCAGAGGACGAGAGCGCTGGCAGACAAATCCAAACTCGCATGCTGCCACGTAACCACCAACGATTCGGCGAATACCTATTTACCCGTGATGTGGTGCCGTCTGCATTCCTCAGTGGCGATTTTATCGACGCGTTCAGCATTGATCGGCGCCATTGGGGGTTCTACCTCGCAGACGTGTCTGGGCACGGTGTATCCTCGGCGCTCGTCACCGTACTCTTGCGCACCTTCGTGCAACGCCAAGTCGCAAGCTTCGTGCGCACTCAGGACGACCTAGTCTTGTCACCCGCACGCCTCTTGACGCGGCTAAACGAGGAGATGGCACGTGACGACCTCGACAAGCACTTGACCATCTTCTACGGCGTGGTCGATCTCGAAGAGGATTCGCTGCTCTATGCCAATGCTGGGCATTTCCCCTGGCCCATTCTGTGCGAAGCGTCAAAGGTCCGGGTCCTCGAACAGCCAGGCGTGCCCGTCGGGATGATCGCGGGAACGCAATACGACCAACAGCTTATCCACTTGGGCTCGAACATGTGCCTCTCAGTATTCTCTGACGGCGTGCTTGAAGCCTTGCCCCAACGCACCCTGGACGACAAACTAGACTACCTCAGAAGCTACTTCGGTCGGCTCGATGTCAGTGTCGAACAAGCCAAGCATCAGCTCAACCTAAACGAAGCTTCTACCTTGCCGGATGACGTCGCGATCCTAATAGTTCAGCGAGGAGCACTCCATGGCAACCATGCAAGCGCCTAGGGCATTCTACGGTCAAATTGATCGGTTCCCGATTTTAGCGCTCAGCGGACACGTCCGTTATGTGACCGTGCGCGCGCTGCGGGCCTTCATCGATGACCTGGTGGCACGCAACGACGCCGACACGATGATCATCGATCTGCGTGAACTCGAGGCGATCGACAGCACCGGCATGGGCCTTTTAGCACGGCTTGGTCGCACCACACTCGCGCACGGTCGGCGCGCGGTTATCGTGTGCGCAGTCCACGACGTCATGACTTGCCTCAAGTCAGCTGCGTTCGACAAGTTGTTCGTCATTGTTGAACAATGGCCCTTCGAGCACGAGCCGAAGCTAACCGAGCTTTCCCTCCAAAGTAAAGACAACCGCGCCGACATGATGGGTCGCTTCATTCTGGATGCGCATCGCGATTTGGCCGCGCTCAGCGACGACAATCAGCAAACCTTTGCCGGCGTCATCGAGGCGCTCGAGGCAGAGCTGAATCGCGGGGGCACCCGCCCGAGCTAGAGCGCGCTACCACGGCGCGAATTTTCGTCGCACACGATGATGAGCAATTGGACTCGGCCCGTGTCACAATCCGCCGGTGACGACAGCTCGTATCGCTCAACTGAAGGCCCTGACCGGAGCCGGTGCCGTGTTAGTGACCCTGCTGTGCGCACCCGACGCTCCTGCCTCCAGTGTTCTCGAAACGATTGGCGCACCAGGTACCGGGAACGGTTTCACCGCGCGGCTCTTGTCGCGTGGTGCGGACGTCGCCTACTTCAATCCATCGCTGTTGGCAGACGCTTCACCGACGCTGAGCTTCGGCGTGCTGTTGCTCGGCAATTTCAGTCGCATCCACCTTGCCAGGCGTCCATCCGGAGTCGATGTACCCGACTCGGTCTACGACGCTGACTTGGTGCGTGCCCCCGCAAATGGAATCGAGTTCTGGCCCCAGGCTACCTCGAACCTGCTAAACCAACGCACCAACACCGTGTCGAACGAGGCGACACCGTACGTGGCCATGGGCTTTTTGCGCCCGCTAGTCAACGACCATCGACTCGTGTTCGGCTTTTACGCGCTTATCCCGGCAACGGGTTTTTTGCAGCAAGACTCGTTTTTCGCTGACGAACGCGAACAGTACTTCTCGAATAAGCTGCACTTCGAGCTCCTCGGCGACAGGCTGCGGGTGCCCACCATCGCCGCCTCGCTTGGCGGGCGCATTTTCGAGTCACTATCTTGGGGCGCGGGCGTCGACATCGGCATGGCCACCCGCACTCAAATGCAGGTGTACATCCCAAACGCCGGCGATCAGCGAACACTATTGATGGTGCCCAAGATTGATACCACGATCGCCGCCTCGCCCTTCTTCGGAATTTCATGGCGACCGCACGCGCGTGCGTTCGTTACTGCGACGCTGCATACCCCAAAATCATGGGACACGAGCGGCGAGAATCGCCTGCGCTTCTGGGACTACACCTATCCGTCCGGTGAAACTGCGGTCGCGCAAACCTACACCTTGACCCAAGGTGCCGAACCGCTGCGGCTCGGGCTCGGTGTGGCCACCAACGGCAAGCTCGGTGCGACAGTGTGGCAGTTGGGCTTGGAAGGCGTTTGGACGGCATGGTCCAAGTATCGCGACCGCCACGGCGAACGCCCCGAAGACACTTGGCACAACACGGTAAACCTCGGCGTCGGCTGGGTGCTTGAGCGGGCGCGACACCGGTTCATGGCCGAACTCGGCGTTGCCCCCTCACCCGTGCCAGACCAAACCGGGCGCACCAACTATGTCGATAACACGCGCTGGGGAACGAGCATGGGTGTCGAAGTGCCGTTCAGCTACCTGCAAACCGACTACGCGCTCGGCATCCACCTGCAGGGGCAATTCATGTTCCCGCGTTCCATGCAGAAGCAGGCGGACGCACACTCTCCGGTCAGGGACGAGCTACCAGACGCAGCAGTAGATCGCCTGCGCGGCAATCCACTCTCTGGCGCCGCCGGGTTGCAGACAAACAACCCGGGTTACCCGGGCTACACGAGCTACGGCTTGATGCTCGGGGCCGCAGTGGTACTGAAGGTGTTGCGCTAGCTTCGGACTCAGTCAAACTGCGAAGCATTTGCGAGCACCTCAGCGCATGTCGTTGCCGCGCCGACCCTAACCATTACGAACGTACTGGCACAGGTGTTCGGATCGACGATCGCGGTCTGGGCAGCCAAGGATTTTAGTGCCGTGGGTTCCGCAGCAACAACGTTCTGCTCGGACGTGAAAGCATAATGACCCTCCACACGATCAACGCCAACGGCAATGCCCGTCCAAGTGCTGGTTTGGCGCTGAGCGACGTACAGATCCCCCGAAGCCAAACCGCTCAACTTGATGGTGATCCCGGGGTTGCCATCGTTGTCCTGATCCAACAGCCTCGCATCGGTGGCATCGACAGGCAGCGGATCACTGGCAGGATCGGCGAGCAATGCGCCAACGACCTCGATGAAGCTTGGCATCGCGAACACCTCTGCGCCTGCGTTGCCCAACGCAACCCCCCCCGTGCGCACGAATGGTTTAAGTGACTTCACGTAGCTATCCGGAATGATGATGTGGGCCAACGAATCCGGATCCTCTGCTTTTTGGGAACAGTACTCGGCACTCAAACTAACGTCGGTACCCGTCTGGGTCTGGTCGCCCAAAATCACACTGATCGTCTTCGTATAAAACGCGGAAGTAAGGCCCGTCTTGGGCACATAGCGAGAGGCCACGGTGCGGATCGCCCAACGCCCAGTCAAATCTGGCGCAAGTGCTGTCGGGCTCTTGCTCGTGCAAGCCCCGTAGGTTCCAGGGTCCTGAATGGTTCCACTGTCTGCCACATCGCCAACGTCCGACTTGGTTGTCGTTCCCTTGGTGTCGGCACTGCAGCCAAAGGCAGTAGTGACAATGGCGCCAAGCGTGAGGGCGTGGCGTGGCGTGGTCGGAATGATCCTGGGTCGCATTGCCCGCTGCATACCACAAACCGCCGAGAAGACGTAGCCATCGCGCAGGGAATGCCCGTCGCGGGACCGGCGTTACCTACGCGCGCGTGACAATTCATCACAATATGCGCAATCTCTGGGCGAACATGCGGAGTAGACTTCGACTCGCCGTGACAACACTTGCCGCTAGCCTCGTTGGCATCTACCTCCTGCTGATAGCGGCAGCATTCGCGGCACAACGCTCGATGATGTACCCAGCGCCGCGTGGGGCCGAATCACCGCAGTGCACCAACGGCACGCTTGTCACATTCACGAGCCCCGACCAGCGAAGCCTCCACGCATACCACGTTCCCGCGCGTGACCAAAACCCAACGGTAGTGATCTTTCACGGCAATGCCGAACAGCTTGCGGATCAGACGGCTCTCGCCTTGGAATTCACCGCTGACGGGTTAGGCGCCTTTGCGATTGAGTACCCTGGGTACGGGTTATCCTCAAAAAGCAAAACCACCGAGGCGAACGTATACGCGGATGCACAATTGGCCCTCGAACACCTCGAGAAAAAGTTGGGCGTCGAGCGCAAGCGCATGGTGTTGTTCGGTCGCTCCCTTGGGACCGGAGTGGCCATCGAGATGGCACGGCGTGGTTTCGGCAGCCGAATCATCCTCATTTCGGCCTATACGTCGATGGTCGAGCTAGCCGAGCGCACGGCTCCCTTTCTTCCAACGCGATGGCTGGTATTGGATCGCTATGACACGTTAGCAAAAGCTTCGGAGATCCACCAACCCGTGCTGCTCATTCATGGCAACCGAGACAACGTCGTTCCAGCCGAGATGGGTAAACGCGTTGCGTCACGGCTGCCGACGGCAGAGTTGCACCTTCTCGACGGCGTCGGACATAACGACATTTTCGCATTCGGGGGCGACGCGTTGATGCATAAACTCACTAGCTTCGCCGCCACAACCGCGCTCCCATAGTATTCAAATCAACGGTCGCGATTCGGGATCAACGCGTCGGGAAAGAATGCAACCCACGTTGCAGAGCATAGAACCGACTTCGCGACAACGTGCAAGGGCGTTGGTTCGTTGGGCCAAAAAGTCCTGGACACGCGAATTGCTCGCGCTTGTCGCTGAAAGCCTGACTGGTATTCGAGTCAGTGTCTGCGTCATGGGGAGGGTGCTTCGGAAGCTCAGGGCTCGGCGGGGCAAGCTGAAACCGGTGGTTCGGTGCCCATTGTCGAAACGGCAGCAACGCCGACGACTTGCGCGTATTCGGCGGCGGATTGCGGAACTGGCGAAGCGCTACGCGAATGCGAAACGCATCCACGTGATTCTGGATAACTACGGAATTCACTCCCGCCACGAGACGTGCCGAGCTCTTCGTCAGCTGGGCCGTATCCAACTTCACTTCCTTCCCCCATACAGCCCAGACCACAATCGCATCGAGCGCTTCACGCCTCGCCGTCGAACCCATGCGCCCGTCCCTAGGCTGAAGAATCAGCCTCATCCGCGATCGGCTGTCCTCGATTTGGGATCGGTTATTTAGCGGTGCCGCTTGAGCAAATGGTGCTGTTCGGTTGGTCTCTCGGGACTGGCGTCGCCGCCAAGATGGCTCTGCGCGGTTTTGGAAGCCACATCATCCGAAAGCGCCGCAGATCCATGAGCCCGCGTTACTGTCCACGGCACGAACGATAGCGTCATCCCTTCTGACATGAGTCGGCGCGTCGCCGCGAAGTTCCCGACCGCAACGTTAGTAATGCGCCCAGATGCCGAGCACCACAATGTTATGTCCATTGACGGTGACGCCTTGTGGCAGCAGATCCTTACATTCGCCAGGGGAAAGAGCTGAACTTTTTTGGTTCTGGCTCCCGCGCAAACGGCCAGGTGCGGGGGTTCGGACGCTGCGACGACAGCGTTTGTCGTGGCGGTGGTAAGCACCGAGGTAACGACTGAACCACCTAGCGCCACGGCCTCCGATAGCGATGGAATCGAAAGTTGACAGTACTGATTCGCAAGAGCAGACATCGCGGGTCACAGCACGTCGCAGACGCAGCGACGGGCAGCGAATAACGTCGCTACCCGTCAATTTCTACGTGGAAAGTACCCGTTACGGCGACGTCAATGTCACGTTGTCGAAACTGCCGGTGCCCGCGGGAGCAAGCGTGCTCGTCGTCGTATTCATGCCCTGACGAGTCACCAAAGCCGGATAGCCACTTACGATTGCGGGCGTTACAGCGTCAGTCGTAGTAACTACCTGGATTCCATTGATGAAGCCAGTAACGGTCACCGGAGACGAACCTGAAACTTGAACTGCCACTTTGTACCAAGTCCCAACGGCAAAGGCATCAGCCACTGTAAGTGTTTGATTCAACAACGTTCCAATGCTCGTGCCGGTAGGCGCACTTGGCGAAGGTTTTCGCGACAGTTGCACGACGCCTGCGCCAGAGGTGGCGTCAATTCGCAGGAAGAGGCAGTAGCCAGTCAAGGTCGTGTTGGTCGTACCGGTTGCTCTCGCGCAGATGCCAATCTTCGTGAGGTCGCCACCGATATCCGAATTGGGCTTCACCCATGCGCTAACGGTTTGGTCCGTCCAGGGGCCACCGGTTGCGGCACTTGCAAGATTATAGTGGTAACCTTCCGCAGGTGCCGGCGCCGACAACTGGTAGTCATACGAGGTGACTCCGTTGTAGCCAGCTTCGCTCCCCATCGTCCACGTGCCGGGGATGGTAGCCGTCTGATTGATCGCCGTCCACCCCGCCGCATCGCCATCCTCAAAATCATCGCAGAAGGCTGCAGTACTACCGAGGCAGTAAGCCGCCGTGGGGGCTGCGCCAGCGGAGCCGCCCGTGGCTTCGGTGCCAGTCGTGCCGGCAGTGCCGCCCGAGCCGCTTTCACCGGCTGCGCCAGCAGTTCCGCCCGCGCCTGTCTCACCTGCAGCATCACCGGTCGTACCGGCTGTGTTGACGACGCCGCCAGTTGCCATTGCACCACCGGTAGCGGAGCCAGCGACGCCACCTGCAGCGGCTCCGCCAGTGCTGGTCGAACCCGCTATTTCGCTGCCGCCGGTACTGTTCTCGCCCGCATTTGCTTTGCCTCCGGTCGCTACCGATCCTGCCGCCCCGCCATTGGCAACACCGCCGACGCTCGCGCCACCCGTAGACGTGGTGCCCGCCGTTGGGGTGCCCCCGGTGGCAGCGCCGCCGTTAGATGAGCCGCCGTTAGATGAGCCGCCGTTAGATGAGCCGCCGTTAGATGAGCCGCCGGTGGTGACGACGGTGGTCCCACCCGACGTCCGAGTTCCACCCGAGGCTGAGCCGCCACTGGCCTTCGTTCCGCCGGCACCGGGAGAACCGCCTGCGCACTGGGTACCAGTGCAAGCCAAGTCCTCCGTGTCGTCGCTGCAAGCGACAAATCCGAACGTAGCACCGATAGCGGCGAACAGAATCGACTGAGCAAAGCGCGGTTGCATAATTCTCCCTCGTTTCCCAAAAAGTCCCAAAGCACGGCGCACGGTGGCGCTGAACGATGGGATGACGCAGAAGCGACGCGGTAATGGCTCAGCAATAGGTCATGCCGAGCGAAATCAGCCTATCGGCAACTGTCACGGCAGGCTAGCTCGATCGAGGACCCCGTGGGATCTGCGGGTCGCGGTGCAGCACGACTGAAAAGCCGATGATGTAGGTGAGCCCCCGCATAGGTATTCAGATTTTCCCGGGATACTTCGACTTACGATACGCGGGCCCGTCGAGGACCTCACGCAGCTTCTGGGCAATCTGCGTCGCGGTGAATTGCTCTTGAATGAGGTAGTTGCGCCCAGTCTCCGTCTCCCGAATGGTACCTGTGCGAAGGAGCAGTTATGCCTCGCGAGTGCCACCCGCGCCCAAGTCGACGAAATGGTTCGCGATAGTCACGATGGCGTTTGCAGTATTGCTGTGGGGCGCCGACGCGAGGCATCCTGCGGCCTAATCACGGAGTAATTTGATGCTGAATCGACTGATGCAACACCCCTACGCCGCAACACTCGGAGCGGTGATGATTGTTGTTGCACTCTGGGTTGGCGCTGCTCGAGTGTTCGACGGTACCCGCCGCGACGCCCAAGTCACCGAAGCTCGCAAGGCCATGATTGTCATGCGCGCCGCGGCGTATCGCTGGCACTACTTGCATGGCGAATCCACCTGCCCCTCCATCCGGCAGCTTCTCGAGTCGAGATTTCTTGATCCTGAGGCAGCCAAGACCGATCCATGGGAGCAGCCCTTCGTTATTACGTGCATGGAATCCGGAGCAGTCGTGACCTCCTTCGGGCCCGATCGAACGCGTGCCACGCCGGACGATATCGTTGTGGCAACACCGAACGCCGAACTCGCCGCAACTCGTTGACGTGTCATTGTCTCTCGTGTGCGCGACTTCTTGCCCTGGCCTCATGCAACTCACTGGCATCTAGCGACCATGGGCACGTCAATTTCCTGGCGCATTGCGCCCCAAATGCCGGCTAAAGTGGGGTAAGTGTAGCAAGCAACATTCGCGCTTGACGCGCGCTGCGAGCTGCGGCTAGTTTGACGGACTTCGTCTTCTGTCGCACTTCGCTAGTCTTGATTGGCACGGCCAGATGTGCCAAGCGCTTAGAACTGCCCACCGGGGGGATTTCCGATGCAGTTGAGGGATAGTATTGCGTCCATTGGGCCGAGAGGAGCCCACACGATGAACCCACCAGAACCAAAGCACCGATTGCCGCAGATCTGCGGGCAAAAGGCCAAACGCCGTGCGAGATTCGCCCGGTACCTGACGCCCATTTTGTGTTTTGCCGCCACGCTGGGCTGCGCGCGAACGTTCGATTTGACGCCAGTGCACAGCGCCAAGATCACTCCGCCAGAACGCCGTGGGAGTGTCACTGGCTTCAAGTCAGATGCCCGCCTCAAAGAGGCCACGCGCATATTGGTCCTGATGCCCGACGGCGATGGGGCCGGCGTGCGCGACGACCGAACGCCGTATAACTCGGGCGTTGCATTTCTCGAGGCCGCCCTGGTAGCGCAAGGGCGCGTGCCGATCGTTGCGGCGCGCGCGGCACCCACTTTCACCGGGACATTCCCGGCCGCTTGCGGAGACAAGCCGTGCCAACCTGAAGGTGACGATCTCGAGTATCTCATACAGATCGGCAAAGACTCACATGCAGATCTGATCTTACAGCTTGCATCCAGCCTTGACTCGGAGCCCGTGTTGGCCCGCTATGTCGACGCTAGAACCGGTGAGGTGCTACTGGTCGGCGCGTTCTTCGCCAAACCTGGACACGCCAATGTGGTCATGCCACCCAGTGCCGAGACGTTCAACAACGCGTGCTACAAGGCCGGAGGCCGTCCCGACATCGAAACGGATCCAAAGACATCTGTCGTCAATGGGCAATGCCAATTTGGGCCCAGCCAGTCCTCGGTCTGGGGCGCCATACTGGCAGGCACTGGCGGGGGGGTTACTCTGATTGGCGTTGGCACCGACAACACTTCGCTCCTGGTTACCGGACTGCTGACGGGTGGCGTCGGCGCGCTGCTGTTGGTGCTGGGCAATGCCTCGATCAAGGACGATGAGTCTCGGGCTGCGGTGTCGCGGCAACTGCCACAACTCTCAGGTACGACCCCAATTGCCGCTTCGCGTGAGCGGACCGTTGCCGAAGCGTTGGTTGCCCCGCTCCAGGGAGGTGCACAATGAAACGATCCCAATTAGGCTGGGCGCTGGCTCTACTGAGTACCGCAACACTCTCGGCGGTCGCATGCAAGACAGTGACAGTCAGAACGCCCTTGGCCGCTGCGGTCGCTGAAAAGAGCAATCTAGGAAAGCGCCTGAGTGTTCCGGAAGTGGCGCCGATTGTCATGGTCAAGGGCGACGTCGCCAGCCTCGCTCCCTTGCAACGGACGGCGATCTTCCAAGCCACGCCTTCGCGCCATGGGACTCTCGATCCGATGACACTCGCACTCGAGACCGCGGCTATGACGAGCGGCAAGGTGCCCATTACTCCCGCCATCGGTATCCGTGACGGGCGCAAAGAATTAAGTGACATTGAGCGGATCCTGCGAACCTCAAGCGACCAGCGAGTCGAACTGCTGCTGCAGATCGATACGCCAGTCGAGAGCATGGAACCATTGGTTCCTTGTGCTCCCGGTGCACTCTGCCTCACCTCGATGCTTCAAGTTGAGCAGATGCAACAATTGACCTGCGCACCGTCGGGTTCATTGCCATCACTTCCGGTAATTAGTGTTGAAGCACGTGTCGTGAGGTCCAAGGACGCACGGGTCGTAGCCGTAGCGCGCGGAGCCATCGTCGCCCCGTCAGACTTTCAGGTGCAGGAATTCCAGGAGCCATCGGCGCCAGGAACTTGTCGCTACGTCACGTTCTCCAAGCCAGATCCGTTGGGCGACTATCGAAACTGCTGCCAGGCGATTCTGAATGCGGCCCCGGGCAAGGCCACAGCCGAGAGTACCTGCCCCGACTTGCTCGAATGCAAGGCGATGAAACCTTCCGCGGCGTTTCAAAAACTTCGCGCACTGGCTGCGGGCAATCCGGCGGTCGAGAGTTGTAAATTCCGCTACTCTGAAGCAGAAGTTGTAGCGGACGAGAAGGCTCCGCAAACGACAAGCGAGGCGCTCTGGCTGCTGCAAGAGGCCGTAGTACACGCACTGTTAGGTGGCCCTGTGGTACCGGCAGCCGTGGCCCCAACGCTGAGTTCGGAGCCCGTTTCGTCCACACCTGCGAGTGCTCCACCAGCGCACAAAACCCCTTGAAGGATGGTTGAACCTTACATCATGAATTCTCAATCTATCGCCACCAACCGGGCGCAACCGCGTAATCAGACTACGCGACGAATGTCGATCACTCTTCTTCTGAGCTGCGGCGTCGCGAGCTTCATCGCCATCGTGGCGAATGCCTGTACTCCGATCGCCCAAAACCTACCCTATTGCCCTCGAGCGCATGAAGCGGCTTCTCCTTCCGCCTTGGGGTCAGTCTTACCACCGCCTGCGCCGCGACAACCGGATTAGTAGCCCGCGCCAACGCTTTCCCTGGAGATGAATCGCGACTCTAGGGAAAGCCGGCGCCTAGCGCACACATCGGAACCCGACGGTGTGACTGCGCATCGAAGGCTCGAAGTGCCCCCGGCGCGCGCCGCGAAACGTCGAGACATCACCAGAATTCCACCCACCACCGCGATACACTCGGTCTGTACCTGATGGCGACGGATCGGGATAGGGACCATACCAACTGGCGGTCCATTCCCAGACATTGCCGGCCAGATCGAGCGCGCCCTCCGGCGTTGCCCCCTTCGGGAACGAGCCGACTGGAGCCGTACCCTCAAACCCGTCACCCACAGCGAAGAGTGGCGAAGTGGCCTTGCTGAATTCAGTGGACAGCATAGTCGCGCATTCGCCGCTGCACGCGTTCAACTGTTCGGCGCTCGGAGCGGCATTGCCCCAAGGGTAGATCCTCGCGACTCCGCCACGCGCTGCCCACTCCCATTCAACCTCGCTCGGTAGACGCTTATTTGCCCAACCGCAGAAGGCGTCAGCGGCGGGCCAATCGACGCAGTTCATCGGATGATTTTGCCGATCAGTGCGCTCGGCGTTGCAAAACCGGCTGAAACCGCGATCGGCATCCCGCATATTGGGCCAACCAACTTCCCTGGAAGCAGCTGGGCAACTGCCGCTTTTCACGCAACGGGCATACTCTTGGACGGTAACTTCGGTGCGGTCGATACAGAAGGCATTGACTGTGACTTGATGCACTGGCAACTCGTTGCTTTCGCCGCTGCCCGAGGGTGAGCCCATTTGCAACGAGCCGGCGCGAACGAGCGCCATGTTCGAAGGGCACGCTGGTTGGGCGGGTGGCGTCGCCCGCACCTCATTGCTCATCGGCGACGACCTTTCGCCGCTGGTGGTGGCCGCGTGCACGAGGTTGACGCAGCCCATTCCGGAAACACGCACGAGGCCGGGGGGACAATCGAGTGTGACACGTCCCACGCAAGTGGCGCCGTTCCACAGGGTATTCTGTGGGCACGATATCTTGGTCACGACCAACTTGCGCACGCATTCGCCGCCAATCTCCTCGGTGCCCGCCGGGCAGACTGCCTGCGTATTGCCCGCGCAAGCGCGACCATTCCAGGTCGTCCCAGCGGGGCATACCGTTTCGGTAACGCGCTTGGTTTCGACACAATCCGCCCCGACCAACGACGTACCTTTTGGGCACAAATTCCCAGCGCACATCGAGCCATTCCAACGCGCGCCCTCGGGGCAAATTGGCTCTTTGGTACTCGCTGGGCGACAACTATCGACATAGAGTTCCTCGTCACTTCGACAGGCGAGCGGTGCTGTAGCTCGTGCCACGAGTGGCACCAAATGAACCTGCACAGGAACGTCACATCCGGACTCCGGCGTCACTTGACCACCTAGACAGGCCGTCAGTTCGCCGCCTTGTCTGACGATGGCCTCACTGCCCGCGGTGTGAACGCCGACGAAGGTGGCATCTGCTGACATCTGATTCGTCGCGGCGCTCGCCAGGCGAAACGCGCCGACATCGACGCGCCGAATGAAGTGAGTCGCTCCAGCACAAGCCGTAGCGCCATCCAACTCGTCACGCCCAATCTCAGCTCGAAGCACCGCTCCCTGCCAGCCCACTATCGAATACGAAAGCGCTAGGCCTTTGTCCCCAGAAACTTCACCCTTGAGGGCAACGGCCGCAAGCGGCAGGCGCGCATACAAATCGGCCGCCTTTTTGATGTTCCAGGTCTCAGACGTCTTGGTCAGGCTGCCGTAGGCGTATTTGCCCTTCACCGTGCAACCGTCGAGCACACGTAAGGTGCAGCCTTGAAATGAAACCACGACGAGGCTCTGCTGAAGTTGACGTTGAAACGCAGCCCGTGCGGTCGCGGTCCATTCGACGACGACTGGATCCAATTGACTCTGTGTCGACTCGCAGGAATAGGCAGAACCCGCAGAGTCTTTCAGCGTTGGCGGCGCCGTAATTGACGGCACACCAGAACAGGCGCTGTTGCCCAACGCAACCATCAGCCACATCCCCGAGAACGCCGCGTGACGGCATCCAACGTCGAGCGAACGCGATCTCACCATAGTGAGAGCCAATCTATCCGAATGCTGGTAGCTTTCGGCGCAACTTTCGGCGAGAGCGCGACGAATCCCGAACCGAGGTTCGCGCGCGATGGAACGACGCTATTCCCACGGGTGGACCGACTGCCGGGCGTGCAGAAATCTCCGGGTACCAGCGCGATGCGCAGCCCAAAGTACCAACACCTGCGCCCTCGATACGCTGCGCCAACGCGCATAGTTTGCGTCCGCCACTCCGCCACAAAACCAGGAACGAATTGTACTGGTTTTAGGCTGTCGCTTGGCCTATTGCACGGGCTGCTCGGTAGCCACGGCACGGTGTCGAGGAAAGCTCGAGCATCAAGGAAACAGCATGGAATTTTCCCATGAAGTAGCGCAGATGGTGTGTCTCCATCGCGGACCGAACAATGGTCCGGCGCCCATCCCCGAAGAGGGGCGCTGGGTTCAGGCACGCGAGGTAAAGGACATCTCGGGTCTCACGCACGGCGTTGGCTGGTGTGCACCGCAACAGGGTGCCTGCAAGCTCACGCTGAACGTGAAAGCGGGCGTCATTGAAGAGGCACTCATCGAGACGGTCGGCTGCACTGGCATGACCCACTCGGCCGCGATGGCGGCAGAAATTCTGCCAGGCAAAACCATACTCGAGGCGATGAACGTCGATCTCGTGTGTGACGCCATCAACGTGGCCATGCGTGAACTTTTCCTTCAGATCGTGTACGGCCGCACCCAGACGGCTTTCTCCGAAGGTGGACTGCCGATTGGTGCCGGATTGGAAGATCTTGGCAAGGGCCTGCGCAGCGTGACCGGCACCATGTACGGCACGAGCGCCAAGGGGCCACGCTACCTCGAGATGGCAGAAGGCTACGTCACCCGTCTCGCCCTCGACGAGAACGACGAAATCATCGGCTACGAGTTCCTGAAGCTTGGCCCCATGCTCGAGATGATCGCCGACGGCAAGGATCCCGCAGAAGCCCTGAAGAAGTGCACCGGAAACTACGGCCGGTTCGCCGAAGCCAAGCGCACCATCAACCCGAGGAAGGAGTAACCGTCATGCCACTTTTCGAAAGCTACGACCGGCGCATGCCGCAGATCACTCCAGTTCTCAAGCAATACGGGATCGCCAGCATCGAAGCCAGCGCCGAGGTCTGCAAGGCCAAAGGCGTCGATGTTGCTGCGATCGTCAAGGGCGTGCAGCCGATCTGCTTCGAGAATGCCTGTTGGGCCTACACGCTCGGTGCGGCCATCGCACTCAAGAAAGGGCAAACTCGAGCCGCAGAAATCGCTAAGTCCCTCGGCGAGGGGCTGCAGGCCTTCTGCATCCCTGGTTCCGTTGCCGACGATCGCAAGGTGGGCATCGGTCACGGGAACCTTGCCAGCATGTTGCTGCTGGAAGAGACGAAATGCTTTGCGTTCCTCGCTGGGCACGAGTCCTTCGCCGCAGCCGAAGGTGCCATCGGCCTGGCCAAGAGCGCGAACCGTGCGCGCAAGGACCCACTGCGGGTGATCCTGAACGGCCTTGGCAAAGATGCCGCCCAGATCATCAGCCGTATCAATGGGTTTACCCACGTGCAGACCAAGTTCGACTACGCGACAGGGAAAATCACGATCGTCTGGGAGAAGTCCTACTCGACTGGCGATCGCGCCAAGGTGCGCTGCTACGGGGCAGACGACGTGCGTGAAGGCGTTGCCATTTTGCACCACGAAGGCGTCGACGTCTCGATCACCGGCAATTCGACCAACCCAACACGCTTCCAGCACCCGGTCGCTGGTACTTACAAGAAGGAATGCATCGAGCAGTCGAAGCGCTACTTCTCGGTGGCATCCGGCGGCGGCACGGGTCGCACGCTGCACCCCGATAATATGGCTGCCGGCCCTGCTTCCTACGGCATGACCGACACCATGGGCCGCATGCACTCGGACGCGCAGTTCGCCGGCTCGTCGTCAGTGCCCGCACACGTCGAGATGATGGGGCTCATTGGCATGGGCAACAACCCCATGGTCGGTGCTTCGGTCGCGGTGGCTGTAGCTATCGAAGAAGCGATGCGCAAGTAGACGATCGCTGTTGTGTCGCGCAGTTCCGTTCGGTTGCGCAAAGCTGCATTGCGAACGGGCGTGTGGACCCCAAGCTTTCGCCTCGTACCGAGGTCTAGAGCTTGGGGTCTAGTGTTTCGTGCTTGCTGACGGCCGATCAAAGGAGCTAGCGTCGTTCTCAGTTCGGTCGGGGGATCGTACCTCGACCTTTGGAGGGAACCCACCATGTGCATGCGAACGACCAGCGTGATCGGTACTGGCTCCTGGAACTGGGCAGGCGACGAGGTCATATTCGACCACATCGTGCCGGCGAGCCGCAAGATCGCCAACACGAATCGCGGCTACGAGGTCGACATCCGGCAGTTCTTGACCAGTACGAACAACGCAGTCATACGACGCGCACTTGACCAAGCAGTTAGCGCGCTCAATGCACCGAATCAGCGTGAGCTTTTCTACCAAAGGCACGACGGGGCATTTGATTACCGCGTGATGGTTTTGGCTGAGTTCGTTTGCCGACACATCACGTATCGACCACGCCAGGGGCGGCGCTCGGATGCATGGCAATTTCCCGATGAAACCCTGGCGCTCGGGGCGGGCGACTGCGAGGATCTGGCGTTTCTACTTGCCTCGCTGCTGCTAGCCTCTGGGATCAGCGGCTATATGCTGCGCGTTGCCTTGGGGCACCTCGTCACGCGCAACGCCAATGGCGTTCGCACCAAGGATCGCGACCACTCGTGGGTGATGTATCAGAACGAACAAGGGTACTGGGTAGTGCTTGACCCGCTGCTCTACTTCAAGCAGTCAGCAAAGGCCGTACCGAAGCGAGCACGCAACATCCATACTGAAGAGCGTTTCGAGTATGTGCCCCATTTTGTCTTCAATGACGCCCACCTATGGGCAATTCGCCGCAACAGCATCGATATGCCCCTGCTCGACTACGTCAACAAACGGCGATTTTTCCGCGAGTTCGATCCGGGATTTGCCGTCGGTGTTCACAATCACATCTTCGATACGGCGCTGCCGGGAATGTCCTGGTTCAAGCGCCAATACGTCAAGGCGGTAAGCCTTGCCGTGGACGCCAATGCTGCAACGTACGATCCCCGCGACCATTTCGACAATGGCTACGTCAATGAGGGCTTCGCCCTGATCGAGCAGCGTTTGAGCAGCAAGTCGCTGGGCGATTTTGCGCTCGTCGCCCATGCGATTGGGGATTTCTATGCCCATTCAACCTACGAGCTCTTTGGCCAAGTCAGTCGCGGGCGACTTTTGCCCTACGACCCGTCACATCCACTGGTCGCCACAATCCCCGACTACGGCACTGCGAGTCCCTGTCCGCTTGCCGATCCACAGTTCAGCGTCAACGCGGGAACTTACCAAGGGAGCCGCACGAAGGCAGCCAGCCACTGGCATGGGAAAGTCATCACGGGGCGCTATGCCCAAAACGGTGATCCGTACCAAGGTGCGGCCGAACGCGTTACCTATATTCCTCTAGTGTTGCGTCAGCGGGCAGACTACCAACCGCGTGCGATGTTGCCCCATCACAACGAAATCGCCGTCGATTCGCCAGCGCGCAGCTCGGACCTTCGGCTCTACTCGGACCCGAATGACTACGCCCAGGCGTTCGAACGGCGTCAATCCGCTGCCATCGACCACATCAAGGCCGTATATCAGCAATGGCAGCAATAGTTTCGAGCAAGTCGATGCGCTCAAGATCGATGCCGTCGCGTATGGGCAGTTGATACAATTAGTCCGCACGCGCGAGTTGAACCGCCGGGCCGTCCGATTGGCAGCAAGCCGGCAGGCTCCAAATCTTCCCTCCAAAGTCGATTGCTTTGCGTCAGGCATTTTTGCCATTTCAGCTGACGGCGACCTGTATTGCGGTCAGTCCACGCAGCATCCGAGTACCGAAATGTGCTAAGCAGCTCCGGTCCAGAAGCCATCAGAATTGCTCTGGATCGAGATGATTGTGCCTGCCCTCAGTCAACATCGAAAGGCTCGATTTCGTGTCCTGACCCTGCGGGTGATTACTTCTGCGGAGTCGCCAGCGCATGGGTAACGACAAGTCCAATAGAACGACCAAAAAAGCTCATGCGATGACACGCCGTAACTGGCTGCGGAGGGTCGGTCTTGGCGCAGGCTCCGCGGTCGTGTCGGGTCTGACGAGCTGCAATGGACCTCGGGGTAAGTTGAATGACCGCGAGCAATCGCGCTTGCGCACCACACACGACGTGGCTCCCGAACGCGCCCCGGACTACTACCCTCCAGCCAAGACCGGTCTGCGCGGGGATAATCCGGGCTCCTTCGATGCCGCGCACCTGCTGAGGAAAGGCTCGTCGTGGGAAATATTCGGAAGTGCCGCCGACACCTCGGAACATTACGACCTGGTTGTCGTTGGTGGCGGCATTAGCGGGCTTTCGGCCGCCCACTTCTACCGCAAGCGCTTCGGGTCCGGCGTGAAAATCCTGGTACTCGAAAGCCACGACGACATCGGCGGACACGCCACGCGCAACGAATTCACCGTCTCGGGTCGACTGTTGGTCAGCTACGGTGGCAGTCAATCCATTGCCGGGCCTTCTAGTTTCAGCAATGTAAGCCAGAGCTTGATGCAGGATCTAGTAATTGACGCATCAGTGTTCGAGCAAGCCTTCGATCGCACGCTCTACGCCAAGCTCGACACAGGCGTGTTCTTCGACCGTGAAACCTACGGTAAGGATCAACTGCTGACGGGCCTCTACCGCAAGCCATGGAAGCAGCTATTGGCCAAGTCCCCGTTATCAGCGGTGGTTCGTCGCGACATCGAGCGCGTTTATACCGAAAAGGTTGACTACCTGGCAGGTAGGTCACAGATCGAAAAGATCGAACTGCTCAAGAAGACGAGCTACCGCGACTTCTTATCTCGGTACTGTAACGTGGTCGAAGCGGCCTTGGTATACTTCCAGAGCTTCTCACACGACCTGTTCGGCATTGGCATCGACGGCGTCTCGGCATGGTCGTGCTATCACGGTGTGGACGACTTCGGCGCCTTTCTCTATCCGGGTTTCGATGGCCTGGGCTTGCCGCCGCTCGCACCGAGCGAACCATACATTCACCATTTTCCCGACGGCAATGCTTCGGTGGCAAGGCTGCTGGTACGTGCGCTCGTCCCAGCGGCACTGCCTGGCAACTCCATGCACGACGTGGTCCTCGCTAAATTGGACTATTCGCGTCTCGATCAGGCGGAGTCCCCAGTGCGCATTCGGTTGAACAGCACGGTAGTCCACACCCGACACCAAGGGCTAGAAATGACGACCGACCGCGACGTCGAGCGTGGTGACGTCGCCCAGTTGGGACGTGTCGAAGTCGTTTACTCCCGCGGTGGCGCCACCTATCGAGTCACAGCCCAACACTGCGTACTCGCCTGTTACAATTCGATGATTCCCTACATTTGCCCTGAACTTCCGCGAGCGCAACGCAAGGCGCTTTCTTACCTGGTGCGCATGCCTTTCGTCTACGCGCACGTGGCGCTACGCAACTGGAAGCCCTTCGCCGACCTTGGGATCCACCAAGTTACCGCGCCCAATAGCTATTTTAGCTATGTAGCGCTCGATTTTCCGGTGAGTCTCGGCGCCTATCAATGTCCCAAACAGCCCGATGAGCCCGCTGTTTTGTTCCTGCTGAGAGTGCCATGTCGGCCGGGTTTGACACGTCGCGATCAGAACCGGGTCGGGCGCTGGGAGTTGCTAAACACCGATCTTTCAACTTACGAACACCACGTGCGCGACCAGTTGACGCGCATGCTCAGCGCTACGAATTTCGACGCCAGTCGGGATATTATGGGTGTCACGATTAATCGATGGGCCCACGGCTACGCCTTCGTCCCCAATCGGCTATTCGATCCACAGTGGTCTGACGACGATAAACCGTGGGTTGTTGGTCGACAGCCTTGGGGACGGTTCACGATCGCCAATTCCGATGCCGGAGCCAGCGCGTACATGGATGTCGCGATCGATGAAGCGTGGCGCGCCGTACAGGAGCTGAACGAAGCTTGATGGCGTCACCCGTGAAGTCGCATACGCACGAAAGAAGCAAGACTGCCGAGTCACTGCGACGATATCCGCACTGGCTCGCTTGGAGTACATGCGCGTTGCTAGTTGGTGGGTTGCTGCAAGGCGCTTTCTTCCTAGACCGATACACGCAATCCGACGCGTTCTGTGGCCAAACTTGTCACAGTTCGATGGCGCCGCAGAATGCAGCCCACCTTGCCGGTTCACATGCTGATACTCCGTGCGTTGGCTGCCACGTAGGTAAAGGGCTCTCCGGTCATCTGCGCGCAAAAGTCCGAGGCATCGAGCATGTCGTCTCGCAGTTGAGCGGCAACTACGCGCGCCCCATTCGTGTCACCGACACGCAACAACGCGTGCCGGACGATCGTTGCCTTACTTGCCATTCCTTGTCTAAGATTCCAGAGGCTAGGCAGCTTCAGGTGCCTCGTTACCTGTATGACCGAGCCAATTCCGCGTGGCAGGTTTCGTTGACATTGCACATCGGTGCCTATCGGACGCGCCCTGACCCGGTGCGCGGTATCATGTGGCACATGGCTGAGCCAGGGCGCGTACGTTTTGCGACGCCTGATCCAACCACACAAACCATCCCGTGGGTGCAGGTGCTTCGCACCGACGGGAGCACAACGACGTACGTTGCTCGCGCTACGAGCCTCAGCCCCATAGCACTCGAACAACTTCCTCGGCGAAGTATGACCTGCGCGGACTGTCACAATCGTATAGGCCATGACTTGCCACACCCCGATGCGGTCCTCGATCGAGCGCTGTTCAACGGTCAGCTTGCAACGTCGCTGCGTTCAGTAAAACGCCGAGTAGGCCAAGCTGTTGCCGAGCAACCTGCTGCGCGCCACGAGGCTCTCGATCTACTTCAGGATGCTCTAGCACAACCCGATCAAAACCCTGATGCGCCCACCGCGAAGTTCTCGCGCAGCAATGCTAACCTCGCGCTCGTTTTGGCCAGAAACTTGGTCGCGACGGCGGTGTACCCCCACCTAGGCGTGGAGTTTGCTACCTACCCAAGTCATGTTGGTCATCGCTTTTCACTCGGCTGTTTCCGTTGTCACGACGGGGCGCACTTCGATGCTGCGGGCAAAGCCATTGCCAACGACTGCGCCACCACGTGCCACACCGCCCCACGGTTGGCTCCGATCGATCCGACCGCGCGAGAAGTGACAGAACCATGGCACCCCTGGCACGTGCCAGCGCTCGTACCTGCCGTTGCCGGGCACGATCGATTAAGTTGCGCGGATTGCCACGGGGCCGGGCTCGTCCCAAAGCTTTCCTGCGAAGATTGCCATCATCCTCCGGGACTTTGATACATCAACCAGGCACTCTCGCCCAATCAGCCGACGCTAGCGTGCCGCCTTCTGTTTCTCGAACCGCGGCGGGTTGGCGGAGCTGCAACCTTTGAGAAAGTTTGAGGCATCGAACTCGGTTTCAAACCGATCAGAGTAAACTTCGAGGTCGTCACCCACGACCTGTACCTCGAGCCCCAGTCGAACGAGCTGCCCGCGCGCGGGTGAACAGTAGGAAACCAAGTAGTAGTGCCCCAACAGCTTCTCGACCGTCGACGCCGCTTGCTCGAATGCTACCGGAAGACTCTCGAGTGCCAGTGCATGCACCTGTCGGTCTGCCGAAAGTGCGGCTACTTGGTCATCCGCTAAGTCACCAGCCACATTGATCAACACTAGCTGGTGCTCGGAGCGTTTCACTCGCTCCTCGAGTCGTGCCGTTGACACGCGACCCGATGCGTCTGGTCCACGCGAAAAAATGACCACGGTCCCAATCCGCGGCGAATTGCCCGCCTTATCAAGCTGCTGCCGGTCGAGCCGTTGGTCGAGCAGATCGAGCGCCTGAACCACTGCACCGCGCAGATCCCGCGATGGATCGGTCTTCGCTGGCAGCTGTTTGGCGATCTGGATATTGCCGCTGCCGCTCGGATCTACTGGAAATTCGGCAATGAGTCGAGTCTTCGGGGTGCCGTCAAACCCGAGGACCGTAACAGGCTGCTTGGCTCGCACTGCGCGGACGAAATAGCCGACTGCGTCACTGAACTGCTGACGTTCCTCGACGCTGGTCGCATGACTCAGATCGAGTAGAAGGACTGTGTGCACTTTGGCCACGCGAGTGGGCTCAAGGAGTCGAAGTTCGATCGACGTATTGTCGAGAGGCTGACCATTCTCAGTCACTTTGAATGCACTCGCGCTCAAGGTCGAAACCGGCTGCCCTTGGCGAGAAACCGTGACGATGGTAGCAACGTTGTTGGGCTTACCCGCGGCAGTGCCAACCTCGTTGAGCCTGACCACACCGAAGGGCTGACAGCCCATCGACGTGGCCACGAGAGCAAGACAAAACTCTGATCGCCAAAACATGACGCCCCGCTTCTCCCACGAATCGCGCGAGCGCTCAATGGTAAGACCACTCAAACTTGACTGGAAATGTCGGGTGGCGTACCAAACCGCTTGCGTTGGCACGACTAATACTTGCTTGTCGATGTCCTGGCTTCGTAGAGCAAAAGCGCGCAGGAATTGATTGCTCTTCCGGGCCGTGGGCTCAGATGACCAACACCATTCGGTAGCAAGTGGCGCTGCAGTCGGAGCCAGGTTGCCCGTTGTTGGCAGCCCCTTGGTCGCATTGTTCATCTGGGCTCTGCACGGTGCCGTCGCCGCAGTTCGGGCCCAATTTGCAGTTTGTCATGCAGCCCCCGTATGCAGCATTGGTCGGTGGCGAATTTCCGCCTCCGTAATCACAAGTCTCGCCGCAAGATCGCTGCAACACCCCATCGCCACAGTAAGGCCCTTTTTGACAATCCGGAGAGCATCCACCGCAAGCCCCGTCGTTCTTCCCGTCGTCACAGGTCTCGCCGCGGTTGGATTGTATGATCCCGTCACCACAGTAGCCCGGCCGCTGGCAGGTCAAGGTGCAAGTCGTCCCTGAAGTATCGCTATTGCCCGCACCTAAATCGCATTCCTCGCCTTGCTCTGCCTGGACGGTGGCGTCTCCACAACGCGACCCAAGCAGGCACCCCTTCGCGCAGAAGCCGTAGCCACCTGCGTTCAAGCCATCGTCGCATTGCTCGCTACAATTGGCGTCAACGTTCGCATCGCCGCAGTATGGATTGTGTTGGCACGTGGCACTACAACCAGCACATTGGGCGTCCTGGTTGCCGCTCTTGTCGTCGCAATCTTCGCCAGCCTGGATAATGCCGTCACCACAGCGCGGTGGCAAAAGGCAACCTGGGCCGCAGCCGCTGACGTTGTAGCCGACCGTCGTGTTGCGGCCGTCGTCGCACGATTCTGCCCCATTGGTGACGCCGTCGCCGCAGAAAGGACCATATTTGCACTGTGTGGTGCAACCATTGTAGGTGGTGTCGCTATTGGCAGCGCCGTTGTCGCATTCTTCCAAGGACGTAACGATTCCATTGCCGCACGTCGGTCCACATTTGCTCGCGCCAGCCAAGAAGTTCGCCAGGGACAGCATGTAGTTTGACCCGCAGCACCAACGCTCTGCCTGGAAGACCACGACTTCGTATGCGCTTCCTTTTGCCATTTTCAAGTCGATGGTCGTATACGTTGAGGGAACGTCACCGTAGCCGACGCGACCCGTCCCATTGCTAGCATCGAAGATTACGCTCGCCACCGCCCGATTGTGTACGCCTCCGAGATCGACCGTAAGTGTACCATTGACGAACACCCAAACGTCGTCGTCACCGGTGAACGTCAGATTCTCACCGCCTTGATACTGGAACCAGTACCGCAATTCACTGGTGAAGCCATAATTGTGATTCAGCCACTCATCACCATACCCAGCGCTGTCATACGCCGAGCAGATCCGACCCGGGAATGCCCCGTCAGTGTAGGTGGCCGGTAGCCCCGTATTTGTGTCAATCTTTGGTGTGGTATCGAGAGGATAGAAACCACAGCGCGGGTACCACGGCTGGTCGGTATCGCTGTTCATCGTGTAAGTCGTTTGAGTCGCAGCATTCTGTAGCAGTGTCAAACTCTGGTGGAACGTAAAATTCGTCCCCGGTACGTCCCGGTACCATTGATCGAACGAAGTCTTGCCTGTGGTCATGGCAATCGGCGCAGCATCAGTTCCGGCGTAAACAGGTTTTCGGTTCACATCGAGCAGCGCCTGCACAATCCCCTTCTGCTCGTTGCAACAGTAACTGCCAAAGTCCGGATGCCCACCGGTTGCCCCATGCCCTTGAAAGTCCCGAACGATAAGCGGGATATTTAGACTGGGCGGGGGATTGTCGTACGACGAAAGACACGTGTAACCCGCCTCGGTCGTGCAGGCACTTGAACAGCCATCGCCATCGAGGGCATTGCCGTCATCGCATTGTTCCGTCCCCCGAAGCAACATCCCGTCTCCGCAAACGGACTTGCAGGCGCCAACGGCCGAAGTCGGACGCCCCTGCGTGTCGTAAGTGCCACAGCGCGGCTCATTTTGACAGGTTGGGGAGCAACCGTCCAACGGCAGCGTGTTGCTGTCGTCGCACCCTTCACCGGCCTCCTTGATGCCATTGCCGCAGACCGCGTGGCTACACGTCGAAGGTGTACCCGCACAGCTCCAGCCAGGTTCGAACTTGCACGTCGTCGAGCAGCCATCGCCGGCAAGCTTGTTGCCATCGTCGCATTGTTCGGGGGTGATAATGCGACCATCGCCGCACAGAGGAATACAGGGCCTTCCGGCAAGCCGGCATTGCCAACCTGATTCCAGGCCACAATTCGCCGAACAGCCGTCTGCGTTCGTATTGTTGCCGTCGTCGCAGAGCTCGGTCTTCTCGAGCACACCATTGCCGCAGCGCGAATTGTCCGTGCAAGTCCCGCCCGTGGCGGGACAGCTACAGTAGCTTGCTGCCAATCTACACGCATCACAGCACAGCGTGGCGGAAGGTTTGCCACCTTCATCACATTGCTCACCACCCGTCACCAGCCCATCGCCACAGACTGGCACTTGGCTACAGTTGTGCCCCTTACAAACCCAGCCAGGCTGAAGCACGCAATTGGCATCACAGCCAACGGCACTGCCGTTGGTCGCGCCAAGGTCACATTGTTCACCGGACTGCAATCGGCCATCACCGCAGGTCACGAGCCGCTTGCAGGGCTGTCCGGGAGTCGGGCAATACCAGCCGGGTTCGACTGCGCATTCCTTCGAGCAACCATCGAGACTCTTGGCGTTGGCATCGTCGCAGCCCTCGCCTGGGTCGCGCGTGCCATTGCCGCAAATAACAGAGGATACACAGGGTTGCCCCGGCACTGGACAAGTGAAGTTTGGTTCGATTTTGCAGGCCCCGGAGCAGCCATCGCCCGCCATGCGATTGGCGTCGTCGCAAGTTTCACTGAGTTCTGGTTGCACCAAGCCGTCGCCACAGTATGGCCCTGCGTCCACCACGGCGTAGCACTTGCCGCCATCCGCAGCGCAGACCTTGCTGTTGGTCGTGGAAGCATCGCCCAAATGAATGACACCCGAGTCCATATTCACCACGCCGGCATTACCCCCAACGGAACCGTTGGCAGTCGTGCCACTGTTGATAAATGGATCTCCGCCTGAATTCGAGCAACCGAACGCGAAGCAAGCCACCAGCAGAAATAGCGACAGTTCAAGCGACCTGCTCAGGCGCAAAATTGGGCTCATAACGGGATGCCTAGCCCCAGCTCATGACAGCTGGCACGTGTGGAGACTCTGGATGCGTCGCAACGCAGCGAATGCGGCATGCCAAAGTCGGAGTGTACTCCCCAATCGGCGAGCGATCAGTATCGCCGCAACCCAATTACTCACCGCCTTGCCACTTCTCCCATTACGGAAGCGATTCCCGGAAATAACCAGAGCAGCGGGTTGAATGCGCAAGGGCGATTCGTCGACACTTTGTTGTGTGCGCAAATGTGCGCCATATGCGGCAGCTTCTGACGACTCGAGCCCACTAGTCCTGAACGCTGATCTCGAACAAGTGGACACCCCAACCAAGTCGACCTACGACCAACCCTTGTTCGAGGAGCTCGGTACCGTCATGTGGCCCGAAGTGTTCGCCAGAAAGTAGGTCATCGAATACGCAGTGGTTGCCGCGAAGCTCTTGCCAAGGCAATGCGACCCGCCCCCAACTCTCGACACTCGAAAGGTTTATCACCACGAGCAAGCGAGCCTGCTCCAATGTCCAACACCAGGCCAAAAGGTTGCCTTCTGGCGCGATAGAACACCATGACCATTTCCCCAGTTGGATGGCCGCGTGAGAAGTGATTTTCAGAAGCCTCTTATAAAAACTTTGAATCGACAGTGACCGCCCGAGCTGCACTGGCAACTTGCCCCACCGCCCCTCGAATTGTCGATCGTACCAAAGCGACGCCCCCGGAAGCGTGGCGATGGCCAGTGCCGCTACCTGGTGCCTGCCGGCAGGCTGAAACTGCTCGACAGCAGGTGGTTCGTCGTGGTTCTCCAGGAAATGGAGCAAGTGTCGGAGAAACTCCGGATCGCTGCCACGCAGATGCTGGCGCACGGATTCAGCATCACCGTTAGAAAGGCGCTCATACAGCTTGTCTTTATCGTAGCAGTAGTCGAAGCCCTGCTGCTGCAATGCCCAAGCTGTCTCGCCGTAACATTCGGCAATAAAGATGAACTCGGGCACGCGGCGACGCAGTTGGGCAATCACTTGCTGCCAGTAGTCGACCTCGGGCACTGGCGAGAGTTGCCAGTGTTTGCCGAATTGCTCGTTGAGCATCAACATCGCCATGTCGCAACGCACGCCATCGCATTGGCTCGCAACTTCGATAAGTGTTAGAATTGCCGATTCGCGGTACCCAGGCGAAAACGCATTGATCTGTGCAGTGTCCGTCCATACGTCGCGAGCCGCGCGCGCAGTAGCACCCCGCGCCAAGATGTCGTCGCTGTCTGCCAGGTAGTAGCGCCAGGGCTCACACTCAAGCTCTGCGGTTGTCCCCTGAATGTAGTACTCTGGATGGAGAAAGGTCCACAGCGTGTCCGGTGCCGTGTGGTTCGGCACGAAGTCTA
>Ga0302321_100000301_pt1 | contig 43910 bp, 33 predicted proteins | sample Fen_T0_1_FD_202505 | JGI IMG/M metagenome (GOLD analysis project Ga0302321, IMG submission 202505) | Peat permafrost microbial communities from Stordalen Mire near Abisko, Sweden - Fen_T0_1 | ecosystem: Environmental > Terrestrial > Soil > Wetlands > Permafrost | place: Sweden: Abisko... | reverse complement strand
GCCGGACAAATGGTCCGTCGCGGAGATACTTGCTCATCTGGCAGACGTTGAGATTGTGATTGGCTGGAGGATGCGTTCGGTTCTCGGGGCACCTGGCATCAACGTTCAGGCCTACGATCAGGACGCCTGGGCCGCCGCGCTGCATTATGACAAACGCGATCCTCGGGCTGATGTCGTCCAACAGCGTGTTGTTCGCGAGGCAAATTTGGCTTTGCTGAAAACGCTGACACCGGAACAGTGGAAGCACTTTGGCACGCATTCTGAACGCGGACAGGAAAGCATCGAACGAATTGTGCAGATGGTCGCCGGTCACGACTTAAATCACATTCAGCAGATTGAACGAATTCTCGCACCCCAGAAGAAATAGCTCACGAAGGAGAAATATATGCCAAAGCTAGGCATCCTCGAACGACTGAAGGCTGGACCCGTCCTCGGCGACGGGGGCTACTTGCTGGAACTGGAAAAGCGCGGATGGGTGCGGCCGGGGCCGTTCACGCCAGAAGTTGCGATCGTGTATCCAGACGCGTTGCGCGAGATGCATATTGAAATGCGCGAGGCGGGCGCGGAAGTGTTACAAGCCCTAACGTTTTATGCCAGCCGGGACAAGCTTGCGACCGTCGGGCTGGAAGATCGCGTCGAGGATATCAATCGTTCGGCGGTCCGCGTAGCTCGCGAAGTCGCAGGAGAGCAGTGCCTGGTTGCGGGCAACTTAAGTCTGACCTGGATGTACGAGCATGGAAGCCCCTCAGCGGCGGACCGTGTGCGCGAAACGTTTGACGAACAACTGCGGGTCCAGTGCGACGAAGGTGTGGACTTCATTATTGGCGAGACTTTTTCGTGGCTCGGTGAGGCGCTGCTCTGCGTGGAACGGGCGAAAAGAACCGGGCTGCCGGTGATGGTAACGATTTGTTTCGAAAATAAAGACGAAACTGCGGAGGGCAAGAACGCCGCCGATGCTGCGAAGGCATTGTTTGATGCCGGCGCTGACATTGTGGGGATGAACTGCCTGCGGCCTCCGCAACATATCCTGGGACCGATGGAGGAGATGCGGAAGGCGGTCAGCGGATACTTGGCTTGCCAGCCGGTCGCGTATAACACGCCGAAGGACAAGCCGGACTTTACCAGCTTGCCGGAGTTCCCGTATGCGCTGGACCCGCTACAGCTCACGCGGAAGCAGATGGGCGACTACGCGCTACGGGCAAAGGAAGTTGGCATCAATTACATCGGGTCATGCTGCGGATCGGTGGCGATGCATGTGCGCGAGATGGCGAAAGCTCTGGGCAAACTGCCAGCGGAGTCGCGCATATGGAAGAAGGGCGGTGCGAAGCCGATGTCCGCCTACGAGTACTATGATCACGACCAGATCAGCGTGAAGTAGCGGTTGGCTTTCGTTCGGGACGTAGGTGTCCGGGACGTGAGCACTCGTCCCCTTCCTATGACCGACTAGTAGGAGATTTCTCCTTTTGGCCGGAGGACAAAAATGAATTGGCACCTGAGCTTTTTCACGCGCTGCCAATCCATATTCCGGCGATGAAGACCAGCACCCCGCCGACCACAACTTGAAAGGCTGCGGAGAGTAGTGGCGTATCCATGTACTTATTGCGAATCCATGCGATTGCACCTAATTCAAAGGCAACCACGATTACGGCGGCGATAAAGGCGGCATGAAAGTTCTTAAGTAGAAATGGTAGTGTGTGACCGATGCCGCCGGCTGCCGTCATTAACCCGGTAACTGCGCCGCGCAGGACCGGGCGGCCTCTCCCGGTGAGGGAGCCGTCATCGGAAAGGGCTTCGGCAAAAGCCATCGAAATGCCAGCACCGATCGAGGCGGCCAGTCCGACGAGAAACGCGTCTTTGCTGCTTTGGGTGGCGAACGCGGCGGCGAAGACTGGGGCCAGGGTGGAGACCGAACCGTCCATTAATCCGGCGAGGCCCGGTTGAACAATTTGCAGAACAAATAAGCGGCGTTGCGCTTCCTCTTCGGACTTCTCCACATCGGGAGTAATTTCTTCGCCCAAGGCTTCGGCCGCGACCTGGTGCTTGCGTTCCACTTCTTCGAGATCACCCAGCAATTGGCGAGTACCGGCATCGGTCACCTGCGTGATTGCCTTCTGGTAGAACTGGCGAGTTTCCAGTTCCATGATCTCGGCTTGCTTGCGGACTTCGGAAATCTTGAGTGGGCGGGTCAACCAGAACGGACGGCGTTGCACAAAGCCTTTTACGTCCTGGCGTCGAAGCAGCGGGATGTGATCGCCAAAGCGCGCGCGGTACTGACCGAGAAGTGCGGCGCGGTGCCCAGATTCCTCTTCGCGCATTTCCTCAAAGAGCTTTGCTGTTGCCGGATAGGTTTCGCGCAGTCCTTCCGCGAAATCGGCATAGACGCGGCCATCCTCTTCTTCGAGGCCGATTGCCAGGGCTAGAATTTCCCGCTCTGATAGGTCTTTGAATTTCCTTGCCATTCCAGGCACCCTCCGTAGGACTTCTCTTTGCTGACTGAAAAGCGTAAACCACGAAGGGCACTAAGACCACTAAGGGACCAGGGGATTCGCCATCGAGCAGCGTTAGTCCAGCAACTGGAACGTAAACATGGACATATTTGCATGTTCAATCCCCTCAAAAATTGGGGTGAGTCGTGGGGACCCCGCCGCAGCACCTATCACGGGAAACAGGGGTGCGAAATGTTCTGGGGTCGGAGCGGCCTGAGCTGCATGCGGAGCCCGTTTCTCATAGTCGAGGAGATCGGGCAGTTCCCTATTCACGATTCTTTGTTTGACCCATGCTTGGAACGTACGCGCCCAGTCATCGATCGGGGAGTCCTTCTTTTGCCAGTTCATGAGGCGCAGATTGTGAACGATCCCGCCGCTGCCGACGATGAGCACGCCTTTTGCTCTCAGTGCGGATAGTGCCTTACCCACTTCGAACAGGCGTTCGGGCGACAGCATGGGCAGCGATACCGCGAGGACCGGGATGCGACCTTCCGGGAACATCAGCTTCAATGGAACCCAGACTCCATGGTCCCAGCCGCGATGGGGATCCAGGGTCGAATCGAATCCCGCGCGTTTCAGTTGACTCGCCACCTCGGCCGCCAAAGCAGGCGCTCCCGGAGAGTTGTACTTGATTTGATACAACTCGCGTGGGAAACCGCCAAAGTCGTAAATAAGTTCCGGGTGCGGAGAGGAGGCAATGCGGATACCGGCCTCCTGCCAATGAGCGGAGACTACGAGGATCGACTGCGGCACCACTGACCTTCCGAACTCCGCCAATGCTTGGGCGTACGCCCCGTTATCGAGGACGGTCATGGGTGAGCCGTGGGAGACGAATACTGCGGGAAGCACCGGCTGCTGGTTGGAATTCATAAGCTCACTCCTCGGGAGCACCAATAGTCGTTATAACAGATGATTTGAGGGAAACGAAGGATTCAAGAAGAACAGGGCGTTCACGAGATGTATGCAATTCAATGTCAGCATGTGGTTTTGATCGAAAGCAGGCCATGCGGACCAAGGGCGGGGCGCCCTCGGAACTGGCGGCAAGGTGCCGGCGCTACGAAAACGCTATTTGTACACTTCCGGAATCAAGTGCTGCTCGTGAAGAGGAGGACGCACGTATTTCGATTTGTCGAGCGGAGGGAGTTTCACGGGTTTTGGGGTCATGTCCTCATAGGGGATTAGCGAAAGGAGGTGGTGAATCACATTCAGGCGTGCGCACTTCTTGTTGTCGGCGTTCACCACATACCAGGGAACCTGCTTGATGTCAGTATGGGCGAACATCTCGTCCTTGGCGCGGGAGTATTCCACCCAACGCGGACGCGATTGAAGATCCATCGGGCTGAGTTTCCAGCGTTTCGTGACGTCGGACATGCGGTCCTGGAAGCGCTTTTCCTGCTCTTCGTCCGATACCGAGAACCAGTATTTGACAAGGATGATGCCGGAGCGGACGAGCATACGTTCGAATTCGGGGCAGGTGTGAAGGAATTCCACGTATTCGTTTTCCGTACAAAAACCCATCACGTGCTCGACACCGGCGCGGTTGTACCAACTACGGTCAAACAACACCATCTCGCCGGCGGCCGGAAGATGGGCGGCGTAGCGCTGAAAATACCACTGCGTCTTTTCTTTTTCGGTGGGCGTGCCCAGTGCAACCACGCGGCAAATGCGGGGATTCAGCGTATCGGTGATTCGCTTTATGGCGCCGCCCTTGCCAGCGGCATCACGCCCCTCGAAGATGACCACAACTTTCAAGCCCTTGTGCCGGATCCACTCCTGCAGTTTCACCAACTCGACCTGCAGCCGACGCAATTCGTGCTCGTAGTCGCCATCGCGTCCGAGCCGTATGGACTTGGATAGGGGTTGCCCCGACGGGCTGTCGGACTTCGCCGGTTGTACTCCGGTACCGCCTTTGTTCCCCATCGCCATGAACTCCTATTCGTGCTCATCGGCGCAATTGGCGACTTTCGTAAATGTCCAAGGACATTGGATGGCCTTCCGTAACGTCTGGCTGGCCATCTCCGGGTTCTTTTGCGCAGACAGAACAAAGGCGCGGCCATGAAGCCGCGCCTCTAATTTTGAAGCTGTAACTGGTTAGTGCTTCTTGTCTCGATTATCGCGATTGTCTTTGTTGTCCTTATTTTTGTTGTCGGGACGCTGACCCTGCGGAGGCGTCGCTGGCTTTTGTTGTTCCTTCTGCTGCCAGTTGCGATACTTTGTCTCATCCTGCTGAGCCTGCTGCTCCGATCTTGGCTGCACCGGAGGAGCGGGGCGAGCGAGAGGGTGCGACCAGCCTTGGTCGTCCCGGGCGTTGTTCGGCTCAGGTGGACGAACCGGTTGCCGGACCGGCGCCGGACGGTCGGGTTCGGTGACCACCGGACGAGCCGGCTGTGGCTGTGTTGGTTGCGGCCGCGGAGGCTCCTGCACGTTCTCCGGGCGCGATTGGTTGACCGCAGGCTCCGAAGGCCGACGCGGTGCCTGCCACTCAGGCCGAGATGCAGGCTGAGTTGGTGCGGGCTGACCGGGGGCCGTCTGCGCCGGCAGCGGTTGCGGGCGGAAGTTCGGCGGATCCGGACGATTCATCGGCGGCTGCTGGGAATTGCCCAGCGGGTGCGGACGGTTCGTGATCGGCTCCTGAACATTGCCTTGCGGCTGCGGACGCCAGTTGCCCTGACGAGTCACCGGAGAAACAGGACGCACAATGAGTTTGTCCTGGCGCTGCGAGAATGGTGTTGGTGGCGGCGCAGGAATGCGCTCCGCAACTACCTGACGATTCACGATAGCTTGAGGCGGCGTAAACCGAGTTGGTCGGCCTGAGCCAATCACGCTGGTACGGATCGGTTCCGCAACGGGCGTGCGAACCACTGGCACTTGCTCGATTTCCCGTGGCTGGAGGGCGACCACATTGCGTGCGATTGGACGAGCATTGACGAACGTCTCGCGCGAAACAGCCGTGAGCGCATTCGGAGCGTGCTGGTTCACGTAGGTCACGCGATTTACGACCCTCGTGTCATTGTGCACGTAGTAGTTGTAAACATTCGTCACCTTCGTGACGTTCACAACCGTGTTGGTAACGTTGACCTGGTTCACGTAGGTACGGCTGACGTGATACGTCGGGATGAACACTTCTCCGGGCGCAAGCGGGAACCAAGCAACACCGGGGCCTCCGCCAAGGGAAACGGAGAAGTTGAAGCCTCCGCCGCCCACGAACGCGACGAGTGCGGGAGCATAGACCGGACGCACGACTACGGGACCGGGTACCCATGCCCAGAAGCCGCGAACCTGGCACCAGCGACCGTAGTGGAAGGGAGCGAATCCCCAAGGCTGATCGTCAACCCATGTCCAGCCCCACGGCGCAATAAAGGCCCAATGTCCATAACGGTAAGGTGCCCACCCGACAGGCACTCCTGAAGGGATCCACACATTGCCATAACCACCGTCATAAGACCAGCTACCGTTATCGTCGAGATCTTCATAGCCGGTCATTTCGCGCGAGACGTAATTGGCAGCGCGTGATTGGTCTTCGCGGCGATCACGATCCAGCGACCAGCGATCGAAGCTGTCAGGTTCCGGGAGTGAATCGATGTCGTAGTTCAGTTGGTCATCGCCGGTGAAGACAGCTTCCTGTCCGGCGACGACGGTGTAAGTATTTCCGCCGCCTATGACCTGACCGCGGCCGTGAACCACTTCGAGGATCGTGGTGCGGCCGTCGGGGCGCACGTCAACGCGGAATTCGCCCGCGCGGGTTACCTGGAATGCAATGTTGGGCGTGTCGATTTCAACAAGATCATCGTCGTCCATGTGAAGCATACGAACGATGAGAGTTCCTTCGGCGACCCGAACCTGTAGGGTCTGATCGTTCAGGTCAAGCAGAGTCACGCTCGTTTCACTGCCCAGACGAAGTGCAGTTGAGCCGACATGCAGTTCGGCGCGAGAATCGCGGTCGGTCCATAGATTGTCGCCACTGGTCAGAGGGCGGTTGGGGACGGCCTCCACCCAGTCGCCTTCGCCACCGGGCTGAAAAGAGACAGATCCCCGGACGAAGTTCATGCGTGCAACGCGCGAGGGCGGATCGTAGTTGCTGTTGTTGTCGTCATTATTATTGTCGTCATCATCAGCCCAACTGCGGGCCGGCAAAACCATTGAAAAAGCGATCAAAACTGCAAAAACCGACCATATCCAAGCTTTTTGGCGGTTCATCGTAGTGGCCTCCGTTGAAGACAACTATCTGAGTTAAATAAACACGACTCTGGGACATTAGTTTCGGTGGGCTTTGGGGCCCGAAGGCATGATACCGCCAGACGAAGGAGATCAGAATGAGCGGGGCATTTCACTCGCCAACAGGCACTCTGCCAGATGTCATGTCGCCTGTAGGACCGCTGCGCCCGACGAGATGTGATTCAGAAGGGCGAAGACGAAAGTAACGATGCTTGAGCTCTTCCGTGCTTGCGACACCTTAACTGCAAGGAATCTGTGGCGACTGAGTTCCCCACTGAAGTTTCCCGAACCGTGTACCGAAGAGGCTGAGGTGGAACTGTTGAATCAGCCGTCTCAGCCAGATCCTGATCCCGCCGACGGATCTCAGAAGTTTGTGGCTCGCCAACCCATTTTCGATCGCTCACGAAAAGCAATCGGTTATGAACTCCTCTTCCGCGCGGGAGTAGAGGAATATTTCCGTGGAGAGAGCGAGCAGGCATCGCGCAGTACGGTCGACACATCCCTGGTACTGGGGTTGGACACTCTGTGCGACGGACGTTTGGCGTTCATCAATTGCACAAAGGCCATTTTGGTAAAAGAGCTGATCACGCTGCTGCCGCCGAGCCAGGTCGTGATCGAAATCGTGAAGACGGTAGAACCGGATGAGCAATTAATGGGGGCAATCCGGAAACTGAAGGCTAGCGGGTTTACGATCGCACTCGACAACTTCTCTCCCGGAGACCACCGAGAAGTACTGGTCGAGTTGGCGGACCTTATTAAGGTGGATGTCCGGAGCACTACAGCGAGCGATCGTGCGTCACTGATCGCCAACTACCGACGCACCTGTGAATTGCTGGCAGCGCGGGTAGAGACACAAGAAGAATTTCGCGAAGCCTATGAAATGGGCTTCTCCCAGTTCCAGGGATATTTCTTCCGGCATCCCGAACTGGTGGCCGTCAAGCAAATCCCGGCCGGCCGATTGACATTTCTCCGACTGCTGGAACTCGTTGCCCATGAAGACCTGGATATCGATGAACTGGAGAAGGTATTCAAGCAAGACGCAAATATCTGCTACCGCCTTCTACGCTACCTAAATTCGCCCGCATTTGGTTTTCGGAATGAAGTGCGAAGCATCCGTCAGGCTATTGCGATTCTGGGTGAACGGGAAGTACGGCGGTGGGTGAGACTGCTGGTCACCCTGACGGCGAGTAGCGACAAATCGGGAGAACTGGTGATTGCTGCACTCACACGCGCCCGATTCTGCGAATTGATATCCCAACGCTTGCATTGTGACGGTGATCTTTTTCTGCTCGGATTGCTCTCGCTCATGGACGCGATCCTCGGCATTCCAATGGAAGCAATCGTCGAACACCTTCCGGTGGATGGCGAAACGAAAGCTGCACTCAGCGGGCAGGCCAGCGTTCACCAACCGATGTATCAACTTGTGCTCGCCCAAGAATCCGGAGACTGGACCGAGTGCAGCGCTCTAGCGCGGCGTCTGAAGCTTTCAGAGGTAGAAGCTAGCGCCATGTGGTGGCAAGCGGCGGAATGGGCGCAGCAGGTTCGACACGGCCCTACGGAAGAAAAGGCGCAAGGGCGCCAAGTTGGAAAGAGCCAAGCAGCTAACCGTTGAACCTCAGGAAGTGGAATCGCGCACAGCGATTGGACGTCGGACCAGTATTTCTCCCTATCTCTAGGTGAAGATGCCAATCCTACCTGCGCCGTAGCCGGCGATTGTGATCTTCATGGCAGCCGAAGACCGGGCAGGAGCAACGAACTTCACAACTTCATCGGGCCAATCCGCACGGTTCGCGTAGGAGGGACCTAGTTTGACGTGAGGTATGTCGGGACCGGTCAGCAGCGTCGCACAGATATTCAGGATTTCCTGAAAATTCTCCGTCAAACCCGGATCGAGCTTGCGCGTGGCAATCGCCTCCTTGGCAACGGGGGGCTGAACCAGGACCAGAGCAGCGCCAGCATAGGAAACCAGGTCGAGATCGCAAACGCATACAGCAAGGGTCGCACCGTCGTTGCCTTGGTATACCGCCGCGAGACACGTGTCGGCAGCGGCAGGGACAAAAGCTGGGATCTTAACACCCGTGACATCGCGATTGAGAAGACCACGAAACAAGATCGGAATTTTCACATCTTTAATTAAAATCCGTACAGCCACGTCTCACACCCCGTCTCTTGCTGTCAATTCTGCTGCTGTTAGTTATTCAAGATTGAGCCCAAAACAGTGCGAAACACGTCCGCAGTGAAAGGCTTGGTAATAAAGAACTGGGCGCCCGCCTCGGTAGCCATCTTCTTCATCTCCTCGGTTGACTCAGAAGTGACAAAGCCCAGCTTCGTGGTGCGGCCCTCACTCGTGAGTTTGCCAAGAAGCTCAATCCCATTCATCTCCGGCATGTTCCAGTCGCTGAGGATGAGGTCAAAACTGGCCGACTGCATGGCCTCAAGCGCGGCGACTCCATTACCGGCTTCAGAAACCTCAATGCCATGAAAACCAGCCTCACGCAAAGTTCTCCTGACGATCATCCGCATGGCTTTGCTGTCATCTACAACAAGAATTTTCATTGCACCCTCTCATTCAACTTCATGTCTTCGACCAGGCGAATATCAAAGGAGCCCAGACTGCTGGCAAAGCTGGAAGCGCCCACAATGTGCTGCCCACAAATGCGAATCGCGTAGTCCTTCCCTTCGACGATCGAAGGAGCTCCGAGCGTAGTGCCGAGCGGAAGGATCGCTTTCAGGTTGCCTGCGATTACATTGGCAAGTTCTCCGATGGCATCCCGGACGTCATCATTGAATTCATTCATGTCCTCCGCCTGGAGAAATGCCCTGGCCAAAGCGACTGCGGAGCCGTAGTCAAGGCGCAACTCGAATCCGCCGCTCCATTTGCCCCCGAAGGCAATGAGCGCGGTGACTGCAGGATCGGGGTGCTCCTGGGGAGTTGCGGCGACGTCTGCCTCCAGCATGGTGCGAAAGACACTCCCCACTACCTCGTCAATCTGCTCTCCGTACGATCGTTCAATCTGTTTGGAATCTGGAGTCATTTCGCCCTCGATCCTCCATTCTGAGGGTTTCTTTATCGGACCTTTAGGCTGATGAATTAGTCGGTTCTCTTGATAAAGGAGGAGTGGACGGAAGAAATCGGCGTCACTTCTAATCCGCCGTTAAGAAAACACCAGCAGAACACGAAGGTTCTATTTCCGATGAGTTCGCAAGACGCTCAGGAACTCGAGCTTCATCCATTTTCATCCGCAGAGCTAAAGGTAATGTGCCGATAAGGTACGCGCTGAACCAGGCGGGATGCAGCCGCCAGAGCATACCTATGCAGGATCAAGAAGCAATCCGAGAGTTTCTAATCGAAAGCAACGAGAACCTGAGCCAGCTGGGACGAGAACTGCTTGAGCTCGAACAGCGCCCGGAAGATGCGAAGTTGATCGCCAGCATTTTCCGCACAATGCACACTGTCAAAGGTACGGCCGGATTCTTTGGATTCGGAATTCTCGGCTCGATTACTCACGTCGCTGAGAACATCCTGAGCCAGGTCCGCGACAAACAGCGCCCGCTGACGCCAGAGTTGGTGTCCCTCATCCTGGAGACAGGCGATGTAGTCAGCACGATCCTGACCCACATTGAAGCAGATTCACAAGAAGGCGAAGACGTATATGGAGATCTGCGGCAGCGACTGACTGACGCTTACCAGGCCGGTGTGGAGGGCACAGCCGTCGCCAAACCAACTGGCGCAACGGTGGTCAAGTCAACACCGCACCCCACTCCGAGCACGCCAGCAGTAGCCCGTGGAAATGAAACGAAAGGCGCACCCACTGCGAAACCACCGGCTGAGGCATCCGCAAAGCAACTGGAAGAGGTCAGCGAGCTAAACAAGCATGAAGCAAAGGTAGAAGCAGTTTCGCCCGCGCCTGCCGTCGCAGCGCCCTCGCCCAAGGCGGCAGTATCGGCAAAACCGGACGAGGCTGCCATCCCGAAGACCTCCTCGGTCAATGAATCCAGCATCCGGGTGGATGTAGGTTTGCTCGACAAGCTCATGAATCTTGTCGGTGAACTAGTGCTGGCTCGTAACCAGATTCTTCAGTTGGACTCGCGCGACGCGACGTTTGCAACGGCTTCTCAGCGTTTGAATTTGATCACGACCGAATTGCAGGGGAGCGTCATGAAGACCCGGTTGCAACCCATCGGGCTGGTTTGGGACAAGCTCCCTCGAGTTGTGCGGGATCTCTCGTCCTCGTGTGGAAAGAAGATCCAGATCGAAATGGATGGAGCCGAAACAGAACTCGACAAGACAATCATCGAGGCTATCAAGGATCCATTGACGCACATCGTGCGGAATTCGTGTGACCACGGCATCGAAATGCCTGAGGTTCGCACAAAAGCCGGGAAAGCTGCGCAGGGTAAGTTGAGTCTTCGCGCCTACCACGAGGGTGGACACGTCATCATCGAGATCGCCGACGACGGGGCGGGCATGAGCGTGGAAAAACTCAAGGCGAACGCGCTGAAGAAGGGTTTGATACGACCAGAGCAGGCAAAAGAAATGAGCGAGCGCGAGGCGCTGAGCCTCATCTTTATGCCAGGCTTCTCCACCGCCGAAAAGGTGACCAACATTTCCGGGCGCGGCGTGGGAATGGATGTTGTCAAGACCAACATCGAAAAGATCGGCGGCATTGTGGATATTCATTCGACTGCGGGCCAGGGATCCATGGTCCGGATGAAGATTCCACTGACCCTCGCCATCATTCCTGCGCTAATTGTAACCAGCGCCAGCGAGCGTTACGCGATCCCGCAAGTCAGCCTTCTCGAATTGGTCCGTCTGGAGGGTGAGGAGGCACAAAAAGGGATCGAGATGATTCACGGAGCCCCGGTTTATCGCCTCCGTGGACATCTGCTTCCTTTGGTCTACCTGCGGCGCGAACTCAAGCTTGATGGAGAGTCGGCGTTACAGACAGCCTCTGGCTCTTCCGGGACAATGGATTTTGACGCCGCTCGGGAAAAGCATCGCCGCTGGGTCGACACGCTGCGTCAGGTCTTAAGCGGCAAACTCTCCATGTCGCCAGAGGAAGCTGCCGGCCACGATCGATGCCTGCTAGGCAAGTGGATCTATTCTATTGCGCTCAAACAATACGGCATGCTCCAGGAAATCCACGCACTCGAGCAGGCCCATAAGCACTTCCATGAAGTCGTACGGAGCGTTCTGGTTCATAAAGCACAAGGGGACATGGTAGAGGCAGAGCGAGATCTTAAGGAACTCGGAAAAATATCGAACGATGTTCTCGGATTTCTGGTTGAGGCCGAAAAGCACATTACGGAACTCAACAACATCAATATCGTCGTGCTCCAGGCAGACGAGCGGCAATTTGGCCTAGTTGTCGACGAGGTCAATGACACGGAAGAGATTGTCGTCAAGCCCGTGGGCAAGCAACTAAAAAGCATCAACATGTTTGCCGGGGCCACGATCATGGGCGACGGTCGGGTAGCGCTCATCCTGGACGTACTTGGCTTTGCTCAGCGCGCAAACGTGGTAAGCGAAGGCCGCGATCGCGGGACAGCAGATGCCGACGCAAGGCAAGACGCCAACGGCGGACGTGGCACAGAGCGCAGGTCGGTTCTGTTGCTGCAGCACGGCGAAAACGGCCGGATGGCAATTGATCTCGGAGCGGTAGCTCGACTGGAAGAGTTCGAGGTCTCCGCGCTGGAAATCGCTGGCACCCAAGAGACGGTCCAGTATCGCGGGGAGATTATGCCGCTAATCCGCTTGTCCGACGTTCTACAAACCAAGCACAAGGTTGCGCCCACCGAAGAAAGATCCTTGCAGGTCGTGGTTTGCGCAGAAAAGGGACGGAACATCGGTCTGGTAGTCGACGGGATTCTGGACATCGTGGACGAAGCCTTCGTTTTGGAACGCAAGACCGGTTGCACCGGCGTCCTCGGTTCGGCCGTAATTCAGAAAAAGATCACTGACATCGTGGACGTCGCGGGTGTATTGGCGGCGGCGGCTGCGGCGGCGTCATAGCGCGTCGCTGGCAGCGCAGATAGGGAATAAAAGCAATGGCGAGTTCACAACAATTTTGCACATTCGTCCTTAAAGGACAGGTCTTTGGCGTACCGGTGCAACGCGTTCAGGAAGTGATCCGATACCAGCAGATGACGCGCGTGCCGCTGGTCTCCGAGTCGGTGCGCGGCTTAATCAACCTGCGCGGCCAGATTGTCACCGCGATCGATTTGCGGAGATGCCTGGGGCTTCCACCCCGCGAAGCAGACCGCGTACCCATGAATGTGGTCGTTCGTACCGATGACGGGCCAATCAGCCTGCTGGTGGACGAAATTGGAGAGGTGCTCGAAGTTCAGAGGAGCGATAGAGAGGCCCCGCCGGAAACGTTACGTGGCCAGATTCGGACGATGGTACGCGGTGTTTACAAGTTGCCTACCTATTTGCTTCTTGAACTCGACATTGCACGAGCGATTGCAGCCGATACGGTAGAGGAGACAACCCTTGTACAAACGTAGCAGCCAGCAAGATTCGCAACATACGCCGGAATCCATTCGCGGACGACATTCTTTCATCGTCATATTGCTTCTTTGTTGCCTGGCCGTTTCTGTTAAGGCGCAGGAATCGCCCTGCGGGAATGCGACTGCTGCCTCGGTGGTGAGCCGTCCGGCGATCGCAAGTGCAACCGATGTGACGCAGTGTGGCGTGGCGGAATTGGAATACGGCGTGGAACGGCAATGGGTAGGGGCGAGTTCCCAACGCACTGATTTTTCTGGCGGCGTGCGATTTGGTCTAGCTCCGAACCTTGATTTCCACTGGTTTGCCGGAAACTTCCTCAGTGTTACCGATACTGCGGGCAATCGCACCGGCTATGGCGACAACTGGCTGGGGTTGAAGTACCGGTTTCTTCCGCAGACGAAACGCCGCCCGAGCTTCGGCTTGCTCTACCAGGTCAAAGCGCCAACGGGGGACCTCCTGCTCGGAAGCACTGGGAAAGTGGACCATCAGTTCGCCGCGCTGCTCAGCAAAGACATCAAGAAATTTCATTTCGATTTCAACGTGATCCCGCAATTGATTGGGCGTACGGGAGCGTCGGGTTTTGACCACAACGTCGGCTATGCCTGGGCGACTTGGTTGCCGGTAACAAAGCGCTTGACGCTTGTGATGGAGCCCTACGGCTTCACATCCTTGAACGACACGACGCCAGGATTCGCCTCTGCGATGGCGGGGTTTTCTTTCCGAGCGCATCGCCAAGTGTATTTGGACACGGGCTTCGACGCCGGGATAAGTCACTTTGCGCCACATAAGCGTGTTTACGTGGGCGTTACCTACGCAATTGGAAACATCTACTCCTGGATACGGCCGTCTCAGAGCACTGGAGTTTCCAACAAGGAAGTCTCGCAGAAACCAAAGTCGAGTACGGCCATGCCAGAGCCAGAAACGCGTCAACCGGAAACCACGGTTGGGTCTCCTCTGATCAATACCGGATCTGTGGAGAGCAGTGGATTGACCGAGTCCACAAGGAATGAGTGGGTTCCTGTCGAGAAACAAAAACAGGTCACTTCCAAAGAACCTGACATCCAGAAGACAGAAGCTTCGGAGATTGAAGACAACAGTTTCCTGATTGAAGAAGCATACAACCAAGAGTTTGGGGTAGTTCAACACATCAGTACGTTTACCCGGTTCTGGAACTCCAAGGATTGGATCTATACCTTCACTCAGGAATGGCCCGCGCCTGGCGATCCGCGCCACCAACTGAGCTATACGGTCGCGGCGCTCCAACCTGGGGCATACGCAAGCGCCGGTCCAGGCAGCGGGGACGTTGCCCTTAACTATCGGTATCAACTATTAGGAAACGGGGAAACACGAATCGCGTTTTCGCCGCGCCTAACGCTACTGCTGCCTCTGGGCGACCCGTCATTCGGACGCGGTAGTGGCGGGACAGGCATACAAACCAATTTGCCGCTAAGCGTGAAGCTCGATCGCCGCTTCGTTACGCACTGGAATGCAGGCGCCACGGCCGTCCCTCATGCTAATAACGCCGCTGGAGATCGTGGCTCTGCGATCGGATACAACCTCGGATCAAGCGTGATTTGGCTCGTCCATCCGCGCTTCAACGTAATGCTAGAGGGCCTGTTTAACAGTGCTGAGCAAATCGTAGCTCGAGACAAGACAGAATGGTCGAATTCCCTCTATCTGAGCCCGGGAATTCGCTGGGCGCACAACTTCAAGAACGGACTGCAGATTGTCCCTGGAATCGCCGCACCCATCGGGGCTGGACCCAGCACGGGCGAAAAAGGAGTGTTCCTCTATCTCAGCTTTGAGCATCCGTTCCGCAAATTGCACGAGTGAGGGTTTTACTAAATCGGGATCTCATGGTTCCGGGACTCTCGATACAGGATATTTGGAGAAATGGACATGTTGAACAACGTAAGCATCAAGACAAAGATCGCCCTCGGTTTTGGCGCGCTCTTAGCGATCGTAACCGCAATAGCACTCATCTCTTTTATTTCGACTTATCGTTTTGCGAGCAGTTTTGATCAGGCCAAGGCAGCCATTGAGATGATCGACATGGGCAACGCAAGTCTGGCTTATGTCAAAGATGAAACTTCGGCAATACAAGGATACGTATCGGCTGGGAAAACGGAACTTCTTCAGGGGGATGAGGCGGCGAAGAGCGGGTTCGCTGATCTTATCGAGTCCATCAACAAGGTGGGGGAGGACGATGACAGAAAGATGCTTCCTTCCATTCGGGATGCAGCCCAACAGTACCGAGCGGCATTGGATGAAGTCATCCAACTCCGGCGGTCTGGAAAAGAGGCGCAAGCCAATGCAATGCTGCAAAGCTCCCAAGTGAAAGCCCTTGAATCTGCACTGCATCAGAAACTAGCCGATTTCAAAGTTCTCCAGCAGACCCAGAAAGAAGCTGCTATCAAGGCCCGCGACGACCTTGAACGGGATATCAGGATTACGACCGTGGTGATTACCCTGATTGCGATTGTGGCCGGAGTGTTGATCACGCTTGCAACATCGCGTTCGATTGCCGGCCGCGTCGGAAGCATGGTCGTAATCATGGAGGAGATCGCGGCGAACAATCTTGCCGTCCCCGATATCGCAGACAAGTCACGTGATGAAATCGGGAAAGCGGGCGTTGCACTCAACAAAATGAAGGCCAACCTCCGTGAGCGAACGGCAGCCACCGCGCGGATGGTGGGATTGGCAGATAAAACGGCCATCAATCTTATGTTCGCTGATCTTGACATGAAGATTCAATACCTGAATCCAATGTCACTGAGCACGCTGAAAACGCTGGAGAGATTTCTGCCGGTGAAAGCTTCGGAGATTCTCGGAAGCCCTATTGGAGTTTTCCACAAGAACCAGGAGCATCAACACCGCATTTTGAATAACACATCGTCCCTGCCGATTACCGTCGAATTTCTGATTGGACCGGAGAATGTGCGGCTCGTTGCCGACGCTGTATTCGATTCCGAGAAGAACCGTATTGGCACACTCGCCACATGGGAAGTTGTTACCGAGAAGATCAAGGCTGAGGCATTGAACGCGGACTACGCGGGTCAAGTGGCCGCGATTGGCAAGTCGCAATCTGTGGTCGAGTTCGCCATGGACGGCACGGTAATCGGCGCCAACGACAATTTCCTGCGCATCATGGGCTACACCCTTGATGAACTCAAGGGAAAACATCACAGCTCGCTGGTCGGCGAAGCTGAACGCAACAGCGACGCTTATCGAGAACTGTGGCCGAAGCTGAATCGCGGCGAATACGTCACTGGAGAATTCAAACGCTTCGGCAAGAACGGCAAGGAAGTGTGGTTCCAGGAATCCTACAATCCAATTCCCGATGTCAAGGGCAAGCTGTTCAAGGTCGTCAAGTGTGCACTCGATGTTACTGCGCAAAGAAATGCTGCCGAAGACCTGAAGAACAAGGTGGACAGCATGCTTGAGGTCGTGGCTGCAGCAGCCGAAGGTGATCTCACGCAACAAATCTCGGTCTCCGGGAATGACGCGATCGGCAAAATGGGAGAGGGGCTGAGCCGCTTCTTCTCTGATCTGCGCCACAACATCGGCAGCATTACACAAACGGCCATGAGTCTGTCATCCGCTTCGGAACAACTCACGGCCACTAGCCAACAGATGGCCGGGAATGCCGAGGAAACAGCGACGCAAGCCAATGTGGTTTCGGCGGCTAGTGAACAGGTTTCCAAGAACGTCAGCGTGGTCGCCACCGGCTCGGAAGAGATGCTGGCTTCGATTCGTGAGATCTCGAAGAGCGCTAACGAAGCGGCCCGTGTCGCCAAGAACGCAGTGGGCGTGGCGGAGAACACCAACAGCACTATCTCCAAGCTTGGCGAATCCAGTCTGGAAATCGGCAAGGTGATCAAGGTCATTACGTCAATTGCGCAACAGACCAATCTGCTCGCACTTAACGCAACGATTGAAGCTGCTCGCGCGGGAGAGGCGGGTAAGGGCTTCGCGGTGGTGGCCAACGAAGTAAAGGAACTGGCCAAGGAAACGGCTAAAGCCACCGAGGAGATTGGCCAGAAGATTGAAGCGATTCAAGTTGACACGAAGGCAGCGGTGACGGCGATCGGGGAGATCAGCGGGATTATCAACCAGATCAACGATATTTCGAACACGATCGCGTCGGCGGTGGAAGAGCAGACGGCCACTACCAATGAGATCGGACGCAATGTGAGCGAGGCAGCCAAAGGAACGACCGAGATTGCCAGCAATATCTCCGGCGTGGCGCAGGCAGCAAAAGATACAACGACCGGAGCCAACGATACGCAGCAAGCGGCACAGGGTGTTGGTGAGATGGCAGGCCAACTCCAGGCACTTGTGGGACGCTTCATCGTAGAACCGGAGACACGGTCGACCCGTGCCCGAACTGCGAGCGCGAGCGGGTAGTCAAGAAGGCTGCGCCATGCAGTCAGTAAGGAGTACGTCATGGGCGTGGGGGAAGTAACGAGCAGTAAAGAGGCTAGCGAAGGCATTCGAGTGGGGGGAAGAAACTCCCCCACTGCAGTCAATGCCACTGAACCGGGGGCGAAGGTCGAAGAACGAAAGCCCTCGAAAAAGAGTAACCGCACTTGGATTTTTTTGCGGAACGCGAGCATCGGCATCCGACTGACCCTCGGCTTCGGTGTCGTTCTAGCAATTGCGGGCTGCGTTGCAGCAACAGGCTACTGGGGCACGATGACCGCCACAGACGACACGCTCGCGATGTTGAACGGAGATGCTCGTCTCGAGCAGCTATTTGCGTCAGCGCGATCATTTGCGCTGGAGATGCGAGTCCAAGACATTACTTCGATCGCGCATGAGACAAACCTGCTCGCCTTGAACGCGACGATCGAAGCGGCCCGAGCGGGAGAAGCAGGTAAAGGATTCGCCGTAGTCGGCATTATCAACCAGATCAACGACATTTCGAACACGATCGCATCGGCAGTGGAGGAACAGACAGCCACGACCAATGAGATCGGGCGGAACATAAACGAAGCGGCCAAAGGAACGACCGAGATTGCAAGAAACATCTCGGGAGTCGCCCAGGCGGCACGAGACACGACGTCAGGAGGAAACGACACACAGAGAGCAGCACAGGGTGTTGGCGAAATGGCCGCCCTGCCACAAACACTCATAAGCCGTTTCAAAGTCGAATCGGCTGAGCCCTATTCTGCCGCTCGCTCGCAAGCGGCCGGATCGGGGAGATGATTCCTGCGAGACAAAGAGGAACGGGATAGAAACATGGCAAAGGCTCTGGTAGTCGATGATTCGAAAACGATGCGAACCATTCTCGGGAAGATGCTCGTGGGAATTGGGTACGAAGTATGCCAGGCGGGCAACGGCCGCGAAGCTCTGGAAGTAATGGATAGGGAGTATCCCGACGTGTCTCTCGTTCTAGCGGACTGGAACATGCCGGAGATGAACGGCCTGGAGTTCGTGACGGAACTCCGCGCGGACCGCCGGTATGCATCGGTGATGGTGATGATGGTCACGACCGAAACGCAGATCGAGCAGATGACGCTCGCGCTGGAAGCTGGGGCAAACGAGTATGTCATGAAGCCCTTTACCAAGGACGTGATCCTGGAGAAGTTGCAGCTACTCGGAGTCGTCCAATAAGGGCAGGAATCATGACGAAGACGCTAACAACTCCGGAGCACGTGCAATCGAATCAGGGCGGCAAACGCTCGCGCCGAATCCGGGTGCTCGTGGCAGATGACTCGGTCGTCATCCGCCGTTTGGTTTCGCACGTATTGGGGCAAGACCCGGAACTCGAAGTGGTTGGAACGGCAGCGGACGGGGCCATCACACTGCAGAAGATCCCACAAGTGAACCCGGACGTCATCACCCTTGATGTCGAGATGCCGGTGATGAATGGGCTGGAAGCACTCCGGGAGATACGAAAACTCTACCCCAAGTTGCACGTAATCATGTTCAGCACGCTAACGGAACGCGGCGCATCCGCCACGATCGACGCCCTTGTACTGGGCGCCAACGACTACGTGACGAAGGCATCGAACGACGGTTCGCTGGACAAGTCGCTAGGCAGACTTCGCGACGAACTGATTCCGAAGATCAAACAGTTCTTTCCGACTGAACCGGAACAAGAACTTGTGTCATCCGTCGCGCAGGCACGAGGCGTTGCAATTCCAACGTCGCGGGCAATACCACGAACTGCAACTCGGCAGCGTCAGATTGTCGCTATCGGCGTCTCAACCGGTGGACCCACGGCACTTGCGGAAATCGTCCCCATGTTTCCTGCGGATTTCCCATTGCCTGTCGTACTGGTCCAGCACATGCCCCCCATGTTCACGAAATTGCTGGCTGACCGATTGCAGGCCAAGAGCAAATTGCGCGTAGTTGAAGCCACAGCGGGTCTATCGGTCGAACCAGGGACGCTGTTCATCGCACCCGGCGATTACCACATGCGGTTGCGTCGCACAGCCACCGCTGTGCAGATTGACTTGGACCAGTCGCCACCGGAAAACTCATGCCGTCCCGCAGTAGACGTACTATTTCGTTCGGTGAGCCGCGTCTATGGCGGGTCTGCCATCGCGGTAGTCTTGACCGGAATGGGTTCGGACGGGCTTCGCGGCGTTGAGCACTTGAAAACAGAAGGGGCATTCGTCATTGCGCAGGACGAGCCTTCCAGCGTGGTATGGGGCATGCCTGGGGCCGTCGTTCGAGCGGGTTTGGCGGACGCAACCGTAAGCCTGAAGTCCGTTATTGGCGAAATCCTAATACAGGCGGGGTACTAGACATGGCAACTCCCGCTCAAGCAAAACTCTCGACTGGAATTACGGGAACGACGGCGACGGCAATCAGCGCCGTCAACTACGCTTACCTACAGCAGGTTGTTTACAAGGATTCAGGCATCGTACTCGAGGAAAACAAACACTACTTGTTAGATTCGCGGCTTCACCAGATCGTGCGACGAGAACAAATGAAGTCGCTCGACGACCTGTGCACCCGGTTACGGTCGGAGCCCAAACCTGTCCTTCGCAAAGAAGTGGTCGAGGCAATGACTACGAATGAGACGCTGTTCTTCCGCGATGCGGCTCCATTCGAGGCTTTACGAACGACGCTCCTTCCCAAAATTCAGGCGCTGCGAGCACAAACCAAAAGACTGTCGTTCTGGTCCGCCGCTTCATCTTCCGGGCAGGAAGCCTACAGTCTGGCGATGATGCTGGTCGAGTTAGGACTGCGCGACTGGACGGTGGAGATTCTGGGAACGGATTTGTCACAGCAGATGGTCGAAAGGGCACGAACGGCACGTTACATGCAGATCGAGGTCAACCGCGGTCTGCCGGCGAACTACCTGGTGAAGTACTTCCATCGGGACGGATTGATGTGGGAACTGAAGCCGGAAGTGCGGAAGATGGTCAAATTTCAACAGTTCGACCTTCGCCAATCCATGCGGAGCCTGGGTACGTTCGACTTTGTTTTCTGCCGTAATGTGCTGATTTATTTCGATGTTGAGACGAAGAAGAAAATACTCGAAGAGATACGCAAGGTGATGAACCCTAGCGGATTTTTGTTGCTGGGTAGCGCTGAAACTACCGTGAATCTGAACGACAACTTCAAGCGGACAGCCATCGGCCAGGCCGTCTACTACGAAAATGTCTGAGCGAGGACATCAGTTTGACGAACAAGATGAGAGTGGCATTAGAAGGGCCGGACCATGGCGGGCGATGTGGCTAATTGTCTTGCCATTTTGTACCTGATGGGACTGGCGAGAACCCTAACGCCTTCCGGTTCCACTGACGCGCCGTATCTGCCAGTTGGCGTGCTTATTTTCTCCGCAATTCTCGTATTAGCACTCACCTACTTCATCTCTCGTCTCTATAAGGTTCTCGATCGTCAAGCCACAAAACTGCACGAACTCGAATCCGTCGTAGAGAATAGCAGTCATCTCATCGCAATAGCTTCTCCCGACGGCCGCCTAGCTTACGTCAACCCGTCAGGGCTACGGCTGCTTGGACTCGAATCTGATTCCGTCCTTGGGATGAATTTGTCAGACTTGTATGCCGAAGCAGGGCGGGATCTCTTCCGTACCAGTATTTGGACGGCAATCCAGGAAGAGGGCCGCTGGCAAGGGGAAGTGGAGTTTCGGAACGTCGTAACGGGGGCCCTAATTCCAGTCTGGCAAACCCTCTATTGCGTGAAAGATCGCACCTCCGGAAAAACCGCGGTATTGGCTACGATCAGCCGGGACATCACCGATCGCAAACTCGCGGATGCAGAACGACGCGCCAAGGAACTCGCCGAAACCGCCAGTGACACGAAGACGCGCTTTCTGGCAACGATCAGCCACGAGATCCGAACTCCGCTGAACGGCGTCCTGGGAATGTCAGATCTTTTGCTGGAAAGCGAACTGAATCAGGAACAACTTCGATGCACGGAAATCATTCAGTCCAGCGCAAAAGCAATTCTGAACCAGGTCAACAATATTCTCGACTTCTCAAAGATTGAGCAACACAAACTGGAACTTGATCATTCGCCGTTTGAGCTTTGCGGCGTGGTCCAAGATGTTGTCGAGGCTCTGGCGGTCAATGCGTATGGCAAGGCAGTGGACTTCACCTGGGATATTGAGCCTGGCATACCGACGTTGCTGGTTGGCGATTCCGTTCGCCTCGGGCAAATTCTTCTCAATCTTGCCGGAAACGCTGTTAAATTCACGGAGCGCGGCGAAGTTTTCGTTTCTGTGATGCGCGACCAGGAACTAGCAGAGGGCGTCAAACTGCGCTTCTCGGTGATGGACACGGGACTTGGCGTTCCCGCGGATCGAATCGATCGAATTTTCCTACCATTCGTGCAGGCTGACGGGACTACCACTAAGAAATTTGGCGGCACAGGGCTCGGCCTTGCCATTTGCAAACAACTTGTAGAGCACATGGGCGGAGAGATCGGAGTGACAAGTGAACCGGGACGAGGGTCAACTTTCTGGTTTACAGCAGCGTTCCGCAAGCAGTCCGTGACGGATCCGTCGATTGCCCGCCACAAACAAAAGTTCGGTGATGCTCGCGTTCTTGTCGTGGATCGCCAAGACCGCAATCGTGATGTACTCCGAAATATTTTCTCGGCATGGGGATGCCGCTGCGAAGAGGCGGCAAATGACACGCTGGCGTTGAAAGCATTACGCAGCGGCGGCGACCCTTTTCGCTTCGTGATGTGGGATTCGGGGATACCCAGCATGTACGATCCCGAAATTGCCGACCAGATCAAACAGCACTCCGAGAAACACCGAACCGCCTTCCTGTTAATGGTTCACCTGAATCAAAGCCGCAACATCGAAAAAATGCTGGGCGGCGGGTTTCAGGGATACGTCCTGAAACCAATTGACAGGCTGCATCTGGCGGACGCCATTTCGGTGGCGATGGAAGGCCGTCGGAGTCCCCATGCAGAAGCGCCGCCGATGCGGTCACTGGCAAAGATCCCACAATTCAGCGCACGGGTCCTGATTGCCGAGGATCAGCCGACAAACCGCGAAGTGGCGGTTTCGATGTTAAACAAGGTGGGCGTGCGTGCGGATTCCGCAGAAAACGGTGCGGAGGCTGTCCTAGCCTTGCAGCGAACACCATATGACATGGTCCTGATGGATTGCGAGATGCCGGAAATGGATGGATTTGAGGCAACCCGGCGGATCCGGCGGGGCGATGCAGGCATTGAGAATTCGAAAGTACCGATCGTGGCGGTAACAGCGCACGCGACACAGGAAACGCGCGACAAATGCCTGGCTACCGGTATGAATGACTATTTCTCAAAGCCTTTCGAGATGAGCACGGTGATCAAGGTACTTTCTGTCTGGCTTCCTTCTTCCAAGAAACAGACCGATAAGGTAGTCACAACCGTAGCCGCGGAGAAGCCGTCGGCGTCACCTCCTGTTCCGCCGGTGGCCTTCGATCCTGAAGGTTTGCTGAACCGATTGATGGGCGACAAGGATATTGCAAGAGCCGTAATCGGCGGGTTCCTTGAAGATCTTCCGCTCAAGATCGAGGAACTGAAATCGCTATTCGCAAGTTCGGACGCGGTGGCGGCGCGACGCGAGGCTCATTCCCTAAAGGGCGCGGCCGCAACGGTGGCGGCAGAGGCCCTGCGAGCCATCGGTCTGGCCATGGAACAGGCGGCAGCGGCCGGGGAACTGGATAAAGCCGCGGCTTTGCTGCCTCAGTTGGAAGAACAGTTTCCTATTTTTGTATCTGCTCTCCAAAGCTGCGAGTGGATGCAGATGGAAAAAGCGAAAGGGGTAACCGCATGAAAACTCTGGTAGTCGAGGACGATTCAACAAATCGGCTGCTTCTGCAGTCTTTTCTTTCAAAGTACGGTATCTGTCACGTCGCTAAGAACGGCAAGGAGGCGGTTGATATCTGCCGTAAGAGCATGAAGTCCGGCGAGTATTACGATCTGGTCTGCATGGATATTCTGATGCCAAAAATGGACGGAAAAGAGGCGTTGGCAGCCATTCGAGGATTGGAGGATAACGCGGGATGTACTTCCGACACACGGTGCAAGGTCATCATGACTACCGGAGTTACGGATGTGAAGACCGTGTTCGAATCCTTCAACGAATGCTGCGACGCCTATCTGACCAAGCCGATTGATACGGGCAAGTTGCTGGAGCAGATCAAAGTATTTCGACTTGTGTAGCAATCAACCAGAGGAGAGATTTTGGAGAAGACCCAGCCCATCATCATTAAGAAGAAAGCGGCGCACGGCGGCCATCACGGCGGCGCGTGGAAGGTGGCATATGCCGATTTTGTCACCGCGATGATGGCATTGTTCATCGTTCTCTGGCTTCTTAATAGCAGCAAACAGGTTCAAGAAGCGGTCGGTGGATACTTCCGCGATCCGACGGGGACGGCAAAGAAGGTCGGCTCCAATCAGACTGGCACGGGTGAGAACTTTACGCTCGCCAAGCAGGATATTCCCAAGCTCAAAGAGCAGTTGCTGAAGGCTATCAAGCAGTCGCTCGCCTTTCCAAAGTTGAAGAACAATGTCGATATGACCGTTACGTCGGAAGGGCTGCGTATTGAACTGCTGGAGTCCGCCAACGGAACCTTCTTCACCAGTGGAAGTTCCAAACCGACGGATGGCTGCGTGGAGATGTTGACTCTGCTTGCCGAGGAATTAGGAAAACTCCCGAATCATGTGTCGATCGAGGGGCACACCGATGCCAAGCCCTATGGTGGGGACGGCACGTATTCCAACTGGGAATTGTCTTCGGATCGCGGCAACTCGGCGCGACGGGTGATGCAGGCGCATGGACTGCGGGAGGACCAGGTTTCCCAAGTGCGAGGGTTCGCTGATCAGAGGCTGCGCGTTCCGAAGGATCCGCTCGATCCTTCAAATCGCCGGATTTCGCTGATCGTGCAGTACGTGATCCCGGCCGACGAAGAAGAGAGTAAGGAACCGGCAGCGGCAGAGGGAAAAGAAGGAGCTAAGGCACCCGAGGGAGCCAAACCCGCAGAAGGTTCGGCTCCGCACGGAGAGGGTGAAAAGGCTGCTGAGAAGCCTTCACCCGAGCATAAATAACCCGTCACGCGGGCTTAAGGAGCGGTTCGCGTGATGGAACCCGTCAGATCAATCTGCGCTGAGGAATGACCAACGTAGATTTCAAACGTTCCCGTGTCGGCTTTCCACTGATGTTGCCCTGCGTCGTAATAGGAGAAGGCGCGGCGATCCAGCGCAACCGAAACATGTTGCGTGGATCCTGGACTCACTGACACTTTCGCGAAGCCCTTCAATTCTTTCATCGGTCGCGGGACCTTCGCGTGTGCTTCGCCGACGTACACTTCGGCAACTTCGGCTCCAGCGCGATTTCCTGTGTTGGTGATATCAAAGGTCACTGTCACGGGCTGATCGCCCGAAACGCTTCCCGGGGTGATTGACAAATTCTTATACGCGAAACTTGTGTACGACAGGCCGTAGCCGAAGGGGAACTGGGCCTTGATTCCTGTCTTGTCGAAATGGCGATAGCCGAGGAACACACCTTCGGGATAGCCCACCCGCTTCTCGCCCGGCTTCGGGTAATAGCTGTCGTGAACGGCGTTGTCTTCCCAGCGGCGTTCGAAGGAAACCGGGAGTTTGCCGGACGGATTGACATCACCGAAAACGAGTTGCGCGAGTGCGGTGCCGCCTTCCTGTCCGGAATACCAGCCTTGGAAGAGCGCAGGAACGTGATCGAGCCATGAGTTCATGTCCACGGCGCCGCCGGAAGTTACGACGACGATTGCATTCTTGTTGGCGGCGGCAATCTGATTGATCAGTTCGTCCTGACCGACAGGAAGCTGGAAGCCGCGGTCGGCGCCTTCGCTCTCGCTTTCTGGATCAAAACCAACGGCTAGGACAACGGCATCGGAGCGGGCAGCGAGTGCTTTTGCGTCGGCGCTGATTAGCGTTTCGGGACGAACGATTCCGAGTTGAATACGCGGGCCACCCCAGCTCCAGTGAGCAAAGTACTCAAGGGTAACTTTGTGTGGGCCAGCGGAAAACGGCATACGCACCTGAGAAATGAGGCTCTTGGAGAGCTCCCAGTTGTCAAACACCGGCTTTCCGTCTATGAACAAGCGGGAACCGGCACCTTCTCCGGGGCCGTGCACGAAGACTGTGTACTCGCCCGGGGTTGAAGGCGTGAAATATCCGGTCCAGCGGGCCGATACCTCGTTCTGTTTGGTTGCGTCGCCAAGGCTGCGATCAGGATTGACGTGCTGATCGGTGCGGTGCACGGCTGCCTGACCTTTCAGGTCCGGGTTGTCGAATACATCGATGGTCAGGCCGGGCTGTTTGCCCGCCTCGTCAGTCGAGAATTGCGTGGAGTCGGCCATCTCGCCAAGAGACGGCAGACCTGGGTTGTAGAAGACGGTCGCCTTCGTGCCGAGATACTGGCTGAGACCTTCCAGATAACTGACGCCGGTGAAGGGCCGCACACCCGCGCTTCCTCCGCCAACCACTTGAGCAGGATACGAGTCGGGACCAATGACTGCGATGGATTTGATTTTCGTTTTGTCGAGTGGGAGGAGGTTGCCGTCGTTCTTCAACAGAACCATGCCAGATCGCGCTGCTTCGAGCGCCACTTCCCTGCCCGGAGCATTCAGCAGCGAAATCGAAGAATCGGTCTGGTCGTGATCGAGCCAGCCGAAGCGAATCGCGGTGCGGAGAATGTGGCGAACCTTTTCGTCAATCGTCGCCTCGCTGACCTTTCCCGATTTCACCGCTGGAAGGAGATTGGCGCGATTCATGAATTTGCCGGAAGGCATTTCGAGGTCGAGCCCACCGTTGGCTGCGCCGACCGCGTCGTAGGTGGCATCCCAGTCGGACATGATGATGCCGTCGAAGCCCCATTGCTTCCTTGCCACATCAATATTCAAGTAGCTGTTCTGCGTGGCGTGCTGGCCGTTGATCAGGTTGTAGGAATCCATGATCGCGCCGACGTGCGCTTCTTTCACTGCGGCTTCAAAAGTGGGCAAGTAGATTTCGTGCATGGTGCGCTCATCAATGATGGAGTCGGCATCATGGCGCAGGAACTCCTGGTTGTTGCCCATGTAGTGCTTGATGGTGGCGCTGACACCCTGGCTCTGCATGCCTTCAATGTAGGAGACGGCGGTGCGAGCGGCAAGGAACGGGTCTTCGCCGAAGTACTCGAAATTCCGGCCGCACTGCGGAGCACGGGAAATATTTACTCCGGGGCCGAGCATGAAGTGAACGCCGCGAGCGCGGGCATCCTGACCAATGGTGAGGCCCATGCGACGAGCCATTTCCGTATCCCAAGTAGCGGCGAGGCCGATGCCGCCAAACGTCGTGGAGGGTCCGTAGTTGCGGGCGCCGAACGGGCCATCGGACATCTTCAGAGCCGGCAGACCGATGTGCTTGATCGCGCGAATGTAGAAATCATCCACGCCGCCGATGAGATCAACTTTCTCTTCGAGCGAGAGTTGCTTGAGGAGGGTTTCGGCGCGGGCGTTGACGTCGGCTGTGGAAGGTGTCGAGTTTTGGGCTGAGGCAAAGGTGAAGGAAACAAGGAAAAGGATGACTGTAAGGTTAAATTTACGCATGATGGTGGCTCTCCGACTGAAGAACAGAGCATTGTAGATGAAAAGAGCCCGCGGCCGGAGCCGCGGGCGGGGTGGAAAGGGAGAGAACTAGAAGTACAACTTGGCGGCGAGTTGCACCACTCGGAAACCACCGGGGCCACCGGAGTTGTTGTAGGTATCTGAGAATGTCCCCCAGTTACCATTTTTCGTCATGCTGAGAGGACGGGAAGGGTCGCCAAACCACGGCCAAGGACCGTCAACGCTAACTCCCATATTCTTGTTGTTGAAGTTTGGATGGTTGAATGCGTTGAATGCTTCCAAGCGCAACTGCAGATATCGCCCTTCGTTTGAACCAAGCGGGATGTTCTTGAACAAGGACATATCCCAGTTCTGCATCCCCCCAGTGCGAAACAAATCGCGCGTACCGCGTGTCGGCGGGCCGATGGGCGGGAAGATGACGTTTCCACTCTGGTCGTACGTGAAATTGTAATTGACGGCACTCCATTGGTTGGAACCATTCAGGTAGCCGGATGGAAAGGATCCGCCATTGTTGCTGTCAATTGGAGTTCCAGTCATGAACTGCGTCACTCCGCTCAACTGATAGTGGTCAGTCAGGTAACCAAGCCATTTCGCTCCGCCAAAGTGCTTGCTGAAATTGGGAAGGTCGTACACGTAGTTGGCCGCAAAGACGTGTGTCCGGTCCCAAGAGGCAGCACGATAGTCGAGCAGAGGATTGAACGGATCGACCGTATCTCCGTCGGAATTCGCTGTCGTGAGTGATTTGGACCAAGTGTAAACTGCACCGAAGGTGAGACCTTTGCTGAAGCGATGTTGCAAAGAAGCTTGCAGGGAGTTGTAGTTTGACGTGCCGTCGAACTTCAGGTACGTAAGGCTCTTGAAATAGCCCTTATAGGGCTCCAGATAATTGTCGTTATAACTGTTCCAGCCGTATGCGCAGAAGCCGTTGAAATTCAGACCTGCATCCACGTATTGAGGCTGCAGATTTGGTTGCACATCAGGAACAACGCCACCGGGAAATACCAGATTGCCGTTGCCATCGGTACAATTCGGATCCTGAGCCCCCTTGGTGAATGCTGTTCCGTAGGGGAGAGCGTTCAGGTCGCGGGAAGTCACAAGATGGCGTGAGATTGTGCCTACATAGGCCAGATCTAGCGTTGTTCCCCGCGCTATTTCGTGTTGTACACCCAGACTGAAGCTATAGACTGTGGGAACTTTTCCGCTGCGATCAGCCGCAAGTATGTTGCTTAAAACGCCAGTCCCAAACGACCCAGCCAAGTCCGGTAGATTGGCGACGTTGTTGGCAGGCACGGATGCGGTTTGCACTATTGCCGGATTGTTGAAAACAGTATTGAATATCAGGTTCCCTTGGGTGCGATCGTGCATCATTCCGATTCCGCCGCGGAGAACCGTCTTGTGGCTACTGAACAGGTCATACGCAAATCCAAGGCGTGGTTCAGGCATGATTCCGCGGCTATTCCAACCGCCATCGGGGATTTGCCCGCTTTTCGTGAGTTGAATGCCGTCGAGCGGATTGCCGGAACCGGGAACGATATTGCCGCCTGGAGTAATTGTGACGGCCGTGGCTGGATCATATGCAGCCGGATTGAAAAGCGCCACCTGATTTGCAGCGTCGTATTGCGGCGGAATCCAGGCAAACCTCATGCCGTAATCAAGCGTCAAGCGAGACGTAATCTTCCACGTGTCTTGAATGTAGAACTCCAACTGGTTGTAGCGGAATTTGCCCAATGGACGAGCTGTGGATTGGTCAAAATTATTGAAATATCCCAGTAAAGCGCTCGCGATAGGATCCCCCAAGTTATACCCGTCGGCAGAGGTTGGCTGGAAGTCAAACTGGCCATTGATATTTCCCCAAGCGGGCTGATCTTTCCGACTGCGCTGGTAGAACATGCCTGCTTTGAACGTGTGATTGCGGCGCACCCAAGTTAAATTGTCGTTCACGTTAATAGTTGTATTCGCCTGCTTCCATGGTGTTCCACCCAAATATGGACCCTGAAAATTCACATTATCAAGACCCCCGAAGCCCATATCGGGAATCGCCTGGTCGGAGCCCAGTGGATAGAGCAGAGGCAAGGTGATGCCGTTCTTCCCGCGCGAGATGTTTCCGTTCGCGCCATCGGCAAGAGATAGAGTGTGGCTGGGCCCAATCGAAAACTCGTTTAGCACGCTAGGCGTAATCGTGCTAACCAAGTTCGCTGAGAAGTTCCACCCCGGATGCTTCTGTGTGCAACCGCCTGGGAACTGCACAACCGACGAACAGGCAAAGATTCCGTACGGACCCGGAAACGGCAAAAAAGGCTTCGAATCGTTTTCGGAATTGTGAATCCATCGCCCATACAATCGATTCTTGCTATTAAGCTGGTAGTCGACTCTCAGGATGTCTTCGCGCCTGGGCGCGTTGCCAGACAACGATTCTGAGAAATTGTAGTTCTGGTTGTTGCCAAAGCCGCTGACATTTGGCAGAGGATAAAGGTTAATGAGAGCCTGCATTTGAGGGTTTATTCCCGATGTGATCACATTGTTCGTGATTCCTGGTCCTGTTATCACAACAGGATCCCCGTTTCCGTTAGTCGACTGAGAAAAGTCACCCTGACGTTCCAACGCGGTCGGAGTGTAGAACTGCGCGGTCCCGCCCACCGGTATCAACTGGCGATAAAATTCCTGGCTCCAGAATACGAATAGCTTGTCCCTCTTGATCGGTCCCCCAATTTGGTAGCCTACGTCGTTGTAGCGATACAATGGCGGAGTATTGGGATTACTATTGGAAACCTGTGCAGTCTTATTAAAGTACTCGTTAGCATTTAGTCCTTCATGGCGATGAAAAAAACGTACGTCGCCGTGCCATTGGTTCGTACCGCCCTTGCTAACGATTGCCACTTGACCGCCAGCGGCCTTGCCAAACTCCGCCTGATAGTTTGATGTCAGCACTTTCACTTCTTCAATCGCATCGGGATTAAGGGTAACGTGTGTTCCCCCGTTGTTTCCGGTATCGACATTTGAAGCGCCATCCAACGTCAATTCATGTTGATTCGCTCGCGTCCCGTTCACGTTAAAACCGTCGATACCACCGGTTCCGGACACGCTGCCGCTAAAAGTGCCACTCACACCCGGTACCAGTTTCATGTAGTCAAGCACGTTCCGACCGTTGATCGCGATATCGTTCAACTGTTTACCATTGATTAGGTCAGAGCGCTCGCCTGAATTGGATTGCAACTGGATCTGCCCAGCATCTGCCGTGACAGTAACGGACTCGGTGGCCGCACCCATCGACAGTACAATCTCACCGGCATTGAGCTTGTCCGCTGCGCTTAACACGATTCCCGTGCTCTGTTGTTGCTTAAAACCCTTGGCCTCTACAGAGATGTTGTACGTTCCCGGCAGTAGGTTAGGAGCTACAAAATCGCCCACGTCTGACGTCGTGATTTGCCGTGTGATTCCATTGGAAGGATTCGTGACCGTGACGATAGCGCCCTTCACATAGGCGCCACTGGGATCTTTTACAGTTCCATAAATCGTGCCCGAGGTGACCTGGGCAAACATGGGCGCGCTAACGAGGCACGCGATGGCCGCGATCAGCAGGATGCGGCTGGCGAAAAGAACGACTCGGTTCTGAAGCAAGTAAGACATGGAATTCTCCTTCGAAAGAACGGGCCGGTGTCAGGTCCAGAATGATTCTTGACGAAATCTTCGAAATCTTCTGTGACATCAATCACGACTCCGTGTAACATAACCGCTTTAGTTGGGCACAAAAGCGGTTTAGTATAGCCCTGCCCGACATTAGGCTCCAAGGGCGCTCTGGCTGTCAAGTTTTTTGTCGCGACAGACTGGAAGCGGATATGAAAAAGTGGAGCTTTAATTTTGATTGTCATATGACCAAGGCCAAAGGCAACGGTGGCGCGAGTTCGAGTTTGCCCAGCAAGCCTGTGAGCTTGCGCACACTGGCGGAATTTCTGAAGCTGTCACCCGCAACCGTTTCGGTGGTGATGAACGACTCGCCTGCCGCAAAAGCAATTCCTGCGCACACCAAAGAACGCATCCAAAAAGCGGCGCGGCAGTTGCATTACCGGCCCAATTTCTTTGCGCGATCTTTGAGCTTGAAGCGCGGATACATGATCGGAGTGCTAACTCCCGACATCAGTGACGGCTACCACACGCTGGTGATGAGCGGCGTGGGCGATCACCTGATGCGGGAAGGTTATTTCTATTTCAGCGCGCATCATCGCCATAAACCAGATCTGATTGAAGAGTATCCGCGGATGCTAATGAGCCGGGGCGCGGAAGGCATCATTGCGATTGACACTCATCTGACACATAAGATGTCCGTCCCTGTGGTGGCGATTGCTGGGCACCGGAAAATCCCGGGGATCACGAACGTGGTTCTGGATCATCGGCTAGCCGCGGAGCTAATCCTGCAACACCTGAGGGATCTGGGGCACCGGCGTATTGCTTTCATGCATGGACAGCCGTTCAGTTCAGACTCGGACGAGCGCTTTACCTGTCTCATGGCAGTGGCGAAGGAACTCGGAGTCGCTGTCCTGCCTGAACTGACCGTGCAATTAGAGCGCGACCTGACGTCGCCGGAACTCGGCTATCCGGTGGTCCAGCAATTGATCAGCCGGGGACAGAAGTTCACTGCGCTCGTGGCGTTCAACGATATGTCGGCAATTGGCGCGATTCGCGCGCTGCGCGATGCCAACTTGAGTGTGCCAGGCGATGTTTCCGTGATCGGTTTCGATGACATTCAGGCGGCTCGCTATCTGATGCCACGCCTGACGACCGTGCGGCAACCTTTGCAGCAGATGGGGGAACTGGCGGCGAAGCACCTGTTGCAGCGGATTGCCAAAGGCAATGGACGCTTACCGCAGGTGATCTCAATCGCGCCGGAACTGGTGGTGCGCGAATCGACGGGCCCGCCACCCCGGGAGCGGGCCGGCAAACGTAGTTGAACCACCAGGAATCTTTCGCAGAGGAGCAAGAGCAGCCATGTCACAAGAAACACGACGAGAGTTCCTACGGACTACGGCTCTGGGTTTGGTGGCGACAGCAGCGACCGGGACGAAAGTGTGGGGCGCCAACGGCAAGGAACTGGCATCCGAGCCATCGCGGCGTGACGAGTTCCGGGACATCGTTCCCTGGGTAACGAGCGACCAGAAGCGCCACTCGCGAGCCGATGCGGTTCGATGGCAGGCGGCTTCGGGTTCGGCAGCATCGAGCGAAATCCTTTTGAGCCCCGATAAGGAATTCCAGGAGATTCTCGGCTTTGGCGCGGCGTTTACCGAGGCTGCTTGCTTTACGTTCGGCCAACTCGCCGCTCAACCGCGCGAACAGTTGATGAATGAACTGTTTCACCCGTCAGAGATGGGGCTGAACGTGTGCCGCACGTGCATCGGGGCCAGTGACTATTCGCTCAAGCCCTACAGTTACGACGAAGGTGAGCCGGACCCCGAGCTAAAACGGTTCTCGATCGACAACGACCGCGAGTACATCATTCCTGCGTTGCGCGCTGCTCGAAAAGCGAACCCGGACCTGTTTCTGTTTTCATCGCCGTGGAGCCCTCCCGGGTGGATGAAGAGCGGCGGCTCGATGCTTGGCGGCTCAATGCGCAAACGCTACATGCCCGCTTACGCGCAATATTTTCTCAAGTTTCTTCAGGCCTACGAGTCGGCCGGAGTTCCCGTGCAGGCCGTCACTGTACAGAACGAAGTGGACACGGACCAGGATGCACGCATGCCGGCATGCATCTGGCCGCAGGAATTCGAGATGGAGTTTGTGCGCGAGCACCTGGGACCACTGCTCGAGAGGAGCGGCGCGAAAACGAAGATCTGGATTCTGGATCACAACTACAACCTGTGGGGACGGGCGATTGCAGAACTGGACGATCCCGAGGTGCGGAAGTATTCGAACGCAGTTGCGTGGCACGCCTATGTTGGCAAGCCGGAGATGATTGAGAAAGTACACGAAGCAGATCCGACGGCAGAGATGCACTGGACCGAGGGTGGTCCCGATATTTCGAACTCAGACTATGCGAACGATTGGGCGAAGTGGGGAATCACTTTTACGGGAGCGCTGCGTCATTGGTGCCAGTCGCTGACAGGATGGAACCTGGCCCTCGACGAGCAAGGACGACCAAATATCGGGCCCTTCCCGTGCGGGGGTCTGGTGACGATCCATTCACAGACGAAAGAGATTACGCGCAGCGGACAGTATCTGGCGTTGGCACACTTTGCGCGGAGTGTTCGTCGTGGGGCGCGACGGTTTCAGTCGGAAAGCGCGGTCTCAGCGTTGGATCACGTAGCGTTCGAGAATCCGGATGGGACGCGGGCGCTGCTGGTGACGAACTCGGGGCCAGCTCAAACCACCACGATAAGGATGGGGAAGATGACGGCTGCGGTCTCGCTCGAGAAGAATTCCGTGACAACCTTGGCGTGGTGATGGTAGGTGAGGGAATGAATCTTATGGCGGCAATCCGGGTTCCACTCTTCTGCAAGGCGCTGGTGGCGGGAGTGGCGTTGATTCGACTGACGGCTTGCGGCGGAGGTAGCAGCGGGAGTCCGTCGAGCGGGTTCAATCCGACGGGGCCAACCGCACAAATTGTTCTCACTACCGGAGACCAATCCAAACTGCTCGCGCCGCAAGCAGGCGCTACGTTCGGTATCGGCGGTAGCGAAAATTCGACCGTCATCACGGTGAATGAAGCCACACAGTATCAACCGATCGATGGTTTCGGCGCCTCGCTAACGGACTCTTCGGCTTGGCTCATCGCAAACAAGCTCACCTCTGCACAGCAGACCGCGCTCATGCAGCAACTTTTCAGTCCGACATCGGGGATCGGGTTAAGTTTTCTGCGCCAGCCGATGGGTGCTAGTGATTTTGCCGTGAATGGGAACTATAGCTACGACGACGTTCCTGCGGGACAGACCGATCCGCAGTTGGTAGATTTTTCGATCGCGCACGATACCACTTACATCATTCCGTTACTACAGCAGGCGCTGACGTTGAACCCGAATGCCAAGGTCATGGCGCTACCGTGGAGTCCGCCAGCGTGGATGAAGGCCAGCGGAACGATGAATGGGGGGAATTTCAACACAACCTATTCATCCAGCCTGGCGCAGTATTTTGTGCGTTTTCTGCAGGCCTACCAGCAAGCCGGAGTTCCGGTGTACGCGATTGCCGTGCAGAATGAGCCGCTAAATTCGACGGCGTCTTATCCCAGCGAATCTCTGTCGGCGAGCGACGAGTCCGATTTCATCGCGAACGATCTGGGCCCGGCGCTCGGAACCGCAGGCTTGGGGGCAGTGAAGATCTTCGGATACGAGCACAATTGGGACAACACTGGATATCCGCAAACGGTGCTTTCTGGCTCCGCGGGAACCTACGTGGCCGGCAGTTCTTTCCACTGCTACGCCGGTGACGTGAGTGGGCAATCGGTTGTGGAAGCCGCTTACCCCAGCAAAGGCATCTGGTTCACAGAATGTTCCGGTTCGGTCGGTTCGAATTTCGGGGGCGACCTGGTCTGGAATGCGCACAATCTTCTGATCGGCGCGACTCGCAATTGGGCACGCAGCATCTCGCTGTGGAACCTCGCGTTGGATCAAACCTCGGGTCCACAAAATGGCGGGTGCCCGAATTGCCGCGGAGTGGTCACCATCGATACGAGCACTTCCCAGGCCACGATTTCGAATAACGTTGAATACTACGCGCTGGGACATCTCAGCAAGTTCGTCGTTCCCGGAGCGCACCGCATCGACTCCAATACCTTCGGCTCGGGCGGGATTGAGGACGTGGCCTTTCAGAATCCAGATGGGACGATTGTCCTCGTTGTATTGAACGGCGGAAACGCTTCGCGAGCCTTCGCCGTGAGTTGGAAGGGGACATACTTCAACTACTCCCTGGCGGGGCAGTCGATCGCTACCTTTACGTGGAAGCCAGGCCCATAGAGGTCAGTCGACCTTGCCCGAAGCGAATCATCCGTAGAGCACGGCCTCATTGTGAAGCCGACTACACAGGACGGGCAGGACTACACGCCCACCGACACTCGCTGGCGACTGTATTGATCATTGAGGAGACGTGGACCCGAAAGCGGCGCAGGGTCTCCTACGCCACACGGACTCCGCCATGACCATGAACGTATCTCCCAACGCTCAAGACCCGGCAAAATGGGCCGCACTGGAGAAGTTCGCGTCAAGGCTGGTGAATTGATGGGCTGGATCACAGCTAAGGGATCATAGGTAAATTTCCAGACGTGTTACCCGAAACCGCTGTAAGGGATTGAAAAGATTTGGTGGACCTGGTCGGGATCGAACCGACGACCTCTTCCATGCCATGGAAGCGCGCTCCCAGCTGCGCCACAGGCCCACTGTTTCGAACAGCGACGATTGCCGCTCTATTGATTTTCGCTCAGCTTCCCTGTCGCGTCAAACTCATCTAGGATATTGGGGCAAAAGGAAGCATATATCAGGGAGCCCCATGTTGAACTTTAGGAACCTTTTTGCAGGTGCATCTCGCCGGCCGAACTTGCAGCTTTCACCGTCAAGACGAACAAACCCACAAGTGGCTCGCCGAGCCCTTGGCGGCTGCGCGGGAGCAGTTCTAGCGTTGCTGTCGCCTATCTCCGGGCTTGGGCAGGAGACAAGCGCGGCGTCCGCGCCTCCAGTGGCTTACGCATCGGTGAGCGAATTAAACGGCATTCTGGATCAGGTTAAGCAAACCGCGACAGCAATTCAGGCAGATCTGTCGAAGATGCGCATCGAGAAATGGAAGACGGATAATTCCAACAAGCGGCAAACGCAGGGCAATGCAGATTCTGTCCAGCGCAACCTGCAAGCCGCGCTCCCCGATATCACGGCACAGCTTCATGCTTCGCCGGAAGACATGGCGGCCAGCTTTAAGCTGTATCGCAACCTCGATGCTCTGTATGACGTTTTTGGCTCGCTGGTGGAGTCGGCTGGAGCGTTTGGGTCGAAGGATGAGTTCCAGAGCCTGAGCAACGACATGAACGGACTGGAGTCCGCTCGCCGTGCGCTTGGCGAACGTATCCAGAAACTGGCTTCAGCCAAGGAAGACGAGTTAACCCGGCTCCGGACCCAGGTGAAAACGCTGACAGCAGCTCCACCGCCGCCCCCCAAGAAAATTGTGATCGATGATACGGAGCCACCCAAGAAACCCGTGAAAAAGAAAGTGGCGAAGCCGGCAACACCGACGAAGCCCGCTTCTCCTGGAACCGCAACGCCGGCTGCCACCCCGAATCCAGGCCCGACCAAGTAAGGAATAGAACGGGCATATCCATGGATTCGAGGACGTTCGGTATGACAATCTCGACTAGCCAAGGGAAAGATTCCGGTAGTTTCTCCCTACCCATACAAAACAATACACTTAGGCTTGGAACTCGGAAGGCCTCTCCGGAGTCTAAGTAACCAAGCAGGAAGTTCCCGCAGTGTGAAAGTACGGGAAAAGAAGATTCCTGCCGGTTGGGGTGCAAGAACTCTATAATTGTCGAGACGCCATACATGGCGGGAGCTACGACCTTGGGCAATTTCGCAGGCGCGATCGGAGTCCGAGTTGAAGAGTCGGCTGTCATCGCCGACTTAAAGGCTGGCTCTGAGCAAGCGTATGCATGGCTCATTGGAGAGTTTCACCAGCCGATTTACGGACTCATCTACCGCATCGTGAATGACCCTTCGGATGCAGCGGACACTACCCAGGAAGTTTTCCTTAAGGTATTTCGTGGCATGAAGCACTTTCACGGTGAATCCACGTTAAAGACTTGGATTTACCGGATTGCCTTGCACGAAGCTTCGAACCGAAAGCGGTGGTGGTTCCGGCACAAAGCGCAGGAACGGCCGATTGACCCGGTTGAGGGTACTGACAACGAATTCTGTACGGGTGACCGACTCGCGGACCCAGGTGAATCGCCTTTTGACCAATGCGCGCATTCGGAAGTGCGGGCAGTTGTAGAAGAGGCATTGACACACGTGCAGGAACCGTACCGGACGGCGCTCATCCTTCGAGATCTCGAAGAGATGTCGTACGAGGAAGTTGCGGAGGTCCTGCAGATTTCACTGGGGACAGTGAAATCGCGCATCACCCGCGGGCGGGATGCGCTACGCAAGAAACTGACAGGATATGTGCGGGAGGCGGGGCAGGAATTAGGCCTTGATGTTCCCGCCCAGCATAAGCGGGAAACCAGCCAGGGATCGAGTGGTGGCGGAGAGGTTGAGATGACGCCATGAACTGTGCCGACTATAAGAAGATGTTTTCGCTTTATCTCGATGGCCAAGTAAGCGGGGCCGAGATGAATCTACTTACCCATCACATGGAAGCGTGCCCGGACTGCACGAAGGAATATGCCGAACTACGGCGCACGCAACAATTGCTGATGGCATTGAGAAAAGCCAAGCCACCGGCGAATCTGTCCTTGCAACTGAGACTGGCGATTTCGCGCGAGTCCAAGCAAGCTCGCCGCCGCCGATTGGAAGGCGTTTTTGTAAGAATGAGCAACGCCTTAAATGGATTTATGGTTCCCGCCACGGCTGGGGTTCTGAGTGCGGTGCTGACTTTTGGGCTGCTACTCGGATTTTTTGCTTTGCCGCGGCAACTTGAAGCCAGCAGTTCTGATGTTCCCCTGATGCTTTACACGGGACCGCAGATGGATCAATCGGTGTTTGGAACGTCGCTCGGTACTTCGTTCAGCACTGCAGGTGATGATTCCGTATTAATTGAGGCCTACGTAAATGCCGCCGGGCGGGTGGAAGACTACCGCATCTTATCGGAACCGGACGATGCCAATGCCGTTTTGCCACAGATCAAGAACTTGCTGATTTTTACTACTTTCCGACCCGCGCTCGCGATGGGGAGGCCGACTGCCGGACGTATGGTGATTTCGTTCTCGAAGGTTAGCGTAAAGGGTTAGCATCTGCCCATTGCTCGCAGCAACCGTCGGAAACATAACATTTTATCTCCAGAAAATCAGCCTCGGTTCGGCTTCTAGTGACCACTCTAGTTTGACCTTCCCGATAGCGAGTCCGTAAACTATTTGGAGTTCACCCCATTGTGTCCGACGTCTGGGAGGAGTTTCCTGGGACAGCATTTTCGACTGACGTTCGCTCTATGGCTGGCAGCACTCTCGGCCACTTCTTCCCTTCTGGCGCAGAATCGTCCACAGGTGTCTCTGGAGACAAATGAGACTCTGTTCTCGGTTCTGACGGCCATCAATACTTGCGGCTACGATCAGGAACTGAATACTTCAGACCCACTCCGGGCACAGATCCGCGCGGAGGTGGCTAAAGCGGTCGAAAACACACCGGGTGGTCGCGACATAATCGCGCCATTATGCGCTTTCTATCGCCAGCACCAGACGCAGGACCCGGCGCGTGACCTTTCACAGTACGTCTCCCTCGCTCTTTCTCTCGGAGAGCCCCCCACTTTCACACCGAAGGCCAAACAGGCAGAGACGCCACCGGATGCGGCGCCGCTGCTCGATATGGCGCCGTTGCTCCAGGCGTTCTACGAAAAGATCGGCCTGCACGCCATCTGGGAGCGTCATCACGCGCGGTACACGGAGTTTACCGAGGCCTACCACGAAGCTCTGGCCAAGATGACGTTCGACACCGAGATCTATTTGAAACTTCCCTCGGCTGGGTATCTGGGACGTCAGTTCGCTATCTACCTGGATGCAATGGCTGCTCCGGGACAAACCAATGCGCGCCAGTATGCCTCCGACTACTATGTCGTCTTCTCGCCGACGGCAGGGACCGCGATAAAGATGCAGCAAATCCGGCACACATATTTGCACTACCTGCTGGATCCGCTGGCTCTGAAGAATGGCGGTTCGTTCAAGAAACTGGAACCGTTGCTGCAGGATGTGAGTTCGGCACCGATGGATGAGGCCTTCCGGACGAATATCTCGCTCCTGGTGACGGAGTGTCTAGTCCGGGCGGTCGAACTGCGTACCGGCAAAACAACAGCCGCCGAGCAGGCGCAAAGTCTGGATGACAACGACAAACAGGGTTACGTATTGACGCGGTATTTTTACGATGCCCTGGCGAAGTTTGAGAAAGACCCTACCGGCATGCGTAACTACTACGGCGGGATGCTGGACTCCATAGAAATCAGCAAAGAGATGAGGAGAGCTTCGTCAATTCAGTTCTCCGGCGATGCAGCGCCTGAACTACTTCATCTGGCGAAACCGCGAACAGAACACCTGCTCTTGAACGCGGAGCGCCGCCTTTCGGCCGGCGATCCAGAGACGGCGCAGAAATTGGCGCAGCAGGCACTAGATGAGCAGGAAGAAGATCCCGGGAGAGCGTTGTTTATTCTGGCCCAGGTCGCTACGGTGAATCGCGACATGGAGGGTGCACGCACCTATTTTCAGCGCGCGCTGCAGACTGCACGCGAACCCAAAGTGATCGCGTGGTCGCACGTTTACCTGGCGCGCATCTGGGACTTGAAAGAAGATCGTTTTTCCGCTTTGGAGGAGTATCGAGCCGCCCTGAACTCAGCCGGATCGGCCGTCCCCGAGGCCAGAAAAGCGGCAGAGAAGGGTCTGGAGCAGCCTTACGAACCGCCGACCCCGAAGCGTCCCGAAGAGTAGCGTTCCCCCTTTTGTATCTTCGAGGTTTCGGCGCTGTAGATGGTAAAGTTATGAGTCGCTTGCGGGGATCAGAGCCCATGAAAGCGTTGGAACTCTGAGTTAGAGATTCGCAGTACGGGAGACAGCATGAAACGAGCAGCCATCATTGTTGGAATACTCACGATCGCGGTTTGGGCCAGCGCTCAGACGGCGGGACAGAGCACGCAACCGGCAGGGGCGCAAACGACGCCAGCGACGGGCGCGGCCACACCCCCAGTTGGAAAACGTCCGCCGCAGGCAAAGACGCAGCCGGAATTTGATTTGTGGAAGGCTGCTTCCGCCGGCACAGACCCGGCGGCTCTGGAGAAAGGCGCCGAAGATTTCGCGGCGAAGTATCCAGATAGCGAACTGCGCGTTCTTCTCTACAAGAACGCGATGCGCCAGTATCAGACCGCCAACAACGCAGAGAAAACAGAAGGGATGGGCCGCAAGTTACTCGCCATTGACGGCGACGATCCCGAAGCACTGAGTACGGTCGCCGAAGTAATCGCGGAAAAAACGCACGATTCGGATCTGGACAAAGACCAGCGTTTCGACGAAGCAATCAAGATGGCGCAGAAGGCGACGCAAACCGTGGAGACGGACTTGAATGTTCCAGCGGGCACACCGCAGGCAAATGTTGATGCCTACAAGGCATTCCTGCTCTCGACCGCCTATTCGGCCATCGGCACAATCGAGTTCAAGAAGGAAAATTTCGTGGCTGCGCAGGGTGATCTCCAGAAGTCCATTGACGTGTTCCCTAGCAATCCTGATCCTGTGGTTGTCCTGCGGCTTGCGCTGGCGCTCGACAAGCAGGATAAATATCCCGACGCTCTCAAAGTAGCCAACAAGGCAGTGGAGCTGACGAAGGACGGTACCGCTGTCGGAACTGCAGCTCGTCGCGAGCAGGATCGCCTGCAGAAGCTCTCGCAAGTGTCGACACCAGCGCCCGCGCCTGCGGCGAGCCAACCTCCGAAAAACTAGGCCTGGAGCATAACTCGGCCGCTTTGCGATGATGTCACTCGAAATCAGGGAGCTGGAAGAAAGCCTGGGGCACCACTTCCAGCGCCGCGAGCTGATTGAGCAGGCCCTTACCCATAGTTCGCAGGCACGCGAAGTGGAAGCTGCCGGCGGGCCCTCGGGCTTGCCGGGCGGTGGCGATAACGAATTGCTCGAGTTCCTTGGCGACGCCGTGCTGGGTCTGGTAACCAGCGAGCTTCTTTTCCGTCGTTTCCCCGAATTCCAGGAAGGCCACCTCTCCAAATTGCGCGCACATCTGGTCGGACAGCGTCATCTGCTGCTCGTGGCAGAACAGTTGCACATCGGCGATTACATGCGCCTGGGCCGCGGCGAGGAGAAGAGTGGTGGGCGGGCAAAGGCAAGTCTGCTCGTCGATGCGCTGGAGGCTATTCTTGCGGCGCTCTATCTCGACGGTGGTTGGAACGTCGTCCGGGATTTTATCGTACGTGTGATTGTGGAGCCCGAACTAGCGCACATGAATCTCGAGGCCAGCGCCATGCCGGTGATGGATTTCAAGTCCGCACTCCAGGAGACCCTGCAGGCGAATGGAAAATCGCAACCTCTGTACGTCATGGTGAAAGAGGAAGGCCCTGAGCACAAGAAGACATTCACGGTCGAAGCGCGGCTCACCGAACCCGAGATGGCGCAGTTTGTAGGACGCGCCCAAGGCGCCACCAAGAAACGCGCCGAGCAGGAAGCGGCACGCCAGGTTCTGGATCACTTGGCAAAGGTCCAAGACCTTGGACGCGGACGTGCCGACAAGGAGCGGGCATCCAGTTAGCCGCGGGCGTTGGTTCGATCCGGCAAGTTTATGTCCTGGAGCGAGAAAATCTCGGCTAGCGACTGGCCTGCGACGATTCAGTCGGTCGCGGGTACAGTCGTCATTGCCGTTTTCGCTGTCACGTTTCTGATACAGGCATTCACAATTCCATCCGGCTCAATGGAGCAAACGTTGCTCGTAGGAGACTACGTGCTCGTGGACAAGCTTTGCTTTGGTGATCACGGAATCTGGAACCACTTGCTTCCCTACCGCCCGATCCACCGTGGCGATGTAGTCGTCTTCCACTATCCCGTCCATCCGGCGCAGAATTTCGTAAAACGAGTAGTCGCGGTTCCCGGAGACCGGCTAAGGTTAGTCAACAAGAAGGTTTTCATCAACGGGGTCCAGCAGCCAGAGTCCTTTGTGCAATTCATCAGTAACATGCGCAACCCCTATCGTGACGACTTTCCGCGCACTGATGTTCCCGATTACGACGTCACAGCGAGGTGGTGGAAAGAAATGCCGCCACTGGTGGAAGATCACCAACTGATCATCCCTGAAGGACATTATTTCGTGATGGGGGACAATCGAGATGACAGCAAGGACAGCCGCTACTGGGGCTTTGTGCCACGCGAAAATATCATTGGGCGGCCGCTTCTCATCTACTGGTCCTCCGGAAATGGCAGCGACGATCTGGCCAGCTCTCCCAGCGCGGGTGATAGACTTTATCACCTCGCCTACGCGGTCACTCACGTGTTCCAGATGACGCGTTGGGGACGAACATTTCGACTGGTGCGTTGAGCAAGAATCCGTGACAAACAACCTTGAAGGTGAAAGAACCTGTGGCCAAAAAAGATCTTAAGAGGATGGATCCGGAAATCACGGAGCCCGCGAAACCGAAAGAAACAGTAGTCGAATTTCTGGCTTCGCTGGCAGAAGTATTGGTTACGGCGTTGTTCATCATGACTTTTGTGGCGCAGACGTTCGCGATCCCCTCCGGTTCCATGGAGAAGACGCTGCTGATCGGCGATCATCTGCTGGTCAATCGCGAGCAGTTCGCGCCGCCGACCCATTGGCTAGGCCCACTCCTACGCTATAGCGAAATCAAGCGCGGCGACGTTGCCGTGTTCATGTCGCCCGAGCAACCGGGCCTCATCCTGGTGAAACGAATCATTGGCATCCCCGGCGACCGCATTCATCTGCGCGATGGAAATGTTTACCGCAACGGAGAAAAGCTAAACGAGCCCTATGCACAGCACACGCTCGGCAGCGACGGCACGTACCAGTCCAGCTACCGAGACAATTTCCCCGCAGTGCCAGCCTCGTTCATGTCGGGTGTGCGCAACACGGACTGGCAGCACGTGATGCCACAAAACCTTCAAGGCGAAGATATCGTCGTTCCAGCCAACAGCTACTTCGCCATGGGCGACAACCGCGACAACAGTTATGACAGTCGGTACTGGGGATTTCTGCCTCGAGAAAATGTAATGGGGCATCCAATGTTCCTCTATTGGTCATTTGAAAGCGCGGAATATTCGCCAGACCAGAGTGGCTCAGATCAAATCGCTCAATTCACGCAGACACTCATTCACTTTTTCGATAAGACGCGCTGGTCGCGGACTTTCAGACCTGTTCGCTGAACTGCACAATTTCCATACGGATAAACAATTTGGCTAAGAACGAAAAAGAAGTTACGCAGGACGAACAACCACGCGAGACTACGGTCGAATTCCTGGCCTCGCTCGCTGGTGTACTCGTCAGCGGGTTGTTCATCATCACGTTCATATTTCAGGCGTTTGAAATTCCATCCAGTTCGATGGAAGATACGCTGCTGATCGGCGATCACGTGTTTGTGAATCGCGAGATGTTTGCGCCCGCGTCTCATTTGCTCGGCCCGTTGCTTCCCTATCGCGATATCCGCCGGGGCGATATTGTGGTGTTCCTTTCACCCGAAGAAAAGGGCCTCTTCGTCGTGAAGCGAATCATGGGTATTCCCGGCGACCATATCCATTTGCGTGATGGCATGGTGTATCGCAATGGCCAGAAGCTAGATGAACCCTATGTGCGACACAAGATGGCCGACTTCAATCCCTACCGTGACAATTTTCCGGCGGTGCCTCCCTCTGAAATGTACGGAGTGCGAAATGAGAAGTGGCAGGCCGAGTTCCAGTCCCACGTTGCAGGCGAGGATATTGTGGTACCTGCAGACGGGTACTTTGCCATGGGTGACAATCGCGACGTCAGCTAC
>Ga0302321_100000300_pt1 | contig 43999 bp, 59 predicted proteins | sample Fen_T0_1_FD_202505 | JGI IMG/M metagenome (GOLD analysis project Ga0302321, IMG submission 202505) | Peat permafrost microbial communities from Stordalen Mire near Abisko, Sweden - Fen_T0_1 | ecosystem: Environmental > Terrestrial > Soil > Wetlands > Permafrost | place: Sweden: Abisko... | reverse complement strand
GCCGCCAACCATGTAGGTACTCACGGTGGAGGAGATCGCGGCCTTCGACAAGCCGTTCCAGGATGGAGCGGTCACGGTCACGGTTGGCGCCGTCACGGGAGCGGGCGGCTCGACCTGGGCGAAGGACGCGGAGGGGAGGAGCAGCGAGAGCAGGAGCAGGGCGCGGTTCATGGTTCTCCTCACCGGACCTGGGACTGTCCGGACAGGGTGACGATGGCGTTGAGCGAGACGGCCCCGCTACTGACGGTCACCCCCGTCCCGATCGCAGCCATCCGGCCGTGCGGCTGGATCACCTTGAACGTCTTGCTGCAGCGCCGGAGGCCGGTGCAGTCGGCGGACAGGGTCCACGTCAGGAGGGCGGGCGCCGGGTACCAGTAGGCCAGCGTCGGATCCCTGAACCACAGCGCCACGGTCCCAGCCCCCGTCAGCGTCTGCCCCGTGTCGGCCGACAGGACGACCGTCACAGCCAGCCCCTTCGTGATCTCGAACCCGTCCCCTGCCGCAGTCGGCGCCGAGGTCGGGAGCGTCACCGTCGGCGGGTAGTACCTCTGATAGGTGTCCGGCGCCGCGCTGGCGCCGAAGGAGAAAAGCAGAGCTGCGACGAAGGCGGATCGCTTCACGGTGCCTCCTACAGATGGTTGAAGAAGTCCGAGACGGTGACCACGTCGCAGGTGTGCGCAGTCACGCACCGGGTTTTGAGCCCGTCGATAACGGCCCGGAAATCGCCCAGATACTGCTCGGTGCTGGTCGCACAGTTGGTTCCGGTACCGTTGCCCGTGCAGCACGGGTAGGGCGTGGCCGCCGCCGTGCAGAGCGTGGATGATCCGTTGGTCGCGTTGATGTTGTGCCCGTACAGAATGAGGTTCCCTCCGGTCGCGATCGTGGAGTCCACGCGAGAGAGGATGTCGGCCGGCGTGTGACTGGAGCTCGAGCTGTCGATCGCGTAGGAGGGGAGCGTCAGCGCCACGCTCGAGGGGAGACCGGTGAAGGTGTAGAACGTAGGGACGATCCCGCCCATCAGCGTCGAGAGGATGGTTCGCGCGGTGACGTAGCCGAAGCCGCTCGAGCCCAGCGCCGTCACTACGTCGGGGTCATACGCCCCGTTGGCGAACGCGAAGTGAGATCCGCCAAAGGGGAACCCGTTGGTCTGGAGCCACTCCAGGTTGCGCCGGATGTCCGCCTTGTAGACGTTGGGCGCAACGCCGGCCGAGATGTAACACCAGCCCCGGGCCGTGGTGTCGGCCGCCTGGGTGGACAAGGTGAACGTGAACGTGGTGGTGTCGCTCACGGTCACCGTGAACGTGCCGTTGTAGCCGGTCTCGTCGCAGCCCGCGATCGTGACGGAGTTGCCGTTGCTGAGCCCGTGCGCGAACGGCGTAACGATCGTCGCCGTGGCTCCTGACCGCGTGTACGTAAGCGTGGGACCTAGAGCGTAGTTGGTATGGGCCCAGCCGTGAGAACCTATCGTGAACCCGGCTGCAGCGATCTCCTTGACCTGGGCGATGGTCATGTAGTTGGTCGTCCCGATCTTCGAGCCGTTCGGGTAGAGCGTGCCGACCATGCCGTTCGCCACGAGGTACGGGTATATATACTGGTAGTACCCGGCGAACCCGTCGTCATGGGTGATCAGGATCTTGGGCCGCGCCGTTAGATCCTTCCAGATCCCGTAGAAATAGGCGTTGTACGGGATAGCGGTGTTGGCGGTCTTCTTGATGAACCGGATCTCGATGTGCTTGATCGCCGCCATGTTCGGCGTGCCGTGGTTCACCATGTCGGCGATCTTGATCGGGAGCCACCCTCGAACCGGCTTCATCGCCGTGATCCACAAGTCGGTCCAGGTGCCGTAGTTGGCGTAGGTCGAGAGCGTCGCATCGCTCGAGATCAGCGGCCAGAACGAGGTAGCGTAGGCGCTGGTGTCGAACCCCACGTCCAGCCAGAGATAGGTGCTGCCGGTCAAGTCCCAGGTGCCGTCGAACACGCACCCGCCGAACTGGCTCGTGTTGGCGCTGGACCAGCTCGCCTTCGTCGCGAGCTTCGTGGTGTCGAGCGCGCAGGAGGCGCCGGTAGCGCTGGCGGACGGAGGGACCGCGATGGAGCCGGTGGTGGTGGCGTCCACGAGCTGGACTCCGCCGGTCCGCCGGTTCTGGCCTGACCGGTTCAGCACGGCGTCGGCCTGGAGGACGCCCATGGAGGAGATGGTCTCGGCGACGGCGGGGACAGCGAAGAGGAGCAGGAGCAGCGACAGGAGTCGGCGCATGGTGAAGCCTTTCACGCGAGGTTGTGGAGCAGGGAGAGGCAGAAGTCGGACAGGTGCGCGTCCGGCGCGTTCGGAGCGACGATGGTGATCACGTCGCCCGGCTCGAGGCGAGCATCGGCCGCGAGCGCGAAGGTCGCCACCGTGGCGCCAGCGGCGAAGGTTGCGGTGCCAATCTCCACGCCGTTCTTGCGGATTGAGAACGTGGAGTCGGCGTCGGAAGTGACGCTGGCAGAGCCCCGGCTGCCGGCGAACCCCTTCTGAAACGTCAGGGGCAGAGCGCAGACGCGGCGGAGGAGAACTTCACCGCCGGCCGGCGGAGCGCCCTTGTGAATGTCGAAGGTGCGAGCGTCAGCGTTCCAGGGGTGAATCTGTGGCCAACCCATGTGAGTGTGCCTCCTTGCGGTAGACCCTGCCGCAGGGGGGCTTGACACGTCACCTTCGCAGGCTACTGGCCTTTTTGCCGGGAGGTCTTCTTCTGCTGCTCGATCTGCTCTCGCGTCTGGTACGGCCGGTTAGCCTCGGCCTGGTACCAGGGGACCGACTGGAGGCTCATCCCCAGCGGCATCAGCGAGCGCTCCGGCATCGTGAGCTGGCTGTTCTGCGACAGCATCCGGAGCATCGACAGCGGGAACGCGGAGAGCACCGGGATCTGCTCCAGCGCCCGCTTGTTGCTGGAGTCCTGGAAGACGAACGGTGAGCCCGGGTCGTGCGACGTGGCGAGGATCGGAAGCTGCTTCCCACGGGGCCACCCCATCCGCTCGGCCGCCCGGTGCATCAGCTCGGACATAGCCCCTGCCTTACCCGTGCCCTCCTGGTAGCCGATGAGCTCGCCGTTCGGGTCTCGGATCTCCGTGTTGATCGCCGTGCCCCGGAGGATGTCCCGGTTCGGCTCTCCAGCGTACTGGGCCATCGGGTTGGCCCTGGACATCAGCGCGTCCCAGAGAGCAGACCGGGTCAGGGGAAAGTCGGGGATATTCTTCTGCGCGATGTCGCGTGGCACGCTGAGCGCGGCCTTGGCCGTGTCGTAGAGCTCCGACTCGGTCGAGAACGGGTAAGGCATCACCACCGGCTGGTTGACCTTGTCGTGGAGCCCGGTCCAGTACAGCGGGCTGTCCGCCAGGTACTGGCCCACGGGCCGCGACTTGGACTGCTGGTATTCGTCCGGGGAGAGCATCAGCCGGCGCGACAGGTCGGGGATCCGCTCGGAGACGTTGTACACGCGCTCCGGGTGATTGATGAATTGCTGCGCCTGGAGCGGCACGTTCTTGCCCCACCACCGGATGAAGGGGAAGAGGCCGGAGACCCGGTTCATGGCCTCGGACGTCCGGTTGGGGTTGAAGAGCAAGTCCTCTGTCCTCCGCACTGCATCGCCCACATCGCCGCCGTTGAGGAATCCGCGGATCGTGGACTGCGCGCGCGCCGCCTCCTCGGGACCGCGGCCGAAGAGCTCCGCCGACCTCTGAACGATCGGGTTGACCGATGGCCGAAGCGGGTTCAGCGACCGGAGGAGCGCGGTCCGCTTCGGGTTCGGGAGGTCGAGGTCGGCCAGCTCCTGCTCGATGCGGGGACCGATCGGCACCTTGGCGTTGTTGGTCTCGCCCAGCATGCCACGCTTGGTCATCGCGTCGCGGAGCTCGCCCAGGGTGGCGGAGTTCCCGTTGCCCGCGGCGAGGGGCGTGGCCAGCTCGTCGCCGGCGCCGTACTGGCCGCGGAGCAGGGTCTTTCGGAGCTCGCGATCGCGCCACCACGTGGGGGAGAAGGGGGCGCCGGCCGCGCCAAACTCCTTGTAGAGCTGGTCCCAGTTGCTGCCCCAGTTCCGGATGTAGTAGCGGGGGTTCATCACGGTCGCGGGGATCTTGAAGAGCTCGGACAGCGGGGAGTAGAGGCTCCCGGGCGTGCGCGTGGCGGCCGGCGCGCGGCCGGTGCCGATGTCCATCAGCGTGTCGTAGAACCCGCGGCCCGCGCCGCTCTGCTGGTCGATCGTCTGGGCGACGGGGATGGGAAGGGCGATCTGCTTGCCGTCGGTGGCGCGCGTCCACGCCTGCGACTGGGGCACCTGCCAGTTGCCGACGCCGCCGGGCGCCGCCGACATCGCGTCAGGGAGCTGGCCGGTGACATCCTTCCCGCGGCCCGCCCACTGCCGGAGCAGCCGCATGACCTCGGTCTCCCTGATGTCCTTGGCGAACTTCTCCGCCTGCGGAGCCACCGCGCCCGAGAAGAAGTCGCGCGCACCGAGCTCGGGATGGATCTGGGCCATCGCGCCGCCCAGGTCGAGCCGGGTGTCTTGGGGCGGGAGGATCGACTGGTCGCCGTCGATCAGGCTCTGGGTGATGTCCTCCTGAAGGTGCCGGCTCTTCTCCGGGATCACCTTCAAGCCGGCCACCGGCCGTTGCCCCTGGGACCGGGCCACGTTGCCGGCCAGGATCTGGGGGTCGGTCGCCTGGACGGGCAGCCCCTTCGACCGCATCGCCTGCTCCGCCGCCGGCGTGGAGACGTGGCGCAGGTAGGGCTCGGAGATGTTGGCCGCCGCCGGATCGACGGCGAGCCGCTCGGCCCGGGTCGCGTCCTGCAGGGAGAGGAACGTCTGCCGCGCCGGCCAGAGCTTCTTGATGTCGGGCCGCTGGGCGCCCAGCTCCCCCAGCCAGGCGCGGAGCACGTCGTTGCCGACCGGTGACCCGATCGCCCTGTTGGGCATCGCGAGCGGCAGGCCGGCGCGCGCCGCCTCGCGCTCGATGGCCGCGGAGACGTTGGGGAACGCGGCCAGGTCGGGCGCCTTCGGGTTGAGGAGCCGCGTCAGGGTGGAGTCGACGTTGCCGCGGGCGGCCAGCGGATCCAGGAGCCGCGGGTTCCCGGACAGAAGCTCGGGATGCTCGACCGAGTCGAAGACCAGGGTCTTCTCGGCCGGGGACAACCCGGTCAGGGCGTCGCGCAGCCTTTGCGCCATGGCGTGCTGCTTCTGGCCGGCGGCGACGTTGGACTCGAGGAGCTCGTCGGCGGCGTTGATCCACTCGGGCAGCTCGGGCTGGCCAGCCAGGGCCGCAGGCAAGCGCCGCAGGGGCCCATCAGGCGACGCGAAGTCGAGCAGGCGCTGTCCGCCCTGGGTCTTGTCCGCCAACTTCGCCAGCCCCCTGCCGGCCCACTTGGCGGGTACTCCGATGCCGTACTTCGTCGCCGCGCCCAGGGCCATACCGCCGGGGGTGGGCGCCAGCATCTCGACGATCTCCGACGCGACCTGGGCCTGCTTCATCGACACCCCACCCAGGACGGGCTGGTTCTCGATCTGGGGCCGGGCGCGCTCGGTCTCCCGGGCCGAGTTGGCGACGGCGATCGCCTGCTGGACCTGGGCCGCGCTGGGGTAGTCCTTCGGCTCCCCGCCGAGGTTGAAGGACGAGGGGGCCGGTCCCGACTCCATGGCCTGTTTGAGCGCCGCGTCGTAGGTGCGCTGCCACACGTCGCTCGGGGTCGTGATCGAGACGGGCTTGACCTCTCCGCGCTGCTTCCAGATATCCCCCATCACGTCGCCCATGTTCTGGCGAATGGAGGGGTGGATGATCTGTTCCCGGGAGCGCCCGGCCCATTCCTTGATTCGGTCCCAGTCTTCCCCGGGTACGGTTTGCGACTGGTCGAAGCCGGTCTTCGGTGCCGAGGGTGACGACGGCTTCCCCATCTCCGCGACAAGCTGGCGGAAGGGGACGAAGAATGAGCCCATGAAGTTGCCGACCTGGCGGAGGCCGGAGCCGTTCCCAATGACCGGCGTCTCGTTCGGGTCCACCACCGGTGCCGAGCTGCCACCGTGGTTCAGCCGGCGGAGGTCGCCCAGCGCCTGCTGCCAATTGGCGTTGGCCTTGCCGATCTCCTGCTCGTCCCTGGACGTCTGGGCCGCAACGATGCCCTGCAGCGCGGCCTTGAGGTTCCGGGCCGTATTGCCGACCGTCTGTACTTGGTTCATCGCGGCCTTGTTCTTCTGGGCGCGCGTCACGTCATCGACGGGCTCGACCGGCGGCGGAGCGGCAGGCTGCGCCGCTGCCGCCGGCGCGTCCGCGGGGTCGAAGTAGGTGATCCGGGGAGCTGGAGCTTGAACCGGAGCCGGAGCCGCGGGCTGGGGCTGCTGTGGGGCAGCCGCGCCGGGGTCGTCTGCCGGGTCGAAGTAGACGACCTTGCCCATGGGCTACTCCTGCTCGACGCCGACGGGCTTCCAGTCGGGGAACTTGGCCCAGTCGGAGACGTTGATGGACTGCTCCTGTCCGGCCGCGTTCCTGATGCGCAGCTTGGGGGATGCCTTCGGGGGAGGAGGCGTCGCGGGGGTCGGCTGAGCGCCACCAGCCCAGGCGGGAGGAGGCGGGAGCGGGTAGACGCCCAGGTTATCGCCTTGCGGGGTCGGCTGCGCAGCGCCAGGACGGCGGAGCAGCTCCGGCACGCCCGGGGCCTGGACGCTCGGGGACGGGGCAGGGGTGATCGGGCGCGGCTGCCAGGGAGACGGCACCGGAGACTGATCCACCGCGGCGGTACCGGGGATCTGCGGCGGCATCGGGCCAGTGCGAGGGGTGCCAGGCCGGAAGGGAGTCGGCGGGGATCCGCCGCCAGCGATCGTCTGCTGGGCCGCGGCGTACGCTTCCTGTTGGGCCCTCATCAGGTCTTCGGTGGACTGGATCCCGATGATGTTTCCAGCGGGGTCGATCTTCATCTGGGGCGCGTTCGGCATCGGCAGCCGGGCCCCCTGGAGCTGGGCCTGGTAGAAGGCCTTCATCTGCTCCTTGTACGCTGCGAGCTCCGCCTCTGCCTGGTAATCCTTGGGCAGGTGGCGAGCCTGGGCCAGCCGCTGCTGATTCATCATGAGCTGCGTCTGGTAGTCGCGCAGCTTCGGCCCGTAGGCGTTGCCGATCTGCTCGCGGAGCTGGGCGAACTGCGGGTTCTGCATCGCCCCCTCGGGATCGTTGGCGATCAGGGCGCGGAGCTGCGCCTGCTCGTGCGACGCGGCGTCGGGCAAGAGCGACTCGAGCTGGCTGAACCCCCCGAGCTGGCGGTCGGCCTCGTCGAAGGCTTGCTTCTGCGCGAGCCGGCGGGCCGCCTGCCGCTGGAGATCCATCTGCTGGCCCTGGACGTAGTTGCTCAGGTCGAACTGGCGGGCCTGCTCGCGTCGCGAGAGCTCCTGGGCCGTCAGGTTGGCGTAGTTGTCACCCCATCCCATTGGTGCCTCCTAGTACATCTTGGGGGACTGAATGCCGGCGCCGCCGTAGTCGTCGCTGGACTGCAGGCCGTTCTTCTTGCCGAAGGCCATCGCGGAAATCGCCGACAAGAGCTGGTCCTGCTGGTTCGCGCCGATCTGTGCACCCTGCAGCGCGGAGGCGCCCTTGTAGCCGAACTCCACGTCGTACGGGTGCATCGCAGTCGATGCCTGTCCGTTGAGACCCTGGAGATCCATTCCGGCCATCGTGGTCAGGTCGCGGAAGGTGTCATCGTAGGCGCCCTGCCGCGCCTTCATCCGGGCCAAGGCCATCTTGCTGAGCACGTCGCCCTGGCCGCCGAGGGCGTAGCCGCTGTCGGAGATGCCGCGGCGGTCGGTCGCGCCGGCGCCAGCCGCGCTCGCCTGCCCCGCGGCGGCGTTCGCCTCGCCGAGGTAGAGCTGGGACCGCTCCTTGTAGGGCTCGCTTGAGGTTACCTGACCGGGGATCTTCTGGGTCTTGTCCCGCCAGTCGCCGTACTGGCCCTGCCACTTCTTCGATTCGTCGTACATCGGCGAGTAGTCGGGGCCGCCGCCGCTGAGAAGCCCGGAGATGCCGCCGACTGCGCCGCCGATCACCGCACCCCAGGGGCCGAAGGCGGAGCCAGCCGCCGCCCCGCTCATCGCTCCGGTCGCACCGCCGCTCCAGTTCGCCATGGACGCATCCTCCGACAGGCACCGATGCCCGTCACCTTACGTGGCGCATCTTGAACCGCACCGAGAACAGGAGGTCTCGGCCGCAGGGCGGGGAGACCCCAGGGACCCCGTAGCCCACCATGCTGTTGAGGGTCAACGTGATGTGCCACCCGCCGGAGTCGAGCCCCGGGACAGAGGGGATGGGGCGGCGGAACAGCCGGCCAGGGGTCACACCAGCGAGTGTCGCGGAGTCGATCGTGTATGGGGATGGCTGCCCCGCAACCCACCGCTGCAGGGTCACGAATCCCGAGAACTGGTTCCCAGACCCGTAGTACCCCGCCCACGACACCGGCACTGGAATCAGGGCCCCCGGGGTCTCCGTCTCCCGGTACAGCTCCGCCGTGCGCGACGCGTCGAAGAAGGGAAACAGGTACCCGTTCATGGACGACGGCTCACAGAGCGCGACGCGCCAGGTGAACGGGAAGACGCCTCCGAACATGGTACCCATGGTGAGTCGCCGAATACGGGTCTGCACCTGGAACACCGATCCCGGCTTCTCCTTCATGGAGTTGGGCAGCCGGAGATTCTCGACGTAGCTGTCGGCCCCGATCCCACCATTCACGGCGGCGACCGCCGGGGCGAAGCAGTCGTCCAGATCCTTCGCGATGAGCGACGGCCGGACGGCAAGGTGAACTGGTCGGACAGGCACGGTTACACCCCGTGAAGGACTCGGAAGCAGACCACCAGATCCCAGGTAACGGTCGGCTCCCAGCGAGTGGTTGGGTTGACCACGTCGCCGGTGGCTGACGTCGTAACGGGATCGCTCACCACCGCGGAGAGCCGAGAGCCGGCCCTGACCAGCCCCGACAATTTCCACATAAAGGGCTTCGCCGGGAACCGCCAGTCGCCGCCGGCCAGGTCGAAGGATCCAACCGGCGCGCGATCGACGCTCACCGTGAGCAGGCCGGACTTGATCGTGTTGAACGTCTGCAGAAGATCAAGGCCGGAGCCAGGCTGGCCCACTTGCCGATCCCCGATCATGAAGCCAACGCCAACGAGCTCGGCGTCCATCGGGAGCGCGACGTGCGGCACCGCCGTGTTCAGGAGCAGCGTTGCCGCCGTGTAGCGCTCCGCCTTCTGCGCGTTCCTGAACGGGACAAGGCCGTTGTGGTTCTCGAGGCCGAGGTTGCCGGGCTTTGGCGCTAGGTCCGGGCCAACGCCGCCGAGCTGGTCGATGAACTTCTGGAACGCCAGGTTCAGGTCAGCGACGGCCGGCTTAGTCGTCGCTGCGAACGACGGGAAGGAATCGATCAGGGCCATCCGTACGCCTCATTGTCCGACACGAGCGCGGAGACGGAGACGCTCTTGATCCGGGACGGGGAAGGGGACGTGTTGAATAGGAGGGCTGGCGTCACCGTAACGATCAGGTCTTCGTCCCAGTGGTACGAGACGTAGGGAAGCGCGTAGTACGCGGAATAGGACGTGCCGTCGTCGGCGATCGTGACCTCTGCGACAGGCAGACCTCCAGTCGTTCTGGTCACCGTGAACGTCAGGGGGTGCCCGGACTGGCCCCACGCCAGCGGCTCGTAGGACACGCCCAGCGCGTGGAGGTAGAACGGCGTCCCACTTCCCAGCATCAGCGGAAACACGTTTCGCGACCCCGAGTCAGTGTTGGAGTCGGGGTCGTCGTTCTCCTTGCCCGCGTTGATCAGGTATCGGCAGGAGCTCTCTTGGAAGGAGCCGGCAGGGAACTTGGTTCCTTCTGCGATGGAGCCGATCTCGAGCCCGCCGTTCAACGCTCGGTATACCGAGTTGAGCCGCTCGTCGAGCTTCTCCGCCAGCACCAGGCCATCGTCATAAAGAGGGGGGATGACGATTCGCTTCATGGTCAGACCCCAACGGCATGCCACGTGCCGTCCAGCGAGTAGTACCCGATCACCTTGGACTGCCCGTTCACGACGACGCGGAGCACGATGCACAGCGGGCTGCTGGCCGCGGGGTAGTGCTCTCCCCCGAAACTGGCCGCGCCACCCAGTTGGGCGGCGCCGCTTTGGCCAGTCGTCCTCGTCTCGACTCGCTCGATGCGACCGCGAGCCGACCTGTCGTCAATCTCCGCCACGGCGGCCCCCCTGGCGCTCACGCCGCTGGATCTCGAGCGCGCGGATCCCACCGGGCGTCGGGTCAATCTGGGCGCCTGAGTAGCCGGGGAGCATCAGCGCGGGCTGGAGCCGAGCCGACCGGTCGCGGAAGCTGCCGACCTTCTTCCGGCCGGTCTTCGAGGTGTTGGGCGAGACGCCCCATGCCGTCGCTTCCGAGTAGGTCGCGTGCGTGGCGCGGGACCCAGCCGCCACGTCGGAGCGCGCCCGCGTGGCGAAGGTCTCGCTCTCCGGCGCCGCCCCGTCCAGGAGCCGAACGATCTCCTGCTCGAGGTTGGTCCCGTGGATGATCGACAGGCCCTGGAGGAACGCACCGTCGAGCTCAACCTCTGCGCGCCAGTCGCCCCAGGTCTCGATCCGCTCCGCCGTCCCGAGGGGACCGATCTGGAAGTAGGCCGGGAAGATGGAGCCGGCATCCGTCTCTCCCTCGTCCTCGAGCCAGAGGTTCCCGCCGGCGTCGCCCGTGAGGAGCATCTCCACGTGAGAGGCCGTCAGCGCCGTGGTGGCGGCCGTGACGTTGAACGGATGGTTGACGGCCTCGCGGGAGGCCAGGTCGTACGGGTACCAGCCCGCGGCCGGGGGCTGCCATCGGTCGCTCTTGTAGTCGTAGGTCAGCATCACCCGCAGCTCCGGCCGCTCCAGCACAGGGATCCAGATCCGGTATTCCTTCCGCTTCGTGTAGTTTACCGCCACCGCGTTCTTGGCCGCGTGGGGATGAAGGTGCTTGAGGGTCTCGCTCACGGGTCCCGACAGCACCGTCGTCTTGCTGCCATCCCACCGACAGATGACCTTGTCGCCCAGGTAGATCACGGAGTCCGAACAGGTCTGCACCGACCGCGGGGCCAGGCACCCGTTCATGATGTCGCGGGTACGGGGGATCGGCGACGTGGCATCCTCGTCCGCCTCGATCAGCCCGCGGCGCGTCGGGAGCACCAGCCGGTCGTAGCAGATCGCGGCACCGGTCACGTGGTCGCCCGTCCCGACCAGCGCGTCGAAGTTGGTCGAGCCAGGCCAGGTGCTCGCTCCGCCGGCGGGGGCCAGCGGGGAGAGCATCGCGTCGTTGCTGGAGGCGCTCATTCCAACCGTGTACCGGAGCACGGCGACGACCCGGTTTCGCCACACGGCGAGGAGGGTCGCGCCTGGCGGGTTCGCGAGGTAGGTCCGCGCGCCGGGGACACCCGCATCCGTGCCAGCGTAGGCCACCAGCTCCACCAGCTTGGACCCGTCGTAGTGGAGCATCCGGCCGAACGGGTCAGCGATGATCGTGTTGCCCTTGTAGGAGACGCCGACGAAGCCAGGGGAGAGCAGCGGAGACGCCGGATCCGGGAGGCCCAGGTCGATGAACGCGCCGTTCGAGTCGTCGAAGCGGCCGAACGCGGCCCGCCGGCCATCCGTGGAGTGCCCGCCGATCAGGAGCACCCGGCTCCCGTCCGTCTCGACGTGCTCGACGATCCCGGTGATCGGAAGGCTGAGCGCCGCGAGGGGAGAGCCGATGATGACTCGACCCCTGCGGCGCCGGACCACCCCATCCTCGATGATGACGTTCAGCGCCGAAACGATGTCGTCCTTACTGGAGCCCGCCTCGTTGTAGGAGCTCCAGGGACCGCACGTCTCGTGGTTGTCGCCGGCGTCGGCCATCGCTTACTTCTTCGGCTCCTCGACGGGCGCGGCCTCGACGACCGGCTCGGCCATCGCCGGCGTGGGCTCTTCGACCTTCGGGGCCGACTTCGACCGCTTGGCCTTGAGGGCGGCGAGCTCCGCCTTCAACGCCTTGTTCTCGTCGATGGCGGCGAGCGCCTCGTTCACGAGGTTCTCGTCGATCTCCGGGTCCGGCTTGGCCGGCTTGAGCGGCTGGGACCGGACGATGTTCTTGGCCACGTCCGACTCGATCGACTCGTCGGTCTCGACGACCTCGACCCAGGGGGCCACGTCCATCGCCCGGCCGCCCTCGTCCTTCTCGCGGGCCTCGTTGTAGTGGATGTCGTTCAGGTGGCGGATCATCCAGCTCGCCACCTGCTCGGTGACGTCCATGGCCTCGCCGGGACGCCAGATGTAGACCTTGCCCTCCAGGCGCTGAGAGATCTCGAGGGGCTTCCCTTCGGCGGACTTCCGGACGTTCAAAAGGCGCTTCATCGTCTCTCCTCAGAATGGGCTGCGTGCGTTGACTCGGCGCGTCCGCATCGACGTTCCGCCGCGGTAGAGCTCGCGCTCCAGGAGATCGAGCCCTTCCTTGTACTCCCCGTCCCACGACGTGGAGCCCCTCTCGTCCTTGTGCTCCACCAGCATCGCCGCCTTGATGCAGACCAGCGAGTGATGGTTGCGATACCTCCCCCAGAGGAGCTGCTCGCTGTCCTGCACCTCGGGGATGATCGACGCCGTCACGAACCGGCAGGTGAGGTCCATCACGGGCGGAGGCGTGAAGTAGATCCCCGTCCCCTCGATGTACCACTCGTAGGGCAGGTCCACGTCGGCCGGCAGGACGTTACCGAAGCGCGGCTCCGAGCGGAACCTCTCGCGCCCCTCGGTGGGGAACACCGGGAAGTACCGGCCGTCGGAGACCCGCTTGACCTCGACATAGTCGATCGTCGCCGTCTCCTGGCTGCCGAGGCTTAGCGCGAGCGCGCCGGCCAGGAGCGGATCGCCGCCTTCCAGGACCGAGAAGGGCAGCGGCCCCGCGTGCGGGTAGACGACGTCCGGGCCGCGCTGGAGGAACCGGTCCGGGTTGAGGAGTTGGGCCTTCGTCCAGATCCGCTCGTTGGCCATCCGGACATAGCGCCGGAGGTCCACGTCGTCGGAGAGCCCGTTCTCACCCAGCCGCTCGAGGGTCATGGACCGAACGAGCGCGACGGCCGACCCGTCGTCGGGGGCCGTCGCGGCGGGGTTGGTCGAGTAGAGGATCACAGGCCCATCTCGTCGGCGGCCTTCACGAACAGGCCGCGGGTCTCGCCCGCCAGAGCGGCGAACGCCTCGGAGGACTCCTGGAGCTTCTTCGCCTTCCGGTCCTTGACCTCCTGGATCAGGTCCCGCTCCAGGTGCTCGTGACCAGAGGCCCACCGGTCCTGCTTCCGGAGCGCGGCCAGGATCGCGTAGCGGTCCGCCTCCGCGTACTGGCCGCCCTTCTCGTGGACGTAGATCAGGAGCGGCTGGTCGTGGACCAGGCGGACCGTCGCCGGCGCCTGGCGGATCACGGTGCCGTCGTCCTCGAGCTGGAACGGCACATCCCACCCGAGCCCACAGCGCCGCTGGATCTCGTAGACGCACCAGCGGTCGGAGCCGGAATCGGGACGCGCCAGAAGCCGCTCACAGGCGAGCTCCCGGCGCAGGAAGAGGGTCAGCTCTCGCGCGGTGTCCATCGGCGCCTCAGATCGTGGGCTTGATGGCCACCGAGAAGCCAGCGATCGGAAACGGGTTGTAGGCGCCGTTCTGGGTCTGCGCCGAGTAGATGATGTCCCCCTTCTTGACCATCCGGTTGGCCTTGGTCGTGGAAAGGATCGGACGCACGCAGCCCGCGATCGCCGCGATCTTGGCGGCCACATCGACCGAGGCCCCAACGCCAGCGGCAAGGGTGATCTTCGCCGAAGTGCTCGTAACCGCGACCTCCAAGCCACCCTGGCGGATCCGCTTGAGGGCGTAGGACACGTCCACGCCGGTGGTTCCCGCCGTCAACTGCCCGACGATGAACCCGACGATCTCGCCGTCGCACGGGGCGACGCCGATCATGATGTTCGCGGCGTCAACGACCGTGGCGAACGAGGCGAGGTGGACCTTTCCCAGCGCGGTACGGGACTCGAACTCCTTTGCATTGATTCCCATGGTGCATCCCTTCTTCTCTGGGAGACCGCCCTACCCCGGAGCACAGCGGGTCTCGAATCGGTGAGGCGCGCGGCGACCAGGCGGGGCAGCCGCGCGCCCCCTACATCACGGTGCTGCTACCAGGGCATCGACGACGGCTTGCTGAGCCCGTACGCGCGGGCGATCGCGTTGCGGGCGACGATGGCCCAGTTGCCGCGGAACATCCAGTAACCGACCTGGGCCGGCTTCGCGCCCGTCGAGTCGCGCCACGGGGTCATGTACTGGCCGTCCGCCTGCTCCTCGAGCTCGACGCCGTTCAGCTCGACGTAGCGCATCTGCGCGCTGTCGAGGAACGTCATCTCCGTCTCGTTGATGAACCAGTCGGCCTGGACCTTGATCTTGCGGCCAGCGACGTTGATGACCACGGCCTCCATGTTGTCGCCGATGTCGGTCACCGAGCCGTTGACGAACCGCTTGTCCTTGTACGACCCGTCGTTGCCGTAGATCAGACCGTGCTGCTGCTGCGGGTGAACCCAAATCATGTTGAACTTGAACGGGCTCTTCTGCATGTAGCTGATCGCCATCGCGGACGCGAGGCCAGGGCCAGCGTCGGCGCCCTGCGCGTTCTTGATGATGGCCTGCCAGGCGTCGTAGCTGGTCCCCGAGATCCCGTGGAGACCGCTGGTCGGGTCGAGCGTGCCGTCGTCCGCGAAGAGACGGAGGCCGTTCGGCTCGAGGCAGGCGCGGGTGCCCGAGTTGACCCAGGCGTTCCCCATCGTGATGACGTAGGACCCGTCAGCGATGGCCGGCACGGAGCCGCCACCGTACATCGCCACGCTGAACGTGGTGTCGGAGAGCACCGACTGAACCACCGCCCAGTCCGTCGGGAGCTCGCCGGCGCCGCCGTTCACGCGGGTGTTGGCGTTCCAGAAGTCGAGGGGCATGCCCTGCCGCAGCATCTTCGTGCTGTAGGTGCTGGTGCTCTTGATCGTGAGCGTCTGCGTGCCAGCGCCACCACCGAACGTGGCCACGTCGCAGATGATCCCCGTTCCGTCGCCGAGGAACATCCGGTTCAGGTGGGTCTGGAGCGTGTCACGGCTGGTGTCCATCGCCATCTTCATGCCGTCCTTGAAGGCGGCCTTGTCGCCCTTCGACGCCTTGATCACGTCGTTCGTGATCTCGAAGCCGATGTGGACGTAGGACGGGACGACCGAGCCGTTCTCCGGGGTCTCAGTGCCCGTCGGAGCGTAGTACCCGTCGTGCTTGCGCGCGGCGACGTACTCGTTGCGCTTGAGGTGAGTCGCGAAGACGTACGCCTTGCCGACACCGGGGAACTTCCGCTTCGTGAACGCGGAGAACGCGACGGTGTTGTTGATCAGGGCAAAGTTCATGCCCGGCTCGTAGATGTACTTCAACGCCTTGTCGAGGGTGGTTCTGGTGTTCAGCATGGTGGCACTGCCCTTTCAACGTCGTTGGGGCGACTACCCCGCCTGCTGCGCAAGCAGAGCATCCATCGCCTCGTCGATCCCACCTTCGGTCGCGAGGTCGATCTGCTTGCCGGCCGTGACCTGCACGCCGCTCCCGACCTGTCGGATCGGAACCGCCCTGCCGTCGTTGGCCTTCGTGCGCGCGTACGAGGCGTTGCGGGCGTCCGCCGCGCGCTCGAGAAGGGCGAAGAACGTCTTGCCCACCTCGCGCATCGGGAGGTCGTCCTGGGATCCCCACAGGTGACCCAGAGTCGCCTCGACCTGGGATGCCAGCTCCCCTTCGAAATACTGGGGGTACTGGCTCTTGAGCTGCTGGAGATCCGCCCTGGCGTCGTCGTACTCGTGGCGGACGTACATCGCCTGTTGGGTTTGCTGCTGGAACTGCCCGAGCTGCTCCTGGACGTACCGCTGCACGTCCGGGATGGATGCGAACTGCGGCTGCTCCTCGGGGATCTCGTAGCCCATCGCCCGCAGGAGCTGCTTCGGGTCCGGCATCTGCCGCTGCTGGGGCTGTCCTACGTGCTGCAGAAGCTCGTTGAACTTCTTCTCGTAGAACTGGTCGCGCTTCGCGATCATCTCGCGGACGCGCTGGTAAGGGATCGGGTTGTCCGTCCCCTGCCCTGCGGGGATTGCCGGGGCCGCCTGTCCGGGCTGTCGGCTGGGCTGAACGCCACCCTCGGACCCGTCGTCAGACGGGAGAACGAACGGGACGCGCGGCTCGGCCGGCGCTGCACCAGCGGCGGGAGCGGGGTTCGCTGCACCGGCTGGCGAGGCCGCGGGTACGCCTCCGCCCGAAGCGCTACCAGCGCCCTCCGGAGCGGCCACCATGAATAGCTTCTTGAGAAACATCACTTCTCCCTTTCGGCCGATACGTTCGTGACGTGAACGACTCGATGGCCTACGTGGGGGCAGGATGCGGCCGGGGGGGTAGAGAGCGTCAACTTCGTGGGAAAAGCAGAGGGCCGACCCGGCGTCCCGGATCGGCCCTCTGGTGCTTCGTGCGCTCGTTCGCGCTGGGTTAAGCCGGATGTGGCGGAGCGGTCGGCCTCACCGCCGGGAGACCTTCCGCGCCCTCGGTTCCCCGGGGCGCCGAAGACTGGCCCGTGGGTCCACCGGGGCCGCCGAACTGCGGGCCAGCGCCCGGGGGCGGAGGAGCGCCGGGCGGACCGGGCGGACCAGGATGAGCTCCGGGGCCACCGGGAGGAGCGGCGCCAGGCTGGCCCAGCGCGGAGCCCTCCGGGTTGTCGGGGTCGAGGTTGGCGGCCAGGAGCTGGTGCCAGTCGCAGAAGGCGTCAGCGAGGGCGCGCATTCCAGGAGGCGCGGACCGGTAGGCGTTCGTCTTCCGGTGGCCCTTGTTCACCTGCTCGATGATCACGGCGTGGTTGTCGAAGTCGAACGCCTCGATCCCCAGCGCGCGGAGCGTGTCCCGCTCGGAGAAGGGCGGAGCCATCGGGCTCGCCATCGCGCGCATCGCCGCCTTCTGCTGGCCCTGGACGATCGCCAGCTTCACCCCGTCCACGGTCAGGGCCTGGAGCTTGGCGACCGCGTCGTCTCCGTTGTCGCGATCCTGGATGTCGGGGTCCCACTCCTCGTTGTCGGGCTCGGCCAGGTTGAGCAGCCGCATGCCGCGCTGAGGATCGAGCCACCCGTTGCCCATGTACTTCTCGATCCGGTCGGTCCGCTCGGCGCGGGAGACGGGCAGCGCGGACCCGGGCTGGACGACGACGCCGGCGATCCCGGTGAGCTGCTCGCCCTTGAACCGGACCACCTCGGTCCGCCGGTTCGAGCCAACGATGCTGAGGAGCCGGTCCTCACGGACGCGCGCGCGCAGCATGCCCATCAGCATCTCGCCCGACTCCTGGTAGCCGTCCTCGATGTTCTGGGAGACGGTCCCAAGCACCGTGCCCGCGTACTCCTGGAGGTAGGAGACCATCCGTCCGGACCGCGTCTCGCCCGGCGCCTTGCCCGAGAGGATGTCCGTGTTGCCGGCGAGCTCCTTCACCATGCCGATCAGCGCGTTGCGCATCTCGATGTGGTGCGCGGGGAGACCGGGCGGCGTGTACGCCTGGGGAGTGTACGGGTGGAAATATTCCACCACCTCGTCATCGGTCTTGTCCCAGCTCTCGCGCGGCACGTTCGCCTGGTAGGGGATCAGGGTCTTCGGGCGGAGCGCCTTGCGGTTGTACTCCTGCTGTGAAAACTCGATGTCCACGATCTTGTTGAGGTCGATCAGTTGCCGCGCCGTGGACGTGGAGTAGTAGCCGTCGGTGTCGATCTCCCCGAACTTCACGAAGGGGATCTCCGGCATGCCCTCGGCGACGGGCCCCGCCTCGGCGACCTCCTTGCCGTTCACGATCACGGCGTAGAGCCCTTGGTCGAAGGTGTCGCTCCCGGGAGAGTCCGGCCGCGCCGCACCCCGCCGGTAGTGGATCACCTGGAGCTCAACGCGGTTGAGCACCGTCACGGGAACGGTGGACTCGTAGCCGTAGAGCTGGGTCAGGAGCGCGCGGCCTTGCTGCGTCGAGGGGTCGATCGGGTTGATCTTCCCGCGGAGCGACGGGTACATCGTGAGCACCTTCCCGATCGGCAGGAAGGCCCGGTAGATCAGCCGCTGGGTTCCGTCCAGGTCGTCGGCGCCCGGCTCGACCAGCACCTCGTGCGGCTTCGCTACGTCGATGAACGGCTCCCCCATGAATCCGTTCAGCGCTTCCCCCGTGCTCTGCTTGCGCTCCCACTCGCCGCCGGCCATCGGATCCCAACCGTGGCGGAGGTAGGAGATCCCGGGGACCAGCATCCACAGGATCGCCCTGCGGAGCTTCTTCCCCATCTTGAGCTTGCGGTAGTACGCCTCGAGCACCTTCATGCCCAGGCGCGTCGCCTGGCGGCTGGCCTCGTCGGAGTTGGCCGGGACGCACGTCCACGCCGGCCGGTTCTTGGTCAGGTGGCCGAGCCGCGTCATGACCGCATTCATGGTGAGGTTGATCACCATCTTGGGGATGTCGGTCTGCTCGATCTCGATCAGCCGGTCGTCGCGCCAGCTCACCCAGTGGCGCCCCTTAAAATAGGCCCACGCCTTGAGCCACTCCCGCTCCTCGTCCGTGCGCAGGCGGAGCGCCGCGTTCTGCAGCTCCTGGACGTCCTGGATCAGCTTGTCGGGGTTGACGTAGCTGTTGTCGACGCCGACGTTCGCCGGGTTCTGGGTGATCGCGCCGGGATCGGGAGGGGGAGGGCTCGTCAGCATGGCTCAGGCCTTCTTGGCGAAGGAGCGGCCGGCGCGGCGCAGCGCGCCCTGCCGGAGGGGATTCGGAGGAGCGGAGAGACCGGGCAGGCCGGGCGGCTTCGGCATGCGGAGGCCAGCGGTCAGGCCGCGCGCGCCGCCACCGGGGAAGCCGCTGCCCATGCCCGGCATCCCCGGCGCCGAGGGCAGACCGGGAGCTCCCGGCATCTGCGGCATGCCCGGGAGACCAGGAGGCCGGGGAGGAGCGGGCGGCCCCATCCCCTTGCCGATCAGTTGCCCTGCCTTCCTACGGAACGGGTTCGCCATTGGCCTTCTCCTTGCGACGGTTGTCCCCCAACCCCAGCATCTCCTCGGTGGCCGTCAGCTCGCGCTTGCGCCTGACGCCCGGCTCCGGACTCGGCGCCCCGGTGTAGGCGCGCTCCGCCGCCGCGGCCTCGCTCAGGCTCTTCGCCTCGACCAGCCGCTCCAGCCGCTCCACGTGCTCGCGCCAGTCCCGGCGCTCCTCGCCAAAGCGGACGAGCACGTTGTTCAGCACCTCGTTTGCGTCGTCGCGCCCCTCGCGTGCATCAGCGAGCCGCGACTCTGAGGAAAAGAACGAGAGGAGCGCCTCGACGAAGCGCATCACCACTGCGACGCCGACGGCCCAGGCCATCCAAACCGGAAGCACGAACATCACTCTTCTCCCCAGCACGATCCGGCTCTCACCCTGCGGACCTTGCCAGACACCTGCGCGATCGGCACCTTCCCTTGCTCTGGCCAGTCCGGGGTGAGACGCGGACCGGGGAGCCTCTGCGCTGCCTGCGGGTTCGGGAGGCGCCGGATGGGCCCGCAGTGAAGGTGGACTTGGAACCCGATCGCGCCCGCCATGATCCAGTCGTCATGCTTCCCGGCGCGCGCCTGGGGCTTGCCCTCGATGTTCTCGAAGGTCTTGCACTCCGTGTAGAACACCTTGTCGTGGACGGCGATCGACGCATCGCGAATGGCGAAGTCGAGGGCCGACAGCATGTAGGGGCGAACCGCGTCGGTGGTGATCCACCCGGCGCGGTCGGTCGGCTCGGCCCCTTCCTTCCGGACGTCCAGGTGGTGCCACAGGCGCGGATACATGATCCGCTGCGCCTCCTGGATCGCGGCGACGCCGTAGGCGTTCTGCTCGATCGCGACCAGCGCGTCGCCATAGTGCCAGCCGAGAAGGCACGCCACCTGGCCCAGCGTGCGCGACGTGGCGTCGTTGGTCCGCCAGCTCGCGACGGCGTCGCAGGTGTCGCGCCGAAGCACCACCACCTGATGGTTGTCGCCGTGCGACAGGCCAAGCGCCACGTCGGCGGAAACGATGTACTCGCAGTCCTTCCGGGGATGCTCCCAGATCTTGAGCGGACCGCCGTACTCCTCGGATACCACCACCACCACCGGCGTCCGGCGGCCTGGGCCGCGGTCCTCGAGCGAGGTCTTGCTCTCGATCTTCCCGGTGAGCAGCGGCGGCCGGACGCCCTTGGAGCTCTTCTCCAGCGCCTCCAGCGTGCTCGCCAGGAAGAAGAGCTTGCCGCTGCCCTTGAACGCGAGCTCGTCGGTGGCCGGGTACTCCTCATCGAACACGTCCTCCGGCGTCATGCCGGCCTTGCGCATGTCCGGGTTGTGGAGCTGGACGCGTCGGAACTGGGCCTGCTCGAGGTTGAGCTTGTACCGCTCGGCGTAGTCGCGCTCGGCCCGGCTCTCCCACTCCCAGCGCTGCTTTTCCAGGCGGGACACGGCGCGGCGACAGCGCGGGTCGATCAGCCAGGAGAGGAAGATTGCGGCCCACCCAGTCCGGCCCTCCTTCGATTCCTGGTAGTGATCGTGGAACATCCCGCTCGCCCCGTTGGCGGTGGACTCCATGATCGCGAAGGTGTCGGGGGCGAACATCAGCGCGGGGCCGACCGCGTTCCAAACGTCCTTCTCCCAGTACGCGCACTCGGAGGCATGGACGAAATGGTAGGTGCCGGAGCGGCCCGGCTCGCCAGCTTCGGACGACGTGATCTCGAGCCGCGACTGGAGCCCCGGGTAGGTGTCCCGCGTGCGCGCGTCCGGGTTGCCGAACTTGAACTCGAGCTTGTTGCTCGCCTCGACCAAGGGCCGCTTGCTCAACGCCTTCCGCTCGTCGAGCATGTGGAACTTCTTGGTCAGGTCCAGGATCGTGGAGCTCTTCTCCTTCTTGTCCGTGATAACCAGGCCGTTCACGTACTCATGCGTGGAGCAATACTGGTAGGCAAGGGCCTGACAAAAGGTGCTGATGCCGTGCTTGCGGGACTTGAGCACGATCGCGCGGACCGGCTCCCGCTTCTCCCGGAGCTTCTCGATCTCGATCGACAGCGCGAGCTGGCCCGGGTTCAGCGTGAACGGGATCACCTTGCCGCCGTCGATGTGCGGCACCCACAGACAGGACTCGATGAAGTACCGGTGATCGTGCTTCAACCGGTAGTCGTCGCAGCTCTCGCAGCCCTCGACGAACCCGGGATGCTCGTCCTTGTGCGCCTCGAGCGACCCGTCCGCGAGCGCCTCGGCCGCCCTGCCCTCCGCCGCCGCCTGCCGCTCATCGGCTGCACGGAGACGGGCGCGGGCAAGCGACTTGCGGGCCCTGTCCGTCGAACTGCGCTCTGGCATGCTTACTCCTCGAGGGACGCCCGCAGCCTCGCGCGATCGCGCTTCCGGGCATAGAACTCCGCGTCGCGGTGCTTCCGGTTGCAGAAGCCCGGCTTCGCGTTGAACTTCTTCTTCGCCGTGAACTCCTTGCCGCAGCACCGGTAGCCGCAGCGGAGCACCCACTCCTTCGCCGGCGCGCTGTACTGGCGGAGAGCAGCCGCGCGCCGCTCCTCCTCCCGGTGCTCTTCGATCGCGTCGTTCGCCCCGACCAGCCGCGCGATGCGCCCCAGCGGGCAGCGGCAGATCTGGCGGAGCTGGAGCTCCCGGCACTTGTCCCGCGCCAGCGGCCCCTTCATCGGGCACGCGACCTCGCCCGTGGCCTGGATCACCGCCAACGAGCTCGCTACCGTCTTGCTCAGCACGGTCACATCAGCGACCTGGAGCGTGGTGGAGAATGGCGGGCAGGGACCAGCCGCTCCGCCAAAGAGGCCACGCTCCAGGTCTACTGGGAGGGCAGGATTCGAACCCGCGATCTTCGGCTTAACAGGCCGACGCCTTACCGCTTGGCTACCTCCCATCACCTTCACTTCCCCATCCCCCACTTGTGCCAGCGCTCGACCATCAGCGCCGCCAGCTCCCGCCGCTCCGCCCCAGTCAGCGAGACCATGCTCTCGACCCCCTCGCTGTACGTCGAGAGGTGGCCGTCGTAGCCGTCATAGACCGAGGCCGCCTCCTCGCCCCGCCCCGTCAGGCTAATCCCGACGACTCCGCCGGTCGCGTGCAGCTCCCGCCCCGTGCTCAGCTTGATCACCGCGTTCATCGGTGCCCCCGCGCCAGCCTCGTCAAGAACAGCCACACCCAGTACCGCGACCGACGCACGCGCCGCCTGACCCTGCGCACCAGACGCACCAGCCAGCGAGGCCGCCACCACTTCGGCTCCGCCCACATCCCAACGTTCAGGTAGTGGATGGCCTGCTTCGACATCGCCTCATGCTGGACGTCGACCATGTACCGGATCGAGAGCGCGCAGTCGTCGGCGTAGGCCCGAGACAGCATCTCCTCGGCGAGCTGTAGCTTGCCTGCCCGCAGCGGCTGGATCAGGAACGCCTCCCCCTCCGGAACCAGCGGGCGCGCAACCACCGGCAGTTCCCCGCCGAACAGCCAGACCACCGACCCCATCGGCATCACGCTGCCCAGGAGGCCGTGGGACGGCGACTCCGGCTCCTCCTCCGACGCCGGGCAGCGGGACTCCGACCCGTTGGACCCCGGCCCTGTATTTTTTACCGACTCACTTCCCGACCCGTTGTAGGGCTGGGATTGCGCAGTGGAGCATCCAGATTGAATCGGTCCGGCCCCCCCCCCCAGGCCACCTCCACGGGCCGCGTCCACGTCCTGCGCGCGCGCAGGCTGGGGGCGGGGGAGGGGGCCTGCGCGCGTGCGCGCGTGCGCGGGCGCGATCCACACATGCAGCGCGGCGGCGGCGGCCGGCGGCGCAGCGGCGGACGCATCGTGCGCTTGACGCAGCGTCAGCGACGTGCTAGACGGATGGTCATGGACGCCATCGACACCGCCATCGCTCAGAGCATCAGCTATCGCAAGACCGTCGAGCTGCCGTACGACCTGGACGCTGCTCACGTCCTTCTCTGTCTGTCCGAGACCTCCCGCCGCACGTCCAAGGGAGTCGAGTACAGCGCTCGCCATCCGAGGTGGACGGTGGTCCTGATCGGGCAGTGAGCGCTTCGCGGGGGTCTTGCTCACGGCTGCTCCAGGGCAGGGCAGGACAGGTCGGCGGGATGAGGGGAGTCGAGCGGCTCGGTGGGGCAGCCTGCCTGCGCTGCCAGGTCTGCAGCGACTTGGTCTGGGGAGCGGCCACCCGGCTCGGGCAACCCGGCTGCCTGGCGAGCGGCGGCCCTGCGCTGGCGTGCTTGCTCTCGGAGCCGGTGAGCGCTGCTCTGCTCTCCCCGTGTGTCCTGGGTGGACGTGCGGGGCAATAATGCGGGAGGAGTCGCGCGGCCAGTGCTTGTCGGGGCGAGTACCTCTCTTGCCGCTGCTACGCGCGTGTGGTGAGAGCCCTTCTTGTCCTGCAGCGTCTCCGCCAGGGCCTCGATCGCGTAGGGCCGGAGCATCGCTTCCGTCGTTGCCGGGTCCGCAGCGAGCGGGGCGAGACGGTGGATGGCCTCTCTCACGTTCGCCAACCCTCGCAGCATGATTACGGCGAGGGGGTAGGTGTAGCCAGCCAAGGTCGCAGCTTCGTTGGGGGACTTACCGTCAAGCAGGTTCTTGACGAACCGTCGTTGGCGCTCATTCAGGGGACGAAGGGCTTCGGAGAGGACTCCCAGGCCTTCTCTGGGTGCACGCCTGTCTGAGACCTTGCTTCGCGTCCTGGCGACCATTGCGAATCCTGTGTCAGGTTCACGGAGGAGCTGTCAAGGCCCTAAAACACAGAGGGGGAGGAAAGGCCAGCGTCTACGGCAGGATGGGGGGGCAAATTAAACTTTTCCGGCTGCACCTGCTTGGGGCGTTCGCTTGGCATGCCGTCCGAGCGCTTGACAAGCTCATGCACGCTGCGTTAGCTTGCCAATCGTGCAGCGGCTGGGGTGGTACCTGGCAGGCGGCACACAAAAACCCGAAGGGAGAAAATCATGCCTGACCGATTCATCGGCAACCGACACCCGGCTTTCTTGGCCTACGAGCGCGCTTGCCAGGCCGACTCCGAGGCTTACCTGCGCTCGTCCGAGGGCCAGAAGGCCACGGCCATTCGGAACGCCAAGCGGGTCCTGCTCCTGGCCCTGGCGGAGTACCAGGAGTGCCGCTCGCTCTGGGCGGTGGACCGTTCCCGGGGGATCAAGCGCAACCTGCCGATCCTGGAGCGGCTCACTGACCTGCGAAGGTGGGTCCAGGTGTGGCACTCCCGGGCCGAAGGGAAGGTCTAGCCATGGACCCAACCGAGAACCTTCGTCGGCAGCTGATCATCGCGGCCCGTATGCTGAAAGGCCACAAGGCGCCAGGGGACGCCGATCAGCTCGCCTTGCTTGTCGAGTCGCTGGACGGCTGGATCACCCGGGGCGGCTTCCTGCCCGCGCAGTGGCAGGCTGCGATGCGCCGGACCGTGCTCGCCCCGAAGGGAGGGCGGTAGGCCATGCTTCGAATTCTGAGAGCGATCGTCGCGAACGAGACCAACCCGGCGCGCCTTGCCAGGGCCATCCGCGCCATGGAACGCCACGTCGACCACCTGAGCCGCAAGTCCTGGGCACGCGCCGCGATCGGGGGGCTGATCCATGACGCGTAGCATCCCGATCGCAGTGCCTACCTGGACGGTCAAGCAGGTGGAGATCCCGGACAAGTGCCCGAAGTGTGGGGCGTCGTTCCTGGAGGGGTCCCTACTCCAGCAAATCAGTCTGGAATCCGTTCTCTTCTCTGGTCACATCCACATCGGAGACCAAGAGTTCTACACTGATGGAGATAACGAGAGCTGCTTGGAGTTCACCGCGGTTGGCTATCAGTGTGCATGCCGCGGTTGGGATGTCCCGTGAGCGAGCCCCTGACCCTGCGAGCACTCCAGCGCGCCGCACGCTACGTCTACAGCCTGCCCGAAGGCTCGCCAGAGCGCTCGTACGCAAGGCGAATGCTCGACCACCACCAGGTCGTGGACTCGGCGCGTCCGCAGTGCCCGGCCGATATGGACGGGATGAAGGCCCGGGAGATCGAGCACCGGCTCAGGCTGGCGCTCTGGCCCCAGGATGGCGAGCCCGGCCAGTCGATCCTCCCGTTCCTCTTCTGGGCAGGGGTCGGGCTCCTGATCTGGATCGCGCTGTTCGTGCTCTGCACGAAGTGACCGGTTCGGCCCCTACCTGGGGCCGTGCCATGCGAGCGCCCGATCACGATCGGACGTTCGCACGGCAAAGCGCCGGACCTGGGGTGGTACCTGGGTCAACTGAGAGGAACGCAATGTCTCTACTCGCAGAAATGCTCGATCGTGCAGTCGAAACCCACAAGCGGGGCGGAAGTCCAGCCCCAACCCCAGTCGCGTCCGCGATCGTGCGGGCCATCGCCATCCCCGCTGCACGGGCGATCGTCTCCGTGCCTGTGAGCGCGAAGCCCTCGCACCAGGAGCTGGCGAGCGCTGCACTGCGGGCCGAGTTGGAAGCGGCACGGGCGGAGAACGCGCGCCTTCGTGCCAAGGTCGAGCCGACGATCCAGATCGAGCGCGACCCCAATGGTAAGGGAAACGTCGTCCTGTACTCCTGGCACCAGCGACGGCCCGTGAGTCTCTGGCCAAGCCAGATCGACGATCTGGTCAAGGGCGTCAACCTGGACGCGCTCCCCGCTGGTCACTTCCTCCGCCGGCTGGTGCTCGTAGCTGGCGATCTCCCCCGCACCCGCACCCAGGACGAGTAAGCCAATGACCAGGAAAGAAGCCCTAGAGATCGCGCGCGCCCTGGCCACTGTCAGGCCCGCGCGCGGCGGACTGGTCCGGACGGCAATGCGCCTACAGTGGACCAAAACCGTTGAGCAACTGTCGCTTACCGATGCGATCTGGCACGCGAGCCCGTCAGGTGAGTTCCGGAAGGTGGCCAAGTCATGACGCGAGTACAAGCGCTGCAGCACCTGGAAGGGCTGATCGGGGCTCAGATCGCGGACGGGCTCGGCCTGTCACCTGCAGCGGCCGAGCACGCGCGAGCGCTGGCCGCTCACCTGGAGCAGCCCGAACGCTGCAAGGCCACGCCAGCGGCTGGCAACTGGCGCAAGCGCGCAAGCGCCGCGCTGGCCAGGTGGTCCGCAGTCTGGACGGGCTACCCCGTGATCCCGGGGATGCGCAAGGCCGTGATGAAGGAAGCGGAGAGCATGGACCCTAGGTCATTCGCTGCACTCATGGACCAGCGGATCGAGGAGGACACTGCAAGGCGCGCGGACGTGGAAGCCTGGCAAGCCGCACGGGACGCAAAGGGATCGGCCTGGGTGATCTCTCAGGGCGTGTTCGGTCGGCCCGAAGGGGCGCCGATGTTCGGGTGGACCCGCGAGGCACCCACTCGCGTTCGGCTGGTCGCTTGACGTACCGTCTAGAAGTCTGATAGTCATACGGCATCCCGGGTTGGTCCCGGGGTGCCGCTTCTCCCGAAAGGACAATCCAATGGTAGACAAGAACGCTGCAGTTTCGCGCCTGACCGAGATCATCGAAAAGGGCCGTGTATCCGCAATGGCTGGCGTGCAGGCGATCCAGGCCGAGCACGAGAAGCGCAAAGACTGGATGGTCCGTCCTAGCGCGATGAAGGTGGAGGTTGAGGTTGTGCCGGGCAAGGGTCTGCAGTTCTTCCCCGTCATGAACGATCGCCCGCTGCAGCTCACCCCTCACTCTCGCTCGCAGCTCCTGGAGCGCGCGGCCATCCCTGGCACGTTCGCCGATCGGCTCCTGACCCTGGGGCAGGCCGATCTTCTCCGGGACAACTTCGCCAAGCTGATCCCCGCCGTTTCGAAAGACGGGATCATGGTGCGGGAGATCGACGGGCTGGCAAAGGGGATCCTCTCCTCCAGCTATCGTAGGCTCGACGCTTCGCCCCTGATCGAGGGGTACGCGGAGAAGTCGATCCAGCTCGGGATGCTCCCGTACGCCGGCGCGCTGTCGGACACCCGCGCGTTCCTCTCGTTCATCCGGCCGGAGATCCTGGAGATCGCTCCCGGGGAATTCGTGGTGCTGGGGACCGAGTTTCGCGCCAGCGACTACGGGCGAGGGGCGGTGGAGCTCTCCCTGATGGTTCTCCGGGTGATCTGCTCCAACGGCATGATCGGCTCGTCCATGATGCGTCAGGTTCACCTGGGTGGGCGGATCGACCAGTCGCGCGGGGAGGGCCCGGTCTTCGAACTGTCCGCGAAGACAATGGAACTGGACGCGCGGACGGTTCGATCGGCCATGACGGACGTGATCGGGGGACTCGGGAAGCAGCTTCGCGCTGCCGAGTCCACGCTGCGCGACCGGGTCGGGAAGGAGCTGGACGCGACCAAGGCTCTGGCTGGTCTGCGGACCAAGGGGTTCCGCAAGGAGCTGATCGAGCGCGTCCAGACCATGTACGACTCGGATCTGCCCGTCGAGCTGGCGCCGGAGACCCGCGGCGCGTGGCGCTTCGCCAACGTCCTGAGCGCGCTCGCCAATACCTCGAAGGCCACGGACGAAGCGGCAGATCTCCGGGATGCCGCCTGGTCGTTCCTCCTGCCCGAGCGGCTCGCAGCGTAGCCTGACGGACCCGCGGGGAGCCTTCGGGCTCCCCCGGCCCTGCGGTTCCCGGTCACGGGTCGCGCGCGGCCCTGCTTCCAGCGCCCCCCTCGCCGAGGGGGCTCCGTATGGCGTGACCGGGGGCCACAGGACCGTGGCGGTCCGCGAAAGGAGGATCGGCTGATGCCGGTCTATAACTGGAGCTTCGACACCCGCCGCACGCCGCGGGCGCTGTACAAGGAGGCGCGCGCCCAGATCAAGGCGCGCGAGAAGGAGCGAAGCGACTTCATCGGTAAGCACGGCTGGGAAGGCGCCCCGGACCTTCCGCCCTGGAGCCCCGCGCAGTGCGTTTGGCAGTGCAGGGTTTCAGACCCCCGGATGGCCAATGCTTGGACCTGGGGGGCATCCACCGAGCACGCCGCGATGAATAACGCCATCCGCGGCATGCTCAGGCTATACAGAGAAATGGAGCTGACCTAATGGGCGCCCGACTCCTGATCTCCGCCCGCTGGTACGACCCGGGCCACCGACCGAACCGGCCGAAGGCTTGGCCCCGAACGCCAACCCCTGTGATCGCCTGGATCGATCTGGGGCCTGCGCTGAGCCCAAACATGCACGCCGAGCAGGGCGGCCACATCATGCGCACGCTCTTTTCAGACCCGCCGGACGAGCTCGGCGCCGAACCCTGCTGCGCGTCCATGGAACGGTGCGAGGTCTGCGGGCACCCCTTGCGCTGCACGGTCCACGGCTGGGGCCTCTTCGGCGTGCGCCAGCGCTGCGGCCCATGCTCGAGCGCCAAACCCTCCGAGGAGCCCAAGACCTGCGATCGGTGCCTGCACGCCTACACGTCCTCGACCCACGAGCCGTGCCGGAGCTGCCTTAAGACGTCCAAGGTCTCTCGGTCCTGGACCCGCTGGGAGCCGCGTTACTTCGCCAAACCCTCCGAGGCTGCCTCCCTCCGCGCCCAGGTCGCGACGCTCACCCGAGAGCGCCTGGAGGCTCTGGAGAAGGCGGCCGGGCGTGAGCGGCAGCTCTCTCGGGCGTGGGAAAACGAGAGGGCAGCCGAGTCCGCGCTGACCGCGGCACGGGGGGCGCTGGCGGAGGTGAAGCGTCGCGCGGCGCTCCCGATCCAGACGCACGTTCGCGGCCTCGCGACGACGGAGGAGCAGCTCTCGGCCGCCATCACGTCGTGCGTCAAACAGGCCGTCGAGCACGTCTCCGAGCCCGCCCGCGCGGCCCTCGCAGCGACCGCCCCCGCAGTCGCGGAGACGACGGCCGGGTGTGCGACGTGCGGCGACCAGGGCACGGTCGAGGAGATGATCGGCTTCGGTGGCGAGAACCCGGAGTTGGTCATGGAGCCCTGCCCCTCGTGCTCCCCGCCCCCTCCCGCCCCAGGAGCGCCGGCCGACGCGCAGCGGATGATTCTGGAGGGCCTGCTGGACCACGTGAGCCGAGCACTGGAGATCGCTACTACTCACGGCCGCGCCGTCGTGGAGTTGGGCGTCGTCGAGGCATGCCGCCTGCTCTCCCTCGCAAGGGAGGCGGTGGCCGATCCCCGGTCCCGGCTCCACGACGACCAGAAGCGCCCGCCCGCGCCCTCCCAGGAGCCGGAGAGCGGGAGCAACCCCAACCGAAAGGACGTGACCAATGGATGACCTGAGCCTAGCGCTGAACAACCTAATCGCCACAGGGCAGTTGGAGGAACTGATCGCCTACGCCTGCGACCGGGCGACGGCGCGGCCCCCCTCCCGCGACCAGCTCGCCGCGATGGCGATGCCCGGAATCATCTCCACCTACGTCGAGACCTCGGACCCGCTGCCGACGCTGCCGGAGTGGGCCGCCAAGGTCGCAGCGGAGTCCTACGCCGTCGCCGACGCGATGATCGCCGCTCGCGCCCCGGCCTCTCCCCAGGGGACGGAGGGCGGGCGATGAAGGCCATCGCGAGGGTGGCCGTGACCATCGACGTGGATATTGATCAGCCCTGGAGTGATGCGGTGACGGTAGCCACGATCTACGCGGGAGCCGCCAGGGAGGCTCGCGAGACGGTCGCCCGGTGCCTGGGGAGCCGCGGGATCATCCGGTGCACCAGGGTCGAGGCGGTCATCGTGCCGGAGCCGGACGAGGCCCTCCAGTCCGGCCCTCCGCCCGCCCCCGACGCGAAGGAGGGCGGGTAAGGTTTCGCCGGCCCGCTGACGCTCCTCCTTTCGCGAGGCGGGCTGTACCAACCCCGGGGTTTCTGGCGGGGGCGAGGAACCAGAAACAGGAAGGGCCCGGTCACCGTGAGGCGGCCGGGCCCTTCGCTTTGTCCCACCAGGGGGTGTAGGCGGACGACCGGACTATGCCAGGGCCGCCCGCCTGGCGCAAGCCCAACCCCTGTCAGGAGCTCCGCTTCTCGATCGCCTGGTCGATCTGCGCCTTGCTCAGGTTGTCGATGTGGTCCCTGAACGCGAGGTTGTCGCGCTCGACGTCCAGCGCCACGATCTCCGGCTCGTTCACCGTCGCCATGATCGCCCCGACCGCGTCGGCCTGGTGCTCGTGAAGCGTCTTCTGCTTCGGCCATACGAGGTCCGGGAAGGCCGCCCGCACCGCGGCGATCACCTCCTCCTTGCTGGCCTTCGGATTGCCGGCGACCCGCTTCTTGAGCCTCTGCGGGTAGACCTGGATCAGAGGCACCCCGAGGTTACCAGCCACGGCGGCGACGACCCCGAACACCAGGCCCTGGCGGATGGCCATCATCGGTTGCGGCCTGCCGCCCTTCGGGACCACGACGGAGATCCCCTCGGTGGCGATCGCCTGCACGCTGAACAGGTCGCACGTGTTGCGGAGCTCGACGAACAGCTCCCCGACCCGCCGCATGTTGTCGTCGCCGGCGCGCTCAGCGGCCCGGTCGATGGACGTCCGGCAGACACCCGCCGCGGTGACGCAGAGCATGCCCTGCCGCTTCACACCGATCGCCCACCCGGTCGCCGCCAACCCCGGGTCCAACCCCAGAATGACCGGCATCACCCGGCCACCTTGTCGAGGTCTTCGAAGGCGGAGTCTTCCAGGTTGGCGGCGATGGCCTTGAGCGTCTTCGCCGTCGTGTTGAGGGTGTCCCGCCGGTTCTTGGCCACCTTCAGGAGCCGGGAGGCGGACGGGTCTGGGCCCTGCGTCACCACCTGGGCGCGCTGCTCCATGTCTCGCCCGAACTTGGCGAGCTGCTCGGCCTCGGTGAAGATCATCGGCGAGGCCACGACCACCTTGAGCGCCTGGTCGAGCACCTTCAACCGCTCGCGCTGCTCCGCGATCAGGTCCACCCGGAGCTGGTTCACCTCGGACCTGAGCGCGGCCAGCTCGACGCCCTGCCGGTCGAGCTTAACGCGCCGCTCCGAGAGCTCCTGGTTCTTCTCCTCGATCGCCTGGCGCTTCTCCTCGAGCAGCACCGAGTCATGCTCCAGGGTCTTCCGGAACCACCGGACCGACTCCCCGTCCTTCGCCCCCGCGCGCAGCGCGACCCGGATCTGCTCGCGCTCGACCTGATCGAAGTACGGCCTGTTCGAGATCAGCTCCATCGCCAACTGGTACACCGTCTTGCCCGTCTCGCTTGTCGTCTCGCTCATCGTGTGGGTCCTTCCTGTAGCTGGTCTCCCCAGCAAAGCCAGCCGGCACGATGCCGGCGGGCGAACAGCTCCAACCGCGGTCCTTCGCACAGCTTCTCCGCGATCGTTTGCAGCTTCTCCGGCTTCTTCGAATGGACCGTTCTACCCGCGAAGAAGGCGGCCGGGATCGAATGGTCCAGGATCTTCGGCCGTCCGCGCACCGCCAGGATCAGCGGCTCGTGCGCGGCGCGGGTGTAGTGGCCGAGCCCAATCTGGAGCTTCGGATAGGGCAGCTTGTCGCCGCGCTTGCACTCCTTCTCCGCGCGCGGCCGGCGGCACTTCACCCAGGCCATCTCGGTCTTGGGCACGAAGCCGCACGACCTCGCCGCATCCGCGCCCTGGCCGGACACCATGAACGCCGGCGGAACCCAGAGGAAGAGCACCGCATCTTTGGCCGCCAGGCGCTGCACCTGCTCGCCCATCAGGATCAGATCGCAGAACGGGACGGTCTTGTACCTGCCGCCAGGTGCGCGCTCCGGCGCCCCGCGGTGCCCCTTGTCCGAGAACGACCACGGGTAGTCGGCGACGATGCAGGCGAAACCGCCCGGCGGGCGGACCACGTCGATCAGGGGAACCGTCATCGCTGGGTCTCCACTGGCTGGAAAATGGACATCGTCTCGGGATCCCAGCCCAGGATCACCTCTACGCCCTTCGGACCGTACGTCACTTTCGTAAAGTGAACCTTCACCGCGCAGGGCGGATCGCTCGACAGGAACCCCACGACTCGCGCCACCTGGCCAAGGACGTTGGAGTTGAAGAGCCAGGACAGAGACGGCGGCGAGTTCCCCTCAGCCTTCTGGTTCAACTGGTGGAACACGGCGCCTCTCGCGCCGAGATCCGCCATGGTGTCGCGGACGATTCTGAGCCCCTCCCCAAGCGCCTCGTCCTTGCGCCCGTTGAATTCCGCCAGGTCAACGACCAGCTCCCCCAGGTGGTCGAGCAGGAACGTCTTGCAGCCGTAGACCCGGTGCATTCTGCGCATGCCGGCCGCGAGCTGGCGCGCGCTCACTCCATTGGAGTCGTCGATGTAGATCGGCCAGTTCTTGATCTCCTCCTGGGTCACCAGGAGCCGCTCCCAGTCCTTAGCCAGCATCAGCGACCCGTGGCGCATCCTGAGCGCGGACGTGGCGCCGTGCCTGGCCGCCACGCGCAAGGCCAGTTTGCGCCTAACGTCCTCCATCCAGAAGACGCCGGTGGGTTCCCCGCGCTGCCCTAAAGCGCTGAGCATCGCGATCGCGAGCGCGCTCTTTCCGACGCCAGGAAGCGCGGCGTACAGGTGCGGCAGCCCCATCTCGAACCCGCCGGTCACCCGGTCGATCAGCGGGAACCCGGTCGAGCAGAGCTCTGTCCCTGGCTTGCGCCGGCTCTCCGCCTCGAGCTCATCGGCCATCTCGATCATCGCGTCCTGGAGCGAGTAGACCTTGTGCGCTTTCCCGGAGTCGATGGAGCCGATCTTTGCTGCGGTCTTCTGGAGGAGCTCGTCTAGCGAGGATGCGCCGTCATCATTCAGGAAGTCGGCCGCCACCTTCCGAGCCTCGCGCAGCGCGTGCGCCTCTCGCAGGACGCGGACGTATTCCTCCACCGCCGCAGAGGATCCGAGCCCGCGGCAGAGCTCCATGGGCATATCGGAGGGGACGCGCTCATCAAGCCATCCGCGGGCCGCCAGCTCCTGGGTGACGAGGATCGGATCGACCGGCCGCCTGGCCTTGATCATCGCCGCGACGACCATCGCGATACACTGATGTGGAGGGGACGCGAACCACTGCGGGTCGAGATCCGGGACCCGATCCACCGAGCCCTCCCAGTCGATCAAGAAGGATCCCAGCACTGCCTGTTCTGCTTCGGGTGCTACCGTCTGACGGGCCATCAGCCGTACACCAGTTGACCGGTGGTCTCATCGTACCCGACGACGCGCTTCCCTTGGGCGGACGACTGCAACCGCACAGGATCTCCGGGTCTCGTCTGTCCGACGCGATCCAGGTTCGACCAGCGGGAGACGAAGGTCGAGAGGTTGCCGTTCTGCTTGAACCAGGGATCCGCGAAGGCGATCCGCATCCTCCGCTCGATCTCCTGGGGCGTTGCTTCGGGAAAGCGAAGCAGAACCTTTACCGCCTGTCCATCCTTCGCCCCCGCAACCCTGTACTCTCCGCCTCTGAGATCCCGCCAGAGCCTTACAAAGAGATCGATCGTCTCTCTATGTTGGCTCCTTCGCGCTGCCGCGCGAGCAGTCTCGCTTCGCTCGCTGCGTATGTTTCTTTTAGATCCGTCTACTTCGGGAATGCCGGGAAGAGCAGCTTGAACGATGGAGTCAGGTAGTGTTACGCCGCGGCCCCGAAGATCCTTAAGCATTTCGCCGAGCGTCGTGTCAAGCGCAAAGTTTTCCTTGAGCAGTTCCGCGGCCTTGAGCAGCGAATCCGACCCTGTCATTTTTACAGTGCCTCCGGTTGGCGTCTGACAATTTGGCAAAGAACCCGTTCAGTTGGACCCAGATTCGTCGCGTCGTGAACCCACCCAAGCACGCGCCAGGAGTCAAGTCAACCCTGCAGGCGCAACCCAGCGAGAGCACTTGCGTTTCCATTTTCTAGTACCCGGAGGCTTGACAGGTTGGACGGCCCGTGCAAGAACCAATTCGCGGTTGGTCACACTCACTCAACGAAAGGACACATCGAATGGCATCGAACAAGGCGACGAAGAAGGACCACGCGAAGGCGGGAGACCAGGCTCAGGCGGTCGTGATCGCCTTCGGGGCCGAGATGAAGCGGCGCAGGCTGCAGATGAAGGACCCCCGGACCAACGCCCCTCTCTCTCAGCTCGCGCTGGCGGAGGCCGCGGGGATCTCGGTCTCCTACGTCTCGATGGCGGAGCGGGCGAAGCGGGCGGTGCAGTGGCCGATCGCCTTCAAGCTGGCGAACGCGCTGGGCACGACCCCTCGGGAGCTCTTCTTCCCTGCTGCCATCCGGGTCTGAGGAACCGATGGCCGACACCACGACAGGGCTGGCCCAGCTCGAGGCGGAGCACAAGCAACTTGAGGAGGAGAAGCGCCAGCGCATCGGCGGCTCCGACATCTCGGCGATCGTGGGGCTGAACCCCTACAAGTCCGCGTTCGACGTTTGGATCCGACTCACCGGACAGGAGGCGCTGGTCAAGGCCAACGCTGGCGAGGAAGAGGAAGAGGATTCGGACGGCGAGAAGGACGACCGAGCCGACCGCCTCGAGCTGGGCCGCCTGTTGGAGGAGCCGATCGCGCAGCGCTACACCCGCAAGACGGGGATCGCGCTGCGCCCGCTCGGGGAGCTGGTCCACCCGGTCTACAACTGGGCCGGCGGCCACATCGACCGGGAAGCGGTGGACGAGTCCTTGGACGTGGAGTGCAAGTCAGTGGACCCGTGGGACCGGGAGCGGCAGTGGTCGCTGCCTGGCGAAGTCCAGCGGGTTCCCGAGTACGTCACGCTCCAGGTCTGCTGGTACCTCACCATGCGGGGCTACTCGAGGCCCCACCACATCGCGGCGCAGCGCGGGTTCCGCCCGCTCCAGGTGTACCCGTTCAACCCGACCGACCAGATCCAGCGCATCGGCGCGAACCTCCTGGAGCAGGCGCACCAGTTCATCGAGAAGTACGTCAAGACGGGCAACCCGCCGCCGCTCGGCGACGGCCCCGCCGCGGACGGGTTCCTGGCCCGGTTCCACATGAAGGACCCGAAGAAGGAGCTCTCCCCCGCGCCTCCTGGGACGGCGGAACTGGTCGCCAGGTACGAGCAGGCCAAGTCCCTGTCCGACAAGTGGACCAAGGAGAAGAAGGCGATCCGGAACGACATCGCCGCGCTGGTCGGTGACCGGTACGGGCTGGCCGGGGAGTCCTTCACCGCGACCTGGCCGGAGACGCCGTCGAAGACGGAGGCGGTGACCGACTACGCGGCGGTCGCCATGGAGCTCGCGGAGGACAACGAGTTGGAGATCCCCGTCGAGCTGATCCAGAAGCACACCCAGATCCTGACCGTCCGCAAGGGATACCGGACGTTCAAGGTCAACACGAAGAAGGGGTAACCAGTGGCCCAGAACGAAGCGATCAAGCTCGCCCTGCCGAAGACGTTGGGCGACTACCTCAACGCGAACAAGGCATCGTTCCTGTCGGTCATTCCGCGCCACGTGGACGGGGAGCGCATGTTGCGCGTGGCGCTGTCGTGCGTCTCGCGGAGCGAAAAGCTCCAGAGCTGCACGCTCCCCTCGGTGCTGCGGTCGGTGATGCAGTCGAGCATCCTCGGCCTCGAGCTGGACGTGAACGGGGAGGCGTACCTCGTACCGTTCAAGGGGCAGGCGCAACTGATCGTCGGGTACAAGGGCATGATCAAGTTGGCCCGTCAGTCGAAGGAGATCGAGAGCGTCCACAGCGGGTTCGTGATCGAGGGCGACGAGTTCGACTTCGACGACGGCACGGAGGCGTACGTCCGCCACAAGAAGCGCCTCCGCACGGCGGGGGATCTCCAGGCGCTCTACAACAAGCAGGAGGACCCGAGCCACCAGGCGATCGCGTGGTACGCGGCGGCCAGGATGAGGGGCGCCAGGTACCCGCAGGTGAAGGTGCTGGATCAGTACGACGTCGAAAAGATCCACCGAATGAGCAAGTCCGCCAACAACGGGCCGTGGGTCCAGCACTACGACGAGATGGGGGTCAAGACCGCCATCCGCGCGGCGGCGAAGACCTGGCCGCTGTCGTCGAACCTGTCCCGGGTGCTCGCTGCCGAGGAGCGCACGGAGCGGGAGGGGACGGTCGGGACCGACGACCTGTTCCCGGAGATGAAGGGGTTGATCGACGCCGGCGCCATCGAGGCCGAGGGCGGCACGGTCGAGAAGCCGAAGAGCGGCGTGGACACGCTGGAGCAGAAGCTGAACGCCGGCAAGCAGCGGGAGCCCGGCGAGGAAGGTTGAGCGGGAAGGTTGCCTCCGGCACCCATCCATCGGATGGCTCTGCACGAGGTGGCCCAGCGGCGGTGCCTGCATGGTGTAGCACCAAGGGCGTCGTGGGGCAGGCGCCGCCGCACTTTTCATTCACAACCACCAGGGAGAAGACCATGAAGCGTTACTGGGATCTTACGGAGATGGAGCGGGCGAAGCTGAGCGACGAAGAGGTAAAGATGCTGGAGGCCGTCGAGCTGATGGAGGGCGGCGTGCTCCGGCCGGTGCCTCCGAAGCTCCAGGCCGAACCGGACGTCCAGGTTGAGACCACCACCTGCTACACGCTGAACGAGGTTAGCGAGGGTCGGGCGGAGCCGCTCGAGATCACCTTCGCGAGCCGGGAGGACGCGGACAAGGTGGCGGCCATGCCGATCTTTCTGCGCAAGAAGAGCTACGACGCGCCGGCCCGGTTCGTCCACGAGACGATCCGAGTCATTCCGGAGCCGCTGGCAACGGAGGACTCGATCGCGAAGCAGGCACTGGCGCTGTCGGAGTCGTACCGGATCGCCGAGGCGAACAAGAGTGAGCGGTACCGGTTCGACCGGGAGAACGGCAAGGTGAGAGAGAAGCTCAAGAGCCTGCGCGAGAACCTCCGGGCATGCCGCGCCGAGTACGAGCGGCTCGGGACCATCCGGACCACCTACGCCGAGTACCTCAAGATGGCCGACGGGAACGAGGAGATGGCCAAGGCGTTCTTGGCCAAGGCGTTCGACGAGGAGCTGATCAAGGAGGCGCTGTCCTCCGAGTATGTGGCCGCTCCGAAGCCGGACGATCTCCCGAGCGTCCTCCGGGATATCGCCACGCCGTCTGAGCCGTTCAACTGCTGAGGTCCGCCATGGGAGGCACGGAGCGGTTAATCTGGGGGTTCCTGCTGCTGCTGGCCGCCGTTACCGCGGCCGAGGCGGTCGGAAATGCGCGCGCACAGGAGCGGCTCGCGCGAGCGGTCATGGCGGATCTCAAGGAATGCCAGGACGGATACGGAAAGTGCGCCTCCGAATTCAAGGCCTTCGTCGGCGAGGTCAGAAAGGCGGTCGCTGCATCCGACAACGATCACTGACTTTCACCAGGGGAAGGAGGCATCACACGTGGGAGGAGTACACATGGCGCGGCAACTGAGAATCGCAGGCACCGAAGGTGCGAAGATCAGGGAGGTCGCCGAGGCGGCCGAGGCGTACCAGGAAGCGAAGAAGGCGCGGATGGAGCTCTCGAAGAAGGAGGTGGCCACCAAGGCGACCCTGATCGAGAAGATGAAGGCGAACAAGATCAAGACCTACCACGACGAGGACGCGAGCCCGCCGCTGGTGGTGGAGCTGATCGCCGGGGAGTTGACCGTCAAGGTCAAGGAGGTGTCGATCGACGACGGCAGCGATCCGGACGACAACGAGTAGTCAACCGGGCGCCCCGTGAAGTGGAGCGGGGCGCCCTTATAGGAGGTCAACGTGAAGAAGCTCTTTTTCGCGGTGCTGGTGGCGGGACTGATGGGGTGCGGGCAGGAGACCGAGGCCGACGTGGAGCAGGCGTCGGATGCGCTGCTGCCCGGGGGCGGACCCTGGGACGGGAACTGCTGGGTCGCAACCTGCCAGTGCGGGTCGTGCGGGATCTCCGCGGTCTCCTACCGGATGCCGCTGGCGAGCATGACCGCTCTGTGCCGCACGTCGTGCGACGCGCGCTACGGGGCTGGCCGGTGCCCCGTTACCGGCGCCACCTCGCGGCACTGCCCGTAGTCGAAGGGGTGGAGGCCAACGTGAAGACGATCAAGACGAGCGAGCTGGACGACTCCGCCAGGACCCTGATCCTGGTGGAGCTCGGCAAGGCGTTCATTTTCGATGACGCCCCGCCGGATCCGCGGTGGGTCAAGGATCAGGCGCTGGAGATCCTATCCAGCGACGGGGCGGGGAGCCTGGTCTGCGCGCCGGACGGGCGGCCCTGGCTGTCGCCGGCGTTCGTCCACTCGCTGGCCACCGCGATCCGGCTCCAGATGAAGGCGGCCCCGGCGCAGGCGGCGGAGCGCTCCGGGTCGGCGGACCCCGGCGAGGTGGCTGCTGAGCTGCAGGACCAGGACGCCCCCCGGGTCCCCGACTGGAAAGGGAGGCCGAGGTGAGCGAGCGACGCAGGTTGACCCCGCTGCAGCTCATCGCGCTGAACGACTTGAAGCGGGGCGGTGACACCGACGCCGCGGCCCAGACCCTGACCCGGCTTTGGCAGCGGGGCTACATCAGGCCGAAGATTGGCGGAGGCTGGCAGCTCAGGCCGGAGGGCGAGCAGCGGTTGAAGGAAGTTAACGAGAACGCGCGGTACAACTGGAGGAACAAGTGACGGACCAAAAGAAGACGGAGCCGGTGGACGGAGGAACGGCGCTCAAGATCGACTCGGCGGTCGAGGAGAGCACCGTGGCGAAATGGCAGGCGGAGATGGACGCCCGACATTTCAAGGTGACGCACGACGCGATGCTCGCGGCCATGCTGGCGTACGCGGCGTCGACGAAGGCGCCGGCGCCGGCGCCGAAGGCAGAGGAGAAGGTGGACGCGGAACAGGTGGAGGCGATCGCCCGGGTCGCCTACACCGCCCACGAGGAGCAACAGGCGATCGACGAAGGGCTGCGCTACGAGCAGATCGTGCGCTGGGAGGATCTGAACCCGACGGGGCGCGACGCCTGGTGTGCCAAGGTCGCGCACGTCCTGACGATGAAGCACTGGGAATCGAACGTGTCCGCGGCGGAGCTGCACGACCGCTGGCTCTTCAACCGGATCCGGAACGGGGGCAAGTCCCCGGACCCGTTCTTCCGCCCCTGGTCCATGTTGACCGCGGCGCAACAGAGCCGGTCCAGGCTGATCGTCGAGGTGATCGGCGCGCTCTGGCGGTGGCACGAGCCGGCGGCGGAGGTCGAGGCCGAGGAGGGGACGCCGGCCGCGTCCTAGAAGTACATCCCCCAGACGAACGAAGGGCCCGCCGGTGCAGAGTGCCGGCGGGCCCTTCTCATGTCGGGGCAGGGCGCGCTGCGATGCAGGAGGCGGCCCCGACGTGTTGAGCGCAGTCTACCTCAGAGCACCGAGAGCGCGGAGCCGAAGCCGAAGGACAAGTAGTTGTCCTGCACCGCGCCGATGGGCACCCGCGAGAACCCGACCCGCAGGTAGTTGTTGAACGAAAGGATCCCGCTGAACATCGCCTGGTTCTGATCCGAGCTGACCTTGAAGGCCGCGTAGCCCCCGAGCCCCAGCTCGTGGTTGGTCCCGGGCCAGAGCCGGATGCCGTAGCCGAGACCCGGGTTAAAGGTCGCCTCGACCTTGCCCGTGCGCGTGTCGATCGCCACCAGGGAGACGGAGATCTCCGGACCCCAGCACACCTTGCCGCTCAGGTTGCAGCCGCCGAGGGTGGAGTTGCTGGCCGGGTCGCCGGTGGCGATCGGAAGGGCGCCGGTGTCGTCCGCTCGAGCCGCGCCGCCCGCGGTCAGGAAGAGCAGCGCCGCCAGGGTGGCGCCCACCACCGCCGGGGTCGCCCGGCTCTCCTTCCAGAGCTTGAGGATGGTGCCCAGGCTGACGCCAACCGCGCTGAGCCAGGTCACCTTGGAGTTGGTCGCTACGTCGAGGGTGACGGTGCCGGCGTCGATGAGCAGGCCGACGAGGGTAGTGCGCCACGAGGTGATGAAACGCGCCTTGAGCTCCGCGCCGAGCGACTTCCAGAAGCTATCCATGCTGACCTCCGAAAAAGAAAACGTCCCGTGCAGGCCGGAACCTACGACGGGACGTTCAGAGGCGTCACCTTGGCTGGACTACCCCTACGGGACCACCTCCACCACGTGGTCCCCGGACTCCCAGACCGTCTTGCGGCACGTTGGGCCCTGGACGATGCAGCCCTCGGAGGCGTCGCCCGGGTGCTCCAGGGAGTCGCCGTGGAGCAGGAAGCCATCGCGGCCGAAGGCTTCGGTGCCGGGAAGGGGCTCGAGCCGAAGGAAGTAGTGGCGCGAGGGCAGCTCCTGGGGCGGTCCGATGATCGACCAGAGGCCGCAGGGGATCGGCCCCACGCCGCGCTCGGCCTGCCGGGCGGGGTTGTTCTTGCCCTCCCCGTGGCCGGCGTAGCCCTGCCACTGCAGGCCGTGCCCGACCCAGAGGCCGGAGCCCTGGTGGTAGGTCCACATCAGCGACCGCCGCCCCCGCCCATCCGGCGCTTCATCCTGAGCATGGCCGCGAGCTGGAGGGGATCGATGCCCCCGCCCATCGGACCGCTCATTCCCCCGCCGGCGCCAGGAGGAGCCCCGCCCTGCGCGCCCTGCTCGTCGCCGTCCGGCTCCTGCTGGAGGTCCATCGGCGGGAGCTCGTTCCCCTCGCCCCGGTAGACGTCGAGCGGCGGCACCCAGGGGAGCTGCATGTCCTTCTTCGGGCCCATCGTCGGGTCGGGGGGCGGGCCGCCGCCGCCCATGTCCCCGCCCATCGGGAAGAAGGAGCTTGCGGTCGGGCTCATGGAGACGCCGCCCCCGCCGCCGCCCGGCATCCCACCGCCGCCACTGCCCCGCTGCATCAGCCGCATCAGGGCCTGGAGCATCATCGGGTTCATCTGCTGCTGAGGCATCGGCATCACGTCACCTCTCCTTGTTCTGGTAGCGGATCTTCCTGCGGAGCATCCGGTGTTGGGCCTGCTTCGCGAGCGCGTCTTTCCGCCAGGCCGGGCCCGCGATCCGGTCCAGTGCCCCGGCGGTGTACGCCCCGGGGTCCTTCTTGTCGCCGGCGCCCAGCCGCTGCTCGGCCGCCTTGAAGTTGGCCGCGAAGACGTGGCCGCCCTTGGTCTCGATCGGCATCAGTTGTCCTCCCGCCGAGGCGGGAAGGTCGTCTCCGCTTCCCGAAGCCACCGCTCGAGCCGATCGAACCGATCATCCAGCGCGGTCACCTTGGCGTCGAGCCGGACGACGTGTTGGCGAATATCCCGGTTCTGCCGGCGGACCGCGTTGACCGTCCCGATCATCAGCACCAGCACCTGGGCGAGGCCGACCAGCCAGGGCGGGAGTACGAGCTGACCGGCAACCGAGGTGACGCCCACCGCGCCAGCGGTAGCCGTTACGTCCACCGCCAGGGAGTGCAGGATGCGACGGATCATGACGCCTCCTACCACGTCAACGAATGATGCAGGATGCTGTTGCCGCTGGTCAGGGGCGCCGGCGTGTCGAACATCTGGCCGGACTCGTTCGTGGAGTCAACGATCGTCGTGATCGGGTGCGACTCGTCGATAGTGCTGCTCCCGATCCGACCCTTGAACCAAGTAAGACCGTCTGTGGACACTGAGGCATAGCCGGTCGCACTGCCGCCGGCGTCCCCGGTGTCGTAGCAGAGGTAACCGGCAAAGGCGCTCGTGTACAACTGGGCTAGCGAGATCACGCCCAGGGCGCACCCGCCGCGCCCGGTCGTGGTCCATGACAACCCATCGGTCGTGTACGCCACGGTCGCGGTGGAGCCAGACTTGAGGCAGTAGTCGACATCGTACCGGCAGGCAATGTGGCTATGCGGCGCAGGTACCGAGCCAGTGACCCCTGTGGCAGCGACCCACGTCACGCCCCCGTCCGTCGAGTAGGCGGACGCCGTCCCGGTCGCGACGATCGTGCCGTTGTGAAGTCTCCCCACCGCAAAATAGTTGCCAGCGGGGATGGTCCGCGCGACCCACGTCAGACCGTCCACGGAGGTGGCGGCGACATTGTTTCCGACCGCCGCGAAGTGCTGAGTTGGGGGCGGCGTATGTCCCCTCGCCGAGCTCACCGCGTTATAGGCGCCGGCGGGGATGACCCTGGCCGTCCAGGTAAGACCATCGGGGGACGATGCGGCGACGCTGGTGCCGACGGCGACCCAGTGCCCGTCGTTCATGCTGAACGCAACGTCATGGTAGACGCCTGCGGGGATGGTGCCGGCCAGGAAGACGCGGGGGACGATGTCGGTATCCCGGTACATGGCAAGGTTGGTCCCAACGCACACCGTGCCGTTGACTAAGTAGCCGTCCCAGCCGTAGGCGCACTTGGTGTACGCGCCGGCGGGGGTGGTCTCGTCCAGGTATCCGGGGAAATTCACGGCCGCGATCTTGATGCTGTAGATCTCGCTGGTCGGGCCAGCCGGACCGGTGGGGCCCGCAGGGCCGACGGGACCGAATGGACCGGCGGGCCCTGCGACGCCTGTCGCCCCGGTGGATCCCGTCGGTCCGGAGGGGCCGGCAGGACCCGCGGGGCCAGAAGGTCCAGCCGGACCGACGAGCCCCGCCGAGTTGGTACAGGTGATCAGGGTCCCATTGAAGGTCAGGACGAAGCCGGGAGGGCAGGTTGGAAGCACGGTCGCGGAGAGCCAACCCGCGTCGGCCTGGGTGGACACGACGTGCGCGCCCGCCATCGCGGACCGGAGATCGACGCAGGCGTTGGCGACCGCGTTGTAGTCGGACCCGCGGATCCACCGGTTCGGGTCCGCCCCGACGGGCATCGACGGGTTGTCGTACTTGGGACCAGGGAGCGCGACCGGGGGAACGCCAGTGACGAAGGTGCCCGCTCGAGCGTGCGAGCAGGCAGAGAGGAGCAACGCAGCGATCAGACTCTTCCTCATGGTCGTACTCCTACGGGCACGTCGTGCTCGTTCCGATGCCGGTACCGGCGCTGTTCTTGAGGGCATTCACCCAGAGGTATGCGGTGCCGGTGGGCGTGTACGTGCAGACGCAGAGCTTCGTCGGCACGGTGGTGGCGCCAGAGACGGCGACGATCGTCCCCTCGGGCTGATTCCCGGCCGCGGCCCCGCACGTCCCGATCGCCGCTGGCGTGTGGGTGACCGCCTTGAACGTGGCGCCGCCGGCTGCAGCGATCTGCCAGTTGACCGCGAACGCGGAGTCCAGCCCCTGCGCACTGATGCCGCCAGCGGTCAGGCTCACGAGCTGGAGCGCGGCGGCGTCGTTCGCCACGCACTGTAGGCCGACCTGGCCGTTGGCGAGCGTCTGGATCTGCGCGCCGGCGTTGTTGTCCGAGATGAACTGGCCGCCGAAGCCGTACACGCCCGAGCCCCGCACGCCCGCGACGCCGTAGGTGGTGGTCCCGCCGGCGCCGTAGTTGTCCACGGAGTCGCTCTTGGACCCCGGGCCGCCCTTGCCGAAGAACCGGGCCCCGAAGCCGGAGTCCCCGCCGTCGCCCAGGATGCCGTAGCCGTTCGGTGAGTAGCCGGAGATGGCCGCGCCGCTGGCCCCGAGGATCAGGCCATTGACGCTCTTGGCCACGCCCGTCCAGGCCCCTGGAGCTCCGCCGCTGTCGGCCGCGGTCGCGTAGAAGTTGCCACCGCTCGCCGCCGTGTCGAAGACGAAGTTGCCCCCGCTCGCCCCGATCTTGAAGACCACCCAATAGACCGTATTGATCGAGAGGCTCGCCTTGGGCAGACGGAAGTGAGCCTGCTTGTACGCGGTGGTGAAGTCGCCGCCGTGCAGGATCGTGGGCTGGCCCGTGCTGGTGTCGCTGATGTTGGCACCAGGCACGCCGGCGTTGTCGGTGTAGAGGTAGGCCGCGATCGTGCTGGTGGCGGTGAGCCCGCCTGATAGCTTGATGTTCACGACGGCCTCGCCGATCTCCGTCGCCGTCGGCAGCGCGAAGGCGAAGCCGGCCCAGACCGTGGACACCGTGGTGTCGGTGCCGCCCAGGCCGACGCCGCCAACCATGTAGGTACTCACGGTGGAGGAGATCGCGGCCTTCGACAAGCCGTTCCAGGATGGAGCGGTCACGGTCACGGTTGGCGCCGTCACGGGAGCGGGCGGCTCGACCTGGGCGAAGGAGGCAGCGGGGAGGAGCAGCGCGAGCAG
>Ga0302321_100000299_pt1 | contig 44141 bp, 39 predicted proteins | sample Fen_T0_1_FD_202505 | JGI IMG/M metagenome (GOLD analysis project Ga0302321, IMG submission 202505) | Peat permafrost microbial communities from Stordalen Mire near Abisko, Sweden - Fen_T0_1 | ecosystem: Environmental > Terrestrial > Soil > Wetlands > Permafrost | place: Sweden: Abisko... | reverse complement strand
TGACCGAAAAGGAGCTTTTGGCGGTCAATTTGGATCCGTTGGCGTCCGTTGCGATTGCTCGGGGTGCGTTGCCGGCGCTGCGCGGCTTGTGCCTTCAGGTTAATGGTGAGCGCAAGCTGAATGAGGACCGGCTCTCGCAGCTAGAGCTCTATGCGTTTGCCCTGATCCAAGCGCACATCACGTACAAATTGACCAGTCGGCGCACGCGCGACCTGCAGGAGCTCGGAGCGGTAGCGAATCAGTTGGATTGCGCCATGAAGTGCCCGAGCGGGCCACCGAAGCTGCCGATGTTCGCCGGCGCGCATATACTCTGTTCGTGCGCGCTTATGATGAGGTGCGTCGAATTGTCAGCTACCTGCGTTGGCACGAAGGGGACGCGGACAGCATCGCTCCATCCCTCTACGCCAAACGGAAGGCCTCGAGACGACGCCGGGAGGAACCCGCTCTAGCGCTCGCCAATACCGAGGCTTAGACAAGGGCTGCCGGTGACCAGCCTAGCTACGACCTTCGGCTAGCGCAAGTGCTTGCCAAAGGCCCTGACAGACTGCGCAGCCAGCAGAGTCGCCCTACTTGCCCAATCAGCAATGACTGCCGTCCTTCAGCGATCGGCATGGACTCGGTCTCGCATCGACAAAGTTGATTGTCAGAAAGCCGGAATCGCCTTCGCGAGATCCTTGATATCCGAATAGAGTGGTTCGATCCCTGCGGCTGCACTGGTGTCGTCGGCCCCACTTGGGTTCACGCCGTTGTCGGTGACCAGGTTCGCGCCGGCGTTTTGAGAAATTAGGGAACCCGGAGTGTTGACCATCAGATTGTGGGCGACAGTATACCCGCTCGTGCCCTCGTCTAGAAACAAGCCCTGTACGGCGTAGTCGTGCCATTCAGTCTGGCTGATATCGTGCAAGTAGTTGTGCTGGATCTCGGAGGCAGGCCCTTGATTCGACATGGTGCTAATCCCAGCCCCGCCGGCCAGAGTATTGGCGACATGATGGATGTGGTTGTAGTTGATCCGGTTGTTGGTCATTGCATTCGCGGTGCTGGTCCAGCCGTAGCCAACGGAGATCCCGGTAAAACTCGCGTCTTCCACCTCATTGTGTTCGATGACGATGTGCGCGGGGTAACCCGCCGCGATGCCGCACGCTCCTTGAATTTCCGTGGCCACGTGCTTGATGTAGTTGTTCGCGAGCGTATCGCGCGCACAGATCTCGTTCTGGTCCGTTGGGTCATAGGGCTGGTGATACTCGGTCGTTTCGTTGGCAGTGAACTTTCCAATTGAGATCCCGCTTCCACCAATGTCGGTAAAAACGTTGCCAACTATCATATCGTCGTGGGTCCCTGAGATGAGATCAAGCCCGGTTGCGGCCAATTGCGTGAAGACGTTTCTTTCGAAGTGAATGTGGTTGGCGTTGGTAACGCTGACACCAGAAGCAGGTCGCCCCACGGTTTGGTTGTTGTTGGCGTCCGCCGACAAATTGTACTGCCCTGCCTGCGCGTCGAGATAGCCATAGAGGCTTTGACGCAAGTACGTCGAATGAGCGAACGTCAAGCCTTGGAACCACAAGTTCGTCACTTGCTCCGAAGTACTCGCCCCTTCAACACTCACAATGGTCTCTAGAATCGGTGCAACTACGGTGGCGGTGGCCATGTCCTCGCCCGTGCGCGGCTTATAGTACACCATACTCGTCGTCTCATCGAGATACCACTCTCCAGACTGGTCTAGAAATTCGAGTGCGTTCTCGAAGTAAAACACGCGCCCCGCCCCCCAGCCCTGTTGATCAAGTCGAGGATTGGGGCGTACGAACAAAATGCCGTCCTCCGGGCTTTGGAACTTCAAATAGGCCGTATTGCCCGAGGTCGAGAGCGACGCAATGCGCAGGGCATTGTCTGCCCAGGCCGTCATCAGGTGCAGCTCAACCTTGGTGAAATTGGCCCAATTGGACACGTACGAAGTCGCCAACTGAACGTTATGTGCTGCTTTGTCCCAACCCGATAGACGGTAGAAGTTGGCCTCGCCGTTAGCACCCAAGTTGGGGCTACGCGCGCGAACGGCTTTCTTACCGTTGACGTAAAGCTGGCGAAAGCCGCTCGAGCCAACTGCCGCTGAATAGACATTCTTGGTCGCGTCGAAGACCGTCCATCCGGCAATCAGACTGCCGCCAGTAATGAGCGGACGCTCCCCAGGGTAGGCCATGTATTTGACGTAGAACGTGGCATTGCCAGAATCGGCGGTGCCAAACGACAGCGTTGCCGACTGAGGGTACGTGCCACCTCGCAAGTACACGATGATGTCACCTGTCATCGTGTGGGTCTTGGACCGCACGAGTTCACGGGCCCGCGCAAGCGTTCGCAGCGGCTGTGTCAGCGTCCCCGGATTGGCGTCGTCGCCGTTTGGCGCGACGTAAATGGTCTCGCCCCCAACAGCCCCACTTGCCCCGCCAGTGGGGTCACCTTTCCACGCATACAAGTCGGCACGCGAGCAACCGGCCAATCCAAGTACAACGAGCATGCCGAAGCAGCGAATGAGTGCATGCGAACTCATAGCCACGCACCGACAGTAAGGTCTAAATGGAAGTTTGGTCGCCCGGTTGTGGCGACAATTGGATCCCCCAAATGAATGGCAACGTAGGGGTGAGCTAGTTGTGCATGGCCCGAAAGCGTTAGGTAGTAGGAACGATAGACGCGTATGCCTGCGCCCAGGCCGGCGTCGGCAAGCAAGGACCATTGACCCTCGCGATTTCCACTTCTTCCGAGAATCGACGGACTCTGGACCATGGTGTGCAGGACACCGGTACCGAGCGAAATGAAAGGCCACCAAGCCTGCTCCGAGTGAAAACGATAGCTGCCGCCAAGGAGCGCGTACTCGTGCGCGACTGTCGCGCGACCATCCGCTGCAGTCACCGTGGCTCGAGTGCCCAAGCCGGCAATGGCTGCCTGAACTACCAACCACGAGCGAGCGGCCCAATCTGCACGGACGACGGGCAAGACCACTGGTCCTACGCCATCCACACTCATTAGAGCAGCAGCACCCATCTCGAGCCCAATGCGGCCGCGATCGCTCCTCGGTGTAACCGAAGCAACACGCGGAGCGGCAGTCACAGGGCGTACCTCGGGCTGGCGGACCCGATAGCGTTCCGCGAAATTGGCCTCGACGAGGCTCGCACGCAATGCCTCGAGCGTGCGAATTGCAAGCCTCACTGACGAGCTTGCGGTGTCAAGATCGACCGCGACGCGCGTGACCTCGAATCGTCCTGGCGACTTCAGCACCCAGACGTCGACCGCAGTCACCGTGTCGTCGCCTACGACTTCGATGACGGCGATGGCGCCACGCTCTGCTGCCAGCTGTTCGAGCCAAGCCCGCGGATCTACCCCCACTGCAGTGTCCGCCACCGGACGCGCGCTCAACGTGTCCTCGAGACCCACAGACAGCAACTCACCATGAAGGAACGTGATTGTCTCAGTGACCCTGGGAGAGGGGCTCGTCGGGCGTACGATGACCACCGTCGCGGCAAAAGCGGTCCCCGCCCAGGTGACGAGAATCGAAACGAGGATGGCGTAGCACAGCTTCTTCAAGGGCTCGATTACTGTACACGAATCAGCGCGCGCGCCGAACCGGCATAGCTTCCCTTTGGGAACCTACGCAGATATTCCTCGGCAACAGTTTGTGCGCGCGCTGGTCCTTCAAGGGCGACGGTAAGCGTCATTTTGCGCCCCAAAGCCTCCCCGGTGAACGGGCCGTTCGGGGCACGCGTCAGATACTCATCGTACCGCGCAATCGCTTGGGCGGACCCATGGGCGCGCGATTCTTCCAGGCGGCCCAGAAGAAAGATCGCATCGAGGGCCCGAGGCGAATTCGGGAAACGGCGACGCACAGTGAGCAGTGCCGCGCGGGCTAGCTCCGGCTGGCGACGATAGCGAGCCGCATCGGCAACGGCTAGCAGCTCGTCACTTGACGCGGTACTGAGAGTCGCATCGACGCCAGTACGCTTGACGTCCTCAAGGATGCGGTCCCACTGTCCACGCGCCAACTCGTCGCTCCAACGGCGCTGACCAACGGCAATGGCGCCCGTCGCCACAGCGGGCGGGTGTTGCGAGTTGGGCCCCGCAGTTTCATGGTCTGCGTCCGCTGGTGTAACTTCTGTCGGATTCGCTGACTTCAGCACAGAGCCTTCGCCCGCGTCACTGTTGGCAAGCGCCGGCTCGTCTTCCGTGATTACGGTTTTTGCCTGCACTAGGTTGACGGTCAACCTCTGTCCGGCCCGCAACGCGATCTCTCCGGCCGAAGCTGGCCCACTGACATCGACGCGACCGCGTTGTAGCCGGAGGTCGAATTGTTCCCGCAACGGATCCCAGGATACCGTAAACACGGTACCTTTGACCGTGACCAAGAAGGGGCCGACCTCGACCAACCACCTGCGTCCACTGCCAGGCGTAACCTCGAACGTCGCCGTTCCGTGTTCGATTGCCACGCGCGCGCCGTGCTTGTCGACCTCACGAATCCGCCCCCGTGTTCCTGTGGTCAGCGCGACCCTGCTTCCTTCGTTGAAATTAATATTCATGCCAACGTGCCCGGACTCGCGCAAGTACCCGCCGTCGAGGACACGGCCGCCATCGATCTGGTAGGCGAGCGTCGGCAACTCTGCGGCGGGCAGCCGTCGCCGAACTACCGAGGAAACCAGCAGCGCAACCAGAGCGCACATCGCCGTCGCGGCCACCAACATCGGCCAGCGAACGCGCCCGGTCTCGCGTGCCCGAACCGAATCGACCCGCGCACGCATCGAGTGAAATCCACGCTCGATCTCGGCCGGCGTCGACGGTTCGGCGCTTTCGCGGTAGAGGTCCGTCAACCGGGCGAGTGCCTTAGAGTCGTTGGGTTCGTACTCTGTCGTTGTCATCGTCCCCACCTCGCGGTGTCGAACACATCCGCTAGCCCAGGATCAGCCTCGATCCAGCGTGAAAGGCGCTTCGAGGCGCCGGCAATTGATCGTTTCACGGTAGACTCCGAAAGCCCCATGGCGGCGGCAACCTCCTCAACCGTCATTGATTCCATGCGCCGAAGCACGAAGACGAGCCGTTCGCGCGTCGGCAGACGTTCGAGCAAAACGTGAAACTTCCGAACCAGATCGCGCGATTCCATATCCATCGTTCGCCAGCCCCAGCCTGCCAACGCCTGCGGCTGGGCAAAAAACAGCCACGCGCGCAGCTTTCTGCGGTGCAGTTCCGTTTTGAGCGAACGGACGGCAATCGCGTAGATGAAGCCACGCAGACTGTCAGGTTCTTCTAGATTTTTGGCCTTGCGATACAGGCGACAGAACACCTCTTGTGCGATGTCTTCCGCCTCGGAATGCGAACCCAAAGTCCGTTTCGCAAGCAGGATCACCATTGGGGCAAACCGCCGCCAGGTTTCTTCGAGAGCCCACTGCTCGCCTACCATGAGTCCCCTCGCGAGATCGCCATCACTGGCAGCTCGAGAGTCTTGTCTAATTACCAATGACAAGGGCTTGTGCGAGGGGCTCGTTGGCATACCTTGGGTTGCTATCTTCTCATACGTCCAGAACTTTGCGACCGATACCGACTACCTGCCTGTCGCCGGTTCGGGCGGGGATTGAGCGGTGCAACCATTGTTCTTGACGAACGTGTCGCGCAGTGACCGCCCACCCGCGATGCCACAGGTACCTAACGCGATCAATCGCAGCGCTGCTTCTTCCATCATACGTAGTTCGCAGGGGGTGCAAGGGGGATGTTGACGTCCGCAATCGCGGCGCCATATAGACTCGAGGTAGGTCGATTTTCGGTTCAACAAATCGACGCACCCGAGTCAAGCCACCACAGGCCGCCTGCCCCAAGCTGGGCCCATGGAACGGTCATGCGTCGACCGTTTGGTGACGTCGCTCGCTGACTGCCCAGCCAGACACTCGCTCGGCTACTTCGGGCAGTCCCCAATCCGCGCCACTTCGTTCTTTTCGTCCACGGTAAGCGGAAGCTTGCCCTGGGCGAGCGCCACCGTTCCGCCGTCCTTCAGCTTTTCGGGCGGCACGCCGGTATTGCGCGCCACGGCTTCTTGCCAGCTGATCCCTGGCTTTGGGTAGATCACAATGCAACGCGCCGGGTTGGTGCTGTCATTTTCGGCGTAGTGGTAAACGTAGCGCTCGGCCCCAGACTCGAGCGTCAACCGATTGGCCTCCCCGGTCGCCACCGAGCGGAAATTTCGTGCCCCAAAGTACTTCTTTGCCTGCTCCCAGTTCATTTCCGCCGGTTGCACGCCGGTGCAGCGGATCTCCTTGTTGCTAGCCTTGTTGAGGTAACCCTGACCCTTGGGGCAATTTGGATCGCCTTCACGCAACAGCTTTTCGAGTTGTGCCGGGGTCAGCGATTCACGCTGCTGCTTGCGCGCATTGCGCTCTTCTAGAAGAACGCGATGCCCCTCGAAGCGCTCCTTGGCCTGGGTGAGTTCCTTCACTTCGCTTTCGCGCCCCGCACGCTTGCACGCAGCCTCAGCCGACTGAATTGCTCCGATGCTCCGGTTGATGCTCTCAACCGAGTTGGATTCGACAGCGTTGACGACGTTCTGAGCCGCAGCCATCTTCCCGTGGCATTCCTTGGTATCAACTGAATTGCAGCCCGCGCTTCCAACGAGCAATATGGCCGTAACTTCTACGAGGGTACGTTGCATGTTCCGGCGGGCAGGCTACCACGAGGCGTGGCCATTGGCTTCTCCGTCAGCGCTGACCTCGTGTTCGACCATGCGATCGCCGTCAAAAAGGAACCTCCCGCGAAACCACTTGCCCGAAAGCATCGCTGGGATCCAAAGGCTGTCGTCAGCCCACATCTCGTCGTAGGGGATTTGCGAGCACGGTGTCCAGAGTGGGATTGCTTCGGACGTCGCAGTTGGCTCACCACTGCAACCGCTTGCCACGAAGACGAAGGCTTGGATACTGTACCCATCCACGAATTGAAACCGTAGTTCGCCGCGCTCTTGCAGCTCGAGCGGCGTCACGCAGAGCTCTTCCTCGACCTCGCGCCGAGCACAGGCGACCTTAGTCTCGCCGGGTTCAATGCGCCCGCCAGGTCCGTTAATCTTGCCCATCCCAAGTCCGCGCAATTTGCGAATCAACAGCACTTCGTCGCCGCGCAACACAAACACGAGCGTCGCGCGATCCACTGGCTGCCATTCTCCCCACGGAGGCATTTGCGTTGGTCTGGGCTGGGACATGCTAAAGCGGGTGTAGCGCAGCCAACGCGGGCGGGGAAATATCCGATGGCGCTTGCGCGGCTTAAGTCCGCCGTTGGTGCCCAAACATTGATGTTTGTACTGCTTGCTTGCCACGCCCGCCCCCGACGAGGGCGAACCACGCTTGGCCGAATGGCTTGTTGTCACCCGATCAATCCCATCAATTCCCCGAAAATCCCTCAACATCGCAGTTTCCACCTTGCAATGGCGCTGAACTTGAAGAATGCCTGGGTCAAATGCTGGATGCTAGGAAGCTCTTCGTCGTGGCTCGCTTCGAGCTGACAGAGGCAATTCGTTCTCGATTGTTCGCCGTCGCGATGTCGTTGTACGCGGTTGGGGCAGCCCTCGGCAGCTACATCTTCCTCAAGACCATGGCAGCCGCCGAAACTGCAGCCCGGCACTCCCTGGCCGCGAGCATGCGGATTGACGAATCGAGCTTGCCTCAAGATCTCGTTCGCGAGAAGGCACTCCCCATGTTTGCGAGCCTGGTCGAAGACGAAGCCATTCGAGGCGAGCTCTTACGCATGCCTCCACTCTGCATCTTCTATGGCTACATGACCCTCAGCCTCGTTGCTGCACTGGTCTTGATTATTTCTGCTGGAACGATCGCTACCGACGTAGCGTCAGGCGCAACTCGCTACGCGCTATTTCGCTGCGATCGACTCACGTGGGCCCTAGGCAAATTGCTAGGCCAAGAGGCGGTTCTTGCCGCCGGGTTGCTACTGGGTGCTTTGGTGGCTGGCGGAGTAGGCCTAACCTGCGATCCACACTTTCAGTCCGACACTTGGGTTTGGCTGCTTCGCACTTCATTTCGTGCGTGGCTGTACGCTAATGCCTACTTGGGGCTCTTCGTGGGCCTGTCACTGATGGCTAGCTCTGCCCTCCAAGCGCGAGCGTTCGCGTTATTTTGCCTAATCGGGCTTGGCATTGCGCACAGCATTGTCACAGCTGATTGGGCGAATGCACGGCTCCCGGGGCTGCGTTACGTCGGGATGCTTTTTCCCAATGCTCATCATCAAGCCCTGTGGTCACCCAATTGGGGCACCTATCTGCCCTCGGCAATTGCCTTGTTCGTGATTGGTGGGCTCGGTTTTGGCTTGGGCCACCGGGTGTTTCGCGGGAGAGACGCATGAATGCTGTTGTTCTGAACAACGTGGTCAAGCGCTATGGGCGCAGGCTTGCTCTCAATGGGTTGTCCTTGGAAATCCCGCGCGGTTCGGTGTGTGCGATGATCGGCCCGAACGGCTGCGGAAAGACTACGACCATGGGTGTCATCGCCGGCCTGCTAATGCACGAAGCGGGCACGGTCGACGTATTGGGATTGGGCCCCTTTAGAGCGGCGAAGCACGCAGGTCACGTGAGCCTGATGCCACAGGACGCCGTGCCCAGCCTGCACGTACCAATTGTTGACTGCTTGCGGTACTTCGCGGAGCTACAGGGCCTCGATCGACCACAAGCCAAACGCGAAGCCGAGTCCTGCCTGTCCAAGGTTGGCCTGCTCGATCGGGCGAGTGCTCGTTTCAGCGAGCTCTCACACGGCATGCGCCGACGCTTCAGCATTGCTCAAGCACTACTCGGAAACCCAAAACTCATCCTGCTCGATGAACCCACGAGCGGCCTCGATCCCGAACTGGTAGTCCAAATTCGCACACTGATCGAGAGCCAGCGCGGTCGGGCCACGCTGCTCGTCAGCTCTCACATCCTCAGTGAGCTCGAGACCATGTGTGACCACGCCGTCTTCATGGAGCAGGGCTGCGTTGTACGGCAAGGTTCGATGGCGGAGCTGACGAATGCCAACAGTGTCGTCCGCATGACGCTTACGCATCAACCATTGATGTCGGCGTTGGAACTCGGGATGCAAGGTTGCACCCTGCTGTGGCAAGAACCGGTCCTGACCGTACACGCGCCACGTTCTCAGCCGCTCGAAGAAACGAACGCTCGCTGCCTGCGCTTACTGCTCGAGCAATCGGTCGGGATCCTGCAAGTAGACGCGGGCCAATCTCTCGAAGCGGCATACATGAATCTCAAACAACACCGCCCGAGACAATGAATTCTGCCGGGCTCGGACTAGTCCGTTGCGTCGACGGCAGCCCGATAGCCTACCCCGTTCACGGTGCGAATTGGATCCGCCGAAACCGCCCGAAATTTCGCACGAATCCGCCGCACGTGAGTGTCGAGTGTTCGTTCGGAAACGTGAACCTCTTGCGGGTAAGCCCGTTCGATGAGCTGCGCCCGAGTAAGCACTAAGAGCGGCCGGTCGTAAAGTGCCACTAAGAGCGCAAACTCCGTAGCCGTCAACTCAATCACCGACCCAGCCCAGCGCACCTCATGCCGTTCGCGGTCGATTGAGAGATCACCGCACCCGAGCTGCTGGATTGCGGCCTCGTCGCCATTCTGGACGACTTCACAACGCCGAAGAATCGCAGTGACACGCGCTGAAAGCTCGCGCGGAGAGAAGGGCTTGACCAAGTAGTCGTCACCGCCCAATTCCAATCCGACAATCCTGTCCACTTCGTCACTGCGCGCCGACAAAAACAAAATTGGCACGGAATCCTTGGCCCGAATACTTCGACAAAGCTCAAGCCCACTGGTATCTGGAAGCATTACGTCCAACACAATTAGGTCAAAACGCTTGGTCGCCAACTGCTGTATCGCCGAACGACCGTCAGCCACACAATCGACGACGTACCCATCGCGTACAAGTGCATACTCAACGACATCGCGAATGCGCGGTTCGTCGTCCACTACGAGGATATGTCGCTTGCCGAGAGCCATGCTTAGCTAGACAGCCTAGCCGATGGGCCCAATCTGCCAAGACCCATTCGGAACCTTTGCCCTCGACAGGCGCGCAGTCCACCTCCGGGTGCACCGAAATGGCCAAAGACCATCAGCTTGCGCGCTTACCACGGCACAGCCCATCGACGAATTGCAAGTCGAGCAACGCGTCCTCGGGAGTTACTGCTGGTACCTTGCCGCGCAAAACAACCTCAGCGAAATGCTCGAACTCAAGACTGAAGCTGTTGCGTTTGCTCACACACACGGTCTGCTTGCCCGTCGCGTCTGTGAGGACCGCTTTGTCCCAAGTTACCTCGAGGTTAGCGCGACTGCCGTAGATTCGCAGATACGGACCGTCATAACGCGCGCTGTAGCAGCTAGTCCAGGACCCCAAGGCACCCGATTCGAAGCGCATGGACGCAATGGCGGTGTCGATCGGCGGCAATTTCGGGTCAAAGCTAGCGGTGAAGCCGCGTACTTCAGTCGGCATACCGAAGCAACGCCGAACCACGTTCGCAACGTGCACGCCGCCGTCCGAGACGAACCCTCCAACGTGGGCCGGATTCTCTCGCCATTTCGTTTTGAAATACGGGTTCTTCCGGTCCATGTTGGTGATTTGGGTCACATGCACTAGACGCACCTCCCCGAGTCGCCCCGCTGCGACCCAACGCACGACTTGGTGCAGGTGGTCGAAAAAAGCAAAGTTCTCGCCAATCATCCAGGGTGCACCAAACTTGCTCGCAGCGCGCAGAAGCTTCTTCCCAACCGACACCGAAGGCGCCACCGGCTTCTCGCTGAGCACGGGCTTGTTGGCCCGGAGTGCTTGAAGGACAAACGTCGGTTGCAGATCGATCGGCAAACTGATGAGTACGGCCTCAACTTCGGGTAGTAAGATGAGCTCTTCGGCTGAACCAACCACCGTTGGGATCTTGGCAAGTCGAGCAAACGCTTCCGCCTTGGCCCGAGTCCGATTGGCACAAGCCACGACTTGCACCTTGCCCTTCAATTCCTTGAAAGCCGGCAGGTAGAGGCTCGTCGCGGCCAATCCCGTTCCAATGAGGCCCAGTCGCAGGGGTCGTCGCATGGGGGGAGCCTACCTTGGTTTGGTCGGATTGCCCATGTCACATCTCGACCGATTTTGCCTCGCTAGCAACGCCCGCGTACTCGCTTGCTGCTGGAGCGTACCACTATTGCCGTACTACCGTTCCGTGCTAGCGCTTCAGTATGGTTATGGTTGCAGCGCGTTGCTACGAGTGCTCGGGCTGTGGGGGGTTGGTACGCGAGGCCTCACGTCGCTGCAACTACTGCGGCAACCCAGTGGCGACGGTGCGCTGCAGTCGCTGCTTCATGATGAACGTGCCCGAAGCAGGCTATTGTATCGGCTGTGGGTCGGAGCTCGGCTTGATGCCCTTGGCAATTGAAGGCACTGACACTTGGACATGTCCCCGCTGCCGAACCGATCACTTGGACACTTTCACTAGCGACGACGGCTGCATCTACGACTGCCCGCGTTGTGGCGGCCAATTCCTGCCCCATGCCGTGCTTAGGACAATGATTCAACGCTACAGGGACTGCGTGGCGTCACTCCCACAACGCCTCCAACCCGCCAATCCGCTGACTGAAAAGGTCGTATACGTCCCTTGCCCCCAATGCAAAGAGTTGATGCTTCGGCGCAACTTCGGTCGGGTTAGCGGTGTCGTGGTCGATGTTTGCTCGGCGCATGGGATCTGGTTCGACCTCGGCGAAGTCCCACGAATCCTCAGTTTTGTGGCAAATGGCGGCCTCAGTCGCGCCGAGTCCCTAGCGGCCGAGGAACAGCGCTTGCGCCTCGGGTCACAGCAACAAGCGGCTTTTGCCCCTGGTGCGTTGTCGCCCGCCACCATGGACTATTCCGCGAGGGACGACATGTTCGACTCAGTCCGAAGCTTTGTCCAGTGGGTCCATCAGATGCTCCGCTAGCAGACAGCGTATGGCATCCTCCGCCTCACCCAATTTATCCTCCGGGTTGTTCCCAAAGTGTCTGGTAGCAACTAGCCAGACGCTGGTCGGACCGCTACTGCGCGGCCAAAGTGAACCACTCCGTGCCATCGCGAGTCAGAGCGACCGCGCAGATCTGAACGACGCTTGGCCACAACTTGTCGATGCGGCAACGACCGCTCCGAACCTTGACGCCTTGCAGCAAGCGGTAAGTGTCTGGCTTCGCAGGCTTGGCTGGCCTAGAATAGAGCTCGACCCAGGCAATGCCGAGAACGCAACGACTTCGATTAGGCGACTTCGTGCCGCGTTCAATCAGCAGAAGCTTTCGGTCTGGCTTTGGAATAAGCAACACGGATTAGATAGCCCCGTCGTCGAGGCCGGTACCTGGTGCAATTCTCCCTCGAGCCAATTGGCGCAGCATTTGGTCGCCCACAACGAACACCTGGGCATTCTGCTCAGCGCTTCGGAATTGCGAGTTGTCATCGTCGATCGCGATGGCTCGCGGCATCACTATTCAGCCCTGCTGCAGCAACTTGCGGTATCAGAGCTAACCTCGACGCCATGCGATCATCGGCTTATCGCCAGCTGGTGTTCCCCAGTGGCACGGCAGTGGCTCGACAGCACGCTTTCCGAGCTTCACCGCTACCGCAAGGCGCTGTTGGAACGTATCCAAGATCAGATGCAGTCTGGGGCTGAGCGGTTTCTCTCCGTCTCCATTGCAACGCCAGCCAACCGTCGCGCACTCGATGCCCAGGCTGCCCCGGATGCAACGGCGTCTCGTCTCTGGCAGGACACAATTCTGTTTGGCTTCTGCCTGCTCGCCTCGGCAATAGCCGAGGCCCGTGTAAGCGAAAGTGACCCAACACGTTGCGGGCGGCGTCGCCCAACGTTTGAAGTCATCGCACTCTTGCAATCGCAGAGCACAGTCAATTGGGTGGAGGTCCTTCGCAGTTTGCTCAATCATTTCGGGCATGGTCACGCCGCCCGATCACGGCCGACCGCAAGTCTATCGACAATATTGCCCGGAGACGTCTTCAGTCAGCTTGGAGCATTGGAGTTCGAGCCTGATGCAGCACGTGAACTACTCGCCTCGGCGTTGCTGATGGACCAAAGTAACCTTGGCTTAGAATCCTGCGTCGAAGCAATTCCTTTCGATGCGCTCTCGGCCGACGACCTTGCCCATGTCTTTGAGTCTATGCTCAACCTCTGCCCCGGCATTGCGCGCACGGCTCTCTTTCGCCATCGACGGGGCAAGTACGACGTCATAACGTCTACCCGTACGTCGCCCAATTCTCGTGCCGCGCAACCTCATGCTCCCCAAAAATGTTCTCGGTCCAACTTGCGCAAGCAGATTCCTGCTGGCAGCTTCTACGTCTATGCGAGCCACCAGCGCAAGAGCCTTGGCGCCTACTACACGCCATTGCCGCTAGTCGATCACTTGGTTAGTGCAACGCTTGCCGCCGATCGGCAAAGCAAAGTCCGACAATGCGGATCGAGCATTGAATCAATCCTGTCCACCAGAATCCTCGATCCGGCTACGGGTGCTGGTGCCTTCCTGCTCAGCGCAACTCGCTCGCTGGGGGACGACTTACTTCGGGTCACGGCAAGCTGCTATTTTGAGTTGAAGCTGCCAGCTCCCGACGGCAACTTGGATACGCGTGACTCTGGGGGCTCTGCTGTCGGAAGGATCCCAGATGTCGGTACTCGCCTCGTGGCCTGCCTGCACGATACGACAGCAAGTGCAGGCGCAAGCGACGATTGTTGGGAGCAGGCGCGAGACCTTTGTCGTGCCGCAGTCGCGGCATCGTGCATCTACGGGGTCGACAAGAATCCGCTCGCCGCGGTGTTTACTCGCCTACTACTGTGGCTTGAGTGTCATCGGGCGCGGACCGAACTCGCTCACCTCGTTGGACACATCATCAGTGGAGATTCGCTGATTGGTCCGCAGCTTGCTCAGCTATTTACGTTGCCACATTCTGGGGAGCCGCTGGCGCTGACGAACAATGGCGCCCTTGAGCAAACCTTGCACCACCTCCTATCCGAGCATCGCACAGCAACGATTTCGCCCAGGCGCTCACTCAACACCTACGATGCGCCACAATCCGCAGCAATTGCCGCAATCGTGGCTACTTGGGCGGGTGGGGTCATGTTGGGTAGCGCCCAAGGTGATGATAAGTACGTTACTCTACTATCGCACCTTGGCGCTGGCGTTTCGCCCGAGGAGTGTCTGGCGGCGGATGCGGCGCTTTCTGAGCAATCGGCGCTTGGTAAGCCCGCGCTATGCTTCGATCTCAGTTTTCCCGACGTTTTCCCTGGTCCGACTGCTACGACCGCTGCTTCGGGTTTTTGTATCATCGTCGGCAACCCACCGTGGGATGCCGTCAAGGCCAACTCACGTGAAGTTTTGGCGGAGTTTGATCCTCGCGTTTTCGACCTCAATACACGTTCAGAGCGCGACGCCCTCGTTCGAGAACTGTCTCAATCGCCGCCTGCCGCAGCGCGACTAAAGGCATATGCAGACGAATTTTCCCAGCGCAAACGCGCCCACGATCGCCAGTTTCAACACCAGAAACTGATGATCCAAGGCGACTTGGCTGGCCGGCAATTGGATCTTTTCCGATTGTTCATTGAGCGAAGTTGGCAACTTTTGCGCACCGGTGGTCAACTTGGAATGGTAGTTCCGAGTGCGTTTCACACCGCAGCAGGCGCGGTGGGCGTGCGCCGACTGCTCCTCGAATCCGGCAAGCTTTGTCACTACGCGGTCTTTCGCAACAGCCAAAAGATCTTCGACATTTCCCGCGGGTTCGAGTTTGCGCTGCTCCTGGCGGAGAAAACTCCCACAGCTGACTACCCCGTGGTCGTACGTTTCGGTCTTGAGAACCCATTGGACCTGATGGGTGGCAGAACTTCTCCAAACCAAGTACTGTCAAAGTCGGCAATTCTATCAGGCAGTGCCTATGCCACGATTGAAGTTACCAGCGACGACGAGTCTCGGGCAATTGTCGCCTCAATTCGTCGATGCGGCTGTGCCTACTCGACTTGGGAGCAAACGACCGGGGTAAGGCTGCGCTCGACGCCAACATCGGTGCACCGCACCCACGAATCGCCTCATTTCGAAGCGCTCGGCATCAAAGTCGATCGTCGGCTTGCGCCGGTGACGGCAGAAGACGTGCTGATACACGGAGTGTTGTTGCATGAGGGAGCCACTTTTCACCGTTACAACGATGTATGGGGCGAGGCACCTCGCTACAACATGGCAGCGCGAAGGCTGGTCGAAATCGAGCGTTGGCGCCATGCGGTTGGTCACTATCGAATCGCTATGCGCGCAATCGTCGGCAGCTCCCCGCATAAGTGCATCGCGACACTACTACCTCCTGGCACTTTAGTCACCAACAGTGCTCTCGTTGAGGCTGCTCCGGGGCCGCGACCATCGGCATACGCCCTGGTAACCATCGCCGTACTCAATTCCTCGGTAGCAAATTGGCTCTTTTGCGCGCGAGCCGATCTCAACGTCAACCTCTTCGCGTTGCGCCAGCTCGCCTGGCCTGAGTCGTTGCCCATGAAGCTTCTCGCACATTCTGCCCTACGCCTTTGTGCACTGCACGCGCACTGGAAGCCGCTTTGGCGTGAACAACTCGCAGAATCTTGGCACGAGGACAGTGTCCAGTTCACCTGGCCTGCCATACCCAACTCCGCCACGCGAACTTCACTCATCGCGACTGTCGACGCTGCGGTTGCCGCAGCGTATGGCCTTGCTCACGCTGAGTACGCCAGGGTTCTTCGTCACTTTGGCGCGGATTGGCAGGGCGCACCGGCGACGCAATGCCTTGACCTGTTTGACGATATCGCGTCTGTCGGTATCGAGTCGTTTGCTCGCCGGAAAGACCCGTATGAGGCACGAGAGCTCGTACTCAGCCCGCCTCACTCGCAGTTGGATCTCGCAAGCGTTGTACCCAATCGGCCTACGTGAGACCAGGGCTGACGGCTTCGCCCCTCTGTGCCAGGAGGTGAACAAGTTTGGTGACCCGACTCGGCCTTACGGCACAGAGGTAAACGCCATCGTAGCAATAGTCACCCAGTCTCCAATCACACAGGGTCCTGCCCCGCAAGCACCTGATGGACTACCGGAAATCCGCAAATTTCCAAGCCAAACGGCATCCCCCGCGACCGCCTGCACCCGCGCCGACAACCCGATCATGACGGTGGCATAGGGTGACTGGTCGATCGCTCCGACGGCGCAAGCGGCAACCGAAGTTGGATCAGCCGTTCGAACACATTGGGTCACGGCCGAGAGCTCGACCTCGGCTACGGTGCCATTGGCGGCGGCATACGCGACTGCGTTTCCGCCAATATTGAGTGTCAATCGGCCGTCGTCTGATTGAATCAGTACGGACACTGGAACACTGAGTGATGCCGGCCCACTGCTGGTTACTGCCAGGCACCCCGTAGCCAATGAAGCTATAGTGACGTTGGCATTGGCCAAAGTTCCGTCGTCGTAGCGGATCTCCACCGGGTTGCTCGTCTGAATGAAGTCGACGACTGCAGCGACGCCAATTCCAGCTTGTGCTTCGAGGCCGGCGGTGCCGCCTTGGGCAACAGCGCAACTGGCGTCGTTGCCTGATCTCGCGGAAGTATCCGTGGTTGCCGAGGGGGAAGGATCGCCTGTGACGACAGATCCCCCGCGCCCCCCAACGCCGGGTGTCGCTTCTGTGCCAGTCTGCCCACCAAGGCAACCTGACAACCCAAGCGCGAACGCTGCGCCCAATGCGCAACGCAACGCTCGAACCGACCATGTCTGTGGTGAAGAACGGGGGACCATGGGAACTCTGGACGTTCGCCTCGTCGCTCAGGATGCCTCGACTCGTTGCCCCTGACCAGTACCAATTCGCACATTTACTCTGGCCAAAGCACGCCTGAATGTGCAATTTGTCACTATATGCGGTTCGAATACGACGCCATCGCCAGTGAGTTTCTCCGCGCGATTCGCGGGAAGCGGTCTCAGACCGCTTTCAGTCGCCGGCTCGGGTATCGAACGAATGTCTTGTACCTCTGGGAGGCGGGCCGCAGCTTTCCGACAGCCGCCGCCACGCTTAGCGCCGTCGCGCGCTCAGGAGTGGACATTCGAGATGCCCTCGCCCACTTCTATCATCGCACGCCCGAGTGGCTCGAAAGTTGCGATCCAAGTTCGCGGCAGGGCGTTGCTTCCCTGCTGAACGATCTGCGTGGACGCACCGGTATCAGTGAATTAGCCAAGTCAACCGGCAAGAGTCGATTTGCATTGGCCCGATGGCTTCGCGGGGATGCAGAGCCCAAGCTGCCTGAGTTCTTTCTCTTGATCGAGAAGACATCGTTGCGTCTGCTCGATTTCATCAAATGCTTTGTCGATCCAGCTCAACTACCGTCCGTGGCGCGTGCGTGGGACGAGCTTGAAGCCACCAGACGCGCCGCTTTCGACATGCCCTGGACACAGGCAGTGCTGCGAACACTAGAACTGCGGGACTATGCCGATCTGGAACGCCACGTACCAGGCTGGATAGCTAAGCGCATTTCGATCGGTATGAAGGAAGAGCAGCAATGCCTCCAGCTGCTGGCACGAACACACCAGATTACTTTTCGCCACGGTCACTGGCAGCTGCGCGACGTGATGGCCGTAGATACTCGCCGAGATCCGGCGGCGGAACGTCTGGTGAAGCGTTGGTGGAACGAGGTCGCGCTCAGCCGTCTCGACCAAGGTGCTACTGGCATTTCGTCGTACAATGTCTTTGCCGTCTCAGAAAAGGATCTGGCCACCATCAACGACCTCTATCGCGCCTACTTTCGGCAAATCCGCGCAATCATCGCGCAATCGGAGCCGAGCGAGCGAGTGGTCTTGGCGAGCATGCAACTACTTCCGTTGGATGAATCCGCTGGATTGAATTCACCCACGCGCAACTCTGGGCGCAATACCAAATAGGCGCTACCACCCAGCCGCGTGTCACTTGCTGCCAAAGTCCCAACTACACCCCATTATCAGTCTACTCAGTCGCCACTGACAACCGGTCTGACCTCAATCGCAACCGTTGGGATAACGGCAGTTGGCTCGGCTAGCTTGGCGTTGAGTGCCGAGATGGTACTCGGCGCAATAGCCCCCAAATCCGACCAGAACGCCGTCGCCACAGCCGGTGTCACCAACGGGCAGCCACATATTGGCTGTCGCAGGAGGAGCCCGCCATTCTTGCACTCCCGAATGCTCGGTGAGCACCATGGCTTCAGATGTGAAAGCAGAGCAACCGACGTGCTCGGAGTAGTGGATGCGCGCCCTTGACCGTGCGCGACAAAACTTGCGCCCAAGTGCAGTGCTAACGCGATGATTGCGGCGCCAATACTGCCGGATAACACCACCAACCCAGGACGACGTTTCGTCAATAGCCCCAACCGTTCAAGTTCAATCAACGGTGCGCGCCGGAACACTCTCACGGATACTACCGCCGGAGCCGTACTGGAAGGCGGCGGTTCACCAAATGCACTGACTGGCCCACTCTCGAGGGAACCTGGCCGCTCGTGGTCAGTCGCAGTAGGTGGTTCTTCGCGGATCCGTACGTCCATTGCCATTCCGGCGATCTCGACGATCGTCCGCCGCCAAAGTCGCATCGGTTCACGCACGTTCACCAATCCAACCCGGAGGTCGCTCGCTGCGCTCGCGGGAACCAGTCGAATCTCGTCTCCATCACGAACCAGAAAGCATTCTACCGCACCCGCCGCGGCGCTATTCAATCGCACATCCGCGTCGATGCACGAGCCAACAGTAATCGCTCGACGTCGTTCCCCATCCAGCTCGAAGGCTTCAGAATAGCAGCCAATGGTGACAATGACCCAAAGCGAGGACGCCGGCAGCAGAGAGTCGTTGTGTTCAGCGCCTTTGTCCATCGTACAACTCGCCCCGGCGAACATCATTTCCAAACCTGCTTCGGTAGGTCGCAAGCCTGGCTACTTCGGGCCCAGATGACTAACAAGCGTAACTTGTCTTTCGTTGTGCACCAGGGGACGTGCCGAAAGCTCGAGGTTTTCGCGATTCCGCGCTGGCGCGGAGACAACCAGTGCGAACGACAGCGTCACAGTTCGGTCAGCCGAATTTGGAGTTACTACACCCACACCTGACAAAGAAGACTAGACACCAATCTCTCCGCGTTCGACGAGTTTGCCCTCAAGCCAGTGCAAGTTCGCCTGACACACCTGTCGCGTCTTTCCGTCTCTAGCTGTGCACAGCAGCAAAGCCGCATCCATGCCTGACCGCGCCCTTGCGACTCCATCCGCGCTCGCCTCGAGCGCCATCTTGCCCACTCTGCCATTTGATTGCACGATGACTTGAGCCAAACCGTTGAACAGTCTGCGCTGCCAGATTGACGCCGGCCGATCGAGACGCAAGTTAGTGAACACGCTCACGCGGATTGGCTCACCTTCGCGCCCATGCCAGGTCAGTGATCCACCACACTGCCCTGTTCGGGGCTATGGCTCGACGCGCTCGACGGGTGTCTGTCGCACGTCGTCGCGCTCGACGTTCTCGGCGCCGCTGACCCGTTGACCCTGCTTGCTAGCGCCAATCGCCCAGCAAAGCCACTTGGGTTGAATACGCCCAGCCCGCCCATTTGGTTTGGTTCCATACAACCGACCAGCAGCACACCGAATGAGCCGGCAATGGCCCAACCTTGGCGAGTCACAGTGCCTCCGCTGACTTGAGCAGTTCATCGTTCAAGCTGGTGCGCGGTCGTAGTAGCAGCACCCTTGCGAACTTCGGTCTAGCGCGATACATGTCACCAACGTTCTGTAGGGTTTCGCCAAGCAGGTCCTCATCACTGAACTTGTAGAAATCGTCAGTATTGTCCGCCACCCGTGTTGAGGTGTTCGGCTCGGCCCAGGCCGTACTCGTCACGAACAACCCAAGGATCACTGCTGCAATGAACGGACTCTTGTTCTTGCTGGACATCGCTATCCTTTCTTGGCTAATCGAGGCCTAACTGAGACGAGGAAATTTCAACCAGAAACTAGTAGCAGTCGCAGATGACGTCGGAGAATCCGCGTTGGCATTGACAGCCAGGGATCTTCGGGGTCGAAATTGGAACGACCGGCGCTGTAGTTGTCGATGCCGCTGCCACAGCCGCGCGAGCACCCGCTGTGCTACGCTTCGGAAGCGTCACCTTCGGCACTGATGGCATTACGGCGCAAGGGACGTGCTTAAAAGTCAACTGACCAAACTGCAATGCCTTGGTGCTGGCAGTCGAAGGCGGACGCTTCTGCAATCGCCCACCCCAACCAAGGGCCACCCCTGACACCAAAAGCGCTGCCATGCCGACGATCGCCCAACGATGATTGCCCGCAGTTCTGCGCGGAGACCGTTGCACCGCCAACATGCGTACGACCGTGACTTTGGCAAATCCGCGAGGTGGCTGCTCGGCAGGCAGCGCTGCCACCGCACGGGCTATCGCCATCCTGAGCTCGTGCTTTCCCAGCATCTGCTCCGGATTGGGCTCTTGGCTTGGGTGTTGCTCGGGCTCCAGTTCATCAGCGAGCTGTCGCCGACGTCGACGCGCGTCGACGCCCACGCGATAGGCGATAGTTAGCAACCAAGTCGAGACCTTCGCTTTCCTGCCAACATCGAAGCGCACTAGTGATTGAGAGGCGCGCACAAAAACCTCTTGAGCAAGATCCTCAATCGAAAACCCGCGCCCAAGCGCACGCGAAAGGTAGGCGAAAACCCGCCGTTCGTAGCATTCGACGAACTGTGTCAGTGCCTCGCTGTCGCTTCGCTGGCACCTGAGGATGACATCCTGCCCCAACTCCGAGTGCTGTTCGGGGCAAGTGAGGCAACGACCAACATTTCCTAATACGTTTCTCGCAGCACTTCGAAAAAGGTTCCCGTGCCGGGCGGTTTTCGACACGCCACCGAAAGCACCCGTTGATCGCCGAATCGCCTAACCGGCCATGCGGTCGTCCGTATACTGCATTTGTGGACTAGCGGCTAATTGTTTCAGCATTAAGGCTCTATACGCGATGCTTTGTATACAGTCCGTATTCTGTACTTTTGCAATCCCACTTGCCTCAACCCAGTGGAGGTGCAGAATGAGGTCCGTGGCCACCTCACGCAAAGCCCAGAAGCTGAGAGTCGAAGCTGAAGTCAGCGTTTTCGACTACCTCGACTACCGGGCTTATCTGCGGGCGTACTACGATGCGGCGAAGAAGCGACCGGCGGGGTTCTCGTTTCGTACCTTCTCCAAACGCGCAGGCCTCCGGTCCCCGAACTTTTTTAAGCTCATCATCGACGGCGAACGCAACTTGGGCAAAGACACTGTGGCAAAATTCGCGAATGCGCTCGATCTAGAGGGCGAGGCACGAGCGTTTTTCGCCGATCTGGTAGCGTTCGAGCAAGCCGCTAACACCGCTGAGAAGAACCGCGTCTTCGAACGTATCGCAGCGTCACGTCGCTTTCGCTCGGCGCGACGGATTGACGGCATGTTCCACGACTACTTATCGCATTGGTACCATCCGGCAATCCGTGAACTTGCAGCGCGTTCAGACTTCCACGATGATCCCCACTGGATAGCCGCAATGTTGCGGCCCGAGATTTCCTTCAAGCAAGCCGCTCATTCGCTGGAATTGCTTTTGGGTCTGGGTCTCGTGGTCAAGAACACGGAAACGGGCAGGTATGAGCTCCGGGAGCCCACGCTCACGACCGAACACGAGGTATCGTCCCTCGGTGCAGCGAACTTCCACAAGCAGATGATCGAACGCGCGAGCGACAGCATCGACACCGTGCCGTCCGCTTTGCGTGATCTCGCCGCCTTGACGGTCTGTGTTAGCCCCAGAGTTGCAGCCGACGTCAAGCGGCGCATTCACCAATTCCGAGAGGCCATGACCGAGCTCTGCGACGCGGAAACGGACGGCAAGGTGGTGTATCAACTAAATGTGCAGTGGTTTCCGCTGTCTCGAACCGACGAGGACCAAGCATGACTTCGCTACCCAAGTTGCTCGTGGTCTTAGGTGGCGTGCTTCCCAGTTGTAGCTCCACGGGCGTTGGCAATCCGGGCGTCGCGACGCAATCGTTGTCGATTTCTAGCGACTCGGAGCCGGAGCCGGGTGCCACTGACGCAACCGAACAGCTCGACCCAACTAACGTGCGTCACGCCATGCTGGTGTTTGGCAAAATCCGCTACCTGCCGTGTGACGCAGCCGAAGATGATGCCGTAGTCGCTGGCCCGATCTTGGTCGATCTGGCTACCAACCGCGTTGAACCCGAAATTGGTGCGGTTGATATTCCTTCGCACGGATTTTGCGGCATCGACGCGACTTTGGCGCCCGCGACGGCACCACCCGCCATGGCAGGGCGCTCGATGTTCTTTAGCGGGTTGCGTAGTGATGGCACACTGTTCTTGCTGTTCGCCGACATGCCAGGAACGCTTCGGATGCGACCGCTCGACGGTATCACCTGGCCCGCAGATGGAAACCGCGATTGGCTCTGGAAGTTGCGGCCTCGGCGCTGGCTGACCCCAACGGAACTAGATGCCGCTACGGCTGCAACGCTCAACGGTGTTGACCAGGTGATTCCGATTGACGTCAACCGCTACCCGGTTCTCTACGAAGCAATCCGTAATCGTCTCGCGCGGCGCAGCTCGCTCCACGTCGACCTAAACGACAACCATCGACTCGATGCTGACGAGCGGCTCGGTGAAGCCGTCATCGGTCAGGGTCTCGACAGTATCGAATAGCCCGACAGACTTCGCAGCTACTCTCAATGGAACGCCATCGTTTCAATGGCTGCGCCTTGCCCAATGCTCAAACCATTCCGACAGATTTTGATAGAAGGAGCCTCGACATGACGATTCGCCATACTCTCTCACTCTATGCCCTCTCCATCCTCACCGGTATAGGCACATCTGCCTGCAATTCGAAAGCCAATGTGCAGGACGATCTCGAGGGCGTTCCCGAGGTTGCGGCTGTGCAAATGCCTCTAACAGGCAATGTAGCGAGTGAAGGCACGGCCACCGACGATGACGCCATCGATGCCGCCACCATGGCAGCAGACGAACTCGACCAAGCGTCGGTACCCGCGATCACGGATGCGACCGATTTGGCGAAACTGCGTGGCGCCGTCAAGGAGCTCAACCAATCTGTCCGCGATTTCTTGGGCAACGTCGCTGCGCTGGTTCGCAACAACGACGCCACGTACGAGGCGGGCTCGCTGCGCATGTGGGGCCCGGTGACCAGGGGAACTACCGAGTACCGATTCTTCCTGCGCCACGTAGCGTCCCACCGCTGGGGCTGGCGCCTCGACGCCAGACTTGCGGACTCGGCAGCAACTTTCAGTCGCGTCGCCGCCGGCGAGATCACCGTTGGCGCGCGGCCGCGACGCGGCGCAGGGGTTATGGGGTTTGACCTCGACGCTCTATCGGCCGTGGATCCTACGGTCGTGGCCCAGGGTCAGCTGCTGGCAGGTTTCCGTCACGGCGAACTCGGAACCTCGGTCGCCTACGCAATGCGCGATTTCACCCGCGATCCCGCGGTGCGACCTGGCGTCGACGCGCTCCTCAGAGCTGTGCACCTCAAAGATGGATTCAACCGCGTGCGCATGGCATTCCGCGGCAATGTCGAAGACACGGCGACGGCCGCGGAAGAATTGGTGCTTGCTCGTGTTCGTCATCAGCGCGGCGTGGGCGGCCGCAGCGACATGATCGTTCTTGAAGGCGACGTCCCAACTGGTACTGCAATGGTCGTCAGTCAGTGCTGGAACAAGGAGCTGCAGAGTGGCTACCGAATCGTGCGTAGTTGCCCGCTCGATGGGCTCGGCGGCGATACCTGCACGGTGACAGCAACATCCGGTGACTTGAACGCCTGCCCCGCACTACTGAAGACTCCCGAATTGCCTCCAACAGATCCGAGCGCTCCAATGACCGACGACAGCGATCCGAATGGCGACCTCGCCGCGCCGATCGAGATCCCCACAGTGGCAGGCGACGCGACGAACGGATAGCACCTTGACGCTTGCCGGGTTGCTCAGCCGATGCTAGTGTCTGCGGCGTGATGTTTCCGCGCCTCGCAACCCAGAGCCATTCAAACCACCGTTGTTGGTGGCAAGGCTCCCGTTGCAATGTGGGCGCCTAACCTAGTACTGGTCATTCGAAAGCGAATACCGACCAGCCTCTGGTGAAGAAAACGGAGCGGCGCCCACGGGCCGCTCCCGTTTCTTATGGGCGGCCGGTATTGGCCCGAAATGACACATGAGTCCAACGAAAACCTCGCACTATAGCTTCGGTGACAGCAACCTTGCAGCAGCCCGCCTCGAGCGTCTAGCCGCAGCCTATGCTGAGAGTTCCGCCGTGTTCATTCGTGGAGCATTGCCGCTTCACGTGGAGCGCGCCGTGGATCTTGGCAGCGGTCTCGGGTTCACTACTCAGCTCCTCGCGGAAATCTCACAGGCGCCCAATGTCGTCGGCTACGAGCGCTCGACCCAGCACCTTGAACGCGCCCGACTGCGCAATCCAACACTTACCTTCCGCGAGGTCGACGTCCTAGAGTCGCCGTACCCAGATAGCGCTCTCGACGTCGTCTACAGCCGGTTCCTCTTGACCCATTTGCACTGCCCTGAGCGGGTCATTCGGATCAGCCTCGAGCATTTGCGCTCGGGTGGCCGCCTCCTGCTGGAAGAGACCACCGATCTCGTTTCACCGCTCCCGGCTCTCCAACACTACTACGCGATGGTGGGCGAAATGCAGGCCCACTACGGCCAGCAACTCACCATCGGGCTGCAGCTATCGGAGATTGCCAATGCCGTAGGGCAGGGTGGCGTCACTGCCAGGCAAACACCGATCTATCTACCCGCGGTCACAATGTCCACTCTTCATGCGATGAACATTGCGACGTGGAAGCACGATCCGTTCATGCTCGGCGCTCACGGCATCGACACACTTGACCAGCTCGAAACCACGCTGAACGCCATCGCGCAGAGCCACGATGACTTACCTCCGGTGATTTGTACGATGGCGCAGGTCGTGGTCGAGCGCGTTTGAGTGCCGAATGACGGCGAGTCATTGCTATAAGTGCAAATTCGACCAATGGGCCTATCAGGTAACTCGCCGTCGCAATACGGCCGTTCTAAGCTAGGCTGATCGCGAATGCATTCCGGGCACCGCGCCATAAGCCATTGGGCAATCGTCGTACTGTCGCTACTGACGTCGCCCTGTGCGTGCCGCAACCGCTCGCCGGAGCCGTCCGTCACGCGCAACACCGAGCAGACGAGCTCGGCCGCTGCGACCTCGACCGCAACCACAACGCAATCGCCAACCAAAGCCGAACCCTTGGATTGCCCCGGCTTCTTTGCTGGTAAATTGGTATTCCAAGTTGACAACGACGACTTGGCGGAAGCTTCCGACATCGCAGTCAGCGCGAAGAATCCTGGCGTGTTTTGGTCACACAACGACTCGGGCGGTCGGGCTAGGATCTTTGCCATTGCGAGTGACGGGCGCGATCTCGGGACATATCACGTCGAAGGGGCCGAGCTCGAGGATTGGGAAGACATGGCGATTGGCCCGGGGCCGGGCCAAAACAAAGTCTACATTTATATTGGCGACATCGGTGCCAACAAGAAAGCGCGGAATCGAATCACCGTTTACCGCCTCGAAGAGCCCGACGTGAAAGCGGATCAGAAGAACAAGAAGCGCAAGCTTGATCGCACGAAGGCGTTCGACTTTGCCTTTCCAGACGAGAAATCACATGACGCTGAATCGCTGATGGTCGATCCGCGTACCTCGGATCTATACATCGTGACCAAGCCTCGACACGGTGCACCCGTCGTCTACCGCGCTAAGGCACCGCTCGATGCCAAACGCACGACAATCCTCGAAGATGTAACCACACTTAATTCGATTAGCACGGGGCCACATTCCCCCACTCTGGTCACTTCCGGTGACATCTCTTTCGACGGCTCGATGATCCTGCTTCGCACCTATGAGCGTGCCTACCTGTGGCAGCGTGGCGAGAGTGAAACCATCGACACCGCCTTGTCGCGCGCCCCCTGCCCTGTACCGCTTCAGCAAGAAGCGCAAGGTGAATCGATCGCTTTCGCGCCGGACGGCACCGGTTACTATAGCGTGAGCGAGGGGCGCCACCCCAAAGTGTATTTCTACGCGCGCAAACGCTAGCCCACACAGTTGCCAAGTCGACCGAAAGACTAGCACTCGTCGGGCAAGCGGCTTAGGCTTGCGTCGTGCCCAACGACCTACGTCTTCACGCTGAGTCTCTTTGGATCAGTCCCTATGTCTTCTCAAGCTTCGTCGCGCTCATGGAGAAGGGACTAAATTTCGAAGTCGCCCAAGTCAAGTTGATCGACGGTGAGCACCAGTCCAGCCGGTACCGCGCATTGTCCCTGACTGCCCGGGTCCCGTGCCTTGAACACGATGGGTTCACGCTTTCAGAATCGAGCGCCATTGCCGAGTACCTCGAAGAATGCTTTGCCCCGCAAGCCTACCCGCGTCTGCTGCCCGAGTCCGTGACCGCTCGCGCCCGTGCACGTCAGCTCATGGCGTGGCTGCGCAGCGATTTGATGGCACTGCGCGAAGATCGCTCGACCGTGACGATGTTCTACCAGTTCCAGCTTGCGGCGCTTAGCGCTGCGGCTGAACGCGACACCGCTAAGCTAATCCACCTGGCAAAGGCCCTAATTCCACCGAATGCCGGATCATTGTTCGGTGACTGGTCGCTCGTCGACAGCGAACTCGCGTTCATGCTACACCGCTTACTGCTGAACGGTCACGACCTCCCTGAAAAGGTTCGAGCGTACGCCGAACGCGAATGGCAGCGACCAACCGTGCAGGCGTTCGTCAACCAACCACGACCCAAGGCGTTGCCTGAAAGTTATTGGGAATACGCAGGGACGCCGAGGCCACGCGTGAAATAGCGCTGAGCAGGTCATCTCGCTGAATGGGCGCAACGCTATTGAGCGACGCCAGTCAAGCCAAGACTCGCCACTTGAACCATTCCGCTCGCATCGAGGATCAGTATCGCGCCATCGGGCGTCGATTCGATGAACCCACCCTCAACGAGCTTGCGCAGGGTGCGCGAGAGCGTTTCCTGCGTGAGGTTCAGGCTCGCTGCGAGATCCTTCTTGAGGACCGGCAAGGTAAACGTTTGGTGGTTCGCTTGCCCGTCTGCCTCGAGCAGGTAGCGCGCCACTCGCGCAGAAGCATCGCGCAACACGATATCTTCCAACAACCCAACTAACGAGCGCACCCACTGTGCCGTGGCAGTGAGCAACTCGAGGCACAGTTCGTGATGAGCCTCAAGCAAACCGCGCAGGCTCGCCGTAGGAATGACCGCGCAGAGCGAATCCTCCACCGCTTCCGCTGTAGCTGGTGCCAGAAATTGGCCGAACACCGCAACTTCGCCAAAGGTGTGCCCAGCCTGCGCATAGTGCAGGACTAGTTGCTTGCCCGTCGGCCCGTCCTTGAAGACGCGCACGAGTCCCTGCCCCACGCAACAAAGGCCCGGCACGTCCTCTCCCTCCCGGAAAATTACCTGACCAGCCGAGAACTGGGCGACATGCGCCAATTTTGCGAGTCGCTCCAACCATCCAGGCGATAGGCCACGCAGCAGGGCCGTTCGGTCGAGAACCATTTTGCAGCTGACGTTCGTCATGTCGCGCCTACGGCATAGGCCCAGCGTTGATCTGGATCAAGGCGCAATTGAACAGTTTCCCCTAGCGTTGCCCAGTCCGAAGCCCGGACACCGAACGGCAGTGTGAATGGCGGTTCGGGAGCGTAACCAGCAATCTATGGAGTCTTTGATGTTTTGCAATCAATGTGAACAGGTAGCCCGTGGCGTCGCTTGTACGGAACGTGGTGTCTGTGGCAAGGATGCCGACGTACAGTCGCTGCAGGAGATCCTCCTGTACGGTCTCAAGGGCATGGCCGCCTACGCCCATCATGCCAGGCGATTGGGCAAAACCGCCGAGGCCGTGAATGCTTTCATCGAAGAGGGCCTCTTCGCTACAGTGACGAATGTCAATTTCGACATCCCCTCGATGCTTGATCTGGTCCTCGAGTGCGGCAAGATGAACCTGCGGACGATGCAACTGCTCGACCAGGGCCACACCGAGACCTTTGGTAGCCCGACCATCACCCAAGTCTACGAAGGCACCAAACCCGGCCCCGGCATTCTCGTGACGGGACACGACCTTTTGGACTTGAAACTCATCCTCGACCAAACCCGCGGTACCGGGGTGAATGTCTACACGCACGGCGAGATGCTACCGGCACACATGTACCCAGAATTGCGCAAGCACCCCAATTTGGCTGGCCACTTTGGCGGCGCTTGGCAGAAGCAGCGCCAGGAATTCGCTCAGTTCGACGGTCCGATCGTAGCCACCACCAACTGCATTCTCATTCCGCCTGAAGTCTACAAGGACCGCCTTTACACGCTGCGCGCGACGGCTGTCCCGGGCGCGAAGAAGGTTACGAGCGACAACTACTCTGACGTAATTGCAGCAGCCAAGGCCGCGCCTGCTTTGCGCGAGCAGCATGTGTCGACCTCCACCATCGGCTTCCATCACAGCGTACTAAAGAGCGTTGCTGGAAGTATCGTTGATGCGGTCAAGCAAGGCCTAATCAAGCGCTTTTTCGTAATTGGCGGGTGTGACGGTGCGGAGCCAGGTCGCAACTACTTCGCCGAATACGCTCGGCTGACCCCGAAGGACACGCTCATACTGACGGTAGGCTGCGGCAAGTATCGGATCCGCAATGAGAACGTCGGCACCTTCGATCTACCGGGGGTGGGACCGATCCCGCGAATACTGGACATGGGTCAGTGCAACGATTCGTTCGGCGCAATTGAAGTCGCCGTGGCCCTCGCCGAAGCTTTTGGCTGCGGCGTCAACGATTTACCGCTGAGCATCGTCCTTTCCTGGTTTGAGCAGAAGGCAGTTGCCGTGCTGCTCACGCTGCTTTACCTGGGCGTCAAAGGCGTTCGAATTGGCCCCAACCCACCGGCGTTCGTGTCGCCTAATGTGATGAAGATCCTCAAAGACACGTTTGACCTTGATCTGATTGGCACCGATCCCCAGGCTGATCTCGCCGTAGCGCTGGGTGACTCGAAAAAGCCTGCGGCCCCAATCCGCTTGGGCGTCCTCGCCTAGCGCGCCGCCTAGGCGAGTCCGAGCGGCAGACGCTCAGCTCCCAGCTTGAACCCCATCGCGACCATTGGTTCCGAAAGGTCATCGGGCAGTGGCACAGTGCCGCTGACCGAACCTTTGGAACCAGTTCGCTCAATGGTCCACCGATAGACGTGCAACGCCAATCGCACCAAACCGTAGCGCGTTCGAAACGCGCGATTCAAATCCCCGTGACCGTAGTTCACGTCGCCAATCAGCGGGTAGTTGGCATGTTTGAGATGCCGGCGAATTTGATGCAACCGCCCGGTGATGGGCGTTACGGAAACCAATGAGACGTGCCGCGGCTGCGTCGGCGCCAACGCCAGACGTTGCACCAATGTCCGAGCCGCTACGCGCGGACCATCCTCGCGTCGACTGATCGGGTGATCGATGTCAAGTTCCTCGGGGGTTTCACCGCGCACGATTGCAAGGTAATCCTTACGACAGTGTCCTGCCTGGGCCAACTCCGAAAGCGACTGTGCCAACGCCCCGGTCTTGGCAAAGAGCACCGCGCCGCTAGCACTGCGATCGAGCCTTTGAATTGGGTGCGCCGCGCCGTCCTTGGTTCGATCGCGCGCAAAATCGACGAGGGCGACTTCGGCTGTCGCCCAACCGCGATGCACCACCAGCCCCGACGGCTTGTTGAGAACGAACAGCTCGTCGTCTTCGTACAGGCACTCGATTTGCATGGTGGTCGAACGAGAGCCTAGCATCGGCCCGCAATGGAGCGCACACATGCCCGGATAGCCGGGGCTATCGTGACTTTCGACCAAGAGAGTCGTGAATTCGCAGGCTCGGCGCGGCGCGCATGGTGGCCGAGCTGCGCCGCGCATCCGGCGAATCATCGTAGCAGCGAATACAATTGCGGCCGTCTTGTTTGGCTGAGTAGAGGGCCTCGTCTGCACGGTAAATGAGCACCGTTGCGCCAACCATGGGCTCCGGCATCATGCTGACTACCCCAACACTGACGGTGAGGATGTCGGTATTGAATACGCGCGTGGTTTCATGCGCAATCGCCAATTGTTCGATTGTGGTTTGGATCTGACCCGCGACGGCAATCGCACCCTCAGTACCGGTATCACAAAGCAGAACTGTGAATTCCTCGCCACCGATCCGTGCTGCCAAATCCCCGGGGCGGCGCGCTGACCCAGCGATCACTTCAGCAACCTCGCGCAGGCAATCGTCGCCAGCTCCATGGCCGTAGGTGTCATTGAACAGCTTGAAGTAGTCGACGTCGATTAGCACCAGCCCGAGCGGCATCTTGTTTCTCACGCCGCGACGCCACTCGCGCTCCAAGAATTCATCGAATTTGCGGCGATTGGCCAGGCTAGTTAGCGGGTCTATCTGTGACAAACGCGCATACTTCTGCGTCACCTCCTCAAGCGTTGCCTGTTCTTTGCGTAGACGCGATTCGGTTGAACGAAGGCCCTTCAGTTCTGCAGCAAGACGCTCGTTCGCGAGTGTCAGCACGTGGGTGCGTTCCGCCGCACGTTGTTCGATGGTACGCGAGGCTGCATCCAGCAACTTTTCCAGGTGACGCTTTTGTAGGGTTAGGCGTCTGATCGCTGCGAAGGCCCACGCGAGGGCCCCTGCGGTGAGCAGCGTGAGCAGCCCTATCGTCGTCTGCGGCCACCAACCTACGATCGCGGGGGTGCTGTCGCGTGCGGCTGCGGCTACGCCACGCGGTGACACCGCAGCGACAATGACCCGAGCGAGCAGCAGGTGCATAGCTGGCTGCCTCATGGTTCTCCCTCTCGGTCGAATTCGCGTAAGCGAACCCAACTTGCAACTAGAAGTTTACGTGCGCACACGTAGATGACTAAGAGACTTCTCTAAATTTTCCGTAGGTAAGGGGTGTCGTGGCATCGACCGACACTCCGGCCGCACAATTCTTGGGGCAATTTCCTAGGAATTGTAGGTTTTGGATTGGCACGGGATCTGATTTCGTTGCAAACGTCCTGGGCCAAAAGTGACCCAACTAGCCCTTCGCACTTTCCTCGGCGCCGTTGCCTGTTTCGGCTGTAGCAATAGCCAGCGCCTGCCCGCAGATCCTCCGACGTTGGCGAGCGCGCGCAGCGCCGAGTACGACGCCAAGTCAAAAGCTCAAGCTGGCGCGCCGGAGGTTGCCGCAGCGGCCTCGGTGTTGGGAGCCGGCAATGGTGGTTCTTCCACATCCCTTGGCGCGCCGACGTCGACTCGGGATGCAGCAGTTCCACTGTCGGGCCAACTCGATCCCGTGCCAGCCCTTCGCGACCGCTCGGGTGAGCCGCTGCCCCAAACTGAAGAGCGACCCTCGTTGGATTCGCCGTCGTTCAAACGCCGCATCGAGTTGCTCCACGCAGCTATCGTGAAAGACGAGCCACAACTCGCCACCCCTGCGTTCTTTCCGGTGGTTGCCTATGAACAGGTCAAGGACATTGCCCAACCTGCCCGCGACCACAAGCATCGCCTCTTGGCCGCCTTTGCCAAGAACATCCGTGACTACCACCGGCAACTGGGCAAGGATCCGGACAAGGCGAAGTTGATTGGGCTCACCCCGTCCACGCTCGCTCCACGCTGGATGAAGCCCGGGACCGAAGGCAACCGCCTCGGCTACTATCGTCTATTGCGCAGTACGCTCAAGATCGCCGACGCCCGCGGCACCACGCACGACTTCGAGGTCACCTCGATGATCTCTTGGCGCGGCGAGTGGTACGTGGTGCATCTCAATGGCTTCAAATAGGTCTAGGTGCGATTCCGACTAGACGCCGTCGGTTCCTCGTGGCAAGGGTTGCCGGCTCCCAACTCCGGAGGTTGCTGCCTTGCCACGCGTCATCTGTCTCGATCTCGAAGGTGTTCTGGTTCCAGAAGTATGGATTGCGTTCGCTGAAGCCACGAACATCCCCGAGTTGCGGCGCACAACCCGGGACGAACCGGACTACGACAAGCTCATGCGTGGCCGATTGGCCCTGCTTGCCCAGCATGGGCTCACGCTTAAATCGATCCAAGATGTCATCGCAACACTTCGACCACTCGAGGGCGCCCAAGAGTTCTTGGCTGCGCTTCGCGACCGCGAGCAGGTCATCATTCTGAGCGATACATTCCTACAATTTGCACGACCCCTGATGAAACAATTAGGCTACCCGACAATCTTCTGTCACGAGCTCATCGTCGATGCCGAGGACCACGTCGTCGACTACAAGTTGCGGCTCGCAGACAGCAAGAGGAAGGCCGTGGAGCATTTGCGGGAGCTCGGGTATGTCATCCACGCCGCGGGTGACAGCTACAACGACACCACCATGCTCAAGGCGGCGGATCGCGGAGTACTGTTCCGCTGCCCAGACAACGTGGCTGCGGAATTTCCACAATTCAAACGAACGACCAGCTACGACGAATTGTGGCGCGCGCTGCTCGACTGAACGGTTCAACTCATCCGCGACGTGTCGGCAATTTCGTGGAGCAATAGTGGCGCATTAGCGCCGCACCGACACGTGGACATGGCTTCGGTTCTCGAAGTAGACCCAGTCTAGACCGATATCGACGGCCAATCGTGACAAGCGACCAAGTCGATTGGGGTCGGAGTCCGAGGTTGTGACGTCCGCGGCGCGCCCCTCGTAGTGTAGGCTTCCGCGACCATGTTCGCCATCCTCGTCCCAAGCTTCAGTGACCCTGAGCGAGAGCCCGGGCCATTCCTTCTCGACCGCCGATTCGAGTCGACCGAGTAGCTCGCACAAGCGCGGGATCATGTAGTGGTCCGCGCCCGTGTGTTCCTCATCTTTGAACTGAATACGTGTCGCAAAGCATGGCGCGAGCAGTTGCCAACCCTTCTCGCCCCGAGTGACGCGCACCAACAGGGCCCCGGTGACCTCGTTCTCAGCTTGGTCTGGCGCGCGCTGCCCCACCTTGAGTTCGCGCGGTAGGCTGCGATTGCGCGACAGGACCACACCAAATGGAGCGTCGATGACCTGACATCCAGTCAGACACGCAATCAGAGCTAGTACAGAGTAGCGCGCGCGGGGCAATCGCCGGGATTATCGCAAGCTCGCGAATTCGGGGAAAGTTCTTGGGAGGCTCGGTCGCGTTCTCGGTATTCTGCTGGCAAGACCGAATTGCCCACCCGCTAGTAACAATAGACTTCGGTCGGGATGTCGTACCGACCCCAAAGACCAAACGAGCCAGTCGATTCGATGGCTCGGCCGGCACCTCGCCCGGTGTGGGACCGCCTTTGGTTCAGCGGATTGCTCAAGTGTGCAATTTTTACGCATCCTTCGCATCCATAAATACACGTAATTACATGGTTATCTAATCTATTCGGCCGAATCGCAGCCGAGACTGACCAATCGCTTGCGCCGCCTTCGAAGGGCGTCTATTTAGGCGCGGGACTCCCGGAAACGCGTTCGCCCAGCAAGCTGGCAAATCGACCAGAAGAGAGGCGAGCCACTCGGGACCGGGCCCTACGCGGGTGCTCACCGCGAACACCCTTCCGAGAGAGGAACGCTTCATGGCTATCAAGATTGGTATTAACGGGTTCGGGCGTATTGGTCGGCTTGCCTTCCGCGTGGCAGCAGCCCGCAGCGATGTGGAAGTCGTCGGCATCAACGACCTCATCGACGTCGACTACATGGCGTACATGCTGAAGTACGACTCGACGCACGGTCGTTTCAACGGCACGGTCGAGGTCAAGGACGGCAAGCTTGTCGTCAATGGCAAGGCCATTCGCGTCACTTCCGAGAAGGATCCAGCCAACCTTAAGTGGAACGAAGTTGGCGCCGAGGCGGTAATCGAGTCAACTGGGCTCTTTCTCACGGACGAGAAGGCCCGGCTACACATCAAAGCTGGTGCGAAGAAGGTCGTGCTGTCCGCTCCTTCCAAGGACGCGACCCCCATGTTCGTCATGGGCGTCAACCACAAGACCTACGCGGGGCAGGACATCGTCTCGAATGCGTCTTGCACAACCAACTGCCTCGCGCCCATCGCGAAGGTGCTGCATGACAACTGGGGCATTCTCGAAGGCCTGATGACGACCGTTCACGCCGTCACCGCCACCCAGAAGACCGTCGACGGTCCTTCCGCCAAGGATTGGCGCGGCGGCCGCGGCGCTGGCCAGAACATCATTCCGTCCTCGACGGGTGCTGCCAAAGCCGTGGGCGTGGTCATTCCTTCGCTGAAGGGCAAGCTCACTGGCATGGCGTTCCGCGTTCCAACCCCGAACGTCTCGGTGGTTGACCTCACCTGCCGCCTCGAGAAGCCGGCGAAGTACGAAGAAATCAAGGCTGCCATGAAGGCTGCCTCCGAAGGTGAGCTCAAGGGAATTCTCGGCTACACCGAGGACGAGGTCGTTTCAAGCGACTTTATGACCGAGTCACGCACCTCGATCTTCGACGCCAAGGCTGGCATTCAGCTGAGTGACACATTCGTCAAGGTCGTATCCTGGTACGACAACGAGTGGGGTTACTCGAACAAGATTGTGGATCTGCTCGTCCACGTCATGAAGTAGTCTGCGACAGCTTTCTCCCTGTCCAAAAAGGCCCGACCGCTCGCGGTTGGGCCTTGCCTTTTTCGTAGCAGCAAGCCCGATTGCGCTCGGGCTTGCGTCTCTTGTTGAATCGAAAAGAGGCCCAGAGCCAACGCCCTGAGCCTCTCATTGCGTCCATAGGAGCGACGCACTTCTGCGGCCGGAACGACCTAGAAATCCATGTCGTCCATACCGCCCATGCCGCCCATGCCGCCCATGCCGCCCATGCCGCCCATGCCGCCCATGCCGCCCATGCCGCCGCCCATACCACCGCCGCCACCGGCGGAGGCTGATGGAGCAGGTTTAGGCTTGTCGGCAATCATGGCTTGAGTCGTGAGCAAGAGGCCAGCCACGCTGGCTGCGTTCTCGAGCGCTACACGAACGACCTTGGTCGGATCGATGACCCCAGCTTTCACCAAGTCAACGAACTCGTCCTTGGCCGCGTCGTAGCCAAAGCCGCCCGATTGCTCGCGCACCTTCTGCAGCACGACCGAAGCATCCTTACCGGCATTCGCCGCAATCATGCGCAACGGTTCCTCGAGTGCACGGCGTAGCAGACGAACTCCCGCGGACTGCTCCTCGGAGAGTTTGAGCGCGTCAAGGGCCGACATCGCACGCAACAACGCGACGCCACCACCCGGGACGATCCCTTCTTCGGACGCCGCGCGGGTCGCATACATCGCGTCTTCCACGCGATCCTTGCGCTCCTTCATCTCGACTTCACTCGGCGCGCCAACCTTGATCACCGCAACTCCACCGGCCAGTTTGGCCAAGCGCTCTTGCAGTTTCTCGCGATCGTATTCGTTCTTGGTGTCGGCGACTTGGCGCCGAATCAACTCACAGCGCCCCTTGATCTCGTCCTTCGGGCCAGCCCCATCGACCAGCGTGGTGTTGTCCTTGTCGATCTCGACGCGCTTGGCGCGGCCAAGGTCCTTGATCGTGACCGTTTCAAGCTTAATCCCAAGATCCTCGCTGATCACCTGGCCACCCGTTAGGATCGCAATGTCCTTCAACATCTCCTTGCGGCGATCGCCAAAGCCCGGAGCCTTCACGGCCGCGCACTTGAGCGTGCCACGCAGCTTGTTGACGACCAGAGCGGCGAGTGCCTCACCGTCGACATCTTCGGAGATGATGAGGATTGGCTTCTGCTCGCGCGCTACGGCTTCGAGCACCGGCACGAGGTCACGCATGACGCTGACCTTCTTTTCGGAGATCAGGATGTAAGCGTCTTCGAGCACGCACTTCATTTTTTCGGCGTCGGTCACGAAGTAGGGAGAAACGAAACCGCGGTCGAACTGCATCCCCTCTACGACGTCAAGTTGGGTATCGAGGCCCTTGGCCTCTTCGACCGTAATGACGCCTTCTTTGCCGACCTTCTCCATCGCATCGGCCAGCATTTGGCCAATGGTTTCGTCGCCGTTGGCGCTGATCGTGCCAACCTGCCGGATCTCTTTCGAACCATCGACGGGCTTACTGAGTTTCTTCAGCGCGCCAATAACCACTTCGACGCCAGCATCGATACCACGCTTGAGCTCCATCGGGTTATGCCCGGCGGCTACCAGCTTCATGCCCTCGCGACAGATAGACTGCGCTAGGACGGTCGCCGTGGTGGTTCCATCACCCGCGCTGTCAGCTGTCTTCGATGCGACTTCGCGCACCATCTGTGCGCCCATATTCTCGAACTTGTCGCTCAGCTCGATCTCTTTGGCTACGGTGACACCGTCTTTGGTCACCTTGGGCGATCCCCAAGACTTCTCGATGACCACGTTGCGCCCCTTGGGGCCCAGGGTGACTTTGACTGCATCTGCGAGTGCATCGACGCCCTTGAGGATCTTTCCCTGGGCGGTAGCATCGTAGATGATGACCTTTGCTGCCATTTTATTCGCTCCTTATGCTTTCTGTCCTGGCTATTACCAGTGCTTCAAGTGGGCTCAGCTCTCGATCACGGCGAGAACATCGTCTTCACGCAAAATGAGGTGGTCCTCACCGTCAATCTTCACTTCGGTTCCCGTGTACTTGCCAAACAGGATCTTGTCCCCAGCCTTGACGTCCATAGGACGCAACGAGCCGTTATCCATGAGTTTGCCGCTGCCGACCGCCAGCACCGAACCGGAGATGGGCTTCTCCTTGGCGCTGTCGGGAATGATAATTCCTCCCTTGGTCGTGGTTTCTTCGGCGATTCGCTTGACCACCAGTCGGTCGTGTAGGGGTCGGATCCTCATGACGCTCTTGCCTCCAGTATCGCGGTTCAACTCGCTCGCCCAAGGGCACCACCAAGCGGAACCCTCTGCAAACGAATGCGAGCCGCAAGGTAAGTCGCGATCGGGGGTCGTCAAGGGTGAGCGTCAGCTGTCGGCAGCAAGAGACTTAAACGGCGGTATCTATTCTCTATTTTATATTTCACGGCGCGTTTGAGATCGCCTTTCCGGCAATTCCGCCCAGCCCCGAGGTGCCCACCCCGTGCGGCCCAAGGTCCTAACGCCGGGACGAGGTCATTGCACTAACAAGCAAGGGCATGCCGTCGTCAACCATCGCTTGGAACCTCGCACAACGAAGTGGGGCCGCCGAGAAGCGGCCCCTACGACTCTCACTTCGTCCCAACCGTAGACACTACCCCGCAGCCTGCGCCTCCTTGCGCTTGGCATCCATTTTTTCCTTGAGCACGCTTGCCAGCTGCGCGGGCATCGGCTCGTAGCGAGCGAACTCCATGGTGTACGTACCAGCACCCTGGGTCATGCTGCGAAGATCGGTCGAGTAACGGAAGATTTCGCTTTGCGGCACTTCGGCATAAATCAGCTGGAGATCGCCCGCGGTATCCATGCCAAGGATGCGACCGCGTCGCGAGTTCATGTCGCTGGTGATGGCACCCACGTGCTCAGCCATGACGGTCACTTGAATCTTCATGATCGGCTCAAGCACCACCGTACCTGAGAGCTCAAGACACTTCTTGAACGCAATGCCCCCCGCCATCTGGAAAGCGACGTCCGACGAATCTACCGAGTGATAGCTGCCATCGTAAAGCGCCACGCGCAGGTCGACCACCGGGAACCCAATGATCCCGCCGCGTTTCATCGAATCGATGACGCCCGTCTCGACCGAAGGAATGAACTTGTTCGGTACGACACCGCCCTTGATTTCGTCGACGAATTCGAATCCAGACCCAATTGGCAGCGGTTCCGCCGTAATCCAGCAATCGCCGAACTGGCCGTGACCACCGGTCTGCTTCTTGTGACGCCCCTGCGCTTTGACTTTCTTGGCCAGGGTCTCGCGGTAGGCCACGTGGGGCTGCCCGAGCGTAATATTCACCCCAAACTTGTCGCGTAAGCGCGCGGCAATGACGTCGAGGTGCACTTCACCCATACCAGCGAGCACGATCTCGTTGAACTCGGCGTCCATATGCGTGTGCACAGTTGGATCGGTCTGGGTAAGTTTGCCTAGAGCAACGCCTAATTTGTCCTGATCCTTGCGCGTCTGCGGCAACACCGTGATGGAATGAACAGGATTGGGGAAGGCAATCGGCGGAATTTCTACGACCTTGTTCGCTTGGGCAAGAGTGTCGCCAATCTGGCTGTGCTTAAGTTTGGCCACAGCGACCACGGCACCGACTTCAGCCTCATCGGTCTCCTTCTTGTCCTTGCCCTGAAACCGAATCATATGACCGATACGTTCGCGATCCTGCGTGCGCGGATTGACCAAGTCATCCCCAGCACGCAACGTGCCGTTCATTACGCGCATGAAAAAGAGTTCGCCCACTCCTGGATCGCTCGTAACCTTGAAGATTTGGGCCAAAGCGGGTTCATTTACGCCAAGTGTGAGCTCCACGGACTGACCATTCTGTGTCGCCTCAGGCGCGCGACGTTGAACGGCTGGCTTGATGTAACGCCGAATGACCTCTAAGAGAACAGTCGTACCCTTCGGCGGGACGGCGCATCCGGCAACGATCGGGACAATCTCTCCCTCGTCGACGTCGATCGCCAACCTGGGCAGGATGTCCTCCGTCGTGAGCTCCTCGCCCGACGCCAACTTCTCGAACAATACCTCGTCAGTACCGGCAACTTCCTCAATTAACTGGGCCTGAGCCAGCTTTGCTTCATCCTGCAACTCGGCAGGAATTGGTATTTCCTTCACCTTGTCGCCGAAGCTATACGCCTTGCCTTCAACTAGGTTGACAACGCCATCGAAGCTTGAGCCTGAACCGACGGGCAGCACGAACGGGTGAGCCTTTTTCGTCAGATTGCTACGAATGCTGGCTACGACCCGCTGAAAATCTGTGTTCTCGCGGTCGAGCTTGTTCACGAACAACACCACAGGACGACGATGCTTGACTGCCAGGTCGTAGAGTTGCCGCGTTGCAACGTCGACACCAGTTGTGGCATCGACCACGATGACCGCGGTGTCTAACACCTGAAGTGGGGCCACTGCCCCACCGATGAAATCCGATGACCCAGGGGTGTCGGCGAACGAAACCTCGACGCCTTCCCAAACGATCATTTGGACTTTGGATGCAAGCGTCGTACGACGCTTGATTTCCTCAGGATCAGTATCGAGAGTTCTTCCGCCATCAGGCTGAGGAATCACGCGAGCGCGATACAACAGCGCCTCGGCGATGGCGGTCTTCCCGCAACTAGGCGCCCCGAGCAAGGTGAAGCTTCTGACATTTTCCGCTGCTGTCACGACGATTCCTCCCAAACTGAGCAAGATGCGCTGTCGAGCGAGACACTCGCCCGATCCCTTGTTCGCCAGATCGCCCGAGTCACAGCAGTTCCAGGCTGCGTCACCCGACGGTGTTTCAGGCAGGCGTCAGAACTAGCCATACGCAAGGACATCGGCCTCGCATCCTAGGCAGATGACGACTGACTTACAAATGGGTTTTGCAGTGCACGCATAACCACGGTCGAGCCGAACCATCAACCGGCCTAACTCAGGTTACAGGAATGCCCAAACCTGTCTGACATCGAGTCTTCTCCTCTTCGCCACCCTCGGTCGCACGAATCGACCTACCCCGGAGTTCTCGTCGAACGGCTTGGCGAGCGCCGGCGTCCTGGTCTTGTTGGCTGCGTTCGCATCGGAGGCGGCCGCAGGTAGCCATGGCCAAGGAATGAACAGATGTGGGAGGTCAATACGTCGGCACTTTCCTCGGCAAGGCCAAGCGTCACGGCCTGATAGAGCAACTCCTTCAACGCACCGATACTCATGTAGGCCAATACGCGCGGCTCGCCGTCCCCGACGATCCCTAGCCGCTGTCCTTCCTTGAGACTTTCCGTCAGGAGTTGGACTAGCGTGTCATAGAAGGTGCCTAGCTTGCGATCGAAATCCGAGTCGATTCCGACGGCGTCGGTAAACAAGATTCGCGTCAAGGTGCGATCCGCCAAGCACGTGGCAATGATTCCGCGAACGTTTGCATGGATCTGGTCAGCAACGGGTCGATCCGGATCTTCGGTGACGATGCTGACAATGGCCATCGTTAGCTTGGCGCTGAACCGATCGATGAGATCGGAGAATACGGCACGCTTGTCCTCGAAGTAGAGGTAGAAGGTCCCCCGTGCTACTCCAGCTTGCGCGACGATGTCGTCGATGGTGGCTTGATGATACCCACGCTTGGCGAATACCTCGCGAGCAGCATGGAGAATCTGTTGCCTTCGCTCAGCTTTGGCGATCGGAGTCGAACGTTGCCTGCGACGTGATGCCATAACGCCCTCTAGTTAGTCGCAGCGGCGGGCCGAAGCAATGCCCACGCGAGTTTGGACGCCGGAAGCTAAACCAGATCGGACACCTTGATCGCCACTTTCGGCCATTTTCTTGTGTCCACCGCGAAACCGTAGCCGCTTGAACCTACTTTCGACTGTCCACCGCGATACCGTCAGCGCTTGCGCCCGAATCTGCAGCCACGGCCAACGTGACGGCTTCGTACGCAGCCTGCACGTCGTAGGTCCCACCTAGGGACTCGAGGTGATCGTACAGCGTTGCTAACATGACCCCAAGCGTCACGAAATCGGGATGCAACGCCGCTTTTGCATCGCGGCAGCGGACAAAGACCTCGTGAAAGGTTTCGCGAAACTCGGACAACGCATAGCTAGACGCGTGTTTCCGTGCCCCACCGAAAGCCCGAAAGAAGACGTCATTTGCCGCCGAGACCCCCAACTCGCGCGTTGCCTGCTCGAACTGACCAGGCTGCTCTTCGTAGAACCCGGCGTAAAGGCGCCGAATACCTTCGACGAAATCGGGGCGCCATCGCGACCAGAGTGGCAACGGATGAAACGCAATTTTCCCGGTTTCGGCACAACGACAAAACCGTGATTCTCGAAGGTCCAAGAAGACAACGTCGGATATCGCGATTTGAAGAAAAAACAGTCGCAACAGGGCAGTTCCGTCAGCCGCCTTGGGACACTCGATCAGATTCAATGGTTCGGCGCGAAACGGTATGACAGACCGAACCGGTTTCGCCGAGACTACAGTGACCCCGATGTCCAGCAACGCGAGGTTTTCGCCGAGAGCCACGACTTGAGAGAGGTACTGCTCTCGATCGAACCAGTTGCGAGCCAGTTCTGCAGCGCGCACCGACAGTTCTCGCGCCGACATCACGTCGAAAAACGATGGCGACAACACACTCAGCAAGTGCGACCAATCACTACCCGCCAGAAGTCGACGCCAAAATGCCATTTTAGCGGCGTTCGGGCACGAAGTCCGGCGGCAGCTCGGAACCTTCTCCAAAGAAGTAGTTCTCGCACTCCGTCATCCAGATCCGCTGCCCAGTCTCACTCGTCAGATCGAGCCGATACTCGTTGATCAACATTTTGGAGTGTTCCAACCAAGTGCGCCAAGCCTTCGCGGAAACGCGTGCGAATATCCTCTCGCCCAAGGGCCCCTTAAAAGGTGGCTTTTCCAGGCCGTCCGCTTCGCAGTCGAGTTTGATGCAATGAACTGTCAGTGGCATGAGGGTGCAATGATTGCGTTCTCGGCGCCAACGTCAACTCCAACCGCATATTTCCCCAATTATTGGGCGCCGGCCGGGGGATCTTCCGGCACAGGGGGATCCCCCCCCTTGAGATAGGGTTGTTCCACGGTCAACGTATAGCTGCGCTGACCTCGATAGAGTTGGGCGGAGACGGCTAACTGTCGCGCGCCACGCGCGGCAATCACCAGCGCAATGATTTGACTGGGCGAAGTGACAGGCACACCCGACACTCGGGTGATGACGTCTCCGTCTCGCACCCCCACCCCAAGACTCGACGCCCCAAAGACCTGGACCCCCGCGGGGCGACGGCCATCAGCGGTCACGGACTTGCCCGTTGGGCGACGGCTGCCATTTGCGAGACGCAGAACGGTGTCGGCGCGGACGAGGATAGCGGGCAACTCATGCGCAGTCGGGGGCTTCGATTTTCCTCGGTCGCGCGATTTAGTGGCAGCTTTGCCAGACTGCCAGAGGGCCCCAAGCTCTAAGTGCGCGTCAACATCGGTTTCCTCTAGAACGACTACCGCGGGCGTCGGAATGTTGTCAGCATCGAGCGTTGCCCCGCCCAGGGGAAGCGACATACCAAAGGGCATCACCAGGCCCACGGCAACGTCCGACAGCTGCGACGCGTAGCTCGCTGCCACGCCGTACTCAGCCGATAGCACGAGTGCGAACGGGACGAAGATGATGCCTATGCCGAAGCTCAGCCTCACGCTTTCAGACTATCAGAATCGCGCCAAAATGCTCGCTACTTCGGCGGTGCGGCAAAATGATTGAATAGGCCATTGCCAGTCGAGAGCACGAGCGTCGAGTCAGCGTCGATGGATTTTTCGTAGGCCTCGAGCCTGCGGATGAACATGTAAAATTCCGCGTCTTTGCCGTAAGCCCCGGCGTAGATGCGCGTGCCTTCGGCTTCGCCTTCGCCACGAGCCTTCTGAGCCTCTTCGTAGGCCTTAGCCAAGATGATCGTCTTCTGTTTGTCGGTTTCCGCTCGAATTGTTGCAGCCTTCTCCTCGCCTTCGGAGCGGTACTGCTTGGCAACGCGGTCGCGTTCGGCGCGCATCCGTTGAAATACGCTCTCCTGAACCTCACGCGGCAGATCCGCGCGCTTGATGCGAATGTCCAGCACTTCAATGCCAAACGGTCTGGTTTGCTTGCGCGAGTTTTCGGTCACTCGCGCCATCAATGGTTCACGTGCATTGCCAATAATGTTTCCGAAATCGTGACTCGCGAGCTCACGCCTCAACTCGCTATTCACGATATCGTCGATTCTGGCCTTGGCACCAGTCTCGTCGCGCAACGTCATGTAGAATCGCAACGGGTCGACGATGCGCCAGCGCGTGATCGGATCGGCCACAAGGCGCTTCTTGTCGAGCGTGAGGTACTCAGCTTGCGGCGCATCACTGCCGAGAATGCGGCTGTCCATCTTGTCCACCTGCTGCAGGACTGGCAGCTTAAGCGAAGGACCTGGCTCGGTGACCGTGCGCCGTGGAGCGCCGAATTGCGTCACTATGGCCACTTCCGTCTCATCAACGATGAAGAACGAGTCCCAAGCCACGCCCAGAATGAGCAGCAACACCAACAACCAACGACCAACGCCAGACATCACTTCTTGCCTCCTTCTGGGGTAGTCGACGAACTGAGATTGAGTCCAATAGGTAGTACCGGCATGGCGTTCTTGGCGATTTGCTCGTCTACGAGAACCTTCTTCGGCGACCGAGCCACGACTCGTTCGAGGCTCTCGATGTAGAGCCGCTCTTTAGTGACTTTGGGTGCCTGCTTGTAGGCGAAATAGACGCTTTCGAATTTCGTCGCGTCACCCTTGGCTTCGAGGATCCGGCGCTCCTTGTAGCCTTCGGCGTCACGCTTGATTTTCTCGGCCTCGCCACGCGCCCGCGGAATGAGGTCCGCCTCGTACCCCATGGCCTGATTGACTAGCTTCTCCTTTTCTTCGCGAGCTCGAACGACCTCGTGGAAGGCATCCTTGACCTCATCCGGGGCGTCGACAGCCTGGAGACGAAGCTCGGTGATACTGATACCACTCTGATACGCATCCATCCGGTTCTGAAGCCACTCGCGTGTTTCTGCCTGGACCTTCTCACGCTCGGTCGTAAGCACTTCGTCGATATTCGTCCTGCCAACGACGCTGCGCATGGCAACCTCCGCGGTTGCGCGCAACGCGTCGTCCGCATCCTTGAGCTCGAACAGGTACTTGGTCGAGTCGACGACGCGATACTGTACGATCATGTGTACTTCGACGATGTTCGCATCGCCGGTGATCATCATCGCCTCACCCGGCACCTTCTGGGTGCCCTGAAAACCCACCTCCATGCGACGGATCTGCTCGATGTTGACGACGTCCACACGTTGAACCAGTGGAATTCGAAAATGAAGTCCTGGCCCTGTGCGCCCGGATGCGCGCACCTTGCCCAGCGTGCGCACGATCCCCTGTTCGCCGGGACCAACCTTGTACACGCCACCAAGCGCGACCGCGAGGACCAACAGTACAATCGCCCCTGAACCGAAGCGCCCGAGCGCTGTACCA
>Ga0302321_100000298_pt1 | contig 44151 bp, 39 predicted proteins | sample Fen_T0_1_FD_202505 | JGI IMG/M metagenome (GOLD analysis project Ga0302321, IMG submission 202505) | Peat permafrost microbial communities from Stordalen Mire near Abisko, Sweden - Fen_T0_1 | ecosystem: Environmental > Terrestrial > Soil > Wetlands > Permafrost | place: Sweden: Abisko... | reverse complement strand
CGGAAGGCGAAAACAGTATCTATATGTAAGCTCTGCAAGACCAAGGGACACAGGCCGCGTCCCAGAGCCGGTTTCAATAGCAGCCACGCTCCCTCAGGCCTGTTGGGCAATCTTTGCCCGGCGCCGGCATTAGAAGAGAATGTGCCGGGCCCCGATCTCCCGCTCGTTGCCGACAACGATGCTCGACCGTTCAATCACGTTTTTCAGTTCTCTGACGTTTCCCGGCCAGTCGTGCTGTTCGAGAGCCTGATTTGCATCGGTGCTCAAGGTGACTCCCGGCGAGAACTTCTCCAGAAAAGCCTCCGCAAGCTGGATGACATCTCTGCCGCGCTCCCGCAGGGGGGGAAGCTTGATGGGAAAGATCGCCAGCCGATAGTATAGGTCCTCGCGGAACAAGCCTTGCTTGACCCGGCTCATCAGGTCGGCGTTTGTGGCCGCGACCACCCGGACATCCACCTTCAGGTTGTCGTTGCCGCCGATCCTCTGCACCTCGCCCTGCTCGAGGAATCGAAGGATTTTGCTTTGCAGCGAGAGGGGCATATCGCCAATCTCATCCAGGAAGAGTGTTCCCCCATGCGCCGCGTGGATGCGCCCGATGCGCGACTGCACGGCGCCGGTAAAAGAGCCTTTCACATAGCCGAAGAGCTCAGCCTCGAGCAGCGACTCCGGAATAGCCGCGCAATTGATCACCACCAGGGGCTGCTTTTGGCGCAGGCTGATCAGATGGATCGCCTGGGCAACCAGGTCCTTTCCGGTGCCGCTCTCCCCAGTCACCAGCACCGTCGTATCCCGCCGGGCAACCATATGGGTGAGCTGATAGACCTGCTGCATCGCATCCGAGTCCCCAATCATGCCGCGAATGCCAAGCCTGCCCGCTCCGTGGGTCCGCATCCGGTGCAACTGCTCCGGGGAGATGGTGCTGGACGGCGCCTTGTCCCCGCTATAGAGAAGCTCCGTCAGTTGGGTTGAGAGCAATGTAGGAGAAGAAGTACCCAGAACAAGTTGTCCGGTATGCGAGTTCACCGAAAGAATCTGGATATTCGGGAATTGCTCGCGGACCATGGCGCTGAACTCGCCAGATTCAAGATCGGGAAGCAGAGGATCGAGCAGGAGAATCTCGCTCACATTCTCGTTGAGGCACTCAAGCGCCTCGGCGCCGCTCGATGCTTCGGTCAGGCTCCAGCGGGGCTGCCGGAGCTTCTCCTGCAAAGCCACGCGAAGCCTGCTGTTCGGGCTCACAAGCAAGACGCTGATCACCGTGCTTTCGTCCGCGCGGAACTTCGGAAAAGGAGACGTACTCATAGGTTCAACTTTCCACTGCTGTCCTGGCATCGATCAAACTCGAATTCGTCGAGTGGACCAGATACTAGCAGTAATGCACGAGTGGCGCTCCTTGCAACTCGATTTGTACGCTGAATGGCTTTAGGCTCCAGGAGAAATCGGCCTGCTGGCTGCGGATATTCGCCTCGGCAAAGGCCATGCTGAGGCTCGTCTCCGCATTGATCGATTCCACGTTGGAGGTCAGGTTCCGCACCACGATTCGAACCACATTGGAAGGGCACGACGAGGCGATCAACTCGACTGTATCCTGCGGACGAGAGACTGCGTGGGCGATCAGAAGCACAGTCGACAACGCCTGAAGTGTCCTCGCCTTGTCGATCAAAACCGGCTGACAATCCTGGGAGAGAGCCGAACTGAGGACGATCCGATCTTCCTTGAAGAGCAGGTCCACTCCTTCGGTCACATGCGCGAGCAGCGGCAACACCTGCGTTTCACACATCTGCGGCGCGCTGCTTTCCGTGCTCACAAGCTGTTGCAGGCAGCCGAAGAGAGAACAGAGCCGCTCGACCTCCACGGCTGAACTGGCCGCCAGCTCCCGAAGTTCCTCGCAACTCATCTGTTCCACACGATTGTTGCCAAGGCTGGCCCGGAGCACCGCCAGTGGCTGCGCCGCGGCGTGGATGCACTGCGACAGGTTGAAGCAAAGCGCTTCTGATGCGGACTTAGGCATTCGATCCCCCAAAAACGCCCCTTCGTTAATCGGTACTCAAGACGTACCCTACGCCCCGGACAGTGCGGATCAATTTGGCCTCTCCCTCAAGGTCAATCTTGTCACGCAGATATTTCATGTAGACATCCACAATGTTGGTCGTTGAATCAAAAGTCGTGTTCCAAACCTCGCGCATGATCGTCGCGCGCGATACCGCTTTGCCTTTGTTGTTCATCAGATACTCAAGCAGGGAGAACTCGCGCGCCGTCAGATCGATCCGCCGCTCTCCGCGAAGAACCCAGTGTTCCTCCCGGTTGATCGTCAGATTGCCCACCTTCGATGAACTGACCGGAGCCGTGGCATTGCGCCGCAGTAGGCCCCTGATTCGGGCCAGAAGCTCCAGAAATGAGAAGGGCTTGATCAGGCAATCGTCGGCCCCTTGTTCGAGTGCCGCAACCAGATCACGGGTATGATTTCTCGCCGTCAATACCAGAATCGGCAGCCGCGGCTGGCTCTGGCGGACCTGTTTGAGTACTGCCATCCCATCCATTTTGGGTAGATTCAGATCGAGAATGATCAGATCGTAGGAGGATTTTTCGATGTCGTCCCGGGCGGCCTCGCCATCATGGCGTATCTCAACAGAAAAATGCCGGCGCTTGAGCTCGCGACAGAGGAATTTGCTCAAGGGAACATCATCGTCGACCACGAGAATCTTCCGACCGGTCGTCTGAGGCTGATCTGTGAGCAGTTCTTCGGCATTCGATGTTTCAATGACGCCGTCTGACCGCACACCGCTTTCCGGTGTCTGAGAAAAAAGTGATTCAGGACACATAGCTTTTAATTGGAATATTATCATCCAATTTTAATTTATTCAAAGAATTGGTTTATCTTTTCTGCAAGTTGTTGATGATAAATAAGATATATCGATAGTCGTTTTCCTGGTATGGGGGGCTGGTCAAAGCTTCCCGTCGATACCCTCGCGAAGTGCTTCCCATTGGCAATCAAATTCTTTCGATCCGTGAATTGTGACAGTGACAGGTTCCGGGAGCATCGAGCGGCACAGGTGCCGTCGATCTGCGAGAATTGTTAGAAATAATACTGAAACTTTGGGGCGGATCTGCCGATAATCACGACGAGCCATAGAGTCGGCACGACGATTCTGCCTTCAGAACAGAGAGGTCGTAGGAATGATTGACCTGAGCAGCGTCCGCAAATTCGAATACAGGCCGTGTCGCATCACCACAGGCTTCGACGTTGATTTTGCGATGGGAGAAGAGACGCTCAGCGGCCTCTGCCGCGATGTCAGCAACACAGGAATTCGCGTCAAACTGGAGGGTTCGGTGGTTGTGGGCGATTCTGGCCTGCTGACCCTCCACCACCCCATGGGCGTGCTGCGGCTTGAAGCGCATGTTGCCTATATTGATCAGTGGCATGTTGGGCTTGTCTTTGACTTCGAGACGCCCCGTGAGCGCACAGCAACCGCAGAGTACATGTCTGTGGTCGCCAACCACGCCGCTGCTTCCATGCTCGTCGAATTCCCCTAGCCTCATCTCGGCCCTGGATTGATCGCAGTTCGGATCAATTGATGGGCGGCAGTTTGCCCGTGCTGACGACGGTTGGGATCTGATTGGATGGCGGCATGGCCTGGATGATCAATGTGATTCTGCGGTTTGAAGCATCATCCGGCTCTTTGGGCTTGCGAAGTTTCCGGTCGGCGAAGCCGCGCACCTGCATCACTTGATTTGAACGCACTCCGCTACTCTCCATCAGGCGCCTGGCTGTGTTTGCCCGATCTGTTGACAACTCCCAGTTCCCGTAGGACGTTGCGCCGGAGTAGGGCTTGGAATCGGTGTGTCCCTCGATGTTCAGCGCATTGGGCAGCTTGCCTACCTCTGGTGCCAGAACCTTCAGCAAGGTCCCTAGGGTCGGGGTTGGCTCCGCGCTACCCAACTCAAAGAATGTTCCGTGTGGATCCTCCATCAACTCGATCTGCAGCCCTTCCGGGGTGACCGTAATCTCGATCAGCTTCTTGATCTTGTCGAAGTTCGCCATCTTGCCCATGGCCTTCATCAGATCTTCCTTCAATTTATTCATATCCTGCTCTTTTACAGCGGCAGCATCGCCAGCCCCGCCCAACGTCGTCCCCTTTTTCTGCCCTGTGCCGTTCGGATCGCGAAAGTATCCGCCGACAGCCTCCTGAACAGGCTTGCTGCTGTTCATCAGCCACATGACAATGAACAACGACATCAGCGCGGTCACAAAATCGGCATAGGCCACCTTCCAGGCACCACCATGGTGGCCGCCGTGGCTGACCTTCTTCTTGACGATAATGACCTGTTCGTCGGCTACCATGATTCTGTTACCCTAAGCGGCTACAGACTCCGCTACGGGTTCCCCAGCTTTCTCCCTGCACGCCTTTTCAACCTCAAAGAAGTCAGGGCGCGAGTGCGCGGGAATTGCCCTGCGGCCCATCTCAACCGCCAAAATCGGAGAGGTGCCCTTAATAAAAGCCAGCATCATGACTCGAAGCACATGGTAGTAACTTTGTTCCTCCTCCACGGTCTTCGACATGTTGGATGCCAGCGGCCCTACCAGGCCATAGCACAGCAGAATTCCCAGGAAGGTTCCAACCAGAGCCGAGGCGACCTTTTTCCCGATCTCCTCGGGCGGTCCGCCGAGCGCACCCATCGTTACAACGATTCCAAGCACTGCGGCTACAATTCCCAGCCCTGGCAATGCATCAGCCATGGTGGTTAGAGCCTGGTTCGGTTGGTTTGATGTCATGTGATGGACATCCATATCCAGTTCCATCATCTGGTCGACGTCGAATGCGCTTACTCCGCCGGTGATCGCCATGCGCATCGTGTCGCAAACAAAGTCGCGGGCATGATGATCCTTCAGGAAGACCGGATATCTGGAGAAGAGCGGGCTGTTAATCGGTTCCTCAATATCGCCTTCAATCGCAATAGCACCTTCTTTCCGCGATTTGGCCAGCAGGTCGAACATCATCTTGAGCGTGTCAAGATAGCGCTGCTTTGTGAAGGGCGATCCCTTGATGACATTCATAAGTCCAGCGGCAATCTTCTTCAGAATGTGCATCGGGTTGGCCGTCAGCACCGTCCCCACCGCCGCGCCGCCGATGATCAGCAGTTCGGCCGGCTGCAGCAAGACCATGATCTGGCCCTTTTCCATCAGGTAGCCAGCCACGACACAGCCGAAGACGATCAGGATTCCACCGATTTGAAACATTCGCTATTCCATCCCGTCCGCAATGCACTGTTCACGCGATTCACGCGAGACCGTAAATCGGCGTGGCTGGCTGTGTGGCCAGCACACCCGCTTCCCCTCCATCGGCAAAACCGTTTATCAATTTCAACGGTACGAGAGATTTCCCATATGCTGCGATATGAGAGGGATTGTCGGTGCATCTGGCGCAGATAGAATGAGTTGGCATGCCATACGGGATCGTTGCAGACGAAATGATCCTATACAACGATGGGCGCCGCGTTTAAGACCAAAGTGCCAGTAGGACAGGCGACAAAGCCAGTTCGCTACCCCCTGCCTAATGCAAGGGCCGTGCCGGTATTTTGATCGACGAATCCAGCAGTTGGCGAACCTTCTTCAGCAACTCATCTTGAGTGAAAGGCTTCTTGAGGAACGCATAGCTGTGCCCAGGCACGAGCAGTGGAACAATCGATTCGTCGTTGAAGCCCGAAACGTAAAGCACCCGGGTCTCAGGTCTGTTCTTGATCACTCCTGCCGCAACTTCCGAGCCGCTCATTCCAGGCAAAACTACATCCGTAATCAGCAGTGGGATAGGGCCCGGATGCTCTTGAGCGATGCAGAGAGCCACAGCCGGGTCGCCTGAATCGAGCACTGTATATCCGCCATCTTCCAAAAGCCGGCGGATGAGCTTGCGGAGCGTTCCCGCGTCATCCACCAGCAGAATCGTCTCTCCGCCTCCGCGTACTGGCGCCGCCTTGGCCGGCTCGATCGCGCGAGGAGCACGGCCCGTGCAAGGGAAGAAAATCTGAAAGGTCGTGCCGCTCCCAGGCTGGCTGCGCACTGAGATGGTGCCTCCGCTGCGTTCCACAATGCTGGAGACTGTGGCGAGGCCAAGACCTGTTCCTTGTCCAAAAGGCTTTGTCGTGAAGAAAGGCTCGAAGATGCGGGACTGGGTCTCCTGGTTCATTCCCGCCCCCGTGTCGCTCACACTCAGCAGCACGTAGCGGCCAGGGCGCATGGAAGAGTGCTCCTTGGTATAGGACTGATCGATCTCCACGTTCGAGGTTTCAATCAGGATCTTGCCGCCCTCGGGCATCGCGTCGCGTGCATTGGTGGTCAGGTTCATCAGTACTTGTTCAAGCTGACTCGGGTCGGCGTTGATGCTCCCCAGGCCGCCACCCGGCACTGTGATCAGTTCAATGGCGTCACCGGCTAGTCGCCGCAGCACTCCCTCCGTGCGTCTCACGGTCTCATCTAGATCCACGGCCACTCGCTGAACTGCCTGCCCCCGGCTGAAAGCGAGCAGCCTTTGCGAGAGGCTCTTGGCCGATGCTCCAGCGTTGTGGATCTCCAGGACCATCTTGCGGATCTCTTCGGGCAGTGCCGTCTGTCGCTCCAGGATTTCGCAATTCCCCAGGATGACCCCTAAGAGGTTATTGAGGTCGTGAGCCAGTCCTCCGGCGATCTGCCCCACCGCCTCCACCTCTTGGGCTGGTTGAATCTGCAGCTTCGGCGCGATAGCTTCTTCCACTGCAATCTTGCGAACATTGCACTGGACCAGCTTGCCCCCCTTCCTCTCATAAACCCTGCCCGTAACCTCCATGCTGACGAGAAGCCCGCCCTTGGCAATGAGGGGAAGATCGTCGCAGCGCACATAGCCCTTTTCGAGAAGCTCTTGAAAGGCTCGCCTGCACGCATCCTCATGCTTGGGAAGTGCGATCTCCCACATTGTCTTGCCCAGCAAATCAGCCGAGGAGTAGTTCAGCATCTTGAGCAGCACGGGATTCATATCCAGGATCATGCCGGTCTCAGGGTCGAGGACCAGTATCCCGCCCGCCGCTGCCTCATCCGATTGCCGGTATCTGGATTCAGAGTGCATCAGTCTCTCTTCTTGAAAGCAGATGGTTCTTCGTGACTCAGTGTAGTGCATTTCATCGGATGTGGCTCAGTGAGTTTCATCGTGGCGTGCGGAAGAGGGGGGAATTGGATGCTCCAGGCATCCCGCGCCGGGGATTCTGCTTGACAAAAATAAACCTCGGCGATATAAATGACCAGTAGTCAAAAACGGTCAAGATTCAAAAATGATCAAAAGTCATATAAATCGCACCACGGCGCCCCTTTCGTCCCCGGCCGGCGGCGATCTTGTCCATCCGCCAAACCTGGGCCGCCGCCAGCGCCGTGCCGCCGAAACGCGGCTCAAGCTCTTCCGATCGGCATTGCAGCTCTTTGCCGAGCGCGGCTTCTCGGGCGTCACTGTCGAAGACATCACCGAAGCCGCCGACGTCGGCAAGGGAACCTTTTTCAACTACTTCGAGAGTAAGGATCATGTGCTCGGTGTGATGGCCGAGATCCAGCTTGGCAAAGTCGCCGAGGCCCTAGCGCTCGCGGCAGACAGCAAGTTGCCAATCCAATCCGTCCTGCATCGCCTCTTCTTGCGCGCCGCCGAAGAGCCCGGCAGAAGCCCCGACCTGGCCCGCGCGCTGATCTCCTCCTTTTTAGCCAGCCAGGGCGTGCGCAATCTGATTGCGAGCAACATGCAAGCAGGCCGCAAGATGATCGCCGGGATCGTCGCCGCCGGGCAAAAGCGCGGAGAGATCGATCCGCACCTGAAGAAGGAAAAGGTCGCGATTCAGGTCCTGCAAACCTTCATGGGCACAGTGCTCTTCTGGTCATTGCACGAGAAGCCTGCTCTCAATGTTTGGATGGAAGACAGCTTTCAACACTTCTGGAGATCGATCGCGGTCACCGGAAAAGAGCAGAAATGATGAAATCCAATCTGCTTATCCTCGTCACCCTCTCGCTGGCCTCGACGCTGGTCTCAGGCTCGCCAGCGTCGGCGCAGCAGTCTCTGCCGCTTCGGCTCACGCTGCAAGATGCCATTCAGAAAGGGCTTCAGGCCAATCTAAGCGTGTTGGTTGCCGGCACGCGTGTCGAAGAAGCTGAAGGCGCGCGTTTGCGCCGCTTGTCGGCTGCATTGCTTCCTCGCGTCAACGCCCAGGCCTACGCCAACATGCAGAACCGCAACCTGCAGGCATTTGGAATCTCGGCTCCCGGTTTTCCGTCTGTAGTGGGTCCGTTCTCTAACTACGATTTCCGCATCTACGCGCAGCAGAATCTTATCGATCTTCAAAGCTATCGCGGGTTGAAGGCTAGCGAACATTCTCTCGCTGCCGTGAAGATGGATGAACGCGATGCTCGTGACCTGATCGTACGCGCCATCGCGGCTCTTTATCTGAACGCGCAGTCCGCCGCGGCCCGCGCCGCTTCGGCTCAGTCGCGAGTGACAGATTCGACTGCTTTGTTGAAACTGGCCAGAGATAGGCACGATGCCGGCACTGCAACCGGCGTCGACGTACTCCGCGCTCAGGTCCAGCTTGCCAACGACCGCCAGGCGTTACTGGTTGCCCAGAACCAAACCAGGCAGTCCTTGATTGAACTGGCGCGCAACCTCGGGATGAGTCCCGGCACGCGGCTCGAACTCGCCGAGCCTCTCGACTTTCATCCCTTGCGCCAGCCTGAAATCGACACACTAGCGCCAGCAGCCCTGCTCGCTCGCGCCGACTATCTCTCTCTTGCCAGCCAGCGTGAAGGACTGCTCGAGCAGCAGCGCGCCAATCGTGTGCGCTCCTATCCCAAGCTCAGCCTCAACGGAAACATCGGCGAGATTGGCCGCAGTCTAGGCGGAGTCAAGACTACCGGCCTGATCCAGGGTCAAATCGACTTCACCCTCTTTGACCGCGATCGCAACGGAGAAGCGCAGGAGCTCGCCAGCCGCGTCAAGCACATCGACGATCAAATTGACGATCTCCGCCGCGGCATCGAGCAGGACCTTCGCGAGGCTCTCTTGAATCTGGACTCAGCCGCCGAGCAAGTCGCCGTGGCAAATGAAGGTCAGGAGCTAGCGCGGCGCGAGCTGCAACTGGCGCAGGACCGCTTTCAGCAGGGAACGGCCAACAACGTCGAGGTTATTACCGCGCAGGATGAGTTAGCGCGCGCAGAGGAGAATCTCACTCTTGCCGTCACCTCTCACGTGAACGCAAAGTACGCTCTCGCCAGAGCTATGGGCGACACGGAGAAGAACATCCTCGAACTCTCAGGGAAACCATAGAGGTTTGAAGCAATGAAACGAATCATTCCCGTCGTGATTCTGCTGGCCGCGGCAGTTGCCACAGGCCTCTACTTCTATCCGCGCCTCGTGAAGAAAACGGCACCAGTCAACCAGCTCGCGCTCTCCGGCAACATTGAAGCGCACGAAGCCCTGGTCGGCTTTAAGGTGGCCGGACGCGTCGTCGATCTTCCCGTCGAGGAGGGTCAGCAGGTGGCCGAGGGCGCTCTGCTGGCGCGACTCGATGACGCCGACTTGAAGCAGCGAGTACGCATCGATGAAGCCAGCATTCGCGTGCGCGAATCGAATCTCGCACTCACAATGGCTGGAACCCGCCAACAGGAAGTGAAGGCTGCGCAGCAGAGCGTGCTCGACGCGCAGGCCGATCTGGAGCAGAAGAAACTCGATAACGACCGAGCCCAGCAACTCTTCGCCAAAGATGAAATCTCGGCGCAGGATCGCGACCGTGCGGCGACTGCGCTCAAGCGCGCGGAGGCCATCTTCAGTGCCGCGCAGCAGCGTCATAACGAGGCCGTCGAAGGCAGCCGCAAAGAAGACATCGCCATCGCGCAAGCCAATCTCAACCAGGCCGGCGCCAATCTCGGCCTCTCTCAGGTCAACCTGAGTTACACCGTCCTGCGCGCACCCTCGGCCGGCATAGTTACTGTTCGGCAAGCGGAGTTAGGTGAAGTCGTATCGCCCGGCGCTCCCGTTGTAACTCTGGCTGACCTCGATCACATCTGGCTGCGCGCTTACATCGCCGAGACCGACCTCGGCCGCATCGCTTGGGGCCAGCAAGCAACCATCACAACCGATACATATCCCGCCAAGCAATATCATGGGCGCATCTCTTTCATCTCATCGACTGCCGAGTTCACGCCAAAAAGTGTGCAGACAACCAAGGAGCGGGTCACACTTGTCTACCGCATTAAGATCGACATCGACAACCCAAATCACGAACTCAAGCCGGGCATGCCTGCCGATGCCCATATCGAACTCGCAGTCGCCAAGCAATGACAAATCCGCTCCAACCCGCGATCGTGGCCGAAGGACTGAAGAAAAGCTTTCCCGGCGTCTGTGCCGTCGATAACCTGAGCTTCGACGTGCGCGCTGGAGAGATCTTCGGTCTGGTCGGTCCAGACGGGGCAGGGAAGACGACCACCTTGCGCATGTTGGCTGGCATCATGCCGCCTGATGCGGGCAAGGCCTCAGTAGCGGGCTTCGATGTTGTGCGCGATCCTGAAGCCGCGAAGCACGCGCTCAGTTACATGCCGCAGCGTTTCGGGCTTTACGAAGACCTGACTGTCGATGAAAACATCCGCTTCTATGCGGACCTCTTCGGAGTGCGCAAGTCCGAACGGGAGCCGCGTGCAATGCAGTTATTAACTGCCGCTGGCATGAGCGAATTCCGAAAGCGTCTGGCGGGCAAGCTCTCCGGCGGAATGAAACAGAAACTCGGCCTTGTCTGCGCGCTGATTCATCGGCCCAAGGTGGTTTTGCTCGATGAACCAACCACCGGCGTCGATCCAGTTTCACGACGCGACTTCTGGCGCATCCTCTATGAGTTACTCGCTGAAGGCGTTGCGATACTTACCTCGACTGCCTATCTAGACGAAGCAGAGCGCTGTCACCGTGTCGCCCTGTTGCATCAAGGCAAGCTGCTCTTCAGCGACTCGCCCGCAAATCTCAAATCTGCCTTTGGCAAGCATGTTCTGTCAATCACCGCGCCCGATCCGCGTCTTTTGCGCAGCGAACTCGAAAACTCCAATGGAATATCAAGCCTCCGGTTGACCGGCGACGAATTACATCTAGTGGTTGACGATGCGGCCCGCCGTATTCCTGAGTTCGAGGCAAAGCTCAAAAACGCCGGAATCCCTTTCGATGCGATCATTGAGATCGCGCCTTCCATTGAAGATCTTTTTATCGATGCGGTCGAGGCAAGAGGTCATTCCCATGCCTGACACTGCTAACTCCACCGCGGCTAACTCGGTCACCGTCGAGAAGCTCGTCAAGCGCTTCGGCACCTTCGTCGCTGTTGACCAGATTGATCTTGAAGTACGCAAGGGAGAAGTATTCGGCTTTCTTGGTCCCAACGGAGCCGGTAAGTCGACAACCATTCGCATGTTATGCGGCCTGCTCAAGCCAACCTCTGGCCGCGCAATAGTGGCCGGGTACGATGTGAGCCGGAATCCCGAAGCAGTCCGCCAAAACATCGGCTATATGTCGCAAAAGTTCTCGCTCTATAACGACCTGACGGTCATTGAAAACCTGCGCCTCTTCGCCGGACTCTACTGCGTGTCGTCGAAAGATCTGCAAAGTCGCATCGAATGGGCGTTGACAATGGCAAATCTAAAAGGCCAGGAGAATCTGATTACCGGAACGCTGCCGGGAGGCTGGAAGCAACGTTTGGCTCTGGGTTGCGCGGTTTTGCATAAGCCGCCCGTCATCTTTCTCGATGAGCCGACCTCGGGCGTCGACCCCATCACACGGCGGCAGTTCTGGGATCTGATTCATCAGATGGCTGAGGCTGGAGTTACTGTCTTTGTAACGACCCATTACATGGAAGAGGCAGAGTATTGCAACCGGCTTGCGCTCATCTTTCGCGGCAAACTCGTCGCGCTCGGCACGCCCTCGGAGCTTAAGCGGGATTCGATGAACGGTGAACTGCTTCTCGTCGAGTGCGAACCGCTCGGCACCGCGGTTGAAGCATTACAATCAGCGCCTGGAGTAATCGATGCAGCTGTCTTTGGCAACGCTCTGCATCTGGTGGTTGAGGACGCTGACCTTTCAATACCACAATTAAGGACTTACCTCGCCTCACACAGCATTGCCGTGAGCCGCATTGAAAAAATCCGCCCAAGCCTTGAAGATGTTTTCGTCTCACTCACGACGGGCCGCGAAACGGCCGAGGAGCGCAAGTGATGAGCTCGAAGCGTTTGTTGGCCGTTGCGAGAAAAGAGGTTGTGCAGATCTTGCACGACAGGCGTAGCCTTGTCATTGTTGTTCTGATGCCTGTCATTCTTGTACTGCTCTTCGGCTATGGAGTTAATCTCGACCTAAAGGGGCTGCCCGTCTATGTCTACGATCAGGATGGCAGTCAGCAGAGTCAGAACCTGCTTAAGCACTTCCAAGCGAGCAAGTATTTTCACCTAGTCAGCGTAGTTAGGAGTTATCCCGAGTTATCTCGCGCGCTGGACGATGGTCACGCCAAGATGGGCCTTGTCATTCCGTGGGATTTCTCCCAGCGGCTTCGCGACGGCCGGCCTGTTGTGGTGCAGGCGCTGGTCGATGCATCGGACGACAACACCGCCAACGTGCTCATCGGTTACTCTCAAGCAGTGGTCCAGAATTATTCGGGACAAGTGCAAGTCGAATGGCTTCGACGGCGCGGCCTCGCGATCCAGCCGGTTGCCATGAGTGTTGACACACGTACCTGGTACAACGAGGATCTTGAAAGCAGCGCCTTCATCATTCCTGGCATTCTCGCGCTGGTCATGTCGGTCATCGGCGCGTTTCTCACCTCGCTTACCATTGCGCGCGAGTGGGAGCGAGGCACGATGGAGCAGCTCATCTCGACGCCTGTGACCGCAATGGAGATCATGCTCGGCAAGCTGGCGCCCTATTTTGTGCTGGGAATGTTCGACACAGTCCTCAGCGCACTGATCGCGATTTATTGGTTTCAAGTTCCGTTTCGCGGTTCGTGGGTTACGTTGATGGCTGCATCGGCGATGTTTATGGTGGTTGTGCTTTCGCTTGGTTTCTTTATCTCAGTGCTTGCAAAGACTCAGTTCGCGGCAAGCCAGATCGCGTTACTTGTAACTTTTCTTCCAGCATTTTTACTGTCGGGATTTTTGTTTTCGATCGAGCAGATGCCGATTGCGCTGCAATGGATTACGCGCGTGCTGCCGGCGCGCTATTACGTCTCGGTGCTCAAGAAGATCTTTCTCAAAGGAACACCCGCATCCATGCTCTCGGCAGAGCTTGTGCCACTAGCGGTTTTCGCGTTTGTGTTGACGATGCTGGCCACTCACAGTTTCCATAAGAGGCTGGATTGATGGAGTGATTGACATGTTGGCGAAATAATTACCTGCAAGGTTTCGAAAATATAGATAGGGGGGTGGGGGGGGTACTCTCTTGGACAAGGAGCAGCAAAAGCCAACTCCTTTCATCGGTTCTATTTTGCGCCGGGAGAGGATAATTCACTGCAAAGAAGCTGGCACGGGAATCTATTGTTGAGGCCAATGATCAAACAGGGAACGGGACTTCAGACGTGATTGTGAACAGAAACAGCGAGTTAGCCGCCGCTTCGCGGTGATCGCGAGTTTGCAAGTTAGCGGTTATGGGAGAAATGAATGTTTGCGCGACTGAAACAGATGCTGATCAAGGAGTTTATCCAGGTCTTCCGCGATAAGCGGACGCGCTTCATTCTCATTGGCCCGCCGATCATCCAGATGATGGTCTTTGGTTACGCGGCCAACTTCGAGATTCGCCATGTGCCCGCGGTCGTACTCGATCTGGATCACTCGCAGGAGAGCCGTGAGTTGGTCTCGCGCTTTACATCGAGTCCCTACTTTGACGTGCAGCGGCAACTCACCGACTCGCGCCAGCTCAGCGATGAGATCGAGCAAGGCAAGGCAACGGCAGGTATAGAAATTGATGCAGGATTTGCGCAAAAACTGCGCAGTGGCCAGACCGCACCATTGCAAGTGATTGTGGACGCGACCAACTCGAACACCGCGCTGATCGCCTCGGGTTACGTTTCGCAAATCGCCCTCGGCTTCGCGCGGGAGTTCCAGCGGGATCGCATCCAGCGCATTGCGCCGCAGCTGATCGAGGTGATGCCGTCGGTCGAGCTTGCGCCACGGCCCTGGTACAACCCCGACTTGAGAAGCCGCTGGTTCTTTGTGCCGGGAATTATCGGCAGCCTGACATTGGTTTTGGTTATCACGCTGACCGCCTTTGCCGTCGTGCGTGAGCGCGAGATCGGCACGCTCGAACAGATCATGGTCACGCCCATCCGTCCCGCGGAGTTCATTCTCGGCAAGACGCTGCCATTTTTCCTCATCGGCATCTTCGACGTTACGTTGATCGCCGTGGTCGGCTCGCTGTGGTTTGAGGTGCCGTTTCGCGGGAATATTGCCGTGCTCGCGACAGGGGCGGTTCTTTTCATTCTGTGCATGCTGGGCGTGGGACTGCTCATCTCCACCATCTCGTCGACGCAGCAGCAGGCCATGGTCACTTCGTTCTTCTTCATCATGCCGGCCATCACATTTTCCGGCTTTGGATTTCCCATCAACACCATGCCCCACTGGATGCAGCTCATGAGCTATGCGATTCCACTGCGGTATTTTCTGATTGTGGTTCGCGGAACCTATCTGAAGGGTGTTGGGATGGACATTCTCTGGCCGCAGATGGCCGCGATGGCCGGCCTGGCATTCGCCCTGCTTACGACTGCGATTCTGCGCTTCCACAAGGCGCTCGACTGAGGATGCGGCGCAACCTTCGGGGTGCGGACTAGAATCAATCTATCAGCACAACTGTCTCGTTTGATGTACCTTAAGTTTTTGGCCTTGTTCGTGCCTTGAATCCCAGCGCTAGCCGCAGAGACATAGAGGCGGTAGGGGTGGGCGTCCCTGCGAAAAGAAAAAGCGGGTCCTTCGACTCCGCTACGCTTCGCTCAGGATGACAATGTATGAAGGAGCTTGGGAGTTCGATTTTCTTATGATGGAATTCCATATTTCCCGGAATGCGCGTGAGCGGTACCAGTTCGCGGAGTCGTTGTTTTCCTACTCAGGGAACGTGGTTTTTGCCAATATGGCAGCCTGCCGCGAGTTCGCGTACCGCATGAATAAGGTCCGCGACGTGGAAAAGCACCCCGCGCGGGCGGTTCATGCCGGCCAGCTTTACGCCATGGGCCTGATTGACGAGGCCAGCCATGTGCTGATGGCGCGCTACCGCGAACAGTTCGACCCCCAGGTGATGACCGGCGCGCTGGAGTGGTTCTCGGCAATCGTCGGCGCCGAGCCGCTGGGCAAGATGCTGCTGACCTTCGTCGAAGATTTCCCCGGCATCACCGTCATGCGAGGCGATCAGACGCCTGCCGAATGGCTCGCAGGGCAGACTGATGGAACCTCGCACTGGGCCGTCGCGTTTGAAGAGCTTCTTCTGCTCTGGACCGCCAACCGCAACGAGGCATTTAAGCCCTTTCGAGAGCTTTTCGAAGAGAAACGGCTGGCCGAGAAGACTGTCTACCGCAAGGTAACGCGGCATCTTCCTGAATACTTCGCCACCCGTCCGCTGATTCCTCTGCCAAACGCCAAGCCAATGAACCTGCTGGAGTTGCTGCGCGCGCCGGCTGTGGTTGCACCGCGCTCGCTCAGCGACCAGCTTGCACTGATTCGCAGGCTCTGGAAGCCTCTGATCGGCGACAGCCTCGAGCATCTGCTGGCCATCGCCACCGAGATTCTGCACGAGGAAGAGCTGGCCATTTGGATGCAGTTCAATCCCCCTGACGAGACGGCCCGGCGTCGCCGCGAGGCCGGAAAGCAGCAGTGGCCCGGAGTGGTCGCCAGCGCCCAAGTGCCGGAGTTTGGCGACCCGGCCCACGAGTACGAGAAGTTTTCGCCCGACCAGGCCTGGATGCCCACCGCCGTGCTGATCGCCAAGAGCACATACGTCTGGCTGGCGCAGATGAGCCGCAAGTATGGCCGCTGGATCAAGCGTCTGGACGAAATTCCCGACGAGGAACTGGCGACGCTGGCCAACCGTGGGCTGAACACTCTCTGGCTGATCGGCGTCTGGGAACGCAGCCGCGCATCGAAGACCATCAAACAGCTCTGCGGCAACTCCGACGCCGTGGCCTCGGCCTATTCGCTCTTCAACTATACGATTGCGGACGACCTGGGCGGCGAGGCTGCGTACACAAATCTGCGCGACCGTGCATATCAATACGGCATTCGCCTAGCAAGCGACATGGTGCCCAACCACATGGGCATCGATTCGCCGTGGGTCGTCGAGCATCCCGACTGGTTCATCTCGCGGCAGGACACGCCTTATCCGGCCTACAGCTTCAACGGTCCCGACCTCTCGCAGGACGGCCGCGTTGAAATCAAGATCGAAGATCACTACTTCGAGCAGTCCGACGCCGCCGTGGTCTTCCAGCGGCGCGACCGTTCGAGCGGCGAGACCCGCTACATCTATCACGGCAACGACGGCACCAGCTTCCCCTGGAACGACACGGCGCAGCTCGACTACCTCAATCCGGCCGTCCGCGAACAGGTTATCCAGACGATTCTGCACGTCGCGCGGCTCTTTCCGGTCATTCGTTTTGATGCTGCTATGACGCTGGCCAAGCGTCACTTCCATCGGCTGTGGTTCCCCGGCCCTGGTTCGAGTGGCGCCATTCCTTCGCGTGCCGAATACGGCATGAGCCAGGCCGAGTTTGACCGCTGTATGCCGCACGAGTTCTGGCGCGAGGTCGTCGATCGCGTCGCCGCCGAAGTCCCAGGAACGCTGCTCTTGGCCGAGGCTTTCTGGCTCATGGAGGGCTACTTCGTTCGCACTCTGGGGATGCACCGCGTCTATAACAGTGCCTTCATGGTGATGCTGCGCGACGAGGATAACGCCAAGTACCGCTCGGTCATCAAGAAGACGCTGGAGTTCGACCCGGACATCATGAAGCGCTACGTCAACTTCATGAGCAATCCCGACGAACGCACGGCGATCGATCAATTTGGCAAGGGTGACAAGTGCTTTGGCGTGGCCACGATGATGGCGACCCTGCCCGGCCTGCCCATGTTCGGCCATGGCCAGATCGAGGGATTCACCGAGAAATATGGCATGGAGTACCAGCGTCCGCGCTACGACGAGAATCCCGATCCATGGCTCGTCGAGCGTCACGAACGCGAGATTGCGCCCCTGCTCAAACGCCGCCGGCTCTTTGCCGAGAGCGGCAACTTCCTGCTCTACGATTTCTTTACTGATGCTGGCAAAGTGGATGAGAACGTCTTTGCCTATTCGAATCGCAACGGCAACGAACGTGCCTTGGTCGTCTTCAATAATCACTACGGCCAGTCGCACGGGACCATTGACTACTCGGCGGCCTATGCCGACAAGGGCGCCAACCAGTTGCGCCAGCAAAAGGTCAGCGATGGCCTGGGCTTTGGCGGCAACTCCGGCGCGGTTTTGGCCTGGCGCGACTCGCTCACAGGCCTCGAATACCTGCGCCGTTCGAGCGATCTCGCGCATCGCGGCCTCACTCTCGATCTGCATGCCTATCAGTGCCACGTCTTCCTCGATTGGTGCGAGCTTTACTCCACGCAAGAGAAGCCGTGGGACCGGCTCGCCGACCAGCTCAACGGACGTGGTGTGCCCAGCCTTGAAGACGCGTTGGTCAATCTCGAGCTGCAGCCAGTGCATGACGCGCTGCGCAGCCTGCTCGACGCCGGCCTTGTGCGCATCTTCGCCGACGTAGCCGAGCATCCGCGCAGCCTCGTCGTCGGAGTCAACACGGCCATCGAAGCCGAGCGGACGAAGTTCTTCAACGAGGCATGGGCCCGCTGCGAAAGCTTCATGCGTGCGGCGCAAAAGGCTTATATCCCGCTGGTCGGCGGGGCAGAGAAGCTGGCAGGCGGCCTGCCGTCCAATCCCGGCCTCATGGGTGCGGCCTTCCGTGCCCGCCTGCGCGCTGCCATGCGCATTCCGGCCATTGAAGCGCTCTTCCCAGCGCCTTGGAGCACCGCAGCCCGCCGCATGTTGCCCAGCCCCAGTCCGCAGTTGACCGCCACGGCCATGTGGGGACCGGTGCTCGCCTGGTGCGTGCTTGAACTGCTCGCCGAATCCATCGACGCAGAGAATCCCGAGCCTATCGCACTCGATTTATTTGACCGCCTGCGCCTCCGCGAGCCCTTTGCCCAGGTCTTTACCGCGCTCGGCTTTGAGGGCGAGGAAGCCTGGCGTGTCGCCGCACGCGTCAAGGTAGGTCTGCTTACCGGAGCCGGAGCAGGCAGGCCCGAAAAAGCCGCTCCAGTAAATGATGCCGGCGACACGAACCCCGCAGAAGCCTCTGTCGACCAGTCAGAGGTCATCGAACACGAGCATGCAAGCCGCGCAGAGATCCCCGCGGATAGCGTACAAGCGTCAGGGCACGAATCCAAGAATACGGACCATGCAGAATCACAAGCGGAGCCAACAGGAGTCTCAGAACACGACCATGCAAACACCGCCGAGATCCTTGCTGTCGGCGTACAGGCGTCAGGGCACGACTTCAGTCGTGCCGCAACCAGCTCCTTATCGTCGCGGGCTTTAGCCCCTGAGGAAGAACCACAGCCCTTCCCGCCAGCCCTATGGCTCGATCCCGATGTGCGCTGGCTGACCGGCGTTCATCGCGCCGGCCCCCAGGAATTTCTCGTGCGCGAGTCCTACGAGGAACTGCTCTGGTGGCTTTTGATGCCGTCCCTGCTGCGCCTTGCCGGCGAAACGTCCCCCAGCCGCATCGCCGGAGATCGCACTGCGGTCCAGGCGATGAACTGCAACATCGACAAGGCTCTGGCAGCAGCCGAGGCCGCAAGCTATCGCGTTGAGCTGCTCATGCCTCCCGTTGCCGCCGAAGAGCCGGTCCCCGAAGCAACTCCAGTCGCTGAACCCAGTGTCGAAGCCGCCGAGGTCGCGACGGAGGCCCTCACCGAAGCCCCAATCGAAGCCGCCGCGGAGCAAGAACCCGAACCTGAGCCCCCCACGGAGTCCGCTCCCGCGCCAACCGAAGAATCGAAGCTTGTCGAGCCGGAGATTGAACCCACCTTCTCCCCCGAGATCGTAGCCGCCGTCGAGCCGGTGATTAAGACGCTGACCAACGCTGCCGCGGAAGAACCCGCTTTGCCTGAACTTCCCGATTCTCCCGCAGCCTCCCAACCCGAGCCCGAACCTGAAATCGAATCCGCTGTCGAACCAGAAATCGAGCCTGCCGTAGCACCTGTGATCGCACCCGCCGTCGAGCCTGCCGCTGAGCCCGTTCCTGAAGCTGCGACTGAAGCTGAAGTCGAAACCACTGAACCCGAGCCCATCCCCGCTGAAGAGCAGCCACAACTCGCGCCCGCGATCGAAGCCGCCGCAGTTGAGTTCGTTCCGGAAGGAGGCGGGAGTTTTAACTCCCGCATAGAGCTAGCGGAATTGACACCGGCTTTACCCGCGGAAGCTGCGGCCTTCAGCCCAAGCACAGCCCCGGAAGAGCCAGTTTCGCACGAAGTTTCCGATGTTTCTGCTCCCTCTGAAACGGAGCCCGAACCTGAGCCATCAGCAGAACCCGAGCCTGCTCCCACCGAAGAGCCGGAGCCGGTCGAAACAGCCATCATTCCAACCGCTGAACCGGCTGCAGAATCCGCCCTCGAACCAGCCGCTGAAGCCGTAACTGAACCAGAGCGTTCAGAAGCCCCAGAGCCCGCGCTCCCTGAAGAGCGTATTTCCATCGAAGCTCAAGTTGAAGAGCCCGTTGAGCCGGCCATCGAGCCTGCCCCGGAGCCAATCGCCGAAGCCGACACTGAAGAGACAGCAAAAGCACTCCCTCCGGAGGATGCCCAGAGTCCCAGTCCTCTCATTGAGCCAGAGGAATCAACCCCGATTTGGGTGGTAGCGGAACTCACTCAGCTGGCCCTGCCGGAGACTCCCGATTCCCTCGCGCTGCCCGAAGCTCAACCCGACCCCGAGCCGGTTCCTGTCACTGAATGGCAGCTTGCCGAGCCGTTGATCGTATCCGTCATCGAGCCCCCCGCTGAAGCCGTCTTCGATCCCCTTGCCGAGATGCGGCGCGTGCCGGTTGAGGAGCCGGAGCCGGCAGAGCCAGAGAGAGATTCCGCGATGAAGTGGCTGACCGAAGTTCCTGTCGTCGATGCTCCAGTTGCAGTCGAACCCGAGCCGCCGTTCGAGGTCCTCTTCGCGCCTCCAGAGGATCGGCAACCGGTCGCACCTCCAGTTGAATCCGGCTTCAGACTCTCAGACTTTGTCGTCGAAGGAGCCGTAGCCGCCCCTGAACCTGTTGTGCCCGAGGCCGAAACCACCGATGAGTCCAGCTTCGACCTATCCAAATTTGTAGTGAGCAAACGCGAGGCAGAACCGGAGCCGGTCGAGCCAGTAATCGAATTTGCTGTCGAGCCTGCCGCCGAATCCGCCCCCCAGCCCCCCGTGGAAGCCGCTCCAAAAGCGGCCGTCGAGCCAGTCGCGCCCCGCCAGGCCAGCAAATTGTTCACCGAGCGGCTGGAGCCTCCAGCGCCGGACTTCGAAGTTATCTCCAATCCCACTGCCGAAGTCAAAGTAGTGGCGGATCTGGTGCCTTCTCTCACCGAGCGGTTTGAGCCCCCAGCGCCGCAGATCGACTTCGTTGCAAAACCCGTTGACGAAGCCGGTGCGGACTCAGAGTCTTCGCCCGCCGAACGTTGGGAGCCGCCGGCGCCAGAGATTGAAGCTGCCGCCAAACCCATGTCTTTCGCGGGTTTGCTCCGTTCGATCAAAGAACGATGGGAGCCGCCACCGCTGAGGATCGACTTCACAGCCAAACCCGCTGCTGAAGTCAAGGCGGAGCAAGCCGAACCGGCGGAACCAGACGGCGATCCTCCAAAGCCAGCCTAGAGACTCGATGAAACGCTATTCGGTGCGGCCACGCTCGTCGCGTTGCATAAGCGGATGATTACGCGGAGTATTGTCGAGGAAAAAAGCATACTGCCTCGTGTAAACTTCTCATTCTCTGGCGGAACTCAGAAGTACACGTCAATGTTTTCCAGGATCGATCGAAGGGTGCGCAGGCGCGCATCCAGTTCGGAAAAACAATCCTCCACCAAAGGGTGAACGTCAGTTTCAATACGCGGCCCAGTTCGATGTTGCTCAAAGACAATCAGAGCCCGTACAGCGTTCTTCGCCAGAAACGACTGAACTCCATCGACCCAGATCTTGACTGCTCCAACCCACGCATTTGCGTCGTTATGACTTGAATGTGTCGTTGGCCGGCTGCCGTGCAGGTCTTCTCCATCCGCCAGAAACTCTTTGAGCCGCTTGATGGTGCCACGGCTTTTCCAACGGTGAGGAACCTTGATGATGTTCGCTGCGGCAATCCAGAACAGAACGATGAAGTCGATGACGACAATCAGCCAATCAATCGGCCGTGTCTCGGCGAAGACCCGTCTCAACATGCCGTTCGCTAATTCGATCAAGGAGGTCAACTTGCTCATTCCTCTCCTCCTGCTCATCGTACACCTGAGCAGGGTGGATGAATCAAATCCCCGGAGGCCTGTAATTTGGATGAAGTGGCGCTTCAATCGCCGCGTCTGTCCCAGTCCATTTGTCCCAACCGCTCGCGCCTCGTAGAATCAACTTAAGCGGCGAAATTGCGCCCGTCTCAAACCCCAAACAATCCGGACCCGACAAGGAAGCGATGAGCGAACACGAACAAGGGATCTCCACCGAGGCGCAGGCGGCCTCGCCCGCGTGGATCAGGATCGAACGGGCACGCCATCCTCAACGGCCCTATCCAATGGATTTTATCGAGCGAATCTTTACCGACTTCAGCGAGATTCACGGCGATCGCGCCTATGGCGACGACGAAGCCGTGGCCTGTGGAATGGCGCGGCTGGCGGGCGAAGAGGTGATGGTGATCGGCAACCGCAAAGGCGGCAGCACCAAGGATCGCGTGCGCCGCAACTTCGGCATGCCCCATCCCGAGGGCTATCGCAAGGCTCTGCGTGCCATGAAGCTCGCCGAAAAATTCGGCCGCGCGGTCATCAGCTTCATCGATCTGCCCGGAGCCTTTCCCGGCCTTGGCGCCGAGGAGCGCGGCCAGGCCGAGGCCATCGCGCGCAATCTGCTGGAGATGTCCCGGTTGCGCGTGCCAACCATTTCAGTCATCAGCGGCGAGGGCGGATCGGGCGGCGCACTGGCCCTCGCCGTTGCCGATCGCGTCTTGATTCTCGAGAATGCGCTCTACTTTGTCATTACGCCTGAATCCTGTGCGGCCATTATGTGGCGCGACGCGGCGCAAAAGCAGTTGGCCGCCGAGGCGATGCGCATCTCCGCGCCAGAGGTCTTCTCGCTCGGCTGCGTCGACGAGATCGTCCAGGAGCCGCCGGAGGGCATTCACACAGACCGCGAAGCCGGCACCGGCCTGCTCGGAGCCTCGCTCAAAAAGCACCTGGCTGAACTCAAACTCGTTCCGATTGACGAACTGGTGGCCGAGCGCCAAGCCAAATTCCGCAACATTGCGCAGTTCTATACGGAAGGTTAAATGAGTTCATCCCCCACAGGTGGCCGCTTCCGCGCTTATCTTCGATTCATCGCCGCCGTCCTCTGGTTTTTTGTAGCCAGGACGCTGGCCCGGCACGAAGCGCTGGGGCTCAACAGCGAACAGTGGCGACCGCTGGCCGAGCAGGCCATGCTGCTGTTTTTGCTGTTGATGGGCTATGCCAGCATGGGGCTCGTCTTCGATCGCCAGAGGCATCCGCTCAGCGCGCAGGGACTGCCGCCTCGCGCTGGCTCGGCGGGCGAGGCCGGATTGGGGCTGGCCTTCGGCTGGACTCTGGCCATCGTCTGCGTTCTTCCCTTGATCTTGAGCGGCGGAATCGCCATCGTGCTGATCCTCGCTCCTTCGGCATGGGCGTGGCTGCTGGCCGACGTTCTCTTCTTTGCCCTCCTCGCACTGGCTGAAGAGGTCGCCTTTCGCGGCTATGGATTTCAGCGCTTCGAGCACTCTGTCGGTTCGCTCGGAGCAGCGCTGGGCTACGCGGCCTTTTATGCCATCGTGCAGGCGCTTCTTCCCGGCTCAACCCGCATCAGTGTCGCTGTTTCCCTGGCGCTGAGTTTCGTGCTCTCCGCCGCGTATGTCAGAACACGGGCTCTCTGGGTCAGTTGGGGCATCAACTTTGGCTGGAAGGCCAGCCGTGCGCTTGTCTTCGGCCTGGCTATCAGCGGCGACAACAGTCACTCGCCCGTCGTGCAGGGCAATCCCATGGGCTCGTTCTGGCTCACCGGCGGCGGCTACGGCCTCGACGGCAGTTGGGTGGCATTCATCGTGCTGCTCGTCGCGATTCCCGTGGTCTTCCGCCTCACCCGCGAACTGGACTACCACTACAACGCGCCGGTCATCATCCCTGCGGGTATTCCAGTCGATCTGGACGCGGCCTCCCGACGCCAGCACGAGTCCGCCATGGGCCAGACCGCGCCCTCCGCTCCAACTCTTGTGCAGATCCTGCCCGTATCCCCGCAACCCGCAAATCCGGGGCAATTCAACCCGCCGGTCGAGCCGCCCCAGCTATAAGCACTCCGGGTCGACGTTCATCTTGCCGCTGATCTGATCAACGAGAATCTCCACCACGGCGCAACTCCCTGCTTGTTTCTCTTCCACTGGCTGGAATGCCTTGCCTACCGCGTGCTTTGCAACGAGCAGATTTAGCAAAGCCGCCTTTTCCGCCAGATCTTCGACCATACGTGCCGTGCCAAAGGCCAGCACAGAGGTATAGCGAGTGGCGCAGGCGCAGGGCCGACCCTCCGCGATCGTCATCTTCGCCACCCGGCTCACTTCAAAGCAGACGCGGCTGTTTTCCGCCAGATTGTCGAGCTTCCGCCCAGTCAGCTTGCAGTGGAAGTAGAGCTTTCCGTCGTGAAAGAGATAATTGATCGGCGTGATGTAAGGCTGACCTGCGCTGTCGCATGTAGCCAGCCGCCCCTCTGTTTCAGTTGTTAAGAATTCCCGAGCATCGTCTTCAATCATCCAGCGAACGGCCATGTCTATCCGATCTCCAAGAGGAAATTTTATCAGCCAGCGTCGTAGAGCATCCGGGCCGCGGTGCCATTTCCGGATTGCCGACAATAATCTCGGAACTCGGCGAGCTAGGCCTGACCAGCTTCTGCGCATTCTTGGCTATGCCGCCCTGTGGCGTTAGAATGGCTCGCATATCCATCTTTATAAGTGGAGGCCCGATGCAGACTGAAAAGAGGTGCGCGTCGCGCGGCGCGGCGCTGATCTTGCTGCTGGCGTTCGCGGTTGGCACGAAGGGGGCGACCCAGAGCAGCGACGGTGTATCGAGTCCTGCACTTCCGGTCGTAGATAGCTCTTGGCCGGTCGTCAATCTCAATGTGGCAGTACTCGATAAAGACGGTACTCCGCACAAGATCGACGAACGGGAGTTTCAGCTTTTCGAAGACGGTGCCGCGCGGCCGCTTCAGTTTAGGGATTCGCCGGACTCACAGGTTTCGCTTGCTCTCGTCATCGATTCCTCGGGCTCTCTATTCAAACGGAAGCAGGAGATGATCTCTGCTGTCACTGCGATCATCAAGTCGATGCCGCCCGACAGCGAAGTCATGGCGGTTACTTTCGCCGGCCAGGCGTTTCTGGACCTTCCGTTTACCCCAGCTTCAAAGGTCGACATCTCGTTTCTGGACCGTCTGCTGGATCGTGGCCCCACGGCGATCTACGATGCCGTCTTCGCGGCCGAGGACTACATCGTCGCGCACGCTAAATATCCACGGAGGGCCTTGGTCATTTTGAGCGATGGCGAAGACAATGCTTCGCACGTTTCGCGGAGGAATGTCTTCTGGAAGATGCACCAGCCTGGCGCGCCAATGGTCTATGTGTGTCTAGATTCCAGGGCGCGATTTATGCAGAATGAATTAGTGGCTGGGCACATGAATTTGAAGTTTCTCGCCAAGGAGGGTGGTGGCACTCATTTCAATCTCGATCCTGACCCCGCATCGGCTGCCGCCCACATCGTCGCCGCCGTTCGCGGTCAGTACGTATTGGAATTTACTGCGACCAACCCGGCGCGCAATGGGAAGGCGCACAAGCTTGAGGTGCGGCTTCCGGTCAAGGACGTGCAAATTCATGCTCTACCGGTCTATAACTCCCCCGCGAAATGAGGATCAGTATTCAAAGACGGGCTTTGGGCTTGAAATCTGGCATTCAGAGCCATTCCCCGGCCAGCCGGATACTGCCCCTCTCCCGCATTTGCCTTTTCTTCTCAAACAGGGGTATCTTTTGCTTAAATGCTGTTCGCGTGCATGCGAGGCTCCCATGGCTAAGCGATTTCTACCCCAGGGGACGCGGCCAGTCCCTCCAATGGCTTTGACCTGCCGCTGCGGGAGACACTTCCGGAGCGGGACAGCTTGGTGCGTCGCTGGCCTGCTCTTCCTCACAGCCAACGCGGCAGCCCAGGTCATTACCGTCGACACGCACACCGGCACGGTGACCAACGGCGCCTCAAGCGAAAATGCACAGGTCGACCGGCGCTATCGGCAGGTCACCCCCACCAGCGTGCCTCTCACCAACTCAGTGCTCGACGCCAAGACCCGCCTCGAACTGATTCGGCTCTTGCAGGCCGAACAAGGCTTTGCCATGCGTCCCTTCCCGCGCGGCCACAGGGGGCTCACGCTCACGGCCAACGGCAAGCTGAACCCCGCCGGGGAAGGCTACCTGAACATGGTCGTCAGCGACGGACTCTCGGCCAAGGCCGGAGACCGGCTCGTGCTCACCGACGTCAAGATCGACCACTCGAAGATCGTCTTTGACATCAACGGCGGGCCTGACCCGAAGCACCGTTTTCTTCGCCACATCCAGATCGGCACAGGACCGGTGATGAATCCCGTGGTGCAGGGAGACGACCAGCAGCCAATGGGCGCGCGGCTCACCCTCGCCTTCAACGGCCACATTCCCGAGCTGACAGGAGCCGAGGTCAAGGCTCTGCTGGCGCCCCTGATCTCGTTTGATGTGAAGACCCCCATCCAGGCCTTCACCGACACTCTTCCCGCCAAGCTCAAAGACGCGATCCTCAACCATCAGGTTCTTGTCGGCATGAATACCGAAATGGTGCTCTACGCCGTGGGACCGCCCGAGCACAAGACACGCGAGACAGAGGGCCAGATGCCCTTCGAGGAGTGGATCTACGGCAAGCCGCCCCAGGCTGTGAAGTTCGTTCGCATCAATGGCAACACCGTGATTCGCCTGGAAGTGGCGAAGATGGGCGAGAAGCCGGTCATCTTCAGCAAGAATGAGGTGGAAGGACTAATGCGCACCGACGGCACGCCGCTGGTGGCCGAAACGTCCCACACAAAGAACGTTGAAATGGGGGATGTCCAGCGCAACCCCGACACGCAGGCCCCTGGCGCTCCGCCTACCCTGCGCGAACCCGGAGAGAAGCTGCCCGACCACGCCGCGCAGAGAGGCGAGATGAAGCCGGTACAGTTCCCCAAACCGAAGCCTGCGGCGCAGCCCGGCGCCAATCCCGACGGAGAGCCAGAGGCCCAGCCCCCCGCGCAGGATGCATCTGAGCCCGCTCCGGCAAGGCTGCTCCAACATACTGGCCAGATGAAGTGAAACCAGGCGCCAGTGATGTAAACTGGTTGAAGCGAGTCAGGCCTCTTTCCTGCAGTGTTTTTGCCGTGAAAGCAAGCAGATGACCGCGCCGTTGAAGCCGCGTGCAGCATTTTTGCCCGTGTGTGCAGAGACACCCCAAGAAGGAGAAACACCCCACCGATGGCCAAGATTGCAAAAACTGGTGACCGCAAGAAAGCAATGGACACGACGAAGTCGACCGACTGTCCCAAGTGCAGCAAGCCGACGCGCATCGTCAAGCGCGTCAAGGACCGCGAACGCGGCGTTCCTGGCGGCGTCTACATCTCGTGCTCTGTCTGCGATTTCTACGAGAAGCTCTAAGCGCTGATTGAAGTTTGGCGCATAAAGAAGCCCGGCTTTTGCCGGGCTTCTTTTTTTGGCTTCAGTCGTCGGCAGACTCATTCCCAGGTGAAGTCGATAGGCTTCTCGATCTCCGGATGGAGGCTCCGGTGCACCGGGCATGTGTGCGCGGCTCTTTCCAGCTTCTGCCGGTTCTCAAGGCTCACCGGGTGCGGCACATGAATCTTCACGGAAAGACGCTGGATCATTCTGACCGGCGTACTCGTCATCTCTTTTTCAACGGATGCCGTGGTTCCTGCAAGGTCGATGTTGAGAGTCCGGGCCATAATGCCCATCACCGTCAATATGCAGCTGCCCAGCGCGGTTGCCACCAGATCGGTTGGAGAGAAACTCTCTCCGCGTCCCTGATTGTCCTTCGGGGCGTCGGTAGACAGATTGGCTCCGGATGGGCCGTGCACGGCCCGGCAATGCAGATCACCCTCATATTCCAGTTGAATCGAGACCATCATTCCTCCCTTTCAGCAGTGTAGTCAATTTGCGGCAGCGGTGGAATCTCTACAATATTTGCAACCGCCATCCGTCTTCAGATGTGGATGGAAGAGACCATGAGCGCAGCTACGATGGCCGATCAAGACCGCCAAATCTCGGAAGTGATCGCGGAAGAAGGCTCACGGCTGCGCAACTTCATCCGCCGGCGCGTGCCCAACGAATCCGACGTGGAAGACCTCGTGCAGGAGGTCTTCTATGAACTGGTCGAAGCCAACCGGCTGCTGCAGCCTATCGACTATGTAACTGGCTGGCTCTTTCGCGTGGCGCGAAATCGCATCACGGATCTCTTCCGGAAGAAGAAGCCGGAGAACTTCACCGACGCAGACGTAATGAACGAAGACGGCGAATTCTTGCGATTCGAAGATCTGCTGCCCTCGGCCGATGCCGGGCCAGAGGCGATCTATGTTCGCAAGGCGCTGCTCAATGAGATGAACGTTGCACTCAGCGAACTGCCTGCCGAGCAGCGCGAGGTTTTCATCGCTCACGAAGTCGACGAACGCAGCTTCAAGGAACTGTCGGCAGAGAGCGGCGTCAGCGTCAACACGCTGCTCTCGCGCAAACGCTACGCCGTGCTGGCCCTTCGCCGCCGGTTGCGGAAGATTCACGACGATTTGAACAGGAAATGAGGAAGAAGAATGAAAAGGAAATGGATTTTCTTTGTAGCCCCGCCAGCGCTGGTGGTCGTGATCGCGATCTTCGGCGAAGTCGTCATGCACCTGTGGAACTGGCTCGCGCCGGCGATCTTTGGCTTGCACATAATCACCTTCTGGCAGGCTCTCGGACTGCTGGTTCTCTGCCGCATTCTCTTCGGAGGCTTCGGCCATCACGGCGGAGGTCACACTCGAGGCCGTCACCGGTGCGGCGAACGCTGGGAGCGAATGACACCCGAGGAGCGGGAGAACTTTCGCAAAGAGTTTCGCGGGCGTTGCGGCAGCTTCGACGAGCCAGCAGGCGAAGCAAAGGAGTCGGCCTAGTAGCGCAGCAGATCGAAGATTTCGGAGGGAGCAGGGGTCTTTAGCCCCCTGAAAAAGAGCAAGATGAAGGGGCCTTCAGACCCTGGGTTTCTGCCGTCTTTCCAAGATTTGACCGAAACACAACTGAAGTCCTGGAATCACACTTCAAGCGCCTCGGCCATCTCTTTGAGGATCGCCTCGGCCGCCTCGGCAGGATCGGCAGCCTGAGTAATGGGTCGGCCGACAACCAGATAGCTGGCTCCCTGGCGCAGTGCTTCGGCGGGTGTGGCGATGCGCTTCTGGTCGCCAACGGCAGCGCCTGCCGGGCGAATACCGGGAGTAACCAGCACCCCATCCGGTCCAATCAACGCGCGGAGTTTCGCAACCTCTTGCGGCGAGCAGACAAAGCCGCGAATTCCAGCATCCAGGCCCATCCGCGCCAGCAACTCCACCTGTTCGGCCGGCGAACGCTCCAGGCCAAGCGCCTTGATCTGCGCCTGGTCCATGCTGGTCAGCACGGTAACGGCCAGCAACTCCGGCGGGTTTGCAACCCCATCCAGCGCGGCCTTTGCCGCAGCCAGCATCGCCGGGCCACCAGCAGCATGGACGTTGATCATCCGCACGCCAAGCGCAGCCGCTGAGCGCACAGCACCTGCCACAGTGTTGGGAATGTCGTGAAATTTCAGGTCCAGAAAGACAGAGTGTCCGCGCGCCACCAGCGGTTCAAGCACGGCCGGACCGGCGGCAACGAAGAGCTCCAGGCCAACCTTGAACCAGTGGCAGGTCTTTTCCAGCCGGCCTACAAGCTCGGCTGCGCCGTCCGCGTCGGGCACGTCGAGGGCTACGATCAGCCGCTTGCGCGCCTCGTCAACAAGATCGACTTCCGGCGTGCGGACCGGTCCGAAGCTCGGGTTCATGCGGTCGGGGATAGGCATGGTTTCATTCTAGTGGATAGCTGGCTTCCGGCTGTTCCATGCAAAGACAAAATCCACGCCGAGGAAGATGGTTGTCGGCGAGCTACGCGCTCCTCACCAGAAACCCCATCGCGTATCCTGTGAAGGGTGGGGGGAACTTGAGTTTGAAGATCGTCTCAAGCTGGTTGCGCGTCTGGGGATGTGGTTTTCTGCTGCTGGCGGCATGCAGCCTCGGCTGGGCAGCCGGTGTGCATACCAATCCGCTGAACCACGACCCGCTGGTCCGCGAGGCTTACGAGCACTTTTACAACCTCGACTATCCAGGCGCCGTCGAGCGCTTCGAGCGTTTTCACGACCTTCATCCGAAAGATCCACAAGCCACTGCCATGCTGCTCGACGCCGTGATCTTTCAGGAGCTCTACCGGCTCGACCTACTCGACACCACCTTCTACGCCAACGACGGTTTCCTGACCGGTCGCCACGCTACCGAAGAAGACCCCAAGACCCGCGACCGCATTCTAGGGTTGGCCGATGAGGCGATCAGCGAGGCCGACTGGCGCATCGACCACAATCCCAACGACATCGACGCTCTCTTTGCCCGTGGCTGGGTCCGCAGCCTCAAGTGCACTTACATCGCCATGGTCGAGCGCGCATACAGCGCCGGCTTCCGGCTGGCCACCAAGGCCAAAGACGACGAAGTCCGCGTCCTGCAACTTGATCCGGATTATGTGGATGCCAAGCTGGTCGTCGGCGTCTACGAATATGTCGTCGGCGCGCTGCCCTGGCCCTTCAAAGTGCTCATCGGTTTTGCCGGTATCACCGGCTCGAAGTCGCGCGGCCTTGAGATGCTCACAGACGACGGCAATCGCGGCGTCATCACCAGCGTCGAAGCGCGTACCGCGATGGCCCTCTTTCTGCGCCGCGAAGCGCGATACAAAGAGGCGATTCAGGTGGTTCACGGGCTCAAGCATCAATACCCCCATGATTTTCTCTTCTGTCTCGAAGAGGCCAACCTGCGCAAAGACGGTGGCGAGGGAATGGTCGCTGTGGCAGCCTACAAAGAGATTCTGGCCAACGCCTCACGGCCCGGCTACTTTGCCGAGGCGCGGCTCGAGCTGGCCAACTTCGGTCTCGGCGATACTTTGCGCGGCCAGCGCCACTTCGGCGAGGCGGCTGAGGCATTTGAGCAGGCCGCGGTGACCAAAAGCGTGAGTCCTGAGCTCAAAATCCGGTCTCTACTCTCCGCCGGCGAGTGCCGCGATATGAACGGCGAGCGCCCGCTTGCAGTGCGCGACTACCAAGAGGCCATCGACGCCGGCCCAAACACCTCCCGCGCCGACACCGCCCGCAAGCGCCTCCGTAACCCCTATAAAGGGAACTGACCGCCAATCGTCCGCGCCGTAGGCGCAACGGTCATTAGCCCCGCGTTTCAACGTGGGGAAAACGGCGCAACATATCAATGATCCGGAGTCCCGGAGGGACGGCGCTCATGATTCGATCTCTTTAAGCTACTTTGCGAGAATAAGGAAAAACCACAAACCGGGAACAATCCCTCCGATTTTCAAACTGCTACTTCACTCCAGCAATGCAGGGCTCGCAATCGCCCTACGGAACCGCCGCCACCCCACTGCCGTATCTTTATAGTGTTCTTCAGGGAGGGATCGACGATGGCCCTATTTTGTCAAAGCTGCGGCACCGGGTTGCCGCCGAGCGCGCGTTTCTGTTCCAACTGCGGCGCGGTCGTTCCCGTTGTGCCATACATGGCCGGCAGGCCGCTCGTTCGTCCCATAGCGGGTCGTCAGGTTGCCGGAGTCTGCATCGGCGTCGCCCAGACTTATGGCTTTGATGTTGCTCTGGTTCGTATCTTGACAGTCGTCGGCTTCTTCTTCTCCGGAGGCCTTGTCTTTGTGGCCTACCTGGCTGGCTGGATCGGCATTCCAGAGGAGTCGGTCTCCCTCCAGTGACGTATCCTCTAGAGGTATGAACGCTACCTATCAATCGGCCGGAGCCACGCTTGCCTTTCGAGAAACCGGAACCGGCCTGCCCGTAGTCTTCCTTCATCCCACACCGCTCGACGGTGAGTTCTGGCGGCAGCTCGTCGACGATCTCACCGGAGTGCGCGCCATCGTTCCCGACCTCCGCGGCCACGGCAGCTCCGAACTCGGCAAGCTGCCCGTCGGAGGCTTTGCCGCCGTTCCCGATGCGCCCGTGCTCACCATGGCGCAGTTGGCCGCCGACATCCTCGCTCTGCTGGATCATTTAAAAATTCCTACGGCACTCTTCGTCGGCTGCTCCATCGGCGGCTACGTGCTGCTTGAGCTTTGGCGGCAGGCTCCCGAACGCATGAGCGGGCTGGCCTTTGTCTGCTCCAAGCCCCAGCCTGACGTCCCCGCCAACCTCGCCAAACGCATCGCCAGCATTGAAAAGTCGCGATCCGCAGGCAGTCCGGCCGCCTTGCAAGCCATGACCGAGCTCCAGATCAAGAGCCTCACCGGGACGACAGCCTTTGAACTCCACCCCGAGATCGTCACCCAGTTGAATGCCCAGATGACGCTCACCTCTGAAGCTCTCGTCGCCGTGCAGGCTGGCCTAGCCCTGCGGCCTGACTCGGTGCCGACAGTCGCCACCATCACAGCGCCCATCCTGGCGGTCGCCGGAGGCGAAGATCCCGGCTGTACGCCCGCCGAAATGCAATCCTTCAACGCCGCCCCCGGTGGCTGCGAGTTTCACCTCCTGCCCGACGCCGGCCACTTCGCCGCCTACGAACAGCCGCAAAAGGTCGCCGCGCTCTTGGCCGAGTGGCTGCGCCAACGCGAAATTTGAACGAGATTCGCGGTAGGATCGTTTCCCGATCTTCGGCAGTGGTGCAGTCTCCGAATTACAGACACCCCGCTCGAATTGGTCGAGGGCATTTGTTGATTTTCTCGAAGGTAATACAATGCTGGAGTGAACCGTCGACAAGTTAAATTTGCGATTCTCACTGTTGTGATACTCTCAGGCTGCCAATACGATCCTTGGGCGGGCAGATTTCTTACGCGTCAACCAGCCGAACAGGATGTCGTGGGATTGTATGTTGTCGATCAAGCGTCGCTGCAACGAACTATCAAGCTCCCCACGAACGGATCGCTGCTCAAGATCAACCCTTCGGCGCGCATTATCCTCTCAGCGGATCACAAGGCTGCTTTCTTTTACGTGCCGAGAGACCTCGACGGTCTTTCGTGCTCAGTCACGGGACGCGGCACTTGGCAGTTGGGGAAAAACGATAGCTATATCACCGTCTGGGCGCAAATTGCCGACGAGGAACCGAACAATCGCTGCAAGGATACCTTTACAGCGAAATATGCGGATGAACTAATGTTGTACGGTACGAATGTGCCTTACAAGCTCCATGTGACTATCGGTGACCCAGACTCCGGCGACGCCGTTCAGTTTGAACGGCGTAATTAAAACGCCAACACAGGAAATCTCACCGTAGCTGGTGAATCATCGGCTAACCGGAACCTGACCAGTCTCCAATCCCATATGGATTCAAACGCCTCGCAACAATGTTGTAGGCTCAAGGGAGGATCTTTTTCATAGGAAGCCCATCTTGACCATCCCCTCGGTTTCATCCTCGCGTCCCTTTCATCACCCCAAGCCCGGCAGCGCCCTCCACTGCGGCAAGCTTTCGCTCGAAACCCTCGCCAAGCGCCACGGTACGCCTCTTTACGTCTACTCTGCCGACCAGATCGTCGAGAGGCTGGGGCTCTTTCAGCAGGCATTGGCCGGCCGGGACCACCTTGTCTGCTATGCCGTCAAGGCCAACTCGGCACTGGCGATTCTCAAGCTGCTGGCCGACAAGGGCGCAGGCTTCGACATCGTCTCCGGCGGCGAATTGGAGCGTGTGATTGCCGCCGCGCCCGAGGCCGCAGGGCGTGTCGTCTTCTCCGGCGCGGGCAAGACAGCGGCTGAAATCGATCTCGCACTTACTGCGGGCATTCTTGAGTTCAACGTCGAGAGCGAAGCCGAGTTGAATCTACTCGCCGCACGAGCCGCCAAGCTCAAAAAGAAGGCGCGCTTTGCCCTGCGCGTCAACCCCGACGTCTTCGCCGAAACCCACCCCTACATCTCCACCGGCCTGCGCGAACACAAGTTCGGCGTCGATATCCGTCAGGCGCTCAGGATCTACAAAAGCGTCGCCGGCAATCGCTGGCTTGAGGCTCACGGCGTCAGTGTGCATATCGGTTCGCAGATTCGCTCTGCTACGCCCTTTGGAGCGGCGATGGAGCGGGTCAACAAGCTCGTGCGCCAACTCGGTCGCGAAGGCATTGCATTGAAATCCGTCGACGCCGGCGGAGGCCTGGGTATCGATTACCGCTCCGGCAGCTTCGATGCCGCCGCCAAAGTTCGCGAGTACGTTGCGGCTCTCGAAGAGGCGCTCACCGGCTTCGAGGGCCATCTGCTTATGGAACCGGGCCGCTTCCTCGTCGCACAGGCCGGCGCTCTTCTCGCACGTGTGCTTTATGTGAAGCGCAACGGCAAAAAGACCTTCGTGATTACCGACGCCGCAATGAACGACCTCATCCGCCCAGCGCTCTATCAGGCCTATCACGAGATTATGCCCGTGAAGCCGAGGGCAGGGAAGCCGCGCATCGTCGACGTCGTCGGTCCCATCTGCGAGTCGGGCGACTTCTTCGCGCACGACCGAAAGTTGTCGCCTCTTAAGCCCGGTGATCTGGTGGCGATCCTCGATGCGGGAGCCTACGGCATGGCGCAGAGTTCGAATTACAACAGCCGCCTACGCCCTGCCGAGGTGCTTGTCAGCGGAGCAAAGTCGCGCTTGATTCGACGGCGCGAGACGATGGCCGACCTGTTGGGACCGGAGATGCTTGTTGTCAAAGAATGAACAGCATCCCCAGGCCATCGGGAACCATCTAACACTCTGCACACACATTTGATTGGAATTTGATGCAACCCAGGACCTGCGGCCCATGGGAGACGAAAAAATCAAAGACGGAGGATTCGCATGGCGAAAGTGACGTTGGTCTTTGCGGTTCTTTTGGTTATTCTCGGGTTGGTCGGCTTTTTGGGCACCGGCAGTGAGCACTTCACCGCGCTGATTCCCGCCTGGTTCGGACTGGCTCTCGGCCTCTTCGGCTATCAGGCAATGAGCCCCAAGGAGCGCCGCCGCAAGCTCTTCATGCACATCAATGTGACCATTGGCCTGGTTGGCTTTCTGGGAACCCTTGTTGAGCTTGTCCGCAGCATGGTCTCGTCCAAAACGGTGGACGCGACTGCACTGCTTGCGAAGACTGCGATGGCCTGGCTGCTGCTCATTTATGTGATGCTCTGCGTGCGTTCTTTCGTTGTCGCGCGGCGCTCGGGGAAGGTCTAGCGCGTGGGCACAATGCGTCACGGCGGAATGGACATGAGCAGGCAGGCCGAGCGTTCGCCGCATGGACGCGGGGCACGAGCTGGCCAGGGCGATCTGCCTAAGCGCAAGCCCAGCCTGAAGAAGCTGTGGCCGCAGATTCGCTCGCTGGTCGCTCCGCGCCTTGGGCTGCTTCTGGCCGGCATGGGCCTGATGGTCGTCAATCGCTTTGCCGGGCTGGTGTTGCCCTACACCTCCAAGCCTCTGCTCGACACAGTGCTCTCTCCCGCGCATCCGCGCCCCGATCTGCTTCCGCGCATGATCGCGCTGGTCTTCACGGCCATGCTGGTGCAGGCGATTACTTCTTTTTCGTTAACGCAACTTCTCTCCAAGGCTGGCCAGCGCCTGATCGCCGAGATGCGCCGCCAGGTTCAGCGGCACGTAGGCTTGCTCTCGGTTTCGTACTATGACGAGAATCGCACCGGTACGCTGGTCGCCCGGATCATGACCGACGTTGAAGGCGTGCGCAATCTTGTTGGCACGGGTCTGGTCGAGTTTGTCGGTGGCCTGCTCACTGCCGTGCTGGCCTTCCTTTATCTGTTGCATCGCAGTGTCACGGTCACGCTCACGGTCTTCGCCGTGATGGGAGCTTTTGTCTTTGTCCTGCAATACGGATTCAAAGTGATTCGCCCCATCTTCCGCGAGCGTTCCAAGATCAATGCTGAGGTCACCGGCCGCCTCACCGAGTCCCTCGGCGGCGTGCGCGTCATCAAGGGTTATCACGCCGAAGAGCGCGAAGCAGGAGTCTTCTCGGCAGGCGTGGAGCGGCTACTGTCCAACGTGATGAAGTCGTTGACAATGACCAGCTCTCTTTCTGCTGCATCGACGACTGTGCTCGGACTGGTCTCGGCACTGGTCATGTGGCTCGGCGGCCATCATGTGCTCGCCGGCACCTGGACCGTCGGCGACTACTTCAGCTACAACATGTTTCTCGCCTTCATGATCGCTCCGGTCTTCCAGATCGTGAACATCGGCACGCAGTTGACAGAGGCCTTTGCCGGCCTGGACCGCACCGGCGAGATCATGTCCGAACTTGAAGAGAATCAGAGTCCAGACCGCACGGCGAAGATGCCGCCCATTCAGGGCACGGTCCGCTTTGAAGACGTCGAGTTCGCCTACGACCCGGAAAAGCCCGTCTTGCATGGCATTAGCTTTGTCGCCGAGCCAGGCACGGTCACCGCGCTCGTCGGCTCCTCGGGGTCGGGCAAGTCCACCGTGATCAGCCTGCTTTGCGCCTTCCACACGCCGTCCAAGGGCCGCGTGCTGGTCGACGGCATGGACCTTGCACACGTCGACTTGAATACTTTCCGATCTCAACTTGGCGTGGTCTTGCAGGACTCGTTTCTCTTCGACGGCACGATTCGCGAGAACATCCTGTTTTCACGCCCCGACGCAACCGAGGAGCAGTTCCTCTTCGCCTGCCGCACGGCCCGCGTCGACGAGTTCACCGAGCGCTTCCCGGATGCCTATGACACGATTGTCGGTGAGCGCGGCGTGAAGCTTTCGGGTGGCCAGAGACAGCGGCTTTCCATAGCGCGTGCACTGCTGGCCGAGCCGCGCATTCTGATTTTGGATGAGGCAACCAGTTCGCTCGACTCCGAGTCCGAAGCTATGATTCAGGCTGGGTTGAATCAGCTAATGCAGGGTCGCACAACCTTCGTCATCGCCCATCGGCTCTCCACCATTCGCCGCGCTGATCAAATCCTCGTTGTCGAAGGCGGACTGATCGTCGAGCGCGGCAACCATGACCAGCTCTTCGCCCTTGGCGGCCGCTACTATGACCTCTACATGCGCCAGCACGGCCTCGAGGCAAACCTCTTCTTAGCTCCAGGCGAAGGCGGCGACGCCGAAGTAGACACTGCCGATGAAGTTGTCTAAGAAGTTTTTACGAATGCTATAAGGTTCGGGTGCCCCACCATCGCCGCGTCTTTGTTCTTGCGGCTTTCGGGGTCCCCAACGACAGGTCTTCGTCGTTGGGGTGAACTAGGGTGGGATACAACGAACCCGTCACTACTGAAACTGCGAAAAACCTTTAAGTCGTCAGTTACCGCTTCACCGCGTCACGATAAAAGGCCCTGCCATCTTCGAGCCGTCGCCGGCAAACGCCGCCTGACCGACAGATGGCGCTTCCCACACCGGCGAAGCAAGCTCGGGCATCGGCTTTGCGCGGAAGAGCTTCTTGCATTGATGCGCTGTCCATTTGGCCCAGGCCTTCGACTTCTTGCGGCGCGCGCTATCGGTTGAGATGCCTGTGCCCGCATACATTTGCCGGTAGAGCTTCGACAGAAACATGAATGCTACCCTCGATGTCAACGTCGGACAGCAGGCAGATCTCTTCCAGATATCGCCCCAGTTATAGAACTTGTCCCATACCTTCTGCGTCCGTTCGCGAATCTCATCCGAGGACATCGTAGGATGCGGAGTAAACATCTTCGGACGAACCGCCGTCGGGATCAGCCAGTAACGCGTGATCGGAACATCGCCCACCATGGTGGGATTCACTGCCTGCTCCTTCTCCCATCGGCCAAAGTCCACCGTGCCGGGAAAGGGCGTCATCATCACGAACTGAGCGAAGGTGATGCCCGCCTGCTTGGCCATTGCGACCGTCGCGTCAAAGGTCGAGGGTCGATCGGTGGGCAGTCCGAAGATGAACGAGCCCAGCACGTGAACGCCGTGATCCTTGAACGTCTGCAACTGAGTGGCCATGGCGTCCCCAGCCAGATTCCAGTCCTTGTAGATCGCCTTGAGCCCTTCAGGCGTGACGGCTTCAATACCCACCAGCGCGCCCTTGATGTTCGCCTTCTTCATCGCATCGAGAAAGGCCACGTCCTCGCCGGCCTCCATCGTCATTTGCGTATAAAACACCATGTCTCTGGGCAGCTTGGCCAGCTCTTCCATCAAACTGAATCGCTCGGCGCGAATCGCCGTCAGCTCCTCGACCTTGGCCGTGTTGCCCTGTTCCTTGGCCAGCCGCAGATCGGTAAAGGTCACCGGATAAAAGTTGTCATCGGCCAGAGCAATAAAGCGGAAGCCCAACCGCCGCAGCGAAACGATCTCGTCAATAACGCTTTGGAACTTCCTTTGCCGGGGCTTTTGTCCATCGGTCTTCCATACGCTGCAAAACGAACAGTGCTTGGGACATCCGCGAATCGTCTGCACCGAGGCCCACATATATTTCTCTGGGTTCATCAGGTCCCAGCGTGCCGCCAGGAACTCGCCGCCCCCGATGCGCCCGCCGTCATAAACTCTCTCCAGCTTGCCCGCGAGGCAATCCGTCACCGCCTTGCCCCAGGCAACATCGCCGTCCCCGGTCACCACCGAGTGCGCTTGTCCGCGATCAAAGGCTTCCTCAGGAAACAAAGTCGCATGAATTCCGCCATAGATCACCGTCGCGCCACGCTCGCGTGCCATCCTGCCCACTTCGTAGCCGCGCAGTGCATTGCCCGTGTGAACGCTGATGCCCACAATGTCGCCCGGCTGAATCGTCTCTGGCACAATCTGTTCGAGAGACTCATCGACGAGAATCGGATCTCCCGCCGCCTGTGGCGTAGCTGCCGCAAGCACAAATAGCCATCGCGGTGTGATGACTGCCGTGCCGAACGCATTATCACTGGGATTGACCAAATGAACGCTCATCGGATCCAACCTTTCCTCGTGCGAGTAGAAGTGCGAGTATGGTGGTATCCAAAAGCTTGGCCGCATCGTGACGAGTCAGTTGCGAAGGTATTTCTACGCATGACCGCCGATGTCGATTCTTCCCACCGGATAGCTTTGCTAATCTTACAGGTTTACCGTGATGCTTGGTGATCAATTGAATACAATTTTTGTCCAAATAAGGTCAGTCCCATGGCGAATTCGTGTGGAATTTGCCTCTCAAGACCTCTCAAACCACCCGAGTGCACTCCTCCACCGGAATTCCCACCTGCTCGACGATCTCCAGGCCAAAGCCCTCCAGTGCCGGAATGTGCATGGGTGTATTCGACAAAAGCCGAATGCGGCGTATGCCAAGATCCGAGAGAATCTGGCCGCCCAGTCCGATCGCCCGCAGATTGCGCCCCGTGCGCGCCTGTGAGCCTTCCCGCGCCCTCAGTTCCCGATGCAGAATCAGCCGCCCAACATCCGAGTCCGGCGCCGCAGGCAACGTCGCTGCTCCGTCAGGCTCAAAGGTGCTGGTAGCAGTCGGTGCGTGTTCGATCTCGAATCCCCGCGATGTATTGTGCAGATAAAGCACTGCGCCGCAGCCCTCTTCGGCAATCATGCGCATCGATTGATCCAGGATCTCCCGGCAGTGGCAGTCGGCGGCAAACAGGTCGCCAGCCGTGCAGCGCGTGTGTACGCGAACCAGCACCGGATGCTCGCAGGGGGGCCGCAGTTGCTGCTCGCCGAAGACCGGCAGGCCCGCCTCTCCCGGCAGATAGCCAACTGCCGGCCCGGTATTGAATGCCGGGCACTCCGGGCAAAGATCGCCGCGCACCAGCGCAATGTGGCTTTCACCGCCGTTCACCTGGCTCTCATAAGCGATCATGCGAAACTCGCCATAGCGTGTCTGGATGCGGCTCTCGCCAGCGCGCACTATGTACCGTTCGTGCCGCAACCGGTAGCGGATCAGCTCGGCAACCGTCAGTATCCGCAGCCCATGTTCCTTGCAAAAGGGAATCAGATCCGGAATCCGCGCCATCTCCCCATCGTCGCGCATAATCTCGCAGATCACGCCTGAAGGATTCAGCCCCGCCATCCGTGCCAGATCCACCGAGGCCTCAGTCTGCCCCGCACGCACCAGCACGCCACCCTTGCGAGCTCGCAGCGGAAAGATGTGCCCCGGCCGCGCCAGATCCGCCGCCGTTGACTTGGGATCGATGGCTGTCTTGACCGTATGCGCCCGGTCGGCTGCCGAGATGCCCGTCGTCACTCCCTCGCGAGCCTCGATGGTTTCAGTGAACGCCGTGCCAAAGCGCGAAGAGTTCTGCGCGGTCATCGGAAAGAGACGCAGATGGTCGGCGCGCTCCTCGGTCAGCGTCAGGCAGATCAATCCCCGGCCAAACTTGGCCATGAAGTTGATCGCCTCCGGAGTCACAAACTCCGAGGCCAGCGTCAGATCGCCCTCGTTCTCGCGGTCCTCATCGTCGACCACAACCACCATGCGCCCGGCACGAATCTCGGCCAGCGCGCCAGGAACGTCGGTGAAAGGAGCTTCGAAGGTACGAGAGGAATCAGGCATAGCGACTCTTTCATTCTCGCCGATGCCGCCGCAAACAGCAAAAGCCGTGGATCAAACCGTGGGCGGCTGGCCCCGGTCCCGGTGACGTTTTCAATCAAGACCGAACTGCGGATGGCCCCAAGTCTGACTGGAGGTTGTTTCATAACCAGGTTTTGATAGGGCACGGCTTCAGCCGTGCCGCAGAAGTAGCAAAAGAATCGGGGGCTTTAGCCCCTGAGGGAAATCTCGAAAATATTCAGCAGTCGGTTATGAAACGGCTTCTAACCACAAATGATTGGGTGCCCCAGGTCTCGCCTTTGAGACCTGGGAGACCTTGAATGCCCGAGGGCACTTTGAGTTACACTTACTACCGATCGGCGAGAAGTAATTCTCTGCAAGACGTGCGGGATTCGCTTTGGCAAGGTTGGGCTGGATGCTTCTGGAAGGTCTAGCGGAAAACAAAATAGCTGGTCGAGGTTCGTGGTTCCCACCTTTCCACTAAGTACGTGGAAGGATGGGGCACCCGGCTTTTTGGGGATGGTCAGGATTTCAATAACTTAGGGTGCGCCACCCGCCCCAACGATCTACAAGTGAGGGATTCTTATGCGTGTCCGATGTACAAAACCGTCGTTCGAAGGAGCGATCCCTCCAGAAGGGGACCGCTGGCTTACTATCGGACGCGAATACGATGTGCTTTGCGTCAGCTTTAGTGCTGATAATCATGTTTCATTTCGATTGATCGGCAACGACAAGCACACGCCTGCGCTTTTCGGAGGAGAACTGTTTGATGTGACAGATCAGTCAATTCCTAAGAACTGGGTGGTCTGCAAGAAAGGTGAGCGTGAATACACGTTTGGCCCACGGACCTGGTCAGAGGTCGGGTATTGGGAACGCTTTTTCGACGGAGACCCAGAAGCTCAGACGGTTTTTGGGCAGGAGCGCTCTTTGATGATAGGTAGTTGATGACGCGAGTAATCGTGGTCTTTCGCCAAAGTCCACGACTACTTCGTCGGTGAAATTGGCTTCCTTGTTCACAACAAGAACTGTGAGCCTTGTGAGAATCATCACTACACGGGGGGTGGCCCCGGTCCCGGTGAGTTTTCCAAACATCCCTGAGGGTGCCCCCGGTCCCTAGCTCTTGGGGACCGGGGACGGATGAATGGTGGACGGCGAAACGCATCTGTTGCACCCGTTTTCGCCCAGTTTTTTGCCAAAAAACTTATTCGCATAAGAAGAATGTTTTCTGCGCGCTTTTTACCGGAATTCTCGCCATTCGGCGGCACTGATCGTCGCCCCCCAAAAACAGCAAAAGCGCCACCCGAAGGCGGCGCTTTTGCTTACGAAAACTGGCGGAATGGCGACTACAACGCCGACTCAATCTCAAAGCCCCAGGCCTCTAAAAGAGCCTCGGGGATGTACTTGGAGTTCTTGTTCCTGCGCGCCCACTCCCGCAGACGGGTGGACCGGATATACTGGTCCGGGCTGAGCTTGAACTCCCTCACGATTTGCTCGAAGGAGGTCACCGTGGGCACTACCGGGCCAATGGGCTCCGGCTTGCCCCAATTCGGATTTCCACGACGCTTTGCCATTTGTTTTGTTGTCCTTAATAGAGGTTTTGTACCTGTAAATCCTGGACAATCGTACAGAGGATGCTGTCGGTCCAGACGAGAGATTACATTCTTATTTTACGGATTTTTACTTCAAAAATCAATAGCAAAATTGCACATGAACATGAACATTCCGTCATCGGCTTCTGGCTGAGTAATGGATTATAAAGTGTTTAATATGAATAATATAAACGCGATGAACTCCGCTTTGATCCGAAGGTCGCCCTTTACACTATTGTGCAAAACTTCCCCGCCTTTGTTCCGAGTGGCATGATATGAGTATGACAACAGTTTGGAGAGTGGCAGCGATTGCGCTTGCGATCGTTGCATTGACAGGCCTACGCTCGGGTGCTGTTGAACTCAAAGTCAGCCGCGAGGCCCTGGAACGCACCCTGAAGCAGCAGCTTTTCAGCGGCCCCGACGGCCGTTACTACCTGAAAGGAAACGCGCAAACTCCCTGCTTCGTCTACGCAGACGATCCGAAACTGCGCTTTGTTCAGGACCGGTTCGTCGTAACCATGAAGACCCATTCCAAGCTGGGAAAGAAGATGGGTGGCGCTTGCCTCGGCATCTCTCTTTCGCTTCCGGCCGAGGTTTCTCTAGCCCCAGACGGCGAGGGCGAGACGATCGGCTTCCGCGATGCCCGTGTCGACCGCGTCAGCGACCATCAGGAGCTGAACTTCGTGCTGACGCCCTTTCTGAGCCACCAGATTCCCTCGGCAATGAAGGTAAACGCGGCGGAGCTGCTGCGCAAAGCCCTTGAAGGATCAACCGCTTCCTCCGGCTACAAAGTCAGCCTGGACCGGCTGAAGATCCATTCCGTGCAGATTCAAGGTGAGACGCTCGTGGTGGATGTAGACGCCGATCTCAGCATCAAATAGTGCACCATTCGTTGAAGGCTCCAGCCCGGACTGCCGCGGCCAGCGCCTCGATCTCCGGCGCCAGCGTTCGATCTTGTTCAAGCCGCGGAACAATCGCCCGAACAGCCGCATGAGCCCGCTCAACCTCCCGGCTGGCTTTGAGTGGCCGCCGGAACTCTAGCGCCTGCACCGCGCACATTAGCTCGATGGCCACCACCCGCTCGACGTTCTCGACAATCTGCCGCAGCTTCAGCGCACCGGTCATGCCCATCGAAACATGGTCTTCCTTGCCCCCATCCGTCGGAATGCTGCCCGTCGACGAGGGATGCGCGAGCACCTGGCACTCGTTGATCAGCGCGGCGGCCACAATCTGTGCAATCAGAAAGCCGGACGAGAGTCCAGGATCGGGTGACAGAAAGGCCGGAAGCCCCTCATTGATGTCCGTGTTCAGCAGCCGGTCGATCCGCCGTTCCGTGATGCTTGCCAGGTCGGTGAGCACGATAGCTGCGTAATCGAACGCGTAGGCCAAGGGCGCTCCATGGAAGTTTCCGCCTGAAAGCACAACTCCGTCGCTTTGCGAATTGCTTGAGTTCGTCGGAAAGACGAGCGGGTTGTCCGTAGCGGAGCCCGACTCAATCTCCAGAATTCCGCGCACATGCTCCAGGGCATCCCACACTGCACCATGCACCTGCGGCATGCAGCGAAGGCAATAGGCATCCTGCACGCGTGAGTCATGTTCGCGATGGGCCTCGCGAATCTCCGAGGCGGCCAACAGCTCGACCAGATGTGCCGCGGAGCGAATCTGTCCGGCGTGCGGCCTTACCTCCTGAATGCGCGGATCGAAGGCGTCAGGAGTGCCCTTCAGTGATTCGAGTGACATGGCTCCTGCCAAGTCAGCCAACTGCGCAAGCCGCCTGGCCCGCGCCACGGCCAATGCGCCGACGGCAGTCATCGCTTGCGTGCCGTTGAGCAGCGCAAGACCTTCCTTTGCAGCCAGCACAATCGGTGCAACGCCTGCCCGTCGCATGGCTTCGCCACCGGGCAGTCTCTCGCCCTTGTAGAACGCCTCTCCTTCACCGATGACGACCAGAGCTAGATGCGCCAACGGAGCCAGATCGCCACTTGCGCCGACGGAGCCTTTCTCGGGAATCACCGGGTGGACTCCGGCGTTGAGTAGTGCCACCAGCAACTCGACCAGCTCCGGGCGACAGCCGCTGAAGCCTTTGGCCAGCACATTGGCGCGGAGCAGCATCATGGCCCGCGATTCGGCCTCTGAAAGTGACTGGCCCACGCCGCCGGCGTGGCTGCGCACCAGGTTGGTTTGTAATTGCGCCAGCTTGTCGGGTGGAACGCGAACGTCGGAGAGCTTGCCGAAGCCGGTGTTGACTCCGTAAACCGTCTGTCCCGCCGCCAGGATCTCCTCAATCAGGCTCCGGCTCTGGGCCACACGGCTAAGCGCGGCAGGGGCAACGGCCACCGGGCACGCGGCCAGCGATACGGCTTCAATCTCGGCCAGTGTAAGAGGCTGGCCGTCGAGAATCACAATATCCATCAGCAGATGGTAAAGACGTCGCACTGCTCCGGTCCAGTGCGACGCCTGCGATTGCGGGGAAGCCGCATTACTTGGAGAGTTTGTCGAGATCGAGGTTGAGTTTGAGAACATTCCCGCGCGGCTCGCC
>Ga0302321_100000297_pt1 | contig 44222 bp, 40 predicted proteins | sample Fen_T0_1_FD_202505 | JGI IMG/M metagenome (GOLD analysis project Ga0302321, IMG submission 202505) | Peat permafrost microbial communities from Stordalen Mire near Abisko, Sweden - Fen_T0_1 | ecosystem: Environmental > Terrestrial > Soil > Wetlands > Permafrost | place: Sweden: Abisko... | reverse complement strand
TACATCCGTTCTTGCGTCGGCACAACTGGAAAAATCGCTCGATGGTGCTGGCTGGTAATTTCAATCTTACCAATGTGGACGAGCTTTTCGACCATTTGACCTTGAAAGGACAACACCCTCGTGATAAAGGTGATACTTTTTTGATGCTTGAATCATTAGGATTTGGACTGGATCAGGAAGTGCAAAAAGAATACGATAAAATCAAACAACGTTATTCGAACGATATAACCATTACCCGTAAGATTGAAGAAAACCTCGATATAGCATCATTTATCCGTAAATCGGAAAAAATGTGGGACGGTGGTTATGTCATTTGTGGTATGTTGGGACATGGTGATTCATTCGTTTTCCGCGACCCAAAAGGCATCAGACCGGCATTCTATTATATTGACGATGAAATCGTTGTGACAGCCTCTGAACGACCTGTTATTCAAACAGCAATGAATGTCAAAGAAGAAGATATCAAGGAATTGCAACCCGGTGAAGCCATGATTATCAAGAAAGATGGTACCGTGAAGTTTGAAACCATTCGTCGTGCTTCTAAGGAGTTGGCAAAGTGTTCTTTCGAACGTATTTATTTCTCCAGAGGTAGTGATATCGACATTTACAAAGAACGTAAAAAACTGGGAGCACAACTGGCTCAACCTATTTTGAAAGCCATTGGAAATGACGTTGAGAATACTGTGTTTTCATTTATTCCTAATACGGCCGAAGTAGCGTTTTTTGGGATGATGGATGGTGTTAAAGCAGCTACAAATCAATCGCCAAGAGTCGAAAAGGTGCTGATTAAAGATATAAAACTGCGTACATTTATTTCTAAAAACGATGAACGAAATGATTTAGCCACACACGTTTACGATATTACCTATGGTTCAATCCGTCGTGGGAAAGTGGATAATCTGGTGGCGATTGATGATTCAATTGTACGTGGTACAACTTTGAAACAAAGCATTCTGAAAATTCTAAACAGATTGGAACCTAAGAAAATTGTTATCGTGTCTTCTTCTCCTCAAATTCGTTACCCCGATTATTATGGTATCGATATGGCGAGAATGAACGAGTTTTGTGCGTTCAGAGCGGCTATCGAATTGTTGAAAGAAACCGGACGACAAGATATTATCGATGAGGTATATGTGAAGTCGAAGGCTCAGGAGTTTTTGCCAAAAGAAGAAATAATAAACTATGTGACTGAGATTTATAAACCATTTACGATGGAAGATATTTCGAAGAAAATAGCTCAAATGCTGACCCCAGCTGAGGTGGATTGTCCTGTAGAATTAGTGTATCAATCTATCGAAGGGCTGCATGAGGCCTGTCCGAATCATTCTGGCGACTGGTATTTCTCTGGAAATTACCCGACTCCGGGCGGAACGAGAATGGTGAATCTGGCCTATATAAATTTCTACGAGGGCAGAGACAAATAGTATTAAATCAAAATGCAGAGATATAAAAAGGTTATTGAAATTCGTTTTCAATAACCTTTTGTCGTTTCAAAGCGTCGATAATAGCTACAAATATTACGGTGCGCTGCACCTAATACTAAGCCACAGAGTGGCGAATTGAAAATCGGCGTAGCCAAATCTTTGTAGAAATCTAATTTTAAAGAGAATAAGTCCGGAGGTGCAGCGCATCGTAATCTAATCTTGGAAAAATAGACTGAGTTAATCAGCAGACCCTAAATACTTATTCAATTAGCTGAAGGTTTCGCGGAGCTGCGAAAGTCTCGCTGGACTCAAATGAAGGTTTCGCGGAGTTGCGAAAGTTCCGCTGGGCTCAGGTGAAGGTTTCGCGGAGTTGCGAAAGTCCCGCTGGAGTCAGATTAAGCTTTCACGGAGTGGTGAAAGTCCCGCTGGAGTCAGGTGAAGCTTTCACAGGGTTGTGAAAGTCTCATTCCAGCCCGCTGAAGGTTTCACGGGGTTGTGAAAGTCTCATTCCAGCCCGCTGAAGCTTTCACAAGGTGGTGAAAGAATAGGAGAATTGCTTAGACTTAAATTTTTGCTGCAGTTGTATAAAACTCTTTTAAATAAAAAGGTTCAAAATAGGCTACATCAACAAATTTCTTTTCATTATAAGCTTTTTCGGCCAATACAATCATGTTTTCAGCCAATGGGTACATGCCGTCAATAAATCTGGCATTGGCGTGTGTGAGCGTTGTTTTACATTTCTCAGCGCCGTTTCCGAAGAAATAAACGCTGTGGTTTTCGAGTATTTCGCTGTACGAGTTTTCGTCAATGATATCGGCCGAAATCTCACGTTGAATGATCCCTTCCTGATTGCAAATTGCAGCGTACACTTCCATTCTGCGGGCATCTATCATCGGGCAAAATAGTGAGTTAGCAGCTGTTTCTGTAATTTGTAACGCATTTGCAGTCAGTACTTCCAATGTGCTGACTGCAATCAGCGGAATGTCTAATCCGTAGCAAAGACCTTTGGCAGTTGAAACTCCAATTCGCAAACCGGTGTATGAACCGGGGCCACTGCTCACTGCCACTGCATCCAGTTTTTTGGAAACTGATTTCAAAAACTCCATAGCTTCAGCTATAAAAACGCTGAGTAAAGCAGCATGATTCATGCCTTCCGAATCGGATTTAGAGAATAAACATTGGCCGTTTTCGCTTACGGCAATCGAACAAATGTTAGTCGACGTTTCAATATGTAGAATGATCATTTCTTGAGATTTATAAATTCGCTATTGTACCCAGTGGGCACTAAAGATTCAATCTGTATTTTATAAGTAGTGGAAGTAAATAGTGTCCTATTTCAATTGCCGTCCCATTTATGGGACGCATAAAATGATATAGATCTACACGGCTTTAGCCAAATTTTGAATACTATTTGGCTAAAGCCAATATGTTTTTCACCCTCTGCCCGTCCCGGCAATTGATACAAAAAATACGACATTATATCTTTTCTAATACTTATAGGCTACAAAAGTACTTTTTTTTCGGCGAATGAAAAAAGAAATCCCGGCTTTCAGTTGAAAACCGGGATTTCTTAGAATTAGTTTTGAATTGTTATTTCAGGATTACTTTCAAAGGACTCTTCGTTTTTGAAGCAAAATCATTCATTGCTTTAAACCAATCCGCATCTGTAGGAAATTTCCACTTGCTCCAACCTCCACCAAAATAATAAGTAAATGGAGTTCCAACTTTGTAATTGGATAGAACTAATGCATGTTCACCTTGTTTCAACACCTTGATATCATTCCCGGGGATAAAAACACCAATGTAATTTCTACCGGCTGGCACTTTGAAATCTGAGGTTGCCTCTTCGGCATAAGCCGCAATGCCCTTCTCTTTTTTCAAATCAAGATTTCCTTTTCCATCATGTAGGAAAATTCCACCTGCCAAATCCATTTTCTTATCTTTTCCGGTAAATGTCACTACCGCTTTATTCAGTAACGAACCTGCATTGGCAGTGATAGTAATGGTTTCTTTGTAGAAATCAGTTCCCACTTTCACCGAGTCGTAGGTCAATGTGAATACAGTGCGTAATGGACCATTTTCCAATACTTTGTATGAATTGTATTGATTTCCAACCCACAACGAGTCTGCGGCGTATGGAGCAATTCCTCCACAACCCAAAGTGTGAGCTACTTTGTAGAAATCCAATCCTTTACCATGATCAATGTGATAGGAAATTTCATTGTAGATATCATCTTTGTATCGTTGGTCTACAACTACTTCATTGGTACTTTTAGCCCAAAAGTCAACACCATTGCTGGGATTTTCTTTTGCCAACGCCGGACCATACATGCGGTAAGCTCCAAAGTCATTTTCCCACGCAAAGTCATCTTTGCGTTCAGGTACAAAACGACCGTATGTTTTTGCTGTTACCGGTGCAGGTTTACCTTTGGTTAAAGTATACGTCGCACTACTGTTAGCTTTTACATTTGCAAGAAAAATAATTGATTGTATCTCGTTTTTATTGTTGTAAGTCAATTGATAAGGAACTTCTTTACCCGTCTTATCTTTCAGTACAACTGATTTTGTGATACTATAAGTCCTTGCTTCTACCATTTCAGATTTCCTGTCGAATCCGGTGCTGTTTGTCACAACAATAGAACGTTGTGCAAAAACACCCGAAACAAGTAGGAGTGAAGCTAAAACTGAAAACCCAATTCTCTTCATAATTATGAATTATTTAGGTTGCTTTCCGATATATGCTAAAATACCACCATCAACGTACAAAATATGTCCGTTTACGAAGTCAGAAGCTTCAGAAGCTAAGAATACAGCAGGACCTTCAAGGTCTTTTGGTGTTCCCCAACGCGCTGCAGGAGTACGTCCGATGATAAATGTATTGAAAGGATGACCATCTTCGCGTAGTGGAGCTGTTTGTGGAGTGGCGATATAACCAGGTCCGATTCCGTTTACCTGAATGTTGAATTCAGCCCATTCGCAAGCAAGATTTTTTGTCAACATTTTCAAACCACCTTTTGCAGCAGCATATGCCGAAACTGTTTCGCGTCCTAATTCGCTCATCATAGAGCAAATGTTGATGATTTTTCCAGCACGTTTTGCAATCATTCCTGGAGCTACAGCTTTAGAAACGATAAATGGTCCATTCAAATCGATATCAATTACCTGACGGAAATCTTTAGCAGTCATTTCGATAGCAGGAATACGTTTGATAATTCCTGCATTGTTAACCAGGATATCAATTACACCAACTTCTTTGGTGATCTTTTCTACCATGGCATATACACCATCTTCGTCGGTAACGTCGCACACATAACCGTGAGCAGTGATTCCATCAGCTTTGTAAGCAGCAATTGCTTTATCAACGCTTTCCTGGCTCAAATCATTAAATACAATTGTTGCTCCGGCAGCAGCATAAGCAGTTGCAAGTCCGTAACCAATACCATACGATGCACCTGTGATTAATGCAATTTTTCCTTCTAAACTAAATTGACTCATATTCTTATTTAATTTTAAATGTATATTTTAATTGAAATTCTTAGCGTAATTCTGTGTGTTTGTAGAAATTCTGATCGCTATAATCAAGATTTTCACCGGCCATACCCCAAATGAAAGTATAATTGCTGGTGGCTGCAGCCGAGTGAATAGACCATTCAGGAGAAATTACGGCTTCGTCGCCTTTCATCCAGATGTGACGTGTTTCTGTTGGTTCACCCATGAAGTGACAAACTGCTTGTCCTTCGGGAACTTCAAAATAGAAATATGCTTCCATTCTGCGGCTGTGTGTATGAGCCGGCATGGTGTTCCAAACGCTACCCGGAGCCAGTTCGGTCATTCCCATTTGCAATTGGCATGTTTCCAATACCTGACAAACAAGCATTTTGTTGATATTACGGTGATTAGAACCTTCTAATGATCCCATTTCGGCAACAACCGCATCGGCTTTCGTGATTTTTTTATCAGGGAAAGTTTTGTGAGCAGGTGCTGAGTTGAAATAAAATTTAGCAGGTTGAGCTGCATCGTTGCTTTCGAAAGTAACTACACGATCGCCGGCACCAATGTATAATGCTTCTTTATAACCTAATTCGTACACAACGCCATCTACAGTTATTTTACCGGCTCCACCTACATTAAATGTTCCAAATTCGCGGCGCGAAAGGAAAAATTCAGATTTCAACGGGTCGATTGTTTCAAGACTCAACGTTTCGTTTACCGGCATTGCACCACCTACAATCAATCTGTCGTAAAGTGTGTAAACCATGTTTACCTCATTTGCTGTAAAAACTGTTTCAATCAAATGTTCTTTACGTAAACGTGCTGTGTCATACTTTTTCGCATCTTCCGGATGAGAAGCATAGCGAACCTCATAGTTTGTCTTCATTTTTTTATTTTTGAGTTGTTTTATTTATTTTGATAATTGGTTACAGTTGCTGAATGAAAATGACAACTGAACACCTGTTGTGAGTTAAATATTGTTTATTCAAACTGCTTTGAAATTGGTTGACCAAAATTACTAATAATAAAAGTGATAATAGGGCTTTATTTTTATGTTATACAACATGTTTTTGTATTATTGGGAAAATTGAATTATTATTGGTTATTGATATTCGGCTGTAAGTCAATTATATATCGAATGTGTGAATTGATGTGTGAAAGTGAGTTGTAAGCCAATAGAAACCATGGTACATTCTCGGTAAGTAATTCGTCTTATAATATGAAGTCAATCAGTTGGCGTGCTGAAAGAATTCAAACGTAGTACAGACCTTTTTTGCTATGATTTTTCTGAAAACAGGATACATATTTATCTTGCCTTATTGCGATTTAATTCAATCGTTTATACGAATCAGAATAAAATATTACTCAAACGCTAATACATTCTGATTAATCATTTTGTAGTTAGAAAATATGTATTACTTTTGCAAGTAAATTTTTCTGTGTGCGAACACGGATTTGAAATCTAAGGGCTAAATGAAAGAAATAAAGTCTAAAATACGTATAAAAGACATTGCCGTTTTGGCCGGTGTCTCGGAGGGAACAGTTGACCGCGTATTACATCAACGTGGGGACGTGTCGGCTAAAAGTCTTGAAGCAGTCACTAAAGTGCTGGAAGAGATAAACTATAAGCCTAATTTAATGGCGCGATCGTTGGCCTCTAAAAAACAATATCGTTTTGTATGTTTATTTCCGGCTCATCAACCAACTGATTATTGGCAAAGTATAAATGATGGTTTTAATCTGGCAGCTGATGAATTTCTTCACCATAATGTTCAGATTGATAAAATATATTTCAATCAATTTGATGCACAGACATTTATAAATTCATCCACTGAAATTTTGGAGACGAAGCCCGATGCCGTTTTTTTTGCTCCAATTTTCAGAAATGAAACATTACAATTTACATCAAAATTAGCCGAGCTCAATATTCCGTTTTCATATATCGATTCCATGATTGAAGAAACGGACTTTGTGACCTATTACGGACAGCATTCGTTTCAAAGTGGGTATATTGCTGCTAAATTGTTGCTTAATTCAACTTGCGTGAATAATAAAATTTTGATTATCAGAACCCAGAGAAAAGGGGCAATGTCTAATCAAACCCTGAACCGGAATAGTGGTTTTATGCAATACATTCATGATAATGGTCTTGCTGAAAAGCTTGAGTTAATCAATGTTGAGTTTAAAGATGATGATGAAGTGGCAAATCTGGAAGTGTTGCGCGAAGTATTTGCAACGCACACTAATATAAAGGCGGCCATCACGTTTAATTCAAAAGCTTATCGGTTGGCTATGCATCTGGAAACCTTGAAAAAGTTGGATGTACAACTGATTGGATATGACTTGTTGGAACAAAATGTGGACTACCTTAAAAAGGATATGATCGCCTATTTAATTGCTCAACGTCCTGAAAAACAGGCTTATTGTACGGTTCGTGATATGTGTAAAGAATTGATTTTTAAGCAAGAAGTTTCCACGATTAATTATGTTCCTATTGACATTTTGATGAAGGAGAATATCGATTATTATTCAAGATTTAGAGAATAAAAATAGGGATTAGTTACAAGTTACAAGTTACGAGCCTGCAGCTTGTATCTATTTCCTTTTAACTCAGAATGTTTAACGATATGTTTTTTCAAAACAATATTCAGATATACATACTTGTAACTATACACAATAAATATAAAGTTCAAATAATTAATATATATAAACAAATAAAAAAAGTTCTCTCTCATGGAAAAATTAAGTAGAAAATCGGCCAATGTAACTAAGACTTATCCGGAACGTATTATTCAGTTTGGAGAAGGTAATTTCTTAAGAGCATTTGTCGACTGGATTGTGTTCAACATGAATAACAAAGCAGATTTTAATTCAAGTGTAGTTATTGTTCAGCCTTTGGCCAATGGAATGATTGACATGCTGAATGATCAGGATGGTTTATATCACCTTAATTTGCAGGGTTTAGACAAAGGAAAAGCTGTTGATAGTATTGAATTAATTGACGTTGTAAGTCGTTGTCTTAATCCTTATTCTCAATTTCAGGATTATTTAAAATTAGCCGAAAACCCCGACATGCGTTTTGTGATTTCGAACACTACCGAAGCCGGTATTGCTTTCGATGAATCATGTAAACTTGATGATGCACCGGCCAGTTCATTCCCCGGTAAACTAACGCAATTGCTTTATCACCGTTTCAAAACCTTCGATGGTGCAATGGATAAGGGACTGATAATGTTGCCTTGTGAATTGATTTTCCATAACGGAACGGAATTGAAAAAATGTATCGAACAATATATCGCATTTTGGAATTTGGGCGAAGAGTTTGCACAATGGTTCGAAAAAGCTTGTGGTGTTTATTGTACGTTGGTAGACCGTATTGTACCAGGTTATCCACGCGATACTATCAATGAAATTCTTGAAAAAGTTCAGTTAGAAGATAAAATGGTAGTGAAAGCAGAAATCTTTCACTTGTGGGTAATCGAAGCTCCGGAGTCGGTAGCAAAAGAATTCCCTGCTGATAAAGCCGGATTGAATGTGTTGTTTGTTCCAAGTGAAAAACCATACCACGACCGTAAAGTAACTTTGCTCAACGGACCTCACACTGTAATGTCTCCGGTAGCTTATTTGTCGGGTATTGATACTGTTAGCGAAGGTCTTAAAGACGATGTTATTGCAAAATTTGTGGATAAAGTAATGTTTAAAGAATTGCTCGAAACACTTGATTTGCCAAAAGCAGAACTCGAAAAATTTGGTGCTGATGTGCTTGATCGTTTCAAAAACCCTTTTGTAAAGCATTTCTACACAAGCATTATGCTTAATTCATTCCCTAAATTTAAAACCCGCGATTTACCTGGATTGAAAATTTATCTGGAACGTCAGGGTAAATTACCTGAAGGATTAGTGCTTGGTTTAGCCGGAATAATTACTTACTACAAAGGAGGTAAACGTGGCGATGTAGAGATTGTACCTAACGATGACAAAGCCATTACCGACTTGTTGACAGAACTTTGGAGTACCGGAGATGTTACAAAAGTTGCTCAGGGCGTTTTAGCAGCAGATTTTATCTGGGGCGAAGATTTGAATCTTGTTGAAGGATTGACTGCCAAAATAGTTGAGAATTTGACATCTATTCAGGAAAAAGGCATGTACGAAACTGTAAAAGCAATTATTTAAATATATATTTAGTCTAAAAGTATACGGGGAAATGTAATGTTTGCTCGTATGCTTGTTGACTAAATTATTGACTGTGTATCAGTTTTACACATAAACCCGTTTACTTTACTAAAAATGAAATATATAAAAATAAATGTCTCCGACAATGTTGCAGTAGCTTTGGTAGACTTGCAAAAAGCTGAGAAAATAACGGTTGACGGAGTAGAAATAACGATTAATGCAGACATACCGGCCGGGCATAAATTTGCTCTGACTGCGTTGCCGGCTAATTCTCATATTATCAAATACGGTTATCCAATCGGACATGCTCGTGAGGACATTGCTCAGGGAGATTGGGTAAACGAAAAAACGATTAAAACAAATCTGGATAGCGTGCTTGATTATGAATATCAACCACATGAAGTTTCGTTGGATATACCTAAAAAAGACATTACTTTCAAAGGTTATAAACGTGCGAATGGTGAAGTAGGGGTGAGGAACGAAATCTGGGTTATCCCAACGGTAGGTTGTGTAAACGGTACTATCAATTCGCTGGCTGAAACGCTTCGTGCTGAAACTCAAGGTAAAGGCGTGGACGCAATCGTTGCTTATCCACATAATTACGGTTGTTCGCAATTGGGCGAGGATCACGAGAATACCCGCAAAATTCTTCGCGACATGGTGATGCATCCCAATGCCGGTGGTGTATTGATCGTAGGCTTAGGCTGTGAAAACAATCAGGTAAAAGCTTTCCGCGAAATGCTGGGCGATATAGATGAATCGCGTATCAAATTTATGGAAACGCAAAAAGTGGATGACGAAGACGAAACAGGTATGGAGTTGTTGCGCGAAATTTATGAAGTTGTATCGAAAGATCAACGCGTGGATGTCCCCATTTCAGAACTAAAAATCGGGTTGAAATGTGGAGGTTCCGACGGTTTCTCAGGAATTACTGCAAATCCTTTGTTGGGAGTTTTCTCCGATTTTCTTATTGCTCAGGGTGGTAGTACCATTTTGACTGAAGTACCTGAAATGTTTGGTGCCGAAACTATTTTGATGAACCGTTGTGTGAACAGAAATATGTTTGATAAAACAGTTTTGTTGATCAATGATTTCAAACATTACTTCGAACAAAACAATCAACCTATTTACGAAAACCCATCTCCGGGAAATAAAGCAGGTGGTATTTCAACCTTGGAAGAAAAATCGCTTGGTTGCACTCAGAAATGCGGAAAATCCCTGGTGAAAGATGTACTTATGTATAGCGAACGTCTGAAAACGAAAGGATTGAACTTGCTTAGTGCCCCCGGAAATGATTTAGTGGCCGCTACAGCATTGGCTGCAAGTGGTTGTCAGATAGTGTTATTTACTACCGGTCGTGGTACTCCATTTGGAAGTTTTGTACCTACGATGAAAATTTCTACCAATACTGCATTGTACAATAAGAAGCGCGGTTGGATAGATTTTAATGCCGGAACCATTGTAGAAAATGAATCGATTGAACAAGTTAAGGATTGGTTTGTTGATTACATTGTCAGTGTGGCAAGTGGTGAATTGGTAAATAATGAGAAGAAAAATTATCGCGAAATTGCGATCTTTAAAACAGGAGTAACATTATAAAAACAAGTATCTTTTTCGACAAAATATTTTCGACGTTCTATTGCTCACACACTTTTTTGAATTAAATGATTTGAATTGTTATATATTAACCAATTAATTTTTTTATCATGAAATTAGGAAAATTCAGTATTGGACTTGGCGACAGGTTTTCTCATCAAGGTGTTGCACAACTCAGGGCAATCGTAAAAGCAAACCAATCAGGTTTGGATATTTGCCCCGTTTGGAATAAATCGAATCGTGAACATATTTATGTTCATTCTCATCCGGCGGATGTCCGCAAAGAAGCCGATGCAGCAGTAGCTACATTGGGTTTTGCGGGAAAATATTTTGTTGATGCCGATCATATAAATTTGTCAACAGTGGTACCTTTTGTTGCCACTGCTGACTTCTTTACTTTAGATGTGGCTTCATTTATTGGTAAGGAAAGTAGTCCGGAAGCTGTAAACGCTTTCGTGGCTTCTTGTGCCAAGTATATCGGGGATTTGCAAGTTCCGGGCATCGGACATCCTTTGGTTGTTACAGATGAATTATTGCGTAAAATTGCCTCTAAATTTTTAGCTGCCACCAAGCAAGCTGCTGAAATTTATACTTTTTTGAAAGAAGAAAAAGGAGCTGAAAATTTTGTTACTGAAGTTTCGATGGACGAGGTTGAAAGTCCGCAGACTCCGGTTGAGTTATTATTTATTCTGAAAATGTTAGCCGATAAAGGGGTGCCTGTTCAAACCATTGCACCGAAATTTACCGGACGTTTCAACAAAGGAGTAGATTATACTGGTGATTTAGATCAATTTGCCAAAGAATTTGAAGAGGATGTATTGGTGCTTGATTATTGCGTCAAAGAATTTGGGCTTCCTGCCGAAATTAAATTGAGCGTACACTCCGGAAGTGATAAATTCTCCATTTATCCGATAATGGCTGCCGTCATTCTTAAACACGACAAGGGATTACACGTAAAAACAGCGGGAACCACCTGGCTCGAAGAAGTTATCGGACTGGCTGTTGCCGGTGGAGATGGACTTGTGTTGGCAAAACAGATTTATGCCAATTCGCTTGGTAGGAAAGATGAGTTATGTGCACCCTACGCCGATGTAATTGATATCGATGAATCAAAACTTCCTTCGACTGCCGAAGTAAATAGCTGGAGTAGTGATAAGTTCGCCAATACATTGCGACATATTCCGGGACATCCTGATTATAATCCGAATTTCCGTCAATTGATACATGTAGCCTATAAAGTTGCTGCCGAACTGGGTGTAACTTATACCAGCTTGCTCGAAAAGTATGCTGACGTTGTTGGATCATGTGTAGAAGAAAACATCTACGATCGTCATTTAAAACGTTTGTTTAATTTGTAAACATACGTAGAACATAAAAAAAGCAAAAGTTTAGGTAAGGGTTTGTTAAACTGGATCTGAACTTTTGTTTTTTAACACAAGTTTTACTTGGATTTATCTAACGTTATTCTTGATAACTAAATACATAAATAGAAATGAAAAACCTTTTTGATATAAAAGACAAAGTCGTAGTCATCACCGGTGGAACCGGAGTGCTTTGCGGAAAAATGGCCGAATACATGGCCGAACAAGGTGCAAAAGTAGTTGTACTGGCCAGAAATAAAGAACATGGCGAAAGCTTTGTTGAAAATATAAAAGCGAAGGGACATGAAGCTTTGTTTTTACAGTCGGATGTAAATGATAAGGCCGTGTTGGAACAAAACGCTGTTGACATTGTGGCAAAATATGGTCGCATCGATGTACTTGTAAATGGTGCAGGTGGAAACATGCCGGGTGCAACCATCGGACCGGATAAAACAATTTTCGATTTAGATGTGGATGCTTTTAAAAAAGTAGTTGATTTGAATTTGTTTGGTACGGTTATTCCTACCATGGTTTTTGCTAAAGTGATGGTAGAACAAAAACAAGGCAACATTATTAATATCTCTTCAGAATCTGCACTTCGCCCGTTGACCCGCGTAGTTGGATATGGTGCCGCTAAAGCGGCAGTTACTAATTTTACCAAATACTTAGCTATTGAACTGGCAACAAAATACGGAGAAGGTTTACGTGTAAATGCAATGGCACCGGGCTTTTTCATCTCGGAGCAAAACCGTGCATTGTTGACCAATACCGATGGAACATTTACCGCCAGAGGAAATACTATTCTAGCGCACACACCTTTCGGTCGTTTTGGCGAACCTGAAGAATTGCTTGGAACGTTACACTGGTTAGCCAGCGATGCTTCTAAATTTGTAACCGGAACGCTTACGGTTATTGATGGTGGATTTGATGCTTTTTGTATTTAAACCCCTAGCCCCTAAAGGGGAACTAGGTATGTTTTATATTTTTATTCGTTTAATGAATTAAGGTTTTAGGAGTAATATTTAGAAAAATCCCCTTATTATCTGAAGAAGAATAGACTAGCTTTATTCCCCTTTAGGGGTTAGGGGTCAATAAGATTATGTATTTATGTAAACAATCGTGGAGATGGTATGGACCGAATGATCCTGTATCACTTTGGGACATTCGTCAAGCTGGTGCAACTGATATTGTTACGGCATTACATCAGATCCCCAACGGGGAAGTATGGCCTGTTGAAGCCATTAAGTATAGGAAGAAAATAATTGCAGAAGCAGGTTTAGTCTGGTCGGTAGTGGAAAGTGTTCCGGTGCACGAAGACATCAAAAAACGCACCGGAAACTACAAACAGTATATCGAAAATTACAAACAAAGTGTTCGTAACCTGGCTGAATGTGGTATTTTCATTGTGACCTACAATTTTATGCCGATCCTTGACTGGACACGCACCGATTTGGCCTTCACCATGCCCGACAGATCTAAAGCATTGCGTTTTGAAATGGCGGCTTTTGTGGCGTTCGATTTGTATTTATTGAAACGTCCAAATGCCGAAAAGGATTACACGGTAGAGCAAATCTCTAAAGCCAAAGCCCGATTTGATGGCATGACTGAAGAAGAAAAGGAAACGCTTGTTCGCAATATGATTGCCGGTTTGCCGGGAGCTGAGGAAAGCTTTACTATTGAGCAATTCCAAAAAGCTCTTGACACCTATGATGGAATTACCGATGATCAATTGCGTAATAACTTATTTTATTTTATCAACGAAATTACAACTGTAGCCGACGAGGTGGGAGTACAAATGGCCATTCACCCTGATGATCCTCCGCGTTCTATCCTCGGATTACCAAGAATTTTGAGTACTGCCGAAGATGTTCGTAAACTTTTTACTGCTGTTCCGAGTTTATCTAACGGAATTTGTTTGTGCACCGGTTCGTTTGGCGTTTCGTCGGTAAATGATTTGACGTCGATGTTACGCGAATTTGGCGAACGTTTGTATTATGTTCATTTCCGCAGTACCCGTCGTAACGAGGATGGTGATTTTTACGAAGACAACCACCTGGAGGGCGACGTAGATATGTACGAAGCAATGAAAGCGTTGTTGGTTGTTCAGTATACTTATAAACGCAATATTCCAATGCGTCCCGATCACGGACATCAAATGTTGGACGATTTGCACAAAAAAACAAATCCGGGATATTCCGGTATCGGAATGCTTAGAGGAATGGCTGAACTAAGAGGTCTGGAATTAGGTATCTCGAGAACATTGTTTTAGTCCCTTTAAATCTCCTGTTTCTGGGGACTTTAAGACAATGTATTTGAATAAAAATTATAATCAGGCAACTCTATTTTTTCCGTTTTAGCCAATGGAGGAAATAGAGTGCTTTAAATCTAATATCATGAGCATTGAATTAAAACAAAATTGCGCGTACTCTTTATTGGTAGCTACCAGCATGGGAGTTCGCATTACTCCCGTAAACGGACAGCCTGTTCATAGCAGCAAATTATTCCAAATGGAGGTTTCGAGTGCCGAAACAAATGTGGCAAGTATTTCCTCTTATTTAGGACTTCCCGTAAAAGTGTTGACCACTTTCGTAAAAGATAGCCCCATTGCACAAATGATTAAAAGTGACTTGCGTAGTCGTAATATGGACTACGAAGGTGTTGAAGTTGAGCAAGGTGATCCATGGGGATATCGTCATCAGTTTAATATCGCCGATAGTGGCTACGGTTCACGCGGTCCACGTGTGTTGAACGACCGTGCGGGTGAAGTAGGACGCACATTGAACGTAAAAGATTTTGATTTGGATCGTATCTTTGCTAAAGAGGGTGTTCAAATATTACATTTATCCGGTTTAATTGGAGCATTATCGCCCGAAACAAGCGAGTTTTGCCTGCAATTAGCCCGCTTCGCAAAGAAAAATGGAACACGCATCTCGTTTGATTTGAATTACCGCGCTTCTTTCTGGAAGGGGCGTGATCAGGAATTACGTGATATATTTACCGAAATAGCTTCGGTTTCTGATATCTTAATTGGTAACGAAGAAGATTTTCAACTTTGCTTGGGAATTGAAGGACCGGAAGCCGGCGGAAAAGGTATCGAAGCTGAAATTGATGGATTCAAAGGCATGATTGGTCGTGTGAAAGAAGCTTTCCCCAATGCATCGGTTTATGCTACCACTTTGCGTCAGGTAATCAGCACCAACGAACATCTTTGGGGTGCTATTATGCTAGATGGTGAAACATGGACAGTTATCGAACCGCGCAAAATAGACGTACTCGACCGTATTGGCGGTGGTGATGGCTTTGTCGGCGGCATGCTGTATGCCATTTTGAAAGGTTGGGAATCAGAAAAATGGGCTCAATTTGGTTGGGCTTCCGGTGCACTTGCTACTACTTTCTTAACCGATTATGCACAACCAGCCGATGAAGAGCAAGTCTGGAGTATTTGGGGCGGAAATGCGAGAGTGAAAAGGTAAATCCCCCAAGGGGGACTTAAAGACTGATTCTCTGAATATCTATAGTTTATTGATAGATCAAAACTAATCTTAAGTCCCCCTTTGGGGGATTTGGGGGCTTAATAAAAATCTTAAAATCATGCTTTACTACGAAATAGGTTCAATAAACCACGAACTGAATGCCGAAGATCTGAAAAAAGGTCTTTTTGAAGCATTAGATAAAATTGGTAAGAAACAGAAGGTTCTTGCTATCCCCCCTGATTATACCCGCTTGCCCAGTCGCGCCGGTGAACTTACTGAGTTCACATGGCAGTACTTTGGTGGCGCTTTAACCGATGTGTTACCTGCATTAGGTACACACAGTCCCATGACAGATGCTCAAATAGCTCATATGTTCGGTACGCTACCTGCCTCGCTTATTCGCGAACACGATTGGCGCAATGATGTGGTGACAGTAGGAACTGTTCCTGCCGAATTTGTAAAAGAAGTTTCGGAAGGTGCTGTCGAATTTCCTTGGCCGGCTCAGGTAAATAAACTACTTTTGGAAGGCAATTTCGACTTAATTCTATCCATTGGGCAAGTTGTACCACACGAAGTGGTGGGAATGGCCAATTATAACAAAAACGTTTTTGTTGGCACCGGTGGGGTAGAGGGCATCAATAAAAGTCACTTTGTTGGTGCTGCTTATGGCATGGAACGAATGATGGGACATGCTGATACGCCGGTTCGTCGTATTTTTAATTATGCATCAGATCATTTTACCAACCATATGCCAATTGTTTATGTGCAAACGGTAGTTGGATTGGACAAAACGGATGGAAAAATAAAATGTCGCGGCTTGTTTATTGGAGATGATTTTGAAGTGTTTGATAAAGCAGCTAAGCTGGCTTTGTTGGTTAACTTCGAAATGCTGGATAAGCCACTTACGAAAGTGGTTGTTTATCTTGATCCAACGGAATTTAAAAGCACCTGGCTTGGTAATAAATCCATTTATCGCACTCGTATGGCTATTGATAATGGAGGCGAATTGATCGTTTTAGCCCCGGCATTGAAAGAATTTGGCGAAGATAAAGAGATTGATCGTTTGATTCGGAAATACGGTTATTTTGGAACTCCTGCAACACTGAAAGCCTGTGATGAAAATGAAGAACTTCGAAACAATTTAAGTGCGGCAGCGCATTTAATTCATGGTTCGTCCGAAGGTCGTTTCAACATTACTTATTGTCCGGGAAAAGGAGCCGATAATCTCACCCGAAAAGAAATTGAAAGTGTGGGTTTCAACTATGCCGATATTGATGAAGTAACTGCAAAATACAATCCTGAAACCCTTCGCGATGGGTATAACACTATGGCCGATGGCGAAGAGATATTCTATATTTCAAATCCAGCATTGGGTTTGTGGGCATTTAAAGATCGGTTTAAATATTGACTTTTTTTTGAACCACATAGGCACATAGAAATCATAGTTTAATATTATTTGAACTATGTGGTTAAACATAGAAATTTATGACGCAAAAGGAAATTAATCAGATCAGTTACAATATAATTGGGTTTGCTATAGAAGTTCATAAAGAATTAGGCCCCGGTTTATTAGAAAGTATCTATGAAAAATGTTTAGCGCATCTGCTTCTTCAAAATGGATACAAAGTAACAAGGCAACAGTCTGTGCCACTAAATTTTAGAGGTTTAAATCTTGACTGCGAACTTAGATTCGACTTAATGGTGAATGATGAAATTATTGTTGAACTAAAAACAGTTGAGGAACTTATTCCAATTCATGAAGCACAATTGCTCACTTATCTGAAACTACTAAAGAAACCCAAAGGAATACTCATCAATTTTAATTGTACTAATATCTTTAAAGAGGGGCAACGTACTTTTGTAACTGAATATTTCCGTTCATTACCAACAGAATGAATTTTATAAACCACATAGGCACATAGTTCACATAATGATATTTAGGCTATGATTTCTATATGCTTATGTGGGTTTAAATAAAAGTTAATATAATGTTAGTCGTTTAATCACGTCGAAATCAACGGAAATAGCTATTAATCCTATGAATCTATCGGTTTAGAAATAAATAATATGTGACCTATGTGCCTATGTGGTTCAAAAAAAGAAAAGAATGAAGATAATAATAGACGATAAAATTCCTTATATTCAGGGAGCTTTCGAAGAAGTAGCCGAGGTGATTTATTTACCGGGAGCTAAAACTACCTCCGAGGTAGTGAAAGATGCCGATGCCATTGTGACGAGAACACGTACCATTTGCAACGAAAAATTATTGGCCGGTTCAAGCGTAAAATTCATTGCTACCGCTACCATTGGCTATGATCATATCGATACAGATTATTGTCAGGCTGCCGGAATAAGCTGGACAAATGCTCCGGGCTGTAATTCAAAATCGGTAGAACAATATATTGCTTCAACATTATTTGTGCTGGCCGAAACAAAGAAACTACAATTGAAAGACTTGTGTATCGGAGTAGTGGGAGTGGGCAATGTAGGCAGTAAAGTGGCCAATGTATGTGAGATACTGGGCATGAAAGTGTTGCTCAATGACCCTCCACGCGAACGGGCCGAAGGATCATCCGGGTTTGTGAGCCTGCAGCAAGTAATGGAACAGGCCGATATCATCACCTTGCACGTTCCGCTGAATATGAAAGGTGCTGATGCTACTTTTCATTTAGGAAACGATGATTTCTTTTCAAAATTAAAGAAAAAACCGGTGCTGATGAATTCATGCAGAGGCGAGGTGGTTGAAACAAATGCAGTAAAGTCGGCTCTGAAAAATGGTCTGCTTTCTGATTTCGTGTGCGATTGCTGGGAAAATGAACCGGCAATTGATTTGGAATTGTTATCTTTGACCACCATTGCAACTCCCCATATCGCCGGCTATTCCAAAGACGGAAAGGCTACCGGAACGCAAATGAGTGTGAAAGCAATTAGCGATTTTTTTAATCTCGGACTGAACAATTGGCAGCCCAAAGGGGTTGAAGTACCTATACATCCAACTCTTGAAATTGACGGTGCTGGTTTGACAGAACAAGAAATTATCTCAACAGCAATTCTTGCCACTTACGATATCCGCAATGATGATCGTGTTTTTAGAAATGATACCGAAAGCTTTGAACAACAACGTGGTGACTATCCCGTACGTAGGGAGTTTCCGGCATTTACCATTCATGCAAAGAATGTAGATGCTTTGGTGCTTGACAAACTGAGAAAGTTAGGATTTAATTAAAAATGTATTCATTCATTTTATATATCAAAATATTAAATTAATTATAAATGAAAAAACTAGCAGATATTGGATTAATCGGTTTAGCCGTAATGGGCGAAAACCTGGTCTTGAACATGGAAAGTAAAGGTTTTACTGTTGGTGTATTTAATCGTTCGGTAGACAAAGTAGATAAATTTATTGCTGGACGTGGCGCCGGAAAAAACTTCATTGGTGCACATTCTATCAAAGAGCTTTGTGACTCATTGGAAAAACCGCGTAAGGTGATGATGCTTGTAAAAGCAGGTCAGGCTGTAGATGATTTTATTGAGCAATTAATTCCGAATCTGGAAGCGGGCGATATTATTATTGATGGTGGAAATACTCATTTTCCGGATACAATCCGCAGAACAAAATATGTTGAAAGCAAAGGTCTGTTATTTATAGGTACCGGTGTTTCGGGTGGCGAAGAAGGTGCATTGCTCGGCCCATCGATGATGCCGGGAGGTTCGCCTGCTGCGTGGCCTGCTGTAAAAGAGATTTTCCAGGCTGTATCTGCCAAAGTGGAAGATGGTACTCCTTGTTGCGACTGGGTAGGCGAAGGTGGTGCCGGTCATTTTGTGAAAATGGTGCACAACGGTATTGAATACGGTGATATGCAAATTATCAACGAAGCATATCAGGTGATGAAAGATTTACTTGGACTAAGTGCTGATGAAATGCACGAAGTATTCAAAGAATGGAACAAAGGCGATTTGGATTCATATCTTATTGAAATTACACGCGATATCTTAGCCGTAAAAGACGTAGACGGAACACCATTGGTAGAAAAAATTCTGGATACTGCCGGACAAAAAGGTACCGGTAAGTGGACAGCCGTTTCGGCACTCGACTTTGGTATCCCATTGACGTTGATTGGCGAATCGGTATTTGCCCGTTGTTTGTCAGCTCAAAAAGACATGCGCGTACTGGCTTCGAAATCTATCAGCGGCCCTGCTGTTAGCTTTACAGGTGACAAAAAGCAACTGATTGACGACTTAAAAGATGCACTGTTTGCTGCAAAAATCATTTCGTACACACAAGGTTACAACCTGATGATGGAAGCTGCCAACGAATACAAATGGAATCTAAACTACGGTGGCATTGCGTTGATGTGGCGCGGTGGATGTATTATCCGTTCGGTATTTTTGGCTGACATCAAAAAAGCTTTTGATAAGAACCCAACACTCGAAAACTTGTTACTGGATCCTCATTTCAAAGACATTGTTGAGAATGCTCAGGCTGGATGGCGTCGTGTTTGTGCAGCTGCACTTACCAACGGAATACCTGTTCCTGCATTGACCTCGGCACTTTGTTACTTCGACGGATTGCGTACCGAAAAACTTCCTGCTAACTTGTTGCAGGCACAACGTGATTACTTTGGTGCTCATACCTACGAACGTATTGATAAACCACGTGGCGAATTCTTCCATACCAACTGGACTGGCCGTGGTGGCGATACTGCTTCTACAACGTATATTGTTTAAGCTACCAGAATAGATACAAAAAAGGCTGTCTCAAAATGAATTGGGACAGCCTTTTTTATGTTTTATAATTGAGTATTAGATAAAAAAGGAATACTCACTTTACTTTTAATGTGTAAGGTTTTTACAACTACACTCTCAATATCTTTCAATGTTATATTACGGTGCGCTGCACCTTTAATAAACAATATTACTTCTGTCTACAAATATAACGGTGCTCTGCACCTAATGCAAAGCCACAGAGTGGCGAAATCTTTGTAGAAATTTAATTTTAAAGATAAGGCAGGTGCAGAGCACCGTGATCTACTCTTGAAAAAACACACTTCGTTTTTTATCGTGTCTAATTATTTCACTACGGTAGCTTCCAGATTTTTTGCTCTGATCTTGATAAAGAATGTTGAGCCTGGTTTGCTGTATGCAGCTTGTACGTATCCCATACCAATGCCTACTTTTGTATCGGGTAACATGGTTCCTGAACTTACTTCACCAATGATCTCGTCGTTTTCATTTGCTATCTGGTAGCCATGACGTGGAATTCCGCGTTCTTTTAGCTCAAAGCGAACCAATTTGCGGGTAACCCCTTCGGCTTTTTGTTTTTCGAGCAATGGGCGATCGATAAAATCTTTTCCGTCCACAAATTTAGTAATCCAACCCAAGCCTGCTTCAATCGGTGAAGTGCTGTCGTCGATATCATTACCGTATAAGCAATAACCTTTTTCCAATCGCAATGAATCACGCGCACCCAGTCCGATAGGTTTAATGCCAAATTCGGCTCCTGCAGTGAAAAGGGCTTCCCAAATTTTCGGACCGTATTCGTTGTAGAAATACAGCTCAAATCCACCTGCACCGGTATAACCCGTATTCGAAAGAATAACTTCGTATACACCAGCAAAATCGCCAACAGCAAAGCCGTAGTATGGTATTTTTGAGAGATCAACTTTGGTTAGTTTTTGAAGTAGTTCAGTGGCTTTTGGGCCCTGAACAGCCAATTGCGCCATGTGATAGGATGCATTTTCGAGAATTGCCCCTTCGGTATTGTTAGCTACACACCAGTTCCAGTCTTTTTCAATATTCGAAGCATTGACCACCAATAAGTACTTGTTGCTTTCGTAGTGGTAAACCAGCAGGTCGTCAACAATACCGCCTTTTCCGTTCGGGAAACAAGAGTATTGTGCTTTGCCGATAGGCAGAATAGAAACATCATTCGAAGTTACTTTCTGAAGAAAAGCCAATGCATTAGGGCCTTTTACCCAGAACTCACCCATGTGCGAAACATCAAAAACTCCCACGCCACCGCGTACGGTCAGATGTTCGTCGGTTATTCCGCTTGGATATTCGATAGGCATATTATAACCAGCAAATTCGTGCATTTTCGCTCCTAAAGCAATGTGAAGATCAGTAAATGGAGTTGTTTTCATTTCTAAAAGTCGGATTGTATGATGACAGTTTTTTATATATGTATTTTCTGAGAGAACTAATCGATGGTAACCGATTCGGCAATTTTTACAATAACCTGCATGGCTTTTTCCATCGATTGTACGGGTACAAATTCGAAGCGACCGTGGAAATTATGACCACCGGCAAAAATATTCGGACAAGGAAGTCCCATGTACGACAGACGCGAACCATCGGTTCCTCCACGTATTGGTTTTACTTTTGGTGTAACACCCACATCATTCATGGCATTGAAAGCAAGGTCGATAATGTGCATTACCGGTTCGATTTTTTCGCGCATATTGTAGTATTGATCGCGCAGCTCTAATGTGGCTGTACCATCGCCAAACTCGGCATTGATTTTATTCACCAAATGCGTAAATTCTTTTTTACGACGTTCGAAACGATCGCGGTCGTGGTCGCGGATGATATAGCTAAGTGATGATTTTTCAACCGTTCCTTCCATATTGGTAAGGTGGAAGAAGCCTTCGTAGCCTTCGGTATGTTCGGGTGTTTCGTGACGTGGAATCATGCTGGCAAACTGGTGCGCCACGCGCATAGAGTTCAGCATTTTGTGGCGAGCATAGCCTGGGTGAACGTTTACGCCTTTGAAGGTTACTTTTGCCGAAGCAGCGTTGAAATTTTCAAACTCCAGTTCGCCTATCTCGCCACCGTCCATGGTATAAGCCCATTCAGCTCCAAATTTCTCTACATCAAAATGGTCGGCACCCTGTCCGATTTCTTCGTCGGGGGTAAAGCCTACGCGAATCTTTCCGTGTTTAATTTCGGGATGTGCTACCAGGTATTCCATAGCACTTACAATTTCGGCAAGTCCCGCTTTGTCGTCGGCTCCAAGTAGCGTATTACCATCGGTAACCACTACGTCCTGACCAATATAAAGCAGAATCTCCGGATATTTTGCAGTTTCCAGTACTATGGCTTTTTCTTCGTTAAGAACGATATTGTTTCCGTCATAATTTGCAACTACGCGCGGTTTTGGGTTTTTTCCACTCATATCCGGACTGGTATCCATGTGAGCAATAAACCCGATAGTAGGTACTTCTTTTTTAGTATTAGCCGGCAAAGTAGCCATTATATAGCCATTTTTATCTACATCCACTTCGGTTAGCCCAATTGACTTCAGCTCATCCACCAGGTATTTAGCAAAAATCATTTGACCCGGTGTGCTGGGTGTCATATTGGTATTCTCATCGGAAGTGGTAGTGAAACTCACATATTTCAAAAAACGTTCGGTGATATTCATATTGGTATGGTTTTAAATTCGAACACAAAAATACTCAAAAAATGGTATATAAATTCGTTTTACAGGTGCTTTTGTTGACACAACGTTTGAATAAAAACCTTAAAGCTACAAAAATTAGATAAGGAACAAATAGGATGACTCCGACTATAATAAGTATGACCCTGCTTTTGAGGGAATTTTTTGAATCTTGTTGCTTGGATGGTTGCAGTTTTATATCTTTCGATTCATGTATGATTTCTAGCTTTTCCTCTACTACAGCTGGCTTAGGTTTAATTTTATAATCGAGCAGATTCATGTATTTAATCAACAAATCAGATGAAAACGAAGATTCGTTTTTGGTGTTTACATAATTCATGATTCTGTCGGTCTGAAACAGGTCGCCACAACCAGCTCGCGTGAACAGATCGGCCAACACCGGATTCTCGCGGATATCGGTTTTGAGAAAGGTGCTGAGCTTGTCTATAGCCAGATATTTTTTATCGAACATGTTGAGTCCTGTTATCTGTGAAAGCTTTAGACCTTCGGGCGTACTGCCGAAGGTTATAAACAAGAATGTGCGGATGACCAGAATGTCTTTTTGTCGCGTAGCCACCACATAGCCTAATTTGAGTCCATCAATGCGGTATTCAATAAGCAAATCCTTATTCTCGCGAACCGTCACTACGGGGTCGACATTGATAGACTGATTGAGATTCAGTACACACATTGGCTCGGGTAACCCGTCGAGGCGTTCGCGCATACGTATCAGCGCATGCGACTGAATATAGACATCTAGTTTTTTGTCGGCATCTTCTTCCTCACTTCCCCACGCGGCCGGAGCAATTTGCGCCCAACTAATGCCTTCGTTGACGTTGGGAAAGCCTACCCGAAAGGCGGGGCGGGATGCTTTTTCGAACACAAAATTTATGTACCGCGACTTTACAACATGTAAAATAATGGTTCGTCGCATTCGCCCATCCGGTTCAAAGTTTTCGTTCAAAACATTCATCCAATACATGTTTCGCTCCACGCTGCTGCACATAAACGAAAGAAAATGTATCAACTCTTTCAGTTTGCCTAAAGCCGAATCCTGTGAATTCTGAAAAATATCGTCATACAAATCGCTGAGAGTACCGAATGTTTCATAGACTTCAGGGGCTTGATGATATTTGTCATAGGCTTTTTTGTGGTCAGAAGCATTTGAGACATTGATTAAAAACATTAAGGGCTGCCAAATTTCATAAAAGTCGATAATCCGCATTTGGTAATCTGTTCCCTCGATGGGTACCCGGGAATCTCTGCACCAATCGTACATCGACACCTGAATTGATTTTAGCTCTTTGGATGTCAGCGGACATTCTTCGGCAGCTTTCAGATTCAGAAACTGCCCCCTGCATGTATAAAAAAGCTCAAGAAATGCCGGTGAAAACTTAGGATATACGGAACCAATACCCATATCATGGAGCAACTTACGAACGCGAAGCAGGTATTCGTTTCGGCGGTGAGCTTCGATCACCTTCTGATCGTGTGTGATTGGTTTATTCATCGTAACAGAGTATCAGTTATAAAAACGATAGTCTCACTCGCAAGGTGAGACTATCAATCAAAAGTGATGCGTAATTTATGAGGGAGTAACCGGATTATCTTTTTCGTCCTTGCCTTTACTGCGACGAGTGCTGATCGTGTTTTTGTAATAATCGATCTGATAATTTACTTTGTCGATAAACGAACTATATTGATCTTCACCATTGAGTAGAACCAACGCATTTATAACGCTGACGATATTTTTGTAGTCGGCATCGGTTGCAAAACGTGCTACTCGCACATCTCCACTGATGCGTGCTGCCACTTCGGTGGTGCGTGTACCAAAGTTGGCTATAAATGAAGTATTAGCCTCTATCAGTTTATTCAACTTCTCGGTAGCCGAGCACAAGGCTACATCAGCCGCATAATTATTATTCATCTGATTGGTGAAACTGGTTAGCGTTTCGCTCTCTTTGTTGTACGGCTCTTTGCGCATATCGCCTATCTGATCGATAATGCGGATAATGCGTTCGGCAGCAGCCTGAACGGCAGGATCGTAATCGATAAGACCCGACCGAATTTGCAATACAAACGACCGATAAAGTTGATCTCTGAACGAATCTGCTTTGCCTATCCCTTTGGTATGCTGGCTGCCTTGTTCCACTTCAATAGAGGCCAGTTCGGTAGTCACATCTTCCACATAAGATGGAAAAAACTTGATAATTCCCAGCATGTTTGGATCTTGGGTCGTTATTTCATCTCTCACTACCGAATGATACTGACCATGCTCATTGTTTTGAAAATCAGAAAAATCCACTGTTTTAATTTTCTTCATAGACATTTTTATTTTAAATTAATAATTTGGGTTAGAAATAAAGGATGACAAATGAATGATATATAAGTAGAGAATAATAAGCTAAGCTCCTCACGCGTTGCAAAACTGCGGGAACACATCCGGCGCGCCGGAAGCACTGTTGCAAAACTGCGGGAAGGTTTCCGGCGCGCCGGATGTCTTGTCGCAAAACTGCGGGAACCTTTCGGGGACGCCGGAAGTACCATTGCAAAACTGCTGCAGGGTTTCCGGCGCGCCGGATGCACCATTGCAAAACTTCTGCAAGGTTTCAGGTGCGCCTGAAGTGTTCCCGCAGTTTTGCAGCACCATAAAAGGCAATGTTTATCTAGTAAATAACCTTTTCGAAATGCTCAAAACATTGATAAAACCTGTAAAAGTAGCTCTCGCCAAAGCTGTCTAATGACTTGTATATTAGTGTATATGCTATTTATATTAACGCTACAAATATATTAATTTAAATATATGTAGGTATGTTTATTATGGTTTATTTTAATTAATTAAAATCTATTAACAGATGCCTAATTTTCAATATTCTGAAAAAACAAAACCGCCCCTGTCGCAAAGCGCAGCAGGGGCGGGGAAATAGGGCAGATCATGACTTATCCTTGAAATAAACGAAACAGATGAATTATTGTTTTCTAATGATATTTATCAACATTGCTATGGCATTTAAGCGGTTTACTTCCGCTGAGTCTACACCAAAAATGCTTATACCTTCATGCTTTTTATAAAACGCATAGGAGCGACCGTCAAATTGAATGTCATTTTTATCTGCATCGCGCATATATTCTTTTGAAGGACCATTTAACCACAAGTATCTGGTATTATTACTTGTATTCGTTTTGATAGTCGCTGATTCCATATCACTCCACTTCAAGAACTCAAAACTAAGTGGAAAGCTCCCTTTTGCATCCTTTTCGATAAGATCTTCTTCCGATACATTAAAGAAGTATAAGCCTTCGTCTGTAGCCCGCTGTGACAAGGCATAGTAATAAAACTTATGAGCAAATAATTTATTCAGTGCTTCAATATTCTCTTTTTTACTTTGCGCATTTAGAGTGAATATTGCTGCAATTAAGAGGCAAAGCGTGATTGGGTGTTTCATAATTGTTGGTTGTAAAATAAAAATTGAGTAGCTCTGCTATTATTTATGAATTATAAAGTAGCAGAACTCTTTTCGATATCTCACTAATGAATGCTGGAGCAAAACCTCCAAATTGCACGTCAACCAGCCTGTGCCCACGAGGCGTGTATTATGGCTTGTTTTTTTTATTCAAGTGTTTTCAAATCATCTTCATCAAGTATTTCAAATGCTGACACAGGTTCTAAACGATATTTGTCATTTGGCGAATTAATCAACCCAGAAGCAATTTTCGCTACTTCAATTGATTCAAATGCAGATAATCTGTGTACAATTGTCGAAGGCTGTAATCCAAAATTTTCTTTTGTAAATCTATGTAAGCCAATAAAAATGGTAACATTATCAGACCAAGGTTTTATAAAAGAAGATTCTTTGAAATTTTTTACTCCTATTTGAGCATTAGCATTAATGTCAGATACATTTTTTGTCACAAGTCCTTTTATATCACCTTGAACAGTTAACACAGCTGATTTTGTGCTTGACTGCATTATTAATGCTTTTGACGCAATTGTGACAGAAGTCACTAAAAAAGTTTCATCCCAAATGAGCGAATTTGTGTGTTTCTCAAGATCAACCCCAATCTGGTCAAGATTTGAAATACTGTTAGTTTTGCAATCAATGGCAGCAAAGTAAACAGAACCTTCTGCTTCAAAAGAAGCATTTAATTGACCATTAGCATTTACTCCGGGAGTCAGTGTACCTGTTGCATCAAAATTCGCATCAATTTTTACAGATTTTCGGCTTGCAAAAATATATGGATCACCATCTTCATCAGGTCCAGTTTCTTGTGGATTAATACCTAGATTCTGAAGAGTAGTAATAAGGTTAAAAGCTCCTTGAGGAGCAGATTTTCTGAATGGCCAAACTCCACTTCGTCCAAATGGGAAGTGAATAATTTGTCCAACTTCAACTGGTGCGCCAGGAAGACAAACCGCAATTTTTGTCAATTCCTTTGCGACTTCTTTCGAATACATAATTTGTAGTCCACTCATAATAAATGCTTGTTTAAATGTTTAATAAAATGGTTTTAGTTCAAATTCATTAATCTCTCTAATCTAACATATTACTTTATTATAAACGATGTGATTAAATTTTACAATTACGCTATTTCCATGGTTTCTATGGTGTTTCTAAAATTAGCCATAACGACCGAGGCATTTAGCGGTTTGCAGGAACAAAACCTGAGCTCGTATTTACGTAATTATTACAATTCCATGTAAGTGCAAATGATTTTAAACAAACCGTTTCGAAAGCTGTTTCATAAATAAGCACTTACATATACTGAATAGAAACGAATCGGGAATAAATGACTTTGTTTTTTATATTCTCAGATATATCTATTGAGAACATGTCAAAATTAGAGGGTTGTTTTTTAATGTACAATAGCTATTTATAATCATTTTTAGGCTTTAATGACAAATGATATTTTGACTGTATATGTCGATGCAAGATAAACGAAAACCGAATTTTTATGAAGAAGAATAATAAAATCATGCATTCATTATGGAATAAATTTTTGGATACTATGTCTACCGGAGATATTGAAGTGGAGATTAGCGAATACGACAAACTAGCCACATCTATATTTTGTCCGGGACCGCATTATTACTTTGTTATCGATTTTTTCAATAGGCAATTAACTCAGGTTAGTTCATCAATTGAATCACTTCTCGGATTAGATCCTCTTCGGGTAAGCTTTGATGATATTATCAACTCCATACATCCGGATGATATAACCTATGTGGCCAAGGCAGAAGAGAAAGCAATAAACTATTTCTATACTATCTTAGGAAGAGAGAATATACCCAACTACAAGGTTTGTTATTGTTTTCGGTCAAAAGTAGCTGACGGGAGCTACCAATTGTTCCAACATCAAGCCATAGTTTTGACTGTGGATGAAAAGGGAGGAATAGGAAAATCATTAAATATCCACACCAGTATTCATCATATCACTAAGGTCAACAATCACCGGGTTCATATTATTGGAATACACAATGAAACAGAAATCATTGAATTGAATGTAAACGATGGCAAGGAGGAACTCAACTATTCGTCTTTCTTTAGTAAACGTGAATCCCAAATCATCAACCTGATTACTTTAGGCTTTAAAAATGATGAAATTGCCGATAAGCTATTTATCTCCGTATTCACTGTAAAGAATCATCGCAAAAATATTCTGCAGAAAGCCGGCGTAAAGAGTAGCGCAGAGCTTATCGGAAAATGCATTAACGAAGGTTTGATTTAATATTGAATCCACTGTTTTAGCCTTCCTTGTTGGCATAGAGCCTTTACTTTACTGTACCCGATTATTTCCGTACCTTTGCGCTCGCTTTTGAACCAAAAGTCGACAGAAGTGTTTTTTACAGAAAAAGTTATGCAATCAAAAATATATCAACTAACCGATTTCCTTCCCACTACCAAAAAAGAGCTCGAAATACGCGGGTGGAGTGAGGTGGATGTCGTTCTTTTTAGCGGTGATGCCTATATCGATCATCCTGCTTTTGGTGCGGCAGTAATTGGTCGAATACTCGAAGCGCAGGGATTACAGGTGGCCATCGTGCCACAACCAAACTGGCGCGACGACTTGCGCGATTTCAAGAAAATGGGAAAGCCACGTCTGTTTTTTGCCATCTCGGCCGGAAACATGGACTCGATGGTGAATCATTATACTGCCAACAAACGCCTGCGTTCCGACGATGCGTACACACCGGATGGTAAATCGGGCATGCGCCCCGACTATGCCACCATTACCTATGCCAATATCATCAAAAAGCTGTATCCCGAAGTGCCTTTGCTTATTGGGGGTATTGAGGCTTCGCTGCGTCGGTTTACGCATTACGACTATTGGTCGGATAAATTGATGCCCAGCATATTGGTGGATACGAAAGCCGATTTGTTGATTTACGGAATGGGAGAGAAGCCGGTAGTGGAACTGGTACGTCAGATTAAAGAGGGTAAAAGCTTTGCCGAAATGACTGATATTCCTCAGACTTCATTTGCGTCGAAGGAAATTCCTCAGCATCCTAAATGGAAAGATATTACGTTGGTGTCGCACGATGTGTGCCTTACCGACAAAAAACTATACGCTTCTAACTTTAAACACATCGAGCAGGAATCGAATAAATATGATGCGGCACGTCTGCTTCAGAAGGCCGGTAATCGTTGGATAGTGGTGAACCCACCTTACGAACCGCTCAACGCAGCCGAACTGGATGCATCGTACGATTTACCTTACACCCGCGTGCCACACCCGAAGTACAAGGGCAAAACTATTCCGGCTTACGAGATGATTAAGTTCTCGGTAAATTTGCACAGGGGTTGCTTTGGTGGTTGCTCGTTTTGCACTATCTCGGCGCATCAGGGCAAGCACATTGTTTCGCGTTCCAAGGAATCAATTTTGAAGGAGGTGGAAAACATAACAGCCATGCCCGATTTTAAAGGCTATCTAAGCGACTTGGGTGGCCCATCGGCAAATATGTATGGCATGAAGGGTATCAAGAAGCACATCTGCCGACAATGCCGTAAACCGTCGTGTATATTCCCGAAGGTATGCTTTAATCTCAATACCGATCATAATCCGTTGCTGGATATTTACCGGTCGGTGGATAAAGTGCCGGGTATCAAGAAATCGTTTATCGGTAGTGGTGTGCGCTATGATATGCTGTTGAGCAACACCAAAAACAATGAGTTTAATAAAAGTCATATTGAATATATCCGCGAGTTGATTACGAACCACGTTTCGGGACGGTTGAAGGTGGCGCCCGAACATACGTCGGATGCAGTGTTGGATTTGATGCGTAAGCCTTCGTTTGCTTATTTCGGACAGTTCAAGCAGCAATTCGAAAGGATCAACCGGGAAGCAGGACTGAATCAGCAATTGATTCCATATTTTATCTCCAGTCACCCGGGTTGTCACAACGAGGATATGGCCGATTTAGCTATTCAGACGAAGAAGCTGGACTTTAAACTGGAACAGGTACAGGATTTTACGCCAACACCCATGACGCTGGCTACCGAAATCTATTACTCGGGCTTTCATCCCTACACGCTGGAACCAACCTTTACAGCCAAAACAAAAGATGAAAAACTGGAACAACGGAAGTTCTTTTTCTGGTACAAAGGCGAATTCAAAAATCAGATTATCAAAGACCTGAATCGCTTGAAACGACCTGATTTGCTGAAGAAGTTATTTGATAGGTAGTTACGAGTTACGAGGTCGGGCTGAATTTCAACGAAGAAATTCAGCCCGATTCGTTTTTTGACTACTGCTTTTACACCTCCAGTTCCCAGGTTTTGGCTATGTTTTCTTCTGTCACCTTGAGTTGACAGCCTTTGCAATCGGCTCCATCCAGAAAAAGTTTCCATTGCTTAATCATTTGCGGAACGTACATATCTTTACCCGGAATAAAGTAGATGCCATTGCTATCGCAATATTCCTTAAGATAATTGGTTCGCTCATCTTTTTCGGGCATATTATGATCGAAAACCATTTTACAACCCGACAGTACATCCAGTAGACTGGGCACATTATCAATGTCGGCCGATGACACTTGAGTGGCATTTACGACCAGATCATAAGGTCCGTCGAATTTCTTCAACTGCAACTCTTCCATTTTCGGTTTTACGCGTTCGGCATTTCTACCGGTCATGGTTACATCTATGCCTAACTTACGAAGTACATGCGCCGCTACACCCGATACGCCGCCATTGCCATAAATGACAGCTGTTTTGATGTGGATGCCCGAACTTCTGAAATGATTTTGCAAGGCTGTTTCAAATCCAAAAGCATCTGTATTGTAACCGTACAGTTTACCGCCTATGTTTACTACCGTATTCACAGCGCCGGTGCTTTTTGCCAATTCCTCTATTTTATCGATATAAGGTATAATGCTCGATTTTAAACCTTGTCCTGTTACGGCACCACCAAGCATGATGGGCGATCTGAGCAGGTTGGCATAGCTTTCGGCAGTTATTTCGTGTCCAAAGGTGAAGTAAACAATGTTGGCACCTAACTTCTGCAGTGCTTTGTTGTGCTTTTCTATGGACGACTGGCTGCCCGATGTAGATAGCAAAAACAATGTTTGCGTATTGAGCGGAACAGTCTGACTACTTATTGTTAGTGGATGGCTCATATGGTTTTCAATTTTTAATTGTATACTAAGTAACGTTTCTCATCCCAGATTTCCTCCAATCCGGCTAAATATTTTCTCTGGTTGCCATGGAATATCGTCGCCAAGAATCATGCGCGTCATTGTTCGTCGCTCTACGAATCCGTTTTTCTTTAAAAACTCAACGCCTGCAGTATTTTCTGTAGGAAGTACAGCCTTATCAATCATTGCATATTTAAGTTGCATCAATGCTAAGCCTGCTTCGGTGGTATCGGCAGATATAAAGCCTTCCTTTAAATCGGGAACGTAAAAGCCTAATAATTTGTCGTTTTCTACATACAGGATGGTATTCAATAAATAATTATTCAGGAGCATTTCTCTTTTCTCTCCCGATACTTGTCGGTCCAGTTCGTAAACCATTGCACGGTATTTTTCCTCGAAAGGAACCAGATAATCCGAAATAGGAGCAGGCGTCCACGGTTTTTCTCTTTCCATAAATGAGTAGCTCGCCACGGTTCTGTATCCGGCTTTTATATACACCGGTTTCCCCAGTTCAGTGGCAATAAGCGAGCAGGTAGCTATCGATTTGTTTTGGATAGTTGCAAGCAATTCGTTGACAATGGCGGAGCCAATACCTTTGTTTCTGTGTCGGTCTGCTACAATGATATGGGCTATCCAACAGCTGTTTTCAAAAATAATCAATGTCCCCGTTCCAACGATACGATGGTCGATTACCGCTTTTATGGGGTGACAAAACGACGTATGGATATAAAACTCAATATCAGGAACTATATCTGCCCAGTCATGTGGCTGAATAGTACGTATTTCTACTAAATCATTATGGGTTATTGGTTCGAATTGCATAGTTGAAGATTTTATTGTCATTATTTGTCGGGTTCTGTTGTTGGATGATCTCTTTCCCATTTTTCATGAAACTTAAGACTGAATTTTTTATAAAATTCTTTGTACGTCAGATGAATGTCTTCTTCGTCCATTCCATATTCAATAAAAGAGTCGACATGCTCACAGCGAAGTTTATAGTCCTCATACTCTTCGCGTATTTCAACGGCATAGATAATCCACCCATCATAATCCAAATCTTCCAATGCCGGATAATACTTGAGAACAAGCGGTTGAATCAAGTCGTAGTATTCTTTTTTCAACCTTTCTTCTTTATTGAAATATGCAATATCAGATTCCCACTCTCTGTCGGCCATTTCTTTTAATTCCTCAACAGTTGTTGCATTTAATAAAGGATCTATTTCCGGAAAATTATAATCGGGTACAGGTGGTTCTGGTGGTCGTGCATAGAAATCAATCCAACTTTCAAAATCGGGATATTTCTCACGAAGGTTGATTCCCTCTTTTTGATCTTGAACCAAGATATAGAGCATTAATAAAAGACGGTGTCCGGCTTTTGAAACTATCCAGTCGATATGTTCAACTACCGTAGGTCTATATTCAGTTTCAAGTAAAGGGTACTGTTTATACATTAGCCTACGCACAGCAGGTGCAAGCTCTTTCATTACCGGACGATATACTCCATTGTAAAAAAGCGTAATGTCAATAGTAACACCTAATTCGGTTTTGGATGCACGATTAAAGTATGCGAAATTATTATCATACCATTCTTCTAATTCCGACATTTTGTAATCGTCTTCGTCTTCATCATCTTCAAACATAACTCGACAATTTTAGTATTGAACAATAGATTCTTTACGCATAAAGCAAACTCTAAATGGTAAATGTTCAAAATCTTTAAATCCGGTTTCTACAAATCCTTGCGATAAATACCACTTTTTAAGCTTACTATTGGAATCAATCAGGGCAATAGAGATCATTTTACCTCCTGCGTTCTTTATTTTATCTGTTGCAAAATCCATTAATCGAACGCCAATTCCCTGATGACGAAAATCGGGTAATACGGATACTTTTTCGATATAATACGTGTCAGTTTCTCTTTTTGATTTCTCGATAGCTATACATCCTACTAAACGGTTCTCCATTTTCAAACCATATAGCGCTATTCCATTCTTTAATTGCTCCCGCAACGTTTTCTCGTCGATGAATGCATTGTTGGTGGGATTATCCTCTTTCGTGAAATTAAAATCTCTGGCTATCGTTCCGTGAGACAGGTTCAATACTTTTAGTACAGCTGACACATCCTCATCCGGATTGATATAGATAAAGTCCATTTGATTGTTCACTTCTTATTATTTTAGGATAAACCGGCTCACTCGACTATGCGCATTTATACTTACAAAGATATGAACATTATTTTACATGATTCATTGCGATGAACATAAACTTTACTCAATTTATACTTGTGAGGATACTTGTTTCTAAACAAATAGTGAGTGGCTTTTATTATTTTGCAATAAATAAATTGGCCGAAAATCAATTAAGAAATCCGGCCAATTTATTCAAACTGAAATACAATTAATTAGTTAGAAGTAGTACTTCATTTCTACCTTTTTATTTGTGTATATAGGGTTTTGCATCTCAAAATTACTCAGGTAATCTTTGTAACGCTCAATTTCGTATTTCAACTCTTTCTCACTGGCACGAGCAGGACCCCAACTAATAAACGGTTGAAATACAGTCATGCCGGTAAAATAGAATATGCCATGTTGGATTGGGAATAATATCATATTGATATCTCCATTGTTTCCATCATCAGTGTAAGTATGTTTCGGGCCGCCGGTAGTCATGGTAATAAATACGCTTTTGTCTTTAAAAACACCTTTGTCATAGATGCCTTTACCACCTCCATAAGCAAATCCCATGGCAAAAACACGGTCCACCCAACCTTTCAGGATAGCTGGCAAACCAAACCACCAAAGTGGAAAATTGAAAATCAATAAATCACACCATTCCAGTTTTTCCATTTCATCCTTCAAAGCATCCACAAAATCATCGTTACGATAGGAACTCAACTGTTCGGCCTGATATTTGAAAAATTCAGGATTGGCAACCGATTTAAAATCAGATCTATCTCCAACCGGATCGAAATTCATGGCATACAGGTCACTCACTTTTACTTCATATCCCTTTGCTAAGAAAAACTCTCGGGCTGTGTTTTTTAAACTTGAACAGAAAGATGCTTTTTCGGGATGTGCGCTAATTATTAATACATTTTTCATATCGAATCGTTTTATTGTTAACCATGACAGCCACAACGGTTTACATAATTGTCTTTTTTTCTCTCCAGCATTTAAATTTTCATCCTTAATAGTTGTATACCATTGTGTCTATTGTGGTAGGTTAGTTTTTATTCATTTCATTCACTCAAAATCATTTTACTAGTATTAGAAACTGTTTAAAAATAAACGTTAATCTTACGTTATGCAAAGTACCAGCTAAATATAAGTTCATTAGCCTGTCGGAGAATTAAACTATCTTATAGTTTTCCATTCTTTTTTGTCTATTTGCACCTTTATTTTTCTCAAATAGCCCGCTATTTTTCGAAAAATAAAGCCACAACTAGCCTAAAAAATAATTGAAAAACTATTTAAGATTTATTTTTAAACAGTTTCTTAATGCTTCGCTCACTTCTGTCACCGGTCGTTGACACTGTTTGTCTCTACACACGTAAATTGTTGTTTCTCCTTCCACTAACTTTCCGCTTAGCATTTCTAGGTTTCCTTCGGCTTTTCCACCCGACAAAAATACATTGGGTAAATAATGACTGTCAAATTCCTTACGCTTTGCTTCACAGTCGTTTCCAACTATGGCTATCTCGTAAGGTGCACTCGCCAACCAAGCCATCAGAATATCCCAATTGGCATAATAAGTACCGTGTTCAATCGCATTTTCTTTTATATTGTTGAGCATTTGTGTTGCTTTTTCAATATAGTCGTCATTGTACAGGTATTGGCCTAAAATGAACAGGTTCTTAGCCATTTCGGAATTGGAAGACGGAATCACATTGTCCGACAATTCCATTTTACGGGCTATCAACGAAGGATCAACATCGGATGTGTAATAAAATATACCACTTTTCGTGTCATAAAAATGAGTCAGGGTATAGGCAGTCAATTGCTGCGCCTCATTCAACCATTTTTCGTCAAAGGTGGCCTGATAGATATTGATAAATGCTTGAATTGTAAAAGCATAATCGTCTAAGAAGCCATTAATCGCTTTATTGCCAATATTGAAATTTCTTGATAAGCAATAATCGGTGGTTTTGATGTTGGAAAGTATCATCTCAGCGTTCCTCAGGGCAATATATAAATACTCTTGTAAATCAAAAACACGGTAAGCATCAATATATCCTTTTATCATCAGTGCATTCCACGAAGTCAGTAATTTGTCATCCAGACCCGGACGAATGCGATTCGCACGTTCATTAAGTACAATCTGTTTTGCTTTCAAAACTAGTTTATTCAGTTCAGCTTCTGAAATAGAATACTTTTGGGCAATTTCGCGGTCGGACGAAGTTCGGTGAAGAATATTCTGTCCTTTTTCCCAATTTCCCTTTTGTGTAGCACTGTAATAATCACCTATTATGTTAGCGGTTGAGCCTAACATCATTTTCAGTTCATCGTAGGTCCAAACATAGAATTTACCTTCTACACCCTCACTATCGGCATCCAACGAGGCATAAAATCCACCTTCCGGTGAAGTTAGTTCGCGTTGAACAAATGCCAGTGTTTCTATCACTATCTGTTTGTAGACCGGGTTCTTTGTTTGTTGATAGGCTGCACAATAAAGGCTCACCAATTGAGCATTGTCGTACAGCATCTTTTCAAAATGTGGCACTTTCCAAACTCCATCTACCGAGTAGCGGGAGAAACCACCACCTATCTGGTCGTAAATGCCACCTTCACTCATCTTATCTAACGTTACGAGCACCGCTTTTAGTGCGTCAGTCTGGTGGGTAAGATGGTAATAATGCAACAGAAATTGATGGCCTGCAGGTAGGGGGAATTTAGGAGCAGCTTTTGTTGCACCCCACACAAAATCAATGTCTTTTTTCCAGTTCTCAAAAATGGCATCCAAATCATTAATACTTAGCTCGCTTTTTGAGCTGGCACTATAGATCAATTCGGTATTCTGTACTCCATCAGTCAGTGTTTTGGCTTGTTGTTCAGCTTTTTCGGGATAGCTTGTTACAAAGTTAGCAACCTGCGCCAGCATATCCAACCACTCCGCTTTAGGGAAATAAGTACCTCCGTATATAGGTCGTCCATCGGGCAGGGCAATACAGTTGAGCGGCCAACCTCCGCGGCCACTAAGCAGTTGCACAGCATTCATATACACCTGGTCAATGTCCGGGCGTTCTTCCCGGTCTACTTTAATAGACACGAAATGCTCGTTCATAAAATCGGCAACCTGCTCGTTTTCGAAACTCTCGTGTTCCATTACATGGCACCAATGACAAGCCGCATAACCAATGCTGATGAGTATCAACTTATTTTCTTTCTTCGCTTTTTCCAATGCTTCGGCACCCCATGGATACCAGTTTACCGGGTTATGAGCATGCTGCAGCAAGTACGGACTGCTTTGCAGAATAAGTGGATTAGTATGTTTGTGTTGAGTAGTATACATAAGTTCTTTTTCAGCCTAAAACGGTTGAAAAAGAAAAAGGTTTTGGTTGATAAGATTATTTAATCAAAACGTAATAATTTTATATAAAACAGGAAGTTATGCTTACTAATCTGCCGTTTTTGTTTCGTTTAGAAGTTCGTTGATTAAAAATAATATAACAAAACAGTCCACCCATTTGTTGAGTTTTTTTCAACAAATGGGTGGACTGAATAGGTACTTTTATAAAGGGAGGTTAATCCCCGAAAATAATTACATAAAGTGATATAAAAATACGATGGTTGCGTCCAAAGCAGTTTTACGATTGTCTTTTATTTCGAGTGATACCTGAATTTCAGCTTTTGCAATTCCTCTCAAATTTAATAAGGATTTTAGTTTAGCACGCAGACGCACTTCGCTGTTTACCAACACCGGTTGATTAAAACGAAGACTTTCGATACCATAATTTACAGTTAGTTTCGAGTTATTTACTTCTACTATCTGATTCCACAAAAAAGGCATTATTGAGATGTTCAAAAAACCATGTGAGATGGTTGTTTTATAAGGGCTCTCATTTTTAGCTTTTTCGGTGTCGATATGTATCCATTGGTGATCCAGGGTGGCATCAGCAAACAAATTAATCTGATCTTGCGAAATCGTTATATAATCTGATACTCCTAATTCCTGACCAATAAATTTTTCAAATTCGGCGAAGCTATTGATGACAATTTTACTCATTATTTCTGAAGCGTTTAATTTCTGAAGATATAAAGTGATGTTTCTATTAATTTGAGTACAAATGTACTGAAAATTTAGTTTTTATGAAATAGCAAATCCATATTTTAGAGAACAATTATTCAGAAAAATTTATAATTGAATAACCGCTTTCGTGAAATTACAGATAATGTAAATAAATATTTACAAAGAAATGGAGCACTAAAACTAAAACAAGTGCCAGACACAAGCCTCCTGTGATGAGAATATAAAAATAGTGACGTGCTGTATACGAACGATATAGTTTTGGCATCAACCAAAATGAATAGGGAAGATACAACACAACAGATGTGATTACCGCCGGGAAATAGCGTTGCAGAACAATTGTTCCGGCTATATGCGGGAAAACGGCATTGACGATAAATACCGACACCAATATGGTTAGCAGGTTTTTTCGATTCGATTCTTTTGTTTGAATATTGGCCCACATAATAAGCAACCAGGCAATGATAGTAGTTAACCCAATGGCTAATATCACTGCATTGGAATTATGAGGACGCAGACCTAAAGGTAAATGGGTTGGATATGCAAAATGAACCAATCCTATCGTCTCTTCAATATTATGCAAGGTGAATAATGCGCCTGCTATCAGTAATTGTTTACTGTGATTTACTCCGGACATCATTCGTTTTCTTTAATGTGTATCCTTGTCAGACAAGATTGTTTCTGTTATTTCAACTGCATCCTGAATGTATTTCAAACAATGGGTGTAGTATAAATCCAATTCCATAATTTTAGCCATTCCTTCGGGTGAATTCATATCATGCTCATCCAGCAACTGGCGGCAACAAATTGTTTTGTTCCGACTTTTGAATTCATTGATAAGAAATAACGAGTGTTTATAGGCTAATGCTTTATCGTCTTCACTTCCGTTTTCGCCTTTGCCATATTTGAGGCCAATGGCCATCAGCGCTCCGGTAACGGCTCCACAGGTTTCCTGCATGCGGGCAATGCCCGATCCGAAAGGACTTGCCAGTCGGAGGCAACTATCTTTCGATAATCCAAAATCTTCGGCAAATGCCGATAAAACAGATTGAGAGCAGTTGAATCCGCTTCGGAATCTTTCAGTAGCATGTCTGGTTTTTTCGCTCATAATAGTTTCTAATTAATAATTAATAATGCACAATTCATAATTAATCAATTCCAATTTATCACTTATTATTCATAATTTTCTTTGACATTCGATGAAATTCTCTTAGTTCCAGTTTTTTCGGAGGGGATAACTGAGTGTAGGGAATACCTTCTATAGCGCCTTCGAGTCCAAACAATAACTGAATACATGCCCCCGGATCGAGTGTTTGTAAACGCAAAAAAGCCTGTTCAGTTCCTGCTTCTTTTAGTTCGGCATAGGAGTTAATACCTACCTGTACCAGCTTTGTTGCGGTATCTTTACCAATATTGGGCTGTTGCAATAAGTCTGTTATCATAGGTCTCAGTCGTTATCGTAAGCATCCAGTGCTGTTTGCAGACAGGTGGAAACACCTTTCAGTCCACAAACGGTAAGGGTTATCAGAATGGTGTCCTTAATCTCGTCGCGGGTAGCTCCAAGTTTCTTTGCCATTTTCACATGAAAAAAAACAGCAGTGCTATCGCCGGTGGACGATTTTATACCGATATAAACTAATTGTTTGGTTTTAGCATCCAATCCGGTGGTGGCTTTTAATGCATCAATAAGCCCATCGAATGCCTTGGCTACTTCGGGGGCTTCATTCTGAAAAGTGTCTAAAGTGCTTTTCATATTTTTTAAAATGTAGTTGATTGTTTTTACTTACTCCTTGCTTCTATTAAATGAACGGTTTGAAGGCAGGAGCAAATTTAGTAGGCGTAAATTCTATGATTTGATAAGTGGCGGCATTGTGGATATTGAACGGATCTTCGGAAATAATGCGTTGGGTTTCTTCTAAACTGTCGGCATTACAAAGAATCACACCGCCGGTGCGAGGGTTTTGTGCACCCGAACAAACAAATTTGTTGAGCGAGTAGTACTTGTCGAGGTAAGCGCGGTGTTCCACCAAATGTTCCTCAATTTTCTCGAGGCCATGGGTGTAAGTTAGAACAATAACGTACATAATTATGTGGGTTTTTTAATTAAAAAACAAAGGTATGATTTTTTTTAATTAAGTATTCAATAAAAATGAAAAATAAAGAATGTGACTTTATAATTTGGCGATTACTTCCCTGTGAATTTTAAAAGAAGTATTTTTGTATAATAGATAGATGAAATAACCACTAAGACACAAAGTGCACAAAGAAGCACTAAAGTTTTTTATACAGAACAGTAAGGCAAAATGCAAGTGTTTTGTGGTTTAAAATCAATAATTTCGAGTAATTGACAAATAAGATATGCATGTTTTATTCTTTGTGCACTACGTGTTTTAGTGGTTACTCTTTTGTTTTCAAATGCCACCACCATCCAACATACTATGCGTAAAATAATACATATCGACATGGACGCTTTTTTTGCTTCTATAGAGCAGCGGGATAATGCTGACTATAAAGGTAAGCCTTTGGCGGTGGGTTATTCCGGACCACGGGGAGTGGTGGCAGCTGCCAGTTATGAAGCCCGGCGCTATGGTGTTCGTTCGGCTATGGCATCAAAGACAGCGTTACGTAAATGTCCTCATCTGATATTCGTGATGCCGCACTTTGAGGTTTATAAGTCGGTATCCAGGCAGATCATGGAGATCTTTCACGAGTATACTGATTTGGTAGAGCCGCTGTCGCTGGATGAGGCTTTTTTGGATGTAACCGAGAATCATAAACAGATGGCTTCGGCCACTCAGATAGCGCAGGAGATAAAACAAAAGATACAGGAAACCACAGGACTAACAGCTTCGGCAGGTGTGTCGTTTAATAAGTTTCTGGCCAAGATAGCTTCCGATTACAATAAACCCAACGGTTTGTTCGTGGTAAAGCCCAACAATGCCGAACGGTTTGTTGAAACGCTTTCGATTGAGCAGTTCTACGGGGTGGGGAAGGTGACAGCAGAGCGGATGCATCAGTTGGGTATTAAGACCGGTGCCGATTTAAAACAATGGTCGGAGCAAGATCTGGTGACAAAGTTTGGAAAGGCAGGACACAGCTATTACCAAAACGCGCGCGCCATAGATAACCGTCCGGTGGAATGGCAACGTATCCGGAAATCGGTAAGTTCCGAAACAACTTTCGAAAGCGATACGGACAACTATGAGGAACTACTGCCCGAACTGGAAAAACTTACCCGTGAGGTGATAGATTATGTGGCTAAAAAAGATTTTAAAGGACGCACGGTAAGCCTGAAGATAAAGTTCTCAGACTTCAAAGTGATTAGTCGCAGCAAAACATTTCCCACGCACGTATCCGATTACGAAACATTGTTCAAGACCGGTGCCGAACTGTTGCAACTGGTTGATTTGACGCCCAAGATCCGGTTGATAGGCATAGGTGTCAAGAACAACGAAGAGGAAGAAAGCTGGGCAGATGCTATTCAACTACGCATCAAGTTTTTGGAAGATGAAATAACGGAATAAGAGTCCTTTGAGTCCGGATGAAGATGAAATGTAAATAGCTCTTATATTTCAATCACAGTTTGATAACCAATACCAACTTTTACACCATCTTACTAAGCAATCTGTCTATATTTTCGCGGTTCATCAGCGATTGAGGTTGGGTAACTCCTACAATCTTTTTTACCAGAAAGCGTTCGATAAAGTTCATCTTGAACGTCTTAAATTCTCCACCCACCAATTCAACGGAGAAAGCATGGTTGCGTAATACCTTGGGGTAGGCGTAAGCTATATTTTGCTCAAATTCTTTCACGTTGAGGCAGCAAAGATACAAACCAACTTGTTTTTGCAGCAGTTCGTGCATGTTTTTATTGCAAAATTTCTGTACTACCGATTGATTTTTGCCGGCATGAATAGAACTACCTACTACTATTCTATCGTAGGTGCTAATATCAGGTTGTTTATTGTGCGCAAGATTGAAAAGATCCACTTGCTGTGGTTGTAAGTGTTGTTGAATTTTTTTTGCCACCATTTCGGTGGTTCCATGATGGGTAGCGTAGATAATAGCTGTTTTCATTTCTGTTTATGGTAATTTAAATTCACTAATTCGAGGACAAAAGTAGCAAAAATAACTAAAATAACGAGCGTTCGATATGAGGTTATTTCTTTACCATCTAATATCAACAAATATAGCTTCCCAAATAATCAATTCATTCGAAATAGCAAGATTAGTATATTCAGGTAGAAATAAAATTACTATGTTTGCACCCTTATAGCAATTGATAATATGACTTCGCAAGAACTAAGTAAACAAGAATACATTGCGCGTATTAACCGCATCATGGAGTATATCGAACAGCATATCGACCAACCGATCAATCTCTATGCCATGGCGCAGATAGCGCATTTCTCACCATTCCATTTTCATCGTATTTTTACCGTAGTGGTAGGAGAGACCCCTGCTAATTTTCTGCAACGTATCCGAATAGAAAAGGCAGCGCAACAACTAAAAGATAGTCCCTCTAAAGTTATTGGTGATATTGCTTACAGTTGCGGGTTTAGCAGTGTGTCGTTGTTTAGCCGCACGTTTCGGAAGCATTTTGGGGTAAGTGCCAAGAAATACCGGCAATTGGAAAAACCACTGCTGGTAAAGGATGGTGTTTACTTTAGCAAGATGGGTCAACAGCTGAGCAAGAAAAGTAAACTTTTTGTGATCACAAATGAGGAATTTTGTACCAACAAATTAAAACAACTCATTATTATGGAAACAGAAGTTATTGTAAAAGAAATGCCCGAACTGCAAGTCATTTATTGTCGTCACACGGGTGCGTTTAATCAAATCGGACAAGCGTATGGTAAACTAATGCAGTTTGCAGGTCCGCGTGGATTGCTTAATTCGCCTAACGCGAAAATGCTTACCGTGTATCACGACGATCCCTCGGTGACTGAGATAGATAAAATGCGTCAAAGTGCTTGCCTTATCGTAAACAGCGATGTGAAAGTGGAAGGTGAAATAGGCAAAATGACCGTTCCGGCAGGAAAATATGCCGTCGGACATTTTGAAATTGTGGAAACTCAGTTCGAACAGGCTTGGAACACCATGTGTCTGTGGCTTACCGAAAGTGGTTACGAGCCGGGGGAAGGGTATAACTACGAGTTGTACTACAACGACCATACACAACACCCCGAACGTAAATTTATTCTGGACATTTGTATCCCTCTCAAAAGACTGTAATGAAACACGATTGGAAAAAAGAAGAGAAAGCTTTCTATGCACCTAAAAATAAACCGGAACAGGTATACCTTCCGGCTATGAATTTCTTTAGCATCCGTGGCGAAGGAAATCCCAATCATCCGGCGTTTGCCGAATATATAGCTGTGTTGTATTCGTTATCGTATGCCGTAAAGATGAGTCCTAAATCGGGGCGTGCACCTGCCGGCTACTACGAGTACAGTGTTTATCCGCTCGAAGGGGTGTGGGATATTACCGAAGACGCAAAACAAAAACCAATGGAGACGCTGGATAAAGACGCACTGGTGTTTAACCTAATGATTCGTCAGCCCGATTTTGTTACTAATGCTTATGCCTCGGATGTTATCGAACAGGTAAAAAAGAAAAAGCCTCATTCTTTGCTGGACAAAGTCAGGTTCGAGACGATAGATGAAGAAAATTGTGTTCAACTCTTGCATCTTGGTAGCTATGATAACGAAGCTCAGAGTTTTGCAACTATGGAAGCATTTGCAGAAAGTGAAGGCTTGGTGCGAAAGTACAAAACGCACCGCGAAATCTATCTGTCGGATGCCCGAAAGACTGTGACGGAGAAGTTGAAAACCATTTTGAGATTTCAAGTATAGTTGCAACAGAAGTAACAGTTCGGTAAATAGATTAAGTAGTAGTCATAATATAATGTCGTATTTTTCATAAAGAATGGAACGCGGATTTGACGGATATAGCGGATGAAAACGGATGATATTTATACGGATTTAAAACAGATTTAAGTCATGCAAGCATGACTGATAAGACTGCAAGTCTTTGAAAATCATTTCGACTTGTCGAATCGAAGATCAGCGTAGCTAAATTAAAATCCGTTTCTTCTATCCGCTAGATCAGCGTTTATCCGCGTTCCATTCTTCTATTTCTTCTTATTTTATTATAGGACATTATATCTTTCCTACTACTTAGACTATTCTCTTTATCTTATTTCCAGCTAAATTTCAATTATAGAACACCCCGAAAAGGGAGCACGACCTAAGTCATGCTCCCTTTTTTGTGCGCCGAGCATGGCGAGTATATTTGACGGTTGAAGTCCGTTATGGGGGCTATCAGTTGCCAACCATTAGCTTAAGGCAAGGGTGTCCACCGCGAGGTGGAATCTGAAGGAAGCCGACG